>Ga0172380_10001811_pt1 | contig 35969 bp, 34 predicted proteins | sample Leawe162metaG_FD_119747 | JGI IMG/M metagenome (GOLD analysis project Ga0172380, IMG submission 119747) | Leachate microbial communities from a municipal landfill in Southern Ontario, Canada - Leachate well 162 metaG | ecosystem: Engineered > Solid waste > Landfill > Unclassified | place...
GGCCAGGCGCTGCCGCTCGCCGCCGGACAGGCTGGACACCTGGCGCTGCTCCAATCCCGCGAGCCCGACCGCAGCCAGTGCCGCCAGCGCGATGCGCTCGTCCGCCGCGCCTTCCCAGGCCCAACGGCCGAGGTGCGGATGACGGCCGATGAGTGCGGTTTCCAGCACGCTCGAAGGAAAGGAATCGTTCTGTGACTGTGTCAGCAGCCCGCGCAAATGCGCCGCGGCACGTGGTTCATAGTCTTCGTAAGGACGACCGCAGAGTGTGAGTTTCCCGGCAGCCGGCGTGCGCAGGTTGGCCAGCGTATGCAGCAGCGTGGTCTTGCCGCTACCGTTGCGCCCCAGGATGGCCAATGTATCCCCGTCTGCCACGGCCAGCCGCAACTTGGCGACCAGGGTCCGGCCGGCTACTGCGAGGCTCAAGTCATGGACCGCAAGTAGTGGCGACAACGCATCCGTCATGGTTCGTTCCTCTGCGGTTGGCGCGACAGCAGATAGAGAAACACCGGCACGCCGAGCAAGGCGGTCAGCACGCCGACGGGCAGTTGCTGAGGCGCAACGACAACGCGCGCCAGGGTATCCGCCACCACCAGCAGGGTGCCGCCTGCCAGCACCGCGGCAGGCAAGAGCAGGCGCAGGTCGTTGCCGGCAGCCAGACGCACCAGGTGAGGCACGATCAGTCCGATGAAGCCGATGCTGCCCGCCAGGTTCACTGCCACGGCGGTGAGCAGCGAGGCCAGGGCGTAGATCATCAGACGCAGTCTCTCGGTCGGCACACCCAGGACACGTGCCGACAATTCGCCGCGTGCAAGCAGGCCGAGATCGCGCGAAAACGGCAGCACGCAGGCCAGGCCCAGTACCAGCACCAGCAGCGCAGACCAGGCCGAGTCGACCTGCGACAGATCACCCATGAGCCAGAACAGCATGCCGCGCAACTGATTCTCCGGTGCAATCGACAGCAGCAAGGCCACCAGCGCGCCGCAACCGGCGGCGACGATGACACCGGTCAACAGCAGGCGCGTCTGCGTCCAACTGCCTTCGCCGTGGGCCAGGCCGAAGACCAGCAGCATCGCCGCGAGCGCACCGCCAAACGCCCCGGCATGCAGGGCCAGGAGCGGCAAGCCGAACAGCATCGCCGTCAGCGCACCGACCGAGGCACCGCCGGAAACCCCCAGTACATAGGGATCGGCAAGCGGGTTCTTGAGCAGCACCTGCATCAAGGCCCCGGCCAGCGCGAGCAAACCGCCGCAGGCCAGTCCCGCCAGGGCGCGCGGCAGGCGCAAGCCGCGCACCACTTCGTTGCCCAAGCCCGCATCGTCGCTGCACAAGGCACGCAACACCTCGAGCGGCGTCAGTTGCACGCTGCCCGTCATGAGCGATACCGCCACGCTCGCGACAGCCGCTGCTGCAAGCAGCAACAGGATCAGCACGGCGCGGCGGCGACTGGGCATAGCTGGGGAATCCTAAAGGAGATCCGCGCGAATCGACAACGAATAACTGCGCGGGTCGGCCGGGTAGAACGTGCCGGGATTGAAGGCGCTGCTGAAACCGGAGGCGGAATATTTGCGATCGGTTAGGTTGGCCGCACGGAAAATCAGCGTGACGGGCTTGATCTGCCACTGCGCCTGGTAGTCGAGCGTGGTGTAGCCGTCGAGTTTGCGCCAGCGGTTGTCGAAATCGCCCCCAAAGTAGCGGCTGCCGACACTGGCCAGCACCAGGTTGTGGGTCCCGGCCTGATCGCCATTCCATTGCACGCCCAGCGTTTCCTTGTGCCGGGGCACCAGCGGGATGCTCTTGCCGTCGTATGCGCCCTCGCTGAAAGTGGCGCGCATGGCCGTCAGGCTGCCTTTCACCAGCCAGGCCGGACTGAGGGTCCAGCGGGCTTCCCACTCGGCGCCCCAGCGTCGCGTCGGATCGAGATTGGCGTTGCGATCGTTGGCGGCGATGAAGCCGATCTCGTTGTGGTATTTCTGCTGGAACACGCTCAGTTGCTGCACCAGGCCGGCCGAACGGTAGGCGATGCCGGCTTCGTTGAGGCGTCCGGTTTGCGGCCGCAGTGCGCCATTGAACAGCACTTTGTAGGTCAGCGGATCGTAGGCGAACAATTCGTCGGTGTTGGGCAGGCGGAAATTCCGCGCGGCCTTGACGAAAGTGCGCCAGGACGCGTTGATGCGATAGCCCAAACCGAGTTCCCAGGCTTGCAGGCTGTCACTGCTGTGCCCGCGCAAGCCGGCGCCCTCGTCGCGCATGGTTTGCTCGAAATGCTGATGCCGTATGGCCGCGAGGGTGTCGAAGCCGTTGTTCCAGAGCAGGACATTCTGCAGATAGATGCCCTGGCTCTGCTGCTCCCCGGTCTGGCGGTTCTGGCGGCTGCCCGTCATGAAATCCAGGTTGTCGCCATAAGCCCAGCCGCGATAAATGTCGACGCCTGTCACGGTTTCGCTGCTCGCACCCGGCAGGGAATGGGTCCATTTGAGGCGCGGCGAAAGCATGCTGGCCTTGACGCGCGATTCACTGCGATAGAACCAGTCGGGATTGCGCGCCTGCAGCAGGTCGTTGCTGAAGCTGCCGTCGATCTCGATGCGCAGGTCGGCGCCGAGGCTGAAGCTGCCACCCGGCCGCAATCGATAGCCGTCGCGCTCCAGGCGGTAATTGGGCGACGTGCTCTGGCGCGGGTCGTTGTCGAACTGGGCTCGACTCAGCGTACCGGGAAGTCCATAGCGTTCGCGGTACCCGGAAAGATCGAGAAACGCCTCACCGCCTCCGAAGCGGTATGCGGCACGGCCACCGGCTGAATTCTGCTGGGCATCGCTATTCATCCGATAGCCGTCGGTCGACGCATGGTGGGCAAACAGATTGCCGTACCAGTCCTCCTTGCCGCCGGCCAGCGCAGCATCGATGGCGCTGCTGCGGAAAGAACCGCGCTCGGCTCTGAGCATGGCGTGTGGCGTGTTGCTCTTGTCGGTGATGATATTGATCACGCCGGCACCGGCGCGGTCGCCGTAGAGCACCGAGCCGCTGCCGCGCACGATCTCGATCTGCTTGATGGCCGACAGCGGAATCGTTTCCCATTTGACGCCGCCCATGTCCACCGGGTTGAGACGCTGACCGTCCACCAAAACCAGGGTGTTGTTGCCTGCCGCCTCGCCGCTGCCACGGATATCCACCGTGGTATCGATGCCCATGCTGCCGTAGAGCGGGCGGACATCCACGCCTGGCAGCGTCTTGAGCAGGTCGGGAATGCTGCGCGCCGGGCTGTGCCGGATTTCGTCCTGGGTAATCACCGAAACATTCGCGGTCGCACCCTGACCCGCCTCGGCAAAACGTTTGGCCGTGATGACCACGGTCTGATTTTCGGTGGCCGCCAAGGCGGCACAAGTACATGCTGCGGCGCTGAGCGCCAGCAGCTTGCTGCGGATACGTTGAAACATGATGATCTCCCTGTCCGGTCTGCGTCCCCGCAAGCCGGTGAGTTGCCCATGGAAGCACGCTGGGAGAGGAAGGGCGGGCACATTGGATGCCGGCCATCGCTTCCCCGCGACGTTTCCGTTCTTTTGCCGTCCGTGGCCGGTCTCCGGACTCGGAAGATTTAATTCATCGCCTTCCCAAGCTTGAGGCTCAGTGGCTTCTCGATGAACTCGCGCTTCCTTACCGTTGCGGGGGCAGTACAGGAATTGCATCGCAATGACGCGCACCTGTTTCCCGTTTCACCTCGCAGTTCCCTGTGACATGGGCTGCAAAGGCACCGCGGACGTGCTTGCTGCATGAGCGAACTCGCGCAGCAAGGAGAATTCTAGCATTAGTCCCTGCTGCCGCAAGGAGTTTACGGCAGAGGTCCGGAATAGGCTAACCGCTCAGGCGTTGCCCCAGAGCGCCACGGGATTGATGCGCAGATTGACCTGGTCGCGCGGCACGACTGTCTTGATGTTGTATTCCTCGCGCGCAGTGTCGCGGCGCATCGGCTTCATTTCGGGTGTGCCCTTGGAATTGGTGAGACTCAGCACCACGGGTGTGTGGGCGCTGCTGGAGCGCTTGTACACCACGGCAAGTTCGCCATTGGCGAGCTTGACGAAGGAACCGGGAGGATAGATGCCAACCTCCTTGATCAGGACCGCGATGAAAGGGTTCGCCGTGGTCATGCCGGGATCGGTAAACAACACACGTGCCGCCTGGGCGCCATTCATCTGCTTGCGATTGAGGCGCGGACTGACCTTGGCACTGAACACATCCGTCGTGCGCAGCAATGTCGCCTCTTCGCCGACTTCCTTGATGCCGAACGGATAGCCATTGCCCAGCGGCGTCTCGTGATGATCCTGAACGGATTGCAGCCAGATCGAATCATTGACGCCCACCCGGCTGAGGATATCGACACTGCTTTTCGGATGGTTCTTGATCGCCTCGCGCTGCTCGGGCGTCAGCGGTCCTGCCTGTTCGGTGAGTTGCTGTTGCGTGTCGACGGTCGAGATGTTCATGCTCAGTGCCGCGCAGACCAGACTCTTGCGCCTTTCCTGCGGCCACTCGAGGCGTTGCGCCACCATGTCGGCCAGCAGCGCGGCATGCAGGCAATGCTCGAGTGAATAGCGGTTCTGCTGGGTGAGCAGGATCATCGCCGCGAGCGCCGCATCCTTGCTGTGCTCGGAGAGGACCTGAACACTCTTGGCAATTTCGGCAAACTGACCTTGCACTGCGGCGCTCTGTTCGTAGTGATGCAGGAGTTGGTCGAGTTTCTCGACGATCTCGTTCCACAACTGGAACGGGTCATAATTTTTATCGAGCGCGACGGCGGCGGTGCCGGTTTTGGAGGGTTCCGGGAAATCCTGGTACATCCCGCGCCGCATGATCATCTGCAGTTGATCCGCATCGCGGACCACATGGCCGCGCGGCAGCAGCAGCTTCCCGACTTCGTCGTAGACGTCCCAGGGCAGGGGCATCCCGCAGTCCACTTGTCCTCTGGTCAGCTTCTGCAACGCCATGAAGTCACCTGTTGATATTAGATGGCAGGTTCTGCTCAGGAAGCGCTCTGGATTCTAACTGATCGCAATCCGCCAAGTACAGGATATTACGCGTTTTATTCTATTTGCAATTATTTTGATGTCAAATACTCCTGGTGGCGGGAATTTACCCTGTGATTTCACCCTTGCAGTTTTGCCCTGCAACGCTACCATGACTTCTTCACGGCCAACCCTAGCACCATGAGCATCGATCGTCGAGAGCATGTCCGGTTTGAAGCCAGGGAACCCCTGCCCGCCCTGCTGATCTGGCAGGACGAGAGCGGCAACCGGCATTCACCTGCGCAAATGCGGGACATTTCGCAGGGCGGCTGCGCCCTGGATGCAACCGACGCGCCCCTGCTGGGTGCTCTTGCCCTGGTCAGATTCGCCCTGCCGGATCAGGCTACGCCGGTTACCTTTCAGTGCCGCATCGTCTCGCGCAATCCGAAGGGAAATGCCTTGGTGGTCTCGATGAAGTTTGAACAGGTCTCCGAGCAGCTGGACGCATTGCTGCAGACGGCTCTGACGTCAGAGGCCTTTCAGCCAGTGCGCAACGAGAACGCACAGCAGATCCGCAAACACTGGCGCGTGCCGCAGTGGGCTGCCTACCTGACGTCCCAGCAACTGCCAGTCATGGCCAGATCGAAGTCGGCGCTGCAGGCCCTGGAGGCCGAGAGAGGCGCCGACCTGTCTGCCAACGACCTGGTCAAGCTGGTCAATAGCGACCCTTTCCTTTGCCTTTGCCTGCTGCGGGAGGCGGAAAAACGCCGTTCCACGCGGCTCGGCCACGAAACCAGCACACCCCTGGCCGCCGTGATGCAGCTCGGCGTCGCGGGATTCCGTGAACTGCTCCTGGCCAGCCCGGAAACCGACGAATCCAACCCGGGCCTGGCCAATTGCGAGAACCGTGCAGTGATTGCCGGGGAACTGGCCGCCGCCTGGTCTGCCTCGCGCTCCGATGTTTCGCCCGAAGAAGTTTTGATGGCAGCGCTGCTTTCTGAAATGGGTGAACTGATGCTCTGGCACTTCGCTCCCGACCTGCCGCAATCCGCCCTCGCCGCGCTGGCCAACGGCGAAGCCAAACGCACGGCAGCGGCACAGGAAGCCGCCTGCGGCTTCAAGTTCAAGGATCTGACGCTCAAGTGCGCCGAGATCTGGAAGCTGCCCGCGATTCTGGTGCAGTTGATTCACGGTCACGACACCGTCCGGGCCAACATCGCCCGACTCTGTCGCGATACTGCGCGGCACCTGGTTGCGGGTCCGGATAATCCGGCGTTGCCCGACGATCTGGCCGCGGCGCAAAAGCTCATCCCGCACGCCAGCATGGAGTGGCTGGTCGGCGAATTGAAATGGGTACCGGAAGAAATGCGCCAGGAACTCATCGACCAGGCCAACGAAGCTTTCAGCAGGGTCGAGCACGACGCGACCTGACTGCCTGGTCAGGATGCGGATTGGGTGTAGTTGTCCGCCCCGAATAGCGTCGGGAATGGCTCGTAGTCCGGCAGTTCGATAATCGGAGGGTAATGGCGCAGCGCTTCCTTGAGGATCTCCAGGCCATCGCTCTTGAAATGGGTGAATTCGAGGCCGAGACGGAAACAGTAGGTCGCGCCTGAATAAACCGAGTAGATCTGGCGCGCCCTGATCTCGATGACTTTGGGCTTGAAGTTGCGCTGCAACGGCGGAATCGCCAGGAGCACCACCACCGGGGATTCGGTCATGACATCGCGATGCGTCAGCATGCCGGTCCCCTCCATGGTCAGATCATGCGTCCGGCCGTGGTAGGTGGGCTTGCAGTCTTCCTCATCGAAAATCAGCGCGATTTTCCAGCGTACGTGATAGCGCGCAATGCATCGGTTCATGGCCATGTCCTGCCAGCCTGCAAAGTCACCCTCAATAACACCTCCCTTGCCTCTACGGCATCCCGCCAGTTCCAGGGCCGCATTCGAGTTCCGATTCTGTGCCGAGACTCCCTGCGACACTGTGAAGCAGCTCACAAATTGGCGGTTTTTCGCACCTCAATTGGTCAGGCCTTATGCTAAGCTAAGCTTATCCTCCAGAGAGTGAATGCATGGAAAAGCCGACACAAGACGGGTTGCTGGAACCGGACAACGCTCCCAAGGACTTGAGAATATCGACTCAAGAGGTTGACGGGAACTACGCCAAGTTCGAAGTGACTTCAGAAGAAGAGATTCTGATCATCCTGCGCGGCCTTCTCAGAAACGGCACGCGCGTCACCGCCTATCTGAACGACTCGCTGGATTTCCTGATGAGCTCGTTGCTCGCCATCGACGAAGAGAGCAACCGCCTGACGCTGGCCCTGGACAGCAACAAACATCTGAACCGGCGCGCTCAATTGTGCAGCCAACTGATCTGCATCTCCAGCCAGGGCAAGATCAAGCTGCAATTCGAACTGGACGGTGTCGATCTGGTCAAGTTTGGCGAGGGCAATGCCTTTCAAGGCGATATTCCCGCCAGCCTGATTCGCCTGCAGCGCCGTGACTACTATCGCTTGATGGTACCCAAGGGCACGCCGCTCAAATGCCTCATCCCGATACTGCAGCCCGATGGCAGGACTGTCCACCACGAAGCCAACATCGTCAATATCAGCGGCCGCGGCATGACCATGGACGTACCGCATGAAGGCGTCGAACTTGCGCTCGACCAGGAATTCCCCAATTGCCGCATCGATCTGCCGGGCGGAGAACACATTGACACGACGATACAAGTGCGCAGCATCTACTTTTCCAACCTGAGCGGCGGCAGGGCAATCAAGCGCTCGGGCTGCCAGTTCCTGAAAATGCCCAGCCCGGTGCAAAAGCAGTTGCTGCGCTACATCCTCAAGGTGGAAAGCGAGCGCCTGGCCGGCAAGATTTGAGGCGCCCCCCTGCCCTGTCTGCCTAGCCTGCCCGATTCCCCCGGCGCTTCACCATTCCAGCAGACTCACGGTCCTGGCGCCAGATGTCAGAGGCTGGGCATAGGCGCATTCGCTCTGCCCGGTTTCCACCTGCAGGTAGGGAACGTAATCCATATCGGTCTGGGCGACATGCCGCTCAAGCCAATCGCGCAGGAAGTTAATCAAGTCTGCGGATATGTCATGGTCGAGATAGCTCTTGCGCAATTCAAACAGCTTGTCGCTGAAACTTCGATGTTCCTTCATGTGTTCGACCAGCCAGGGATAGCCGCACGCCTTCATGAGCCGCTCTTCTGCGGAGAAGTGGTCCCTGACATATCGGCTCAGTCGTTCCATGGTGTGAAAAGTCGCCAGTATGGCCTGTTGCCTCGTCGCTTTTTCCAGATCACTCAGGCACTCGAACAAGGCCTGATGCTGCTCGTCCAGGAGAGGCACCCCGGTGGAGAGGCTGGCGCTCCACTCGCAAGGAAAATTCTCGCAACAATCCCTCATGGCTTTCTCCGAACTGGTCAATCTTTGACGTAATTTATTGGGCGGAGGGTGAAATGACAATACCCGGTTTGCCGTAAATTACGCTACCGGGAAACCGGTATTGACCAGTAGGAAAATTTGGGAGTGCTCTGTCTGGAGCGGTTTTCGGCCGTGCGGGCCGCTTCGCTTGAGATGCAGTGGTTCAGTGACTCGTGATCGGCCTGGCACCCTACCGACATCGAATAGTTGACGGGGAGAGGTACCCGCCTTAGTCTGCGCAACTATCCCGTCTCCGTTACCGAACCAAGGCGCACTGCTCTGGGCACCATGCCACTTTCAAAACGCTCTTTTGCCTTTGCCTTAATCATTTTCCTGATCGCAGGGGCAATTGCGGGAGGCGTGATATGGAATTCCGAGCAACAACGATTACGGGAATACCGTACCCGGGTATCGAACTTGACCAAGGACCATGCCCACGCCATTGAAACGAATATCGTGCGCTCCCTGTCCGCAGCCTATGCACTGACGGCGCTGGTGCGCCAAGGAAACGGCCGCGTTGTCAATTTTGATGGTGTGGCAAACGAACTACTCCGGCATTACCCGGGTGTTTCAGCCCTGGAACTGTCCCCTGGCGGGATCATCCGTTATGCCGTGCCGCTTGCTGGCAACGAAAACGCGATCGGCTTCGACCAATTGAAGGATCCAAAACAAAACAAGGAAGCCATGCTCACCCGCGACACCGGGAAGCTGACACTGGCAGGACCCATGGCGCTGGTCCAGGGCGGCATGGGCGCTGTCGGACGCCTGCCTGTTTTCCTGGACGATGCGAAAGGCAAGCCATACTTCTGGGGATTTACCAACGTGGTGATCCGTTTCCCGGAAGTGCTCGTGGGATCCGGACTGGCGCAGTTACCCGAGCAGGGCCTGAATTACGGACTATGGCGCATTGTGCCCGACAGTGGAGAGAGACAAATCATCGCTGCGTCTACAACCAGCGAGCTAGTGGAACCTGTCGAGCATCTTCTGGAACTGCCCTACGGCAACTGGACATTGAGCGTCGCGCCTGAAAATGGCTGGAAGGATTCCCGCGCACTCTGGCTCAAGAGTTTGATCGGCCTGCTTTTCAGTTCGTTACTGGGTTACGTGGCCTTGCTCGTCATGAAGCTGCGCGCTCACCGCGCAGAACTGGAAAATGAAGTGGCTGAGCGCACGCAGGAGCTGGCACAAACAAATGCGGATTTGGCGGGCCGGGAATCCCTGCTCACCCAGATTCTCGATACATCCAGCGTGGCAATCTTCCTGGTCGACATGCAGGGCCGCATCACGACAGCCAACAGGCGTATGGCCAACATGTTTGGCTGGCCTATTGAAACGCTTGTGGGAAATGAATACGTCGCCTTGATTCATTCTTCGGAAAGAGAAATCGGGCGCCAAAGAATGCTTGACTTGCTGGCGAGCGCCATCCCGTCAGTTGATTTGGATCGACTTTACTGTCGTGCCGATAACACGGAATTCTGGGGACATCTGACCGGGGTGCGTTTTCACGACACCAGCGGGATCGAGCATGGCCTGATCGGCGTAATCGCAGACATCACCGACCGCAAACAGGCTGCAGCCGAACTCGAACAACACCGGTTACACCTGGAAGAACTCGTTCTTTCACGCACCGCCGAACTGGCACAGGCCCGCGACGATGCCGAGGCCGCCAACCGCGCCAAGAGTATCTTCCTCGCCACCATGAGCCACGAACTGCGTACACCAATGAATGGCGTCATGGGAATGATCGACTTGGTGTTGCGCCGTGCCACCGACCCCAAGCAGATCGACTGGCTTAACAAGAGCAAGCATTCCGCCAAGCATCTGCTGGATGTCATCAACGATATTCTCGACATCTCCCAGATCGAAGCCGAGCGGATGACGCTGGAAGAGAATAACTTCTCCCTCTCGCAGACGATTCATGACGTGCTGCATATGCAGGAAACTGCAGCTCGGGCCAAGGGCTTAAACCTGTCCAACGAAGTTTCTGCGAAGCTGCCCGACCTATTGTGCGGCGACGCCATGCGACTGAAACAGATCCTGATCAACTATGTCGGAAACGCAATCAAGTTCTCCGAATCTGGACAGATCACAGTTCGCGCCGTTCTTGCCGAGCAAGACAAATTCGGCGTATTGCTGCGTATTGAAGTTGCCGATCAGGGCATCGGCATCAGTCCCGAACAACAGGCTCGGTTATTTCAGCCGTTCACTCAGGCTGACGGCTCGATCAATCGCAAGTATGGCGGCACGGGACTGGGACTGACCATCGCCAAACGCATCGCCCTGTTGATGGGGGGTGATGCGGGTGTGATCAGCAGCGAAGGACGGGGCAGCACTTTCTGGGCTACCCTGAAGTTGAGAAAAGCCACGGAGATCGTTGTACCCATACCGACCAACAATGCCGATGCCGAAAAATTTCTCCAGCAACACTATTATGGCCACCGCATTCTGGTTGTGGACGACGAACCGATAAACCTTGAAATTGCGCTGATACAGCTTGAGGTGATCGATCTTGTCGTGGACACTGCGGAGGATGGCGCAGAAGCAATCGACCTGGCTCGAAAGACCCCGTACTCGGCTATCCTCATGGACATGCAGATGCCGAACGTAAACGGACTGGTAGCAACGCAGGAGATACGCAAGCTGCCTGGTTACCAAAAGACGCCGATTATTGCCATGACAGCCAATGCATTTACCGAGGACAGGGAACGCTGCATGGAGGCGGGAATGAATGACTTTCTGACCAAGCCGTTTACCCCGGAAGCGCTGTTTACAACCCTGCTTCACTCTTTACATCGGCGTGATGGCGGCAGTGATCATGCCGGATCACCATAAGGTTTCGCGCTCCGGCGAAGAGGTGATTTTGTGTATCGACAGGTCAGCACCGTCGAATTCGGCTTCCGGCTCCAGACGGATTCCCACGGTCTGCTTGATTGCGCCATAGACCAGGAAGCCTCCGGCCAGCGCAATGGTTACACCCAGGCCGGTGCCGATCAATTGCGAGACAAGGCTGACGCCGCCGATACCACCGAGCGCCTTGGCTCCGAATATCCCGGCGGCGATGCCGCCCCAGGCGCCGCACAGGCCGTGCAGCGGCCAGACACCGAGCACATCGTCGATCTTCCAGCGATTCTGGGTCAGGGTAAACATCCAGACGAACAATCCTCCGGCAACGCCGCCCGTCACCAGGGCACCGAGCGGATGCATCAGATCGGATCCGGCACACACCGCCACCAGACCCGCAAGCGGGCCATTGTGTACGAAACCCGGATCGTTTCTGCCAGCGATCAGCGCCATGAGCGTGCCACCCACCATGGCCATGAGTGAGTTCATGGCCACCAGCCCGGAAATCTTGTCGAGCGTTTGCGCGCTCATGACATTGAAGCCGAACCAGCCGACCGTCAGCACCCAGGCGCCAAGCGCCAGGAAAGGAATACTCGACGGCGGATGCGCGGAGATGCCACCATCCTTGTGATAGCGGCCGCGCCTGGCGCCGAGCAACAACACGGCAGCAAGGCCCACCCAGCCACCTACGGCATGCACGACGACAGAGCCGGCAAAGTCGTGGAACTCCTCGGCAAAGCTGGACTGCAGCCACGCCTGTATGCCGAAGGCATGGTTCCAGGCGATCCCTTCAAAGAACGGATAGATGAAACCGACCAGCAGGAAGGTGGCAACAAGCTGCGGATAAAACCGTGCGCGTTCGGCAATGCCACCGGAAACGATGGCGGGTATCGCGGCAGCGAAAGTCAGCAGAAAGAAAAATTTGACCAGTTCGTAACCATTCTTCAGCGCCAGCGTTTCTGCCCCCGCAAAAAAATTCACGCCATAAGCAATGGCATAACCGATGAAAAAATAGGCCAAGGTTGAAACCGAGAAATCGACCAGGATCTTGACCAGCGCGTTGATCTGGTTTTTCTTGCGCACGGTGCCCAGTTCGAGGAAAGCGAAGCCCGCATGCATCGCCAGGATCATGATGGCGCCCAGCAGTATGAACAGGACATCCGCGGGGTTCTTGAGATTCTCCATTTTGGGGCTCCGGTTGCACGAATTCGGGTGATCCAGCAATTACCGTTCCTGAAAATTTATTTCATAGAAATGAATTGGTTAAGAATTTTAGCCGGGGAATGGCCGAACTTAATGCACACCAAAAGGGCATGACCCGGCCAGATATGCACCAACAGCGTGCATTTTATTGCGCCCCGAAGGAAGTGTCCCTGGGGTGCGCACGTCAGGATGCTTTCAGCGTTGTCCGTCGGGCGGGATATGGAGACGCGGCAGGAGGATCCACATCCGCCCCTTTTGCCGCATCTTGCCTGCCTGGACGCCCGCCTCATGGCCGGAACCCCAGAAGAAGTCCGCCCGCACCGGCCCGCGGATCGCCCCGCCGGTGTCTTGCGCCAGCATCAAGCGCTGCAGGGGCCGCTCGCTGCCCGGCCAGGTCGTCGCCAGCCAGACCGGCGCACCCAGAATGCTGTAGCGCGCATCGACGGCAATGCTGCGTTCTGCGGTCAGCGGCACGCCGAGCGCGCCGGGTGGTCCAGCGTCGAGCGCGGCCAGCTCTCGAAAGAACACATAGCTGGGATTGGCATTGAGCAGTGCCTGCACGCGCTCGGGATGTGCCCGGGCCCACGCCTTGATGCCCTGCATTGAAGCCTGTTCCGCCTTCAACTCGCCCTGGTCGATCAGCCAGCGCCCGATCGAACGGTAGGGGTGACCGTTCTGATCGGCATAGCCGACACGGGTCCGGCTGCCGTCATCGAGCTGCACTTGACCCGATCCCTGGATCTGCATGAAGAACACATCGAAAAGATCGTCCGCCCAGACCAGGACATTGTCACTGCGCTGGGCTTTCTCCCAGTCGGCGCGCGAATAGTATGGCAACAGTTTCCTGCCTTCGATGCGGCCGCGCAGCCGCATGTGCTTGAGTTCCGGGTAAAGATCGCCGAGTTCGACATCGATGAGGTCGGCAGGCACGCCATAAATCGGGTAGGCGTAGCGCTGGCTGCTCTTGCGGCTGCCCTTGAGGAGCGGTTCGTAATAGCCTGTCACCAGTCCCTCGCGACCGCCATCGGGATTGACCAGTTGCCAGGGCTGCAACTGGCTCTCGAACCAGGCACGCACGGCCTCGACGCTGCGCCCTTCGAGAGCGCGGGCGCTGCCGCAGGTCTCGCGCCAGACCGCTTTCTTCTGCAGGACATCGCAGGAGGCGAGAAAGGTACTGAAGGCCTGGAGCAGATCTTCGGTCTCCGCACCTGGCCAGCCGGTGATGTCCTCCCACTGCGCAGCCAGCAAGGGCTTGGCTGACGGCTTCGGCACTTCGGGTACGGGGCAGACCGGGCATACCGGACAGGCAGCCAGCGCAGGAAGGCATTGCGCCGGAGACGAGGCAAGCGGTTGAACGGCGCAACCGCCAAGCAGTACAGTCATCCAGGCCACCAGCAGCACAACCACCAACTCAACTGAGGGAATACGCGACATGTTCTGATAAAGTTCAGGATTGGCAATACCGACTAGCTTACCCGATAGCGACGCTGTCCATGACCGATCTTGACCGTTTTCTGTCTCGTGCCGAAGCGCTGCTGGCCCGCATCGAGGCACTGCTGCCCAGCGCCGCTGGCATACCAGACTGGGATGCCGCCGTGGCCTTTCGCTGGCTCAAGCGCCAGGGCCGCGGCCACCTGCAGGCGGTGCTTCGGCCACATCAAATCCGTCTCGAGGATTTGTGCGGCATTGACGAGCAGAAGGCGCGCATCGAGCAGAACACGCGCCAGTTCCTCGCCGGCAAGAGCGCAAACAATGTCCTGCTGACCGGCGCACGCGGTACCGGCAAGTCTTCACTGGTGAAAGGTGTACTCAACCAGTATGCGACCCGGGGGCTGCGCCTCATCGAAGTGGACAAGCACGATCTGATCGACTTGCCGGAGATTGTCGATCTGATCACGGGACGGCGCGAACGCTTCATCATTTTCTGCGACGACCTGTCCTTTGAAGCCAGCGAAGCCGGCTACAAGGCACTCAAGAGCGTGCTCGACGGCTCGATCGCCGGCATGTCGGAAAATCTGCTGCTCTACGCGACATCGAACCGGCGCCACCTGATGCCGGAATACATGGACGAAAATCTCGAGGCACGCCATGTCGATGGCGAAATCCATCCGGGCGAAACCATGGAGGAGAAAATATCGCTCTCCGAACGTTTCGGGCTATGGCTCTCGTTCTATCCTTTCGACCAGGATCACTATCTGGCCATCTGCCAGCACTGGTTGCAGGAATTTGGCCTGACCGCCGCACAGGCGGCAGCGGCGCGCGGCGAAGCCCTGCAATGGACACTCCTGCGCGGTTCTCGCAGTGGACGTGTGGCCTGGCAATTCGCACGTGATTTTGCCGGGCGCCATGCCGGCAAGAGCAGTCGCAAGAAATTACAAACTTGAGAAAGATCGTCGAAGTTGCGGCAGCCGTCATGCGCCGTGCCGACGGCGCCTTCCTGCTTGGTCGACGTCCGCCCGGCAGTGTTTATGCGGGTTACTGGGAATTCCCCGGCGGCAAGGTGGAAGCCGGAGAAACGCCAAGGCAGGCATTGGTGCGTGAGTTGCAGGAGGAACTGGGTATTGCCGTGAACCTTGCCTATCCCTGGATCGTGCGCGAATTTGACTACGAGCATGCGCATGTCCGACTGCATTTCTTTCGCGTGACTGACTGGTCGGGGGAAGTCCGCGACCTGCAGCATGATGCGCTGGCGTGGCAATACCCGGGAACTGCCGGGGTAACCCCAATGCTGCCCGCCAATGCGCCGGTGCTGGCGGCTCTCAGCCTGCCGGATTTCTATGCCATCAGCAATGCTGCGGAAATGAGTGTTGAAGCGCAGCTCACGCTGCTTGCAAAAAAGCTGGCGCAGGGTTTGCGCCTGGTGCAATTGCGTGAGCCAACTCTTACCGCAGATGCGAAAGCCAGCTTCTTCTTCGCCGCCGTCAAGCTCTGCCACGGCTTCTCCGCCCGCGTGCTGATCAACAGCGATGCCACCCTGGCCCTGCAAACGGGCGCAGATGGCGTCCATCTGAATGCCGCACAACTCATGACAATGCAATCGCGCCCGGATTTTCCTCTGGTCGCGGCATCAACTCACAGCATTGAGGAACTGGAGCAAGCAGCGCAACTCGGTCTGGATTTCGTGGTACTCGGTCCGGTCCGGGAAACCGCCACCCATCCAGGTCACCCCGGCATCGGGTGGTCAGGGCTGGCACAACGGATGACCGCCATGCCCATGCCGGTGTACGCACTAGGTGGCTTGAGCCGTGCTGATGTCGCAGCAGCCTGGCAGGCGGGTGCGCACGGCATTGCCGCTATCCGCGCGGCCTGGAACTAGATCAGGCCTCCGACTCCAGGGGCGGCGACTCGCGCTCCGGAATACGGTATTCGTCTGCCGCCCAGGCACCGAAATCAAAGGCCTTGCAGCGTTCGGAGCAGAACGGACGATAACGGTTTGCACCGATCCATTCGACAGTCTTGCCGCAGGTCGGGCAGTTGACGACAGACACAGCAGTCTGGGAGCTCACAGATTGCAGAAGGTCAATTGAAAAGAGATGTCCACGTCCGCCTGGCGTGGACGCAAATCGCCATCGGGTGCGGTGAAGCGAATGTTCAATGCGTATTTATTGGCGCTGATCTCGGGGATATAGGGATCGCTGCGTGAGACGCGCAGACGCAACATTTGCGCAGTTCGGCCTGCCAGCATCAACTGGTAGGCGCCGCCGGTGGCCACCTGCAATTCGGGACGGCCGGACGCCCGCAACAGGCGCAGTACGATACTCAAGCCGGCCTGAATCGGCAGGATCGGCTCCAGCCAGCCGTTCAAGCTCTCGCGGCGCTGCACCGGATCCCGATGCAGCCAGTAATGGTAGGCCGGCAAGTCGAACTCACAAACGCCGCCGGGTATCGTCGCGCGATTCTTGATTGACATCAGCCAGTCGTTCTCGCGCAAGTACTGGCCAACCTTGCCCGGCATGGCCAACATCTGTACGCTGGCCTGTTCAATCTCCTGGAGCGCTTCGGCCAGAGCCTCCTCGGAAATGTCCGGGTTATTGCGGAACGACAGCAGCGTCTGACGCTGGCGCTCGAGTTCCTGGATCAAATCGAACTTGAGGTCTGCCCGGCTCGCGACTTCGAGAATCTCGAAAATCATCATCAGGGCAACATGATGATCCTCCGGCGCATCGGCGGTCACGAAGTGCAATGCTTTGTCGTAAAGGTCCTCAAGACGCAAAAGCGTACGAACGCGCTCGTTGAGGGGGTATTCGTAAATGATCACGCGGCGGCCATTTGAGTGAAGTCCAGGGATTCTGACCGATTCAAGCGGAAATCTCAACTTGTCCGAGGCTTATTTCCTGACAGGCTCACATATTTCCGGTGCAGGACCTCGATCTGGCTGCGCAGGCTGTCCAGGTTCGTATCGTTATTGACGCTGTCGTCAGCCGCTTTCATGCGCTGGGCACGCGTGGCCTGGGTGGCCATGATGCGCCCCACTTCCTCGCTGTTCATGCGGTTGCGCGCCATGACCCGCTGTACCTGGGTTTCTTCGGCGCAATCGACCACCAGGATGCGTGCCACACGACTGCGATAAGTTCCGGATTCAACCAGCAGCGGAACCACCAGGACGACATAGGGAGCGCCACTCGTCAGCCCGGCTTGGCAGCGCCGTTGAGTTTCAGCACGAATCAGCGGGTGGAGGATGCCTTCGAGGCGCGACTTGGCATCGGCATCCGAGAACACCAGGCGACGCATCGCCAACCGATCCAGCGCGCCATCCGCAGCGATCACGCTCGCGCCAAAGGCACTGCGAATCTTTGCCATGGCGACGCCATCGGGTGCTGTCAATTCATGGGCGATCTGATCCGCATCGACCACGGCCGCGCCCAGTTCGGCAAACATGTCCGCTGCCGCACTCTTGCCGCTGCCGATGCCGCCTGTGAGTCCGACAATGAAACCGCTGGCCGCTTCAGTCATGCCGCGCCGGGATCGTCAGTTCGCGTCCCGCACCGCAGTCGCCCAGACTCGCCGATGGCTGCCCGCCGATCAATTCGGGCAATTGCCTGGCCAGGATCTCTGCCGGACCACGGGCTTCCAGCTGGGCCTTGTCGAGCAGGTTTTCGCGTGTCTGCAGTTTTGCCGACTTCACGCCGCGCTTCTGCAAATCCTGCAGATAGACGCTGGCAAGCTGCTCTGTTTCGAACAAGCCGAGCGAGATGGCATATTTGTCCTGTCCCTCGTCCTGGATCATCGCGGCATTCGTCACTGCGAGACTCTTCAATTCGAACAGCTTCCTATCCGCCATGAATTTGTTGGGCTGCGGCGGAATGAACACCCAATACAGGTAGGAAGGCGTTTCACGATTCTTCAGTGCGAAGCGCAAGTTGGGAAATTTTTCCTGCGCCAGAAGCAGCAAGCGTTGCATGTCGCTTGGCGCCAGACCTCTGACCAGGCGGCAGGATTCGGCCGTCTGGTCAGCAAGTTTCGGGTCGGCAATTGTCGTCTGCAGTTTTTCCGGCTCGATCTGCTGGCTGAGCCGCTGCGGTTCACGGCCTTCGTCACGCGTTCCCAGCCATCCCTGCGCCCAGACGAAAAACAGCAGATTCGCCAGGACCAGCAACAGCAATATCAGACGCCACACCGGGCTATCCCTCGTTCAATCGGCCATGCGGCTTTGCGACGACAACGGACAAAGCTTTTTCGGCCGCAATTCCTGGCGGCTAACCCACCTTGGGCAAGTGATCGAGCGCAGCCCTGATTTCTGCTTCAGGATAGTCATAGTCCTCCAGCTTGCCTGCCAGGTATTTGTCATAGGATGCCATGTCGAAATGGCCATGCCCCGATAAATTGAAAAAGAGTGTCTTGGGCTCGCCGGTTTTCTTGCAGTTCAGTGCTTCATCGATCACCGCGCGTATGGCGTGATTCGATTCGGGTGCCGGAATGATGCCTTCCGCGCGGGCGAATTGGACGCCGGCAGCAAAGGTGGCGACTTGCGGCACGGCCACCGCCTCGATCAGCCCTTCCTTGAGCAGTTGCGAAACCAGCGGCGAGTCGCCGTGATAGCGCAAGCCGCCGGCATGTATCGACGGCGGCATGAAATCGTGGCCCAGGGTATACATCAGCATGATCGGCGTATAGCCGGACTCGTCGCCGTAGTCGTAGGCGTAATGTCCCTTGGTAAGCGTCGGACAGGAACTTGGTTCCACCGCCACCAGGCGCACTTTCTTGCCGGCCGCCTTGTCTGCGAAGAAGGGGAAGGCCACGCCAGCAAAGTTCGATCCGCCACCGCAAGGGGCGAAAATCATGTCCGGATAGACGCCGATTTTCTCGAACTGTTTCTTCGCCTCCAGCCCGATCACCGTCTGGTGCAGCATCACGTGATTCAGCACCGAGCCCAGACCGTACTTGGTGTCCTCGCGCCCCGCCGCTTCCTCCACCGCTTCGGAGATGGCCAGACCCAAGGAACCCGGGTTGCCGGCGTCTTTGGCCAGCGCTTTGCGCCCGGCCTCGGTCAGGTTGCTCGGACTGGCGAACACCTCGGCACCCCAGGTCTGCATCATCGAACGGCGAAAGGGTTTTTGATCGTAGCTGATCCTGACCATGTAAATCCGCACTTCGATCTCGAACATCTGTGCGGCAAATGCCAGCGAGCAACCCCACTGGCCGGCGCCGGTCTCGGTGGTCATGCGCTTGATGCCGGCCTGCTTGTTGAAATAGGCCTGCGCCACCGCCGTATTCGGCTTGTGGGAACCGGCCGGCGAGACGCTCTCGTTCTTGTAATAGATTTTGGCCGGCGTACCCAGCATCTGTTCCAGCCGTTCCGCCCGGCACAAGGGCGAGGGCCGCCACAAGTTGTATATGTCGCGAACCGGCTGCGGAATTGGAATCCAGCGCTCTGCCGACATCTCCTGCTCAAGGATCGGCATGGAAAAAATCTGCAGCATCTGTTCCGGGGACACCGGCTTGCCATCCGGCCCCAGCGGCGGCGCAGGCGGATTCGGCATGTCCGCAACAACGTTGTACCAATGAGTCGGCAGTTCCGACTCGTCGAGCAATATTTTATGTGCAGCCATTTCAAACTCCCTGACGAGGTATTTCGATCGAATCTTTACCAGCTTAAATTTCGTTGGCGACGCAGGCCAAGCCTTCCAGCACCAACGGGTCTATCCGACGCAACGGCAAATCCAGCAAGGGCTCCAGCAAATTCGCAGCCCCACCCGACAGCAGACAAAGCGCATCCGGATCACCCGCCAGCGCCTCGAACATGCGCCGGATCGCGCCAGTGGTCGCCAACAAACAACCGCTCACGATAGCATCCGCAGTGTTGCGTGGCAAGCGACTGAAGTGTCCCGAAGCCAGCGGCAGGCGTGCCGTATCCCGTGCCAGTGCTGATTGCATCAGGCTCACACCAGGCAGGATCAAGCCGCCCTGAAATATGCCCTGTGCATCGAGAATGTCGACCGTGGTGGCCGTCCCGGCATTGACCACGAGACAGGCACCATGATGCATATGATGCGCACCGATCAGCGCCATCCACCGGTCTGCGCCCAATTGAGCCGGATCATCGTAACCGTTTTTCACGCCGCATTGTTCGGTGCGACTCGCGGTCCAGTCCATGGGCAGGCCGAGTTGCATGACCGCCAGTTCGACCGCCGCACCAATCGCCGCACTGGCCACGTTGCATCCGATGGCACGTTCGGGGCGCGTCTGACCGACCAGCAAGCTCGAGAAATGCGCCAGTTCATTCAGCGCCAGCGCTCCCTGCGCCTGCCATTGGAGGCCTTCGCGCAGCCCCCATTTCAGGCGGGTATTGCCGCAGTCGATGCACAACAGCGTCATGATTTGCGCAAAGACACTTCGCCGCTGATGATGCGTTGTGGCTGTGTACCTGAAGACGTTTCCAGCAGCAAGGCGCCGTCGCCATCTACGCCCAGGCAACGCCCTTCGAGAGGCGCAGCATGATCGGCCAGCAGACGCACGACTTGCCCAGTGTAGGCATGACGCTCCTGCCAGGCTTCGCGTAAAGCGGGGAACCCTTCCGTGGCAAAGCTTTGCAGGACACCATGCAACTCTGCCAACAGACGCGCCAGAAGGATGTCGGGCGCTGGCAGTGTAATGCCGGCATCTGCCAGTGCAGCCGCGTTTTGCTTGATTTCCGGCGGCAATTCCTGAGGCAGATGCAAATTGATACCCACACCAATCACTGCCGCCGAAGGCCGAATGCCGGGCACGAGTTCGATCAGGACGCCCGCCAGCTTGCCTCCGCGTAACAACACATCGTTGGGCCATTTCAGGGCGATCCCGGCGATGCCCAACCTTTCCAGTGCATACGCCAATGCCACGCCGACTGCCAGCGAAAGCCCGGTCAGTTGCACTTGCGGAGGAAAGCGCCAGAGCAGAGAAAAGGTCAGGCTTGCGTCAGCACTTGAAAACCAGTTGTTGCCGCGCCGTCCTCGTCCAGCAAGCTGATGCTCGGCCACAATCACGCTGCCGGCCGGTGCACCTGCCTCCGCCAGCGCCATCAAGCGCGCATTGCTCGAATCGCATTCGGCAAGGATGCGTACGTCAAAGCGGGGCGACAACTCGCCCAAGGCGGCGGCGATTACCGCGACATCAAAGCGCGCTGGCGATGTGGGCTGTGAGGAATTCAAAAGACCTGCAGCAGAACGGGAACAGGCCGCATTATCCTCGATCTTTGCCAGTCTTACCCTCTGCCAATCCGAGCTCGAAGATTTTTCGGGTAATCGTGTTGCGCCCGATACCCAGCAACTGTGCCGCTTCGATGCGGCGTCCGCCTGACGCAGCCAGGGCACGCTGGATCAGGGTCCGCTCAAAATCTCGCGACAACTGCGCGAAAGTTTCACCAGGGGCAACCACGATGAGCCGATCGGCTTCGGCGGCGAGACCATTCAGCCAGTCCAACGGTGCCTGGCTTTGCGGCTGCTCCCGCAATTCGACGGGAAGATCGGCGACTTCGATGGTCTGTCCAGGTGCCATGACCGTGAGCCAGTGGCAAAGATTCTCAATCTGTCGCACATTGCCGGGGAATTCCAGCGCCGATAAATACTTGAGAGCAGCAGCCGAAAGGCGTTTCGGCTCGACAGCCAGATCCAGCGCACTCTTGTGGAGAAAGTGCTGTGCCAGCAAGGGGATATCCTCGCGCCGTTCCTTGAGTGTCGGCAGACGCAGCCTGATAACATTCAGGCGATGGAACAGGTCTTCGCGAAACAATCCCTGCTTGACGCGCTCTTCCAGATTTTGGTGTGTTGCGGCGATCACGCGCACGTTGGCCTTGACCGGCTGTTGTCCACCAACACGATAAAAGTGCCCATCGGAAAGCACCCGCAAGAGGCGCGTCTGCAATTCCGCCGGCATATCGCCGATCTCATCCAGAAACAGCGTGCCGCCCTCGGCTTGTTCGAAACGACCGCGACGCTGGCTTTGCGCACCGGTAAAGGCGCCGCGTTCATGCCCGAACAATTCGGATTCGAGCAGATCCTTCGGAATCGCCGCGGTATTGATGGCGATGAAGGGCTTGTCACTGCGCGGCGAGTGCCGGTGCAGGGCACGCGCCACAAGTTCCTTGCCGCTGCCCGATTCGCCGTTGATCAGCACCGTGGCGTGCGATTGCGATAGACGGCCGATGGCGCGAAATACCTCCTGCATCGATGCCGCCTGGCCGAGAATTTCGGGCACCAGGCTGACCGCTTCGTTCGATTTGTCCTGCGCTGCTGCCGTGTCTGCAGGAGCCCATGGCGAATGTCCAATCGCGCGTTGCACCAGTGCCACAGCCTGATCGACGTCGAAGGGCTTGGGCAGGTATTCAAAAGCGCCGCCTTGAAATGCCGAAACTGCCGAGTCCAGATCGGAATAGGCCGTCATGATGATTACCGGCAGATTCGGGTAGTGTGCCTTGACGTAGCGCAGCAAATCGAGGCCCGACTGGCCCGGCATGCGGATATCCGATACCAGTACCTGGGGCATTTCTCCGGAATCCAGCGCAGCCTGGGCCTCCACCGCCGAACCGAAACTCTTGAAAGGAATCTCTTCGCGCGCCAGGGCTTTCTCGAAAACCCAGCGTATTGAGCGGTCATCGTCGATGATCCAGACTGGCTTCATTGCTGTTCTCCCGGGCGTTTCTCGCCTGCCTGCAAGGGGAGCAGCAGCTTGAAGCAAGTGCGCCCCGGCCGGCTATCGACCTCGATACTGCCCTGATGTTGTCGAATAAAACTCTGGGCCAGCGTCAAGCCCAGGCCACTGCCGCCCTCCCTGCCGGACACCAGCGGATAAAAGATTTTTTCCCGAATTGCATCCGGGATACCCGGCCCATTGTCGATCACCTGGATTTCCAGGGCGAGGCGGTAGCGCCGCTTGGCCAGGGTCACCTGGCGCAGTGCGCGCGTGCGAAAAATGATCTCGCCTTTCTCGTTCATGGCCTGTGCAGCATTGCGCGCGATGTTGAGTATCGCCTGGATCAACTGCTCGCGATCACCGGTCAGGTCAGGCAGGGAAGTGTCATAGTCACGACGAACGCGCACCGCACTGTATTCGGCCTGGATCAACCGTCGCACATGCTCGAGGATGTCGTGCACATTGACCTGCGCCGGCTGCATGGTCCGGTGCGAGGAAAGCAGCCGCTGCATCAGGTCCTGCAGCCGGTCCGATTCGCTGATGATGACCTGGGTGTATTCCCTGAGTTGCGGTGCATTTTCCAGTGTCCGCAGTTCGTGCTCCAGCAATTGCGCGGAACCGCGAATGCCCCCGAGCGGATTCTTGATTTCATGCGCCAGATTGCGGATCAACTCGCGACTGGCTTGCTGCTGCTCGACCAGACGCTCCTCACGCGCCGCTTTCATCAACTGATCGATCGGGCGGAACTCGAGCAATAGTGACGCCCCGTCCGTATCGACTGCCGTCACCGTACAGTCGAGATGCAGAACTTCGTTGGAAGGCTGAACCACTGCGATGTTGTAGCCGGTATAGCTCCATCGATTCTGCAAGGCGCTGGCCATGGCAGCATCCAGTTCGTGCGACTGTCCCAGCAAGTGCGCTATGGAATGTCCAACCAGCTGGCGCTGGCTGACCTTGAACAGATTCTCGGCAGCCGGATTGACATGGCGCATCTTGAGGTTCGCATCGAGCAAAATCACCGCCGTGGATAGCAGTTCCAACCCGGCAAAGGATGCTTGTCTATGGAATCGTTCTGCCGGCGTGCTCATATCCGAACCCCAGCAAGAAGCAAGCCATCCGGGTTATTTAAGACTGGAGAGTTCGTGCTTGAGTGCCGAGACATTGCGCTCGTGCAAGCTGATGCTGTCCTTGAACCCCTGCACCCGATCGACATATTTCAGGTAGTTCTTCTCGTCGGCCTGGCGCGCTGCCTCGACTTCTGCCAAGCCTTTCCTGGCCTTGTCCAGGTTCTGCTGTTCGGTGGCGAATTCCTGCTCGAGAATTTTGCGTCGATCATCGTCCCGTCCCCGCTGGGTCGTGCCATCGACGCGCGGGAAATCGGTGGGACTCGGCGTTCGCGTCGCCTGTTTGGGAGCCCCAAAGGTTGAAACCGGTTGCTCGCTCGACAGCACGGTGCATTTTTTTCCATTGCTTTTCTGATTGGTGTAGAGCACGACACCAGACGCATCCGTACATTTGTACAGCGTATCGGCTTGAGCGAAGGCACTCGACAACGCAAGCACAGGCAGCACCAAAATGATGCGCAGATTCATGAAATAGGAGCCAGGGAAAGGGATTGCTTAGTTTAAGCGAAAGACCGGCAGAAAAAAAGGACGGATCAGCTCCGTCCTTTTTTCACCGCAACCTTCTGGCTTAGAGGCTGTAATACATTTCGTACTCGAGCGGATGCGTGGTCATGCGGAAACGGGTCACTTCCTCCATCTTCAGTTCAATGTAGGCGTCAATCATTTCATTCGAGAACACGCCACCGCGCGTCAGGAACTCGCGGTCCTTGTCGAGATAGTCGAGCGCCTGATCAAGACTGGAGCAAACGGTCGGGATCTTTGCATCCTCTTCCGGCGGCAGATCGTAAAGATTCTTGTCGGCAGGCTCGCCCGGATGGATCTTGTTCTGGATGCCGTCGATGCCGGCCATCATCATGGCCGTGAAAGCCAGGTAAGGATTGGCCATCGGATCCGGGAAGCGCACCTCGATGCGGCGCGCCTTGTCGGATTGCACGTAGGGAATGCGAATCGAGGCGGAACGGTTGCGCGCCGAGTAAGCCAGTTTGACCGGCGCCTCGAAGCCCGGCACCAAACGCTTGTAGGAGTTCGTCCCGGGATTGGTAATCGCGTTGAGGGCACGAGCGTGCTTGATGATGCCGCCGATGTAGTACAGGGCTATATCCGACAGGCCGGCATAACCGTTGCCCGCAAACAGGTTCTTGCCGCCCTTCCAGATCGATTGATGGACGTGCATGCCGGAACCGTTGTCGCCAACGATTGGCTTGGGCATGAAAGTGGCCGTTTTGCCGTAGTTGTGCGCCACGTTATGGACTACGTACTTCAGCACCTGAGTCATGTCGGCACGGCGCACCAGAGGACCAAATTTGGTGCCGATTTCGCACTGGCCCGCCGTCGCCACTTCGTGGTGATGAACTTCGACTTCCACGCCGCAGGCTTCGAGAGCCAGGCACATGGCAGCACGGATATCGTTCAGGCTATCCACGGGAGGAACCGGGAAATAGCCGCCCTTGACGGTCGGCCGGTGTCCCGTATTGCCGCCTTCAAACTTGTCGCCGGAAGCCCAGGCCGCCTCTTCAGAGAAGACCTTGCAGGAGGAACCGGACATATCGATTTTCCATTCGACGGAATCAAAAATGAAAAACTCGGGTTCCGGTCCGAAGTAACAGGCATCGCCCACGCCTGAAGATTTCAGGTAGGCCTCGGCACGTTTGGCAATGGAGCGTGGGTCGCGGTCATAGCCTTTGCCGTCAGAGGGTTCCACCACGTCGCAGGAAAGAATCAGCGTGGTTTCATCCATAAAGGGGTCGATGTAGGCCGTAGCCGGATCGGGCATCAGCAGCATGTCCGAAGCCTGGATGCCTTTCCAGCCGGCGATCGAGGAGCCATCGAACGCATGGCCATCTTCAAACTTGCTCATGTCGAAGGCTTTGACCGGAACGCCGACATGCTGCTCTTTACCGCGGGTATCGGTAAAGCGGAAATCGACAAACTTGACTTCTTTATCTTTGATGAGTTTCAGTACATCTTGCGGCGACATGATAGGAGGCTCCTGACGGGTTAAGACGAAAAGGTTCGGGGAAAGAAACTTGCTAGAGACCGTTTAGCAGGTTCTGTGCCACGCGGGCTGTACGAGTATCTAATTGTGCCATAAGAGGATCGGCGGAGTTTCAGAAAAGTGCGCGCACCTAGTTGGTGCCATTCACCAGAGGATCGCCCCATTTCGGTGCAATTCGACAATTCAAGCTCACAGCAGTGAAATAGGGATCATCAGGCAAAAGTTCAGCCAAACGTTTTTCTACGAGCACTATTTGCGCTGGATCGAAGCAGAGTTGCTGAGGGAGAAATATCTCGGCCTCGACGCGATTGCCCAGGTAATGGAGCAGCGTTTTTTCGAACTGCGGCAAATCCAGACCCAGCAGACCGCGCAAATGCGCCAGCAGTTGTTCGCGATCTGGCAATTCGATGTCACCGGCTGGCTGTCCCGGCACAATGTCGTCTTCGGCGTCGACATGCACCAGGACATCGAGCACTTCGGGATGCATCGCCAAGACGCGCTGCCGGGCCATTTCCGCGATGCGGTGACCCTCCGATACGCTGATCCTGGCATCAACCTGGATGTGCGCATCGGCGAGGACGCGATGGGCCATGCGGCGGGTACGCAATTCGTGCAATCCCAGGACGCCGGAAGTTTCCCTGAGCGTTTTGCGGATACGCCCGACTTCTTCATCCGAGAGCGCGGTATCGACAAGTTCCTGCGTTGCTTCGTAAGTGAACTTGAGTCCCATGCGCAAAATCATGAAGCCGACGATGATCGCGGCAACGGGGTCGAGGAAACGATAACCAAGCAGGCTGCCGCCCAAACCGACCGCAACGACCAAAGAGGACGCCGCATCAGAACGCGCATGCCAGGCATTGGCGACCAGCATCGGCGAGCGCAGTTTCTCCGCCACCGCAAGCATGTAGCGGAACAATCCCTCCTTCGCCACCAAGGCCAGCAACGCGGTCCATAAGGCAATCGGCGCGACCTGGGGTACGTCTTCAAGATGCTGCAGGCGCACGCCCGCCGACCAGAGAATGGCGGCGCCGGTTCCGGCCAGCAATACGCCAAGCGCCAGTGAGGCCGCTGTTTCAATGCGATGATGACCGTAGGGATGGCTCTCGTCCGCAGGATCGCGGCTATGGTAGCTGGCAATCAGCACCATCACATCCGCCACCAGGTCGGACAGCGAATGGAAGCCATCCGCAATCAGGCTTTGTGCATTGGCGATCCAGCCGATACCGATCTGGACCAGCGTCAGCCCGATATTGACGACCACGCTGACCCAGGTGACCTGCTGCGATTCCCGGTAACGCGCGGGATCGACTTTTTCATGAGACAACAAGGGTTCTTCTGGGGACATGGAAAACGTTTGGTCTTGAGCCTATACTTTGGGCTCTTCATTCTACTGCCGCAAGCCACCAGCATGGGTCAGGTCTCAGAGATACTCCAGATCGCCGCGCAACGCAGCCGCGACCAGAAGCTCGCCTTTGAAGGTGCATTGACGCCGCGCGAGGCCTGGCAGATCTTGCAGCACGCACCTGGTGCCAGGATCATCGATATTCGCAGTCGTGCCGAACTGGAATGGGTTGGCCGCATCCCGAACGCCGTCGAAATTGAATGGCAGACTTATCCCGGCATGAAGCCCAATCCGTATTTCCTGGCCGAACTCAAGCGCGCCGTCGACAACGAATCCCTGCTGCTGTTCATCTGCCGCAGCGGTATCCGCTCGCAAGCTGCAGCCGTGGCGGCGACCCAGGCGGGTTTTGCAAACTGTTTCAACATTCTGGAAGGCTTTGAGGGAGACAAGGATGCCAACAGTCGCCGCGGCACGGTCGGCGGCTGGCGTTTCGCCGGTCTGCCCTGGTCACAAGGCTGATTGCTTAAAATAGCGCTCCAGCCCGTCGTGGCGCAACACTCAAATATCATTCCTTAACTTCTCATGCAAGCTGCCCCCATCCGATTCGAGCAATTCAGCCAGTTGGCCGACCAGGACGCACAGCAGCGCATCCTCGCAGCCCGTGCCAAGCTTGGCAAGCGCGCCGTGCTGCTGTGTCATCACTACCAGCGCGCCGATGTCTATCGACACGCCGACATCACCGGCGACTCACTCAAGCTGTCGCGTTTGGCGGCCCAATCCGACGCGGAGTTCATCGTGTTTTGCGGTGTGCATTTCATGGCCGAAGTCGCCGACATCCTGTCGCGTCCGGAGCAAATCGCCATCCTGCCAGACCTCTCCGCGGGCTGTTCGATGGCCGACATGGCCAGCCTGGCCAAGGTCGAACGCTGCTGGCGCGAGATCGGGATGATCATGAATGCCGACGAACAATTCACGCCGGTCACCTACATCAATTCCGCAGCCGATCTGAAAGCCTTTTGCGGCAGTCACGGCGGCATCGTCTGCACCTCCAGCAACGCTCCCAGGATTCTCGAATGGTCGTTCGCCCAGCGCGGGAAAGTATTGTTTTTCCCCGACCAGCACCTGGGCCGCTGGAGCGGCCACAAGATGGGCATTCCGCTGGATGAGATGCCGGTATGGGACCCCGATCTGGAAATGGGTGGCCTCACCAGAACACAGCTTGAGAAAGCCCGCATCGTGCTGTGGAAAGGCCACTGTGCCGTGCATCAGATGTTCCAGCCGGCACATATCCTGCGCTTCAGGAATACCTACCCGGATGGCCTGGTGATCTCCCACCCGGAATGCAGTTTCGAAGTCTGCCAGCAGTCCGACTACATCGGCTCGACCGAGACCATCCTCAGCACGGTCAAGCAGGCACCCTCCGGCACGCGCTGGCTGGTCGGCACCGAATTGAATTTGGTCGAACGCCTGGCCGAGGAAGTCAAGGCTGAGAACAAGATCGTCCAGTTCATGTCGCCCACCGTCTGCATGTGCTCGACCATGCAGCGCATCGACCCGCAGCACCTGGCCTGGACCCTGGAAAACCTGGCTGAGGGGCAGGTTGTCAATCGCATCACGGTACCCCTGCACGAAGCAGTTCTGGCGAAAGTGTCGCTGCAACGCATGCTTGATGTCTCCTGAAAAACCCTGTTGCAATGACCAACGCATTGCACATCGCCACCTATAACATCCACAAGGGGTTTTCGCAGTTCAACCGGCGCATGATGGTGCACGAGCTGCGCGAAAGGCTGCGCCAACTCGCGCCGGATATCGTTTTTCTGCAAGAGGTGCAAGGCCTCCACCTGGGTCACGCGGAGCGGCACAGCGACTGGCCGGAAACCGCTCAGCACGAATTTCTCGCCGACGAAGTCTGGGAAAACACTGCCTATGGCCGAAACGTCATCTACGATCACGGCCATCATGGCAATGCCATTCTTTCGCGCTTCCCCATTCTGGCCTCACATAACCAGGATGTCACGCGCCTGCGCTTTGAACGACGGGGGCTGCTTCACTGCAAAATCGAGACTGGCGATTATCCGGTTCACTGCGTCTGCGTGCATCTGTCGCTGTTCGGACGGTCACGTCGCAAGCAGATGGAGGCCCTGGCGGAACATCTGGAAGCGACGGTTCCGCACCAGGCGTCGCTGATCATCGCAGGAGACTTCAATGACTGGCGCAATCGCGCCGACAAATTGCTGATCGAACGTCTCGGCCTGATCGAAGTCTTCGGCGGCATTGCAGGACGACCGCCGCGCAGCTTCCCCAGCGCCCTGCCGGTATTTCGTCTCGACCGGATCTATGTACGCGGGTTCAGTATCGATCGCACCCAGGTGCATTTTGGCGAGCCCTGGTCGCGCATCTCCGACCATGCCGCGCTCTCCGCCTTTCTCCGCCGCGAATGAAGACGGACTATTTTCCCGGCAATCGCATCGACTTGCTGACCAGCGGCGCAGAGTACTTCCCTGCCTTGCTTGCCGCAATCGATGCGGCCGCCTACGAGGTGCATCTTGAGACCTACATCTTCGAGGACGACATCACGGGCAGGCAGGTCGCCGGTGCCTTGGTCAGGGCCGCGCAACGTGGCCTCGCCGTGCGTGTTCTGGTAGACGGTTTTGGCGCCCATGACTTCATGCCAACACTGGGCGCCGAATTGATCGCGGCAGGTGTCGAAGTATTGATCTACGGGCCTGACATTTCGCCCTACACGTTTCGCCGCCACCGCCTGCGCCGGCTTCACCGCAAGCTGGCGGCGATCGATGCGCGCATCGCCTTCGTCGGCGGCATCAATATCATCGACGATATGAATGTAGGAAACAAGCCGACACAAATTCCACCGCGCCATGACTACGCGGTTCGGATCGAAGGGCCGCTCCTCGCGCCAATCCATGCCTCGCTGCGTCATCTCTGGAAGCTGGTGGGCTGGACGACATTTCGACGCCGTTATCGCGCACCCAATTTTCATGTCGACGCCATGGCTGTCTGCGGTGATGTCACCGCCGCGTTTGTGATCCGCGACAACCTGCGTCACCGCCGCGACGTCGAAGAGGTCTACCTGCAAGCGATTGCGGGCGCAGAAAACGAGGTTGTGCTTGCCAGCGCTTATTTCCTTCCCGGCCGCCGCTTTCGCCAGGCGCTGATGGCTGCTGCCAGACGTGGCATCAAGGTCGTCATCCTGCTCCAGGGAAGGGTCGAGTACTCACTGCTGCATTACGCCACGCAGTCTTTGTATGGTGCCCTGCTTGGCGCGGGCGTGCGAATTTTTGAATACCACCGCAGTTTCCTGCACGCCAAAGTGGCCGTCATTGACAGTCGCTGGGCGACCGTTGGATCGAGTAACATCGATCCATTCAGTCTGTTGCTATCGCGCGAGGCCAACGTGGTTGTTCGTCATCACGGATTTGCACATGAGTTGCGAGCCAGCCTGCAGGTTGCGATGGATCAGGGCGCGCAAGAAGTCCGCAGCGAAGACTGGCAGAAAAAACCATTGGTGGCCAGAAGCGCGAGTTGGCTCGCCTTCACCCTGGTCAGGCTAATGATCGGACTTTCCGGCTACGCCCAAAAAGACGCCGTGCTGTATCGCGGAAGAAGCGCTGATCGCCGCTGAGTTGCTGACCTATCGAGGCTTGGCGAAGGGCGGCACGGCAGGACGTTTCGCTGAAATGATGCCGGTATTGACCCCCGCCCAATTCAATCCACCGAACAAGCGGGCATGTTCAATCTTCACACAGCGATCCACGACCACTTCCAGACCAGCCTCGGAAGCGCGCTGTGTTGCAGCGGGATTGATCACGCCAAGTTGCAGCCAGAGCACCTTGGCGCCAATTGCGATCGCATCGTCGACCAGTGGCGGGATGTCCTCCGATTTGCGGAAGCAATCGACGACGTCTACTTTCTGGGGAATATCGCGCAGGTTCGCATAACACTTCTGCCCGAGGATTTCACTTTGACCGGGATTCACGGGAATGATGGTGTAACCATGCTCCAGCATGTATTTGGCGGCAAAATAACTCGGGCGATTCCAGTTGGCCGACAAACCGACCACGGCGATCACGCGGTTTTCAGCCAGAATCCGGCGCAGGCCGGCGATATCGTCAACGATCATCGGATTTCCTCTCAACGCGGCGATTTTACTCTGCCACGGGCAGGCTTTGCTGACGCGGCACACGCGCCATGTCCCAATGTGCATGAGCCCATTGCCAGACATCGGCAAGCCCGGCTCGCCGCAATTCCACTGGCGGCGACTGGCCGAGAAAGACCAGGGCATTCCACAGGGCAGGCTGTGGTTTGGTGTTGTCCAATGGCGCAGCGCAGGTCTGCTTGGAGAGTTTCTCCCTAGCCGCATTGACGGCCACCGGCAGGTGCGCGTACTGCAGCGTGGACAATCCGAGCAAGCGTTGCAGAAAAATCTGGCGCGGTGTCGACTCGAGCAGATCCGCACCACGCACCACATGCGTAATTTCCTGCTCCGCATCGTCCACGACGACCGCCAGTTGGTAGGCAAAAAGACCATCGGCACGCAACAACACGAAATCGCCTACTTCGTGCGCCAAATTTTGCGCGACCCGGCCTTGCACGGCATCATCGAAGGCAATCGACTCATCGACCGCGCGCAAACGCCAGCTTCGTGCCACCTTGCCTGCAGGCAAACCCTGGCGGCAGGTGCCTGGATAGATTTGTGCGCCGTCGCCGGCGAGTTCCGCCAATCGTGAATCGGCCAATTCCCTGCGGGTGCAGGCACAGGGAAAAGCCAGATCCTGAAGGCGCAACGATTCTAGAGTCGCACGATACTGGTCGACGCGGCTGCTTTGATTCTGTACGGGACCGTCCCACTCGAAGCCGAACGCAGTCAAAGTCTGCAGAATTTCGTCGGCCGCGCCAGTCTTGCAACGCGGCCGATCGACATCCTCCATGCGCAAACGCCAGATGCCCCTTTGATGACGCGCTTCCAGAAAGCTGCCCACGGCAGCCACCAACGAACCGAAATGCAATGGTCCGGTCGGCGAAGGGGCAAAACGTCCGGTGTACGAGATCATTCAATAAAAAACCCCGGGCAGAGCCAGGGGTTTTTTGCTAGAGACTGCCTGGGACAGCTTGCACGCTCCAGATGGAGCAGCCGCTACCCGCAATCTCGGAATTTACTGGGACTTGCTGATGATGTATGCGTTGGCAGCCTTGATTTCTTCAGCAGTCAACTTTTGCGCCGGCATCTTGCCCTTGCCCTTGGCGACCGATGCATCCAGCGCCTCCGCTCCGGCCTTGATCAACGGCGCCCACTTGTCCTTGTCACCGGTCTTGGGCGAACCCATCAGACCTTTGTCATGGCAGCTTTTGCAGCTCTTGTCGTACACTGCCGCGCCGTCGGCAGCAACCGCGACCTGGGCAGCACCGAAGACAAGCGCCGCAGATACAATCATTAACGAGAATTTCATTTGCCTCTCCTAGTGGTTGGAACATCCATTCCCTGCTGTTGCGCGGGAATATCATTATAAAACCTCTCCGAAACTGCTGAAGCCATTCCTGGCTCCAGCAGTCGGATGAAAATTACATCGCCAACACCCACTTGACGAGGGTCTTCACGTCAGCTTCGCTGGCCTTGACGGGCGGATGATCCTTGCCGCCCATGATCTTGGCAGCCAGCGCCGCTTCATCGGCCTTGCCCTTGTGTGCGGCCGCAACGTCCTTGAATCCCGGACCCATTTTTTTCTTGTCAACGTCATGGCACTTCAGGCAGCCACTGCTCTTGGCAAGATCCGCATTTGCACTCACCGGACCTGCCAGAACCAGGCCTGCAACCACCAAACCAGCTACGATTGTCGCTTTCATCTTTACTCCTTGTGAAAAAACTTAATCCGGATTGAACACCCGTATATTCTTGTAACTCTTGCAACCTTTGCGATCCTGACGAAGCCAGAACCTGCCCATATAACGCGGCTACCGCAAAATAGTTACAGTGACAAGATCCATTTCGAAATCGCCTTCAAATCGGCCTCTCCAGCCTTCACCGGAGCGTGGTCCTTGCCGGCTACCAACTTCGCGACCATGGCCTCCTCGGCACCCGCCTTGCCCTTATGGGCGGCAGAAATATCCTTGAAGGACGGGCCCATTTTCTTTTTATCCACGTCGTGACATTTCATGCAACCGCTGCTCTTTGCAAGATCGGCAGAAGCGCTTACCGGGCCAGCTAGAACGAGGCCTGCCACTACAAAACCCACTACCATTGCTGATTTCATGATTGCTCCTTGGCTGAAGAAAAGTCCAGAGACCTGCTATCTGATTGAATCGCGGAAGATGTTAGTAGTCCTTAGTCAGTTGGGAGTTGATGTAAGTCAAATCAGTCCGTGTTGCTTCAATCATAATCGCCCCTCAGTTGTCGGCACTGGCGAAACAAGATCAAGATTTTGCTGCAAAGCCGATGATTCTAAAGAGTTCATCCACCGGGGAAGGGGATGAACTTGCTGTTTTTTTATGGGGATATGGAACAACATTATGGGTATTTCAAAATTTTCGTCGTGGGTCATCTCAGCCTTTGTCACCCTGGCTTTGAGTGTTGGAGTGACAGCAACCAGCAACGCAGAGGAAGCCGCTGCAAAACCGGTTGAAAAATTTGAAAACTCGACTTGTCTGGGCTGTCATGGCAAAGCGGGTTTCGAGATGCCCGGACCCGACGGCCATATGCGCCCCCTGCATGTTGTCAAGGGAAAATTCGGCAAGAGCGTCCACGGAAAGCGCTTGTGCGTTGACTGCCATACCGATATCACCGAAATTCCCCACAAGGAAGGCGTAACCCACCGGGTCAGTTGCGTCAGTTGTCACAAGAAATTGTGGGAACAAGCCAAGGACGAAGGCAAGACCAAGGAAAACGAAAGACTGGGCGTAGTCATCACCCAGATCGAGCATTACATGAAATCAGTGCATGCGCGGCCCAGCGATGCGGACCAGTCGCGCACCAACGCCACCTGCTATGACTGCCACGAAGCCCATTACGTTTACCCGAAAGGCAGCGACGAGCGCAAGGAGTGGCGCCTCAATATTCCCAACACTTGCGGCAAGTGCCACGCCAAACAGCGTGAAGAGTACGCCACCTCGGTCCATGGCAAGGAAGTCCTGGAAAACAAGAACGCCTTCGCCGCAATCTGTTCCGATTGCCACACCACGCACGATGTCGCGTCTCCTTCCGATGATTCAACCCGGCTGGTCATTTTCAAGAACTGCGGCAACTGCCATGAGGACAACCTGAAAACCTACCTGGGCACTTATCACGGCCAGGTCAGCACCCTCGGCTATGCCTATACCGCAAAGTGCTTCGACTGCCATGGCAGCCATACGATCCAGCGCGTGGATGATCCGAAATCAATGGTGCATCCGGATAACCGGCTGAATACCTGCAAGCAATGCCACATGGGTGCCACCCAGGGTTTCGTTACCTTCGAACCGCATGGCAATACCCACGATTTTGCCCGCTATCCGGCCATGTGGGTGACTTCGAAATTCATGATCGCCTTGCTGATCGGCGTATTCAGCTTCTTCTGGGCGCATTCGGCGCTGTGGTTCTATCGCGAGTACAAGGACCGCAAGCAGGGCAAGAACATTCCCCACATCATGACGGAGGAAATGGAACTGCTCGGGAAAGGCAAGTACTACCAGCGTTTTGGCCCGATCTGGCGACTGGCCCACCTGTGCTTTGCAATCAGCGTGATGATGCTGGTGCTCACCGGCATGTCTGCCTTTTATGCGGAAGCCGGCTGGGCTCAATCCATCATGTCAGGCTTTGGCGGACCCAGGAATGCAGCGATCATTCACAGAATCGCGGCGGCAGTCATGCTGGGTATCTTCTTCCTGCATCTGATTTATGTCAGCTTCTTCCTCAGCAAGAACTGGAGAAACTTCGACTGGTTCGGTCCCCGCTCGCTGGTACCCAACCTGAAGGATCTCCAGGATGCGATTGGCATGTTCAAGTGGTTCTTCGGGCTGGGACCAAGGCCAGAGCTTGATCGCTGGGCTTACTGGGAAAAATTCGACTACTGGGCCGTGTTCTGGGGCATGGGCATCATCGGCGGGAGCGGTCTGATGCTGTCCCTGCCCAACCTCACCGGCGCAGTCCTGCCGGGCTGGGTGTTTAACGTAGCCACCATCATCCATGGCGAAGAAGCATTCCTGGCAGCAGTGTTCCTGTTCACAGTGCATTTCTTCAACAACCACCTCAGGCCGGACAAGTTCCCGCCACCGGATGTGGTGATGTTCACCGGCGCAGTGTCGCTCACTGAATTCAAGCATGAGCATGGCGTCGAGTACAAGCGCCTGGTGCAGTCCGGCGAAATCAAGAAATACCTGGTGGATGCGCCTTCCAAGCCGATGACACGCGCTTCCAAGATATTGGGTATAGTTTTGCTGTGCTGCGGCTTTGTCTTGCTTGCGCTGGTATTGACCGGTTTCATTGGAAGTCTCACGGCGGGTTGACGATGAGGAGACAGAAAACATTTCATCTCAGGCCTTGTTTCATATGGCCATGGGGATAAAATGATTCTCGTACAAAAGCTGGCGCAATGGAGTTGCGCCAGCTTTTCTCGGCAAATAACCATCGGGAATTGACATGAAAAGACTATTGCTAAGCATTTTGGTGCCGCTTGCTCTGACGGGTTGCGGAGACAGGAAGGACTCCGTCAAGGGGCCCGTGGGCGATGTCAATGCAGGCAAACTGATCGCAGAAAAAAGCTGTAAAGGCTGCCACGGCATGGATGGTGGTGGCACAGCGCCAGGCATTCCCCATCTTGCAGCGCAGCGAGCACCCTACCTGCTGGCTTCGATCGCCGAATACAAGGAAGGCAAGCGCACCCATGCCGCACTCAAGGACATGACCGGCCAGATGAGCGAGGCGGAAGTACGCAATGTGGTCGCCTTCTACGCC
>Ga0172380_10001812_pt1 | contig 35947 bp, 34 predicted proteins | sample Leawe162metaG_FD_119747 | JGI IMG/M metagenome (GOLD analysis project Ga0172380, IMG submission 119747) | Leachate microbial communities from a municipal landfill in Southern Ontario, Canada - Leachate well 162 metaG | ecosystem: Engineered > Solid waste > Landfill > Unclassified | place...
AATAAATCAACCCAATTTACTGTTGTTATTGTTAAGAAATAAGCTTTGCTCGGAATAGTTGCTTTGTATTTAGTAGACATAATACTGAAGATACGAAAAAGTTCGATTAAATGACACTAGTCCGCGCTTCGAAGAAAATATTGGCACGGATTACAATTCCGCGATAACTTGAAATTTCTTGAAAAAGTTTAAGTTTGTAGTAGCACGGATTGCAAATCCGCGCCAACCGGTAGCACGGATTGCACCGCCGAAGGCAGCAACGCAGTTAAATCCGCGCCAACTGGTTGTTGGAGTATATTCGCAATATTCTTTTTCAATTTCTTCAAAAAACGATTAGATTTGTTTCATCTATGAAAAGTGGCATTTTAACACTCTTGCTTGTTTTGGTATGCGGCCTGCAACTTTCGGCCCAGACCCGATTGAAGCGGAAGTATTATGGAACGTATGAAGGGCAAATCAACGAATATCCCTTGGAGATTGGTAAAAAGTTGATTCAAGTGAAATCTGTTCCGATTCGGATAGAAATTAATGCAGGATATCTCAATATTCAAGTAGGGAATTTAACCACCCGAGGAAATTACAAAGTTTTGTTTGAAGCCGACGACTATTTCGTATTGGATGCCGTGATGGAAAATCAAACGGTTGGGGAAAGAATTGTGGTGTTCAAAAAAGGCGGGAAAATTTCTCGTGACGGATTGTTTCCGCAGCCCAGCGCGCGTCTCTTTAAAAATTAAGCCACTTTTGGAATGCGCAAGGTGAAGGTTGTTCCTTTTCCAAGCGTACTTTTCACCTCAACACTTCCTTTGTGGGCTTCCAAAATTAATTTTACGTAGTAAAGCCCCAATCCAAAACCTTTCACATCGTGGCGATTGCCCGTGTGCACCCGAAAGAATTTTTCGAAAATTTGATCTAAATCCTCTCGCTTGATACCAATTCCGTTGTCTTCGATATCAATTCGTAGGAATTTGTTTTCGTTTTTTGTTCGGATTTTGATATTTGGCGTTTCTGTGCAATATTTGATAGCGTTGTCAATCAAGTTGTAGAGGACATTTGAAATGTGTACTTCATCGGCCCGAATGGCATCATCGGTAGCGGCCAAGTCCATCGTAATAATTCCGCCTTTTTCTTCTTGGTTGAATTCAAAATTGTCTTTGACTTCTTCCAACAATTCGTGAATATCCAGGGTCGATTTTTTGAGTACCACTTGTTCTTTGTCCAATTTCGCCACATTTAAAACGCGCTCAACCTGGTTTTCCAACCGTTTGTTCTCCTTGTGAATGATGCTTGCGTATCGTTTGATTTTATCTGGATCTCCCGAAAAATCATTTTTCAAAAGTGACTCGCTGGAAAGTCCAATGGTTGCAATGGGCGTTTTTAGTTCATGCGTCATGTTGTTGATGAAGTCATTTTTCACCTCCGACAATTTTTTCTGCTTGAAAATAATGGAAAGCGAAAACCCAAAAAAGAGAAAGACTAGCAAAACGACCAGTAAAATGTAAATCCAAGGAGCGAAGAAATTGGCTTCTGACAACGGTTTTGTATTGATGATATTGGGGAAGTAGACCGTGAAATAATGACCATCTTTTTTCCAACTCAAACCAGCGGATGGACGAATATTGATCGTGTCTACGCCTTCGTGATTGGTGACATTGTTGTGGTAACGAATGAGATTTCCGTACACAATGGAATCAGAGAAACAATCGTAGATTCCGTATTGGAAATCCTGGTTCAGGTTTTGGTTGTAGAATTTTTCTTTTAAAAGGTTTTCTAGGTAAAAAGGATGCAACTCTTCGTTGATGTCGACCACAAAATAATTGGTTTGTTTCTGGCGAATCGCGTCGTACAAAACCGAACTGTCTCGTCGGTCTTTGGAAACATCTGCCAACACATCTCGCAAAGCATGGTGCGCTTTTTCTGAGAATTGCACCAAGTTGAGACTGTCTTCTCGGTTGTGGATGGCGATACTATTTTGTTGTAAATCGACCGTTTTGTTTAACCAAATCATTTGCAAGGTCACAATCGCTAAAAGCGAAAATACACCCATTAAAATCAAATAGTTGATGCTTCCTTTTTTCACGATTTAGTGGCCTAATTTTGGGTCGATTTCCATGATCCAAGCGATGATTCCACCGCGCAAATTGTACAAATTATCAAATCCATGTGCTTGTTCCAAAAAGTTAATCGCATTGGCACTTCGTCCGCCAGATTTACATTGTACAATCACTTTTTTATTGCGTTGGATATCCGAAACGCGGTCCGGTAATTCATTCATCGGAATCAAGTCGCCACCCAAATTGGCATCTTGGTATTCAAATAATTCTCGCACATCTACCAATTGAAAATCTTCTTGGGCATCGCGCATTGCTTTTAATTCTTGTACAGTAATTTCTTTCATCATCGTTTTTTTTTGAATGCCGCAAAATTGATCGTAATCGATTAAGGCAGTTTGTTTCGCTGGATTTCCACGCAAGGGGTTCTCCTCGTCAAACGTAAAATTAAGCATTTGGGTTTGATGGTTCAAACTATTGTATTGAAACAACTGTCCCCCAGTAGTATGTCCAATTCCAGTAATCACTTTTATCGCTTCCATGGCCATCATGCTGCCGATAATTCCTGGCAAAGCACCGATGACTCCACCTTCCGCACAAGAAACGACTTCATTTGGATTGGGCGGAACAGGGAAGAGGTCTCGGTAATTCGGACTTCTCGTTCCGTCAGGTAAAAGTGTATTGAAAACCGCGACTTGACCTGTGAATTGTTGAATGGATCCGTGCACGTTTGTTTTATCGGCTAAGACGCAAAGGTCATTGATCAAATAACGCGTCGGGAAGTTATCCGTCCCATCGATTATTATGTCGTAGTTTTTACTGATTTCAAAAGCATTTTCAGCCGTTAAATAGGTGGGAAAAACCTCCATTTTCACGTGATGGTTCATTTCCTCCAATCGATGTTTCGCCGTTTCGGCTTTGCCTTTTTCGAGGTCATTTTCCGTGTACAAAACTTGCCGGTGCAAATTGCTTCGTTCGATTTTGTCACCATCCACAATGCCAATTTCCCCAACACCCGCCGCTACCAAATATTGCAAAACCGGACAACCCAATGCGCCAGCGCCAATGACCAAAACCTTTGCCGATTTTAATTTTTCTTGTGCTGATTCACCGAATGCATCCAGCCGTGTTTGTCGACTGTATCGTTCTTGCTCTTCTTTGGAAAACATGTGGTAAAGTTACGAGTTTGGGAGTTACAAGTTGCAAGTTTCAAGTTTCAAGTTGTTTGCTTCGCAAAGGCTAAGTTTCAAGTTTTGGCCGCTTATTGTAGGGTTTTCATTCGGTTGCGATAAGTTTTAAATAGTTGCAAGTTGTTTGCTACGCAAAGGTAAAGTTGCAAGTTTTGGGCGCTTAATGTGGGGTGATTTCATTCGGTTGCGTTAAGTTGTAAATAGTTGCAAGTTGCAAGTTGTTTGCTTCGCAAAGGCTAAGTTGCAAATTTTGGGCGCATCTTGTAGGGTGATTTTCGGTTGTTCTCGGTCACTGAAATGCATAAATTCCAAGGTTTAGAAACCGAAGAAAAAGCACAGCAATGTAAGAAAATAAACAAAAATGCGAGCTTCGAAGAAGCCAACCTCATGAGCAAAGCGAACCTATGCGCACAGAACTTGCAACTTAAATAGCCGTTTCAAAGAAACGCTCAACTTGCAACTTGCAACTTTCTTACCTAAGTTGATTTTCTAGATCCCGAATTCTTGCTTTTAATTCCTCAATGCGCTCTTCCATTTGCATGATTAATTTTTCTGAAACAGCGCTTGCGAATGCATTTGAGTCGTTATCATTTGTTTCGAGAGTTTGCTCAATTAATTTTCCCTCTGTGACGAATTTGGAAATGTCAATATTTGAAATGTCGATGTTATAAAATTCGATTAATTGCTTTACCGTATCAAAACTAATGTTGCTTTTGTCATTTTCCATGTTTGAATACGTTTTTTGGGATACTCCTAGCACTTCAGCTACATATTCTTGAGAATAACCATTGTCCATTCTATACTTTCTCAAATATTTACCAATTTTCATGCCATACTAAGGTTAGATTAATATTGCTTTTTCAGTGTATCGCAATATACTTAGAAATTTAAATTAAAATAAAAATTTTAGGTATAAAATTAGCGAACGATGTTTACTGAGTGGAGTAATAATTTACTAATATACTGTAATTCAATACTGAATAATGTAATTTATTACTAAGCAATATTAAGACAAGCTACTACTTTTGATTCATAATAATTTACAGATAAGGCAATGAGAACAGGATAACGTACTAGATAAGGAAAACGGATTAACGTAACTACCATCCTTTTCCAAGAACTAAAAAAATGCAGTTTTTTACTTTGAAAAGTTGGCCATTATAAATTTTAAAATTAAATTGCCACACGTTTTCATATAAGTTGAAATACCGCACTCGAAATGATCCGAAGCGTTTCAACTGAAATTTTAAAAATATTAACCACTAAATTTTAAATTATGAAAAAGTTAATTTTAGGAACAATCACAATTTTATTGATAAGTTTTCAAGGTCAGTGTGAAAGCGAAACCGATAATATTTTGAGAAATCAGAATGAGGTTGGAGTAATAAAAGATATTCCAATTACTGTCACCCTTAGCATTGAATTTGGAAGAGGTGAGGGATGTTTTAATAAAGGTATTTGCAAAATTAATATTGAAGTAGGTCTTCTAGCCGGGCCAAATACATTTTTAGGAGGTTCAACTAATGGTAATTTAACCCTTGCAATAAACGATTATAATTTGGTCGAAATTTTTAATCATTTTCACGAATCTGCAATTGTTTTGGATGCGAATCAAACAATTTCGGATGACCTTGTTAGAACGTTGGGCTTGAAAAGTAACATATTGAAAGCAGGTACATACAAAATCGTATATAACCAAACAACACGTCAAAATGAAGTTCAATTCTAAAATATATAATCTACCCTTGGATTTCAAGGGTAGATTTTTTATGATATTATTCTTTTTACTCTTTTTCGGCTCTTGCACATTTATGTTGAAGAAAATGTACCATGTAAAAAATCCAAAAATTGAGACAGTTAAATCATTAGAAAAATTCTTGGATAAATATGGGTATGATAAGTTTAAATTGATTTTATTAAAGGATTTTAGTTCTTACAGAGCTTTCCTAAATTTAAAAAAAGGAGTTCCAAACGCAATGTTTTTTAATGAAAGAGGTGAGTATGTTGATTATAGAACAACGCCTGAGGAATGTAATGCTTCAGTTGGTAAATTTTTTCAAACCATTGAAGCAATAAACCAAGTAAATAATCCTGACAGTTTGTCTATTCAAGACTTAAACCATTTGTTGCAGAATGAAATAAATGTAAAAGATGAAATAACCGTTATTATGACCTGGGCGGTTTTTGCCGGAAAAGTGAATAAAGACAAATCCTTGAACTGGATTACACACTTGAAAGATGCTCAGATGAAAGGCGTGAAAATCAATTATTATCTTTTGAATTGTGATGTTTTGGACACATGGGGAATTGACCCAAAAGAATTGAAAAAATCTAAAATAAAGGGTTGAGTGGAGGCATGAAAAACTCAAAGTAATTGGTGTCTTCTTATACTACTAACCAATTGGTCTTGTTACTTGTTCAAATTGTACCATACAGGATTAACTTTTATTACGTAAATTATACTTAAAACATTCTCGATCATGAAAACATTCATTATCCTAATATTACTATACCCAATCTTCATCTTCGGGCAACAAAAATCGGCAACCATCCCATTTGGTTTTGGACGCACCTGTGCAGGAGGTTTAAGTTACTGTAGTGAGCAATCGGTTCAAAATAACCCGCAATTTAATACTGATTTACTCGACAACGAACTATTAATGCTTTCTATTCCAATGATGGAACTTAACGAGGATGTGCAAATTGCCATTCTCGGGAAAACGTTTGGCCAAGTTGCCCAAAATGATAGTCTAAGGGTTCGTCAACCAATGGACTATTTGTTTAATAGAGAAGAATGTACACTCCTGAATCTTGATTTTACTCAAAATTTTGGAGTTGAGTCGGGCAATTACAACGCTTTTATTCAAAACGATACCTTCTACATTATGTTAACCATCAAAAAATTGTAGCCATGAGAGTGCTCGTTTTATTTTATGTTTTGCTCATAAGTTTTCGGTCATTTGCCGCAGAGAACCCACAAGTTTTGATCGATGAAATGGTGACCGAAATTGAGGCGGTTTCAGCGAGTTTTACTTATGAAAAAATGATTTACAAAACAAAAATAAAACAGATAGATTGGAACCTTTCCAATAAAAAAATGCGTACCAAAGAAAAGGTCAACCAGTTGGTATTAAAAGATCAATACCAAGCTAAAATAAACGAATTGCAGATGCAAGGATATTTTGAAATTTCCAAAATCCGCTACATCAAAGGATTGCAAATCATCCGCTTATTGTATGAAAAAGTATTGAGTTTGGATCATCATTTCACAGCTGTAACAACTTTTTCCGAAATATCCAACATTGCCAATCCTCACAGTTATCCAGAGTTTGAAGAAGTAAATAGAATGCTCCAAACAAAAACCGATAAAAAAAACGCCTTTGATTTAACCAAGATATTGGGTACAAATACAATAGTATCGGTGGTAAATGTCGTTTCTAATTTATTTGTTTCTTCACTCTCAAAACCTGAAAAGGAAACCGAATTGAAGAAAATAGAGTGTATCATGGACTTTACAGTGCGGATGCAAAATGATTTGAATACCATTTATTTCGAAACGGCTTATCTTACTTCCGCCAATGAAATTGTGAAAAAGGACATAGAAACCTTGTTTAAAGATTATACGAAACCCATGGGTTACGAAAAGTCACTCATGGATTTCAGAAACAACGATGATGGTGACAAAATGAAGAATTTACTGGACAAATACCTTGAAACCATGGTTTCAGCTGATGAAGGTACAGTAAACAAAATGCGGATTGACTTGGAATTCCCCATAGATCGGCTGATTCAGTTTATTGGCCAGTATAACAGTTTTATCAATGATGGAGAGAAGTTTTATAGAAAATTTGGTATTATTTTGAGTAGCTACGAAAATGAAAAGCAATGCACCACAACTATGCCACCGGCTTATAATAAGTTGAAAGACGATGTTAATATTGCCATTGAGAAATTCAATATTGCTTATAAACCGATTGAGGTGAATGGATCCAAATTGAAAGAGATTTTGTATGGTATTAATGAATATCAGTAAGTTAGTAGAGTAATAAGTTGTTTGCTTCGCAAAGGCTAAGTTGCAAGTTTTGGGCGCATCATGTAGGGTAATTTCTTTAACCTGGTCTCGGTCATTAAAATGTACAAATTCTGAGTTATAGAAACCAAACAAAATGCGCGCTTCGAAGAAGCCAACCTCATGAACAAAGCGAACCTAAGCGTACAGAACTTGCAACTGACAGAGCCGTTTCAAAGAAACGCTCAACTTGCAACTTGCAACTTTCTTTAAAACCCTTGAACTCCGTTTACCGTCGTGTATTTCAAGATGTTCTTTTTGTCCGGATAGATTCTTGCGAAAGCAGATTGAACCGCCATGGTGCCTTCGTGGAAACCACAAAGAATCAATTTCAATTTGTTTTCGTACTGATTGACGTCGCCAATAGCGTAAATGCCTGGGATGTTGGTGGAGTAATCTAAAGTATCTACTTTGATCGCATTTTTCTCGATTTCCAATCCCCAATCCCCAATCGGACCTAAGCTTGGTTTCAAACCAAACAATGGAATGAAATGATCTGTTTCTAAAATCATTTCACCGTCTTTTTGGTGCGTGATCACGACAGAATCTACTTTGCCATCACCTTTGATACCCGTTACTTCTGCTTCTGTAATTAGTTTGATTCCACCTTTTTCAGCTAAATCAATTACTTTTTGAACGGAATCCAAATGTCCGCGGAATGAGCTGCTTCGGTGAACCAAAGCCACTTCTTTCGCAATTTTTTTCTCTGCCAAGAAATAAGCCCAATCCAAAGCAGAATCTCCGCCACCGGCGATTACACATCTTTTTCCTCTATAAAATTCAGGATCCTTGATGATGTACTCAACTCCTTTGTCCTCGTATTCTGTAAGGTTATCAATAGGTGGTTTGCGCGGTTCGAAAACACCCAAACCTCCTGCAATCATGACAATCGGTGCTTTGTGTTCTGTTCCTTTTATCGTGGTAACAATGAATTGTCCATCTTCTGTTTTGTCAATGGTCATAGCTGCCTCGCCCAAAGTAAAACCTGGTTTGAATGGCGCTGCTTGTTCCATTAAATTATCAATCAAGTCTCCAGCCAAAACGGATGGAAAACCCGGAATATCATAGATTGGTTTTTTTGGATAAATTTCCGAACACTGTCCCCCAGCTTGTGGCAAAGAGTCAATTAAATGACAGGTTAATTTTAATAATCCTGCTTCAAAAACAGTGAAAAGACCAACGGGTCCAGCGCCTATGATGATAATGTCAGTTTGAATCATATTGTAATTTCTTCAATTCGAGTGCAAAAATAATCAAACTCGATGTATTTGTTGTGTAACAAGGGTAGCGAATGTTTATGATTTTTGTCAGTTTACTACCCTAAACAAGAGAAAGTTTTAATTGTTCGCGCAAACAAAATCAAGTTATTCAAATAAAGCGTTTCGAAAACTCCCACAAAACCACGCCAGCGCAAACACTGACATTCAAACTGTGCTTGGTGCCAAATTGAGGAATTTCAATCACATGATTGCTGAGGTTGATGATCTCTTGGTTCACGCCATCGACTTCATTGCCAAAAACCAAAGCAAATTTTTCATCAGTAAGTGAATCGAGGTTTTGTAAAAGGGTAGTTTTTTCAGTTTGCTCAATGGTGCAAATGGCGTAGCCGTCCTGTTGTAATTTTTTGGTTAGAGTAACAATGTCTTCGAAATACTCCCAAATGACTGATTCCGTTGCGCCAATGGCTGTTTTGTTGATGTCGCGATGCGGTGGGGTAGCGGTGATTCCGCAGAGGTAAATTTTTTCTACGTTGAAAGCGTCACAAGTCCGAAAGAAAGAACCGATGTTGTTCAAACTGCGAATGCTGTCCAAAACCACAACCAACGGAAATTTTTGTTGTTGTTTAAATGTTTCTTCCGAAACCCGATCCAATTCCCACAGTTTGAGTTTTTTGTTCATTTGCGTGCTTTTCTGCAAAAATAGGATTTCTCAGAAGAAAGGATAGGTTGATTTTGGAAGTTTGTTATGTATAGGTTGTGTACACGAGGTTTATAAAAAAGGTTCGGTCGTTCGTCTCGAAAAACTTGAAGATAATCATCAGATTGTTATTGATTAATTACCAAATCGAGATTGAATTCTCGACCTAAACTTTTTACCTACGGTGCTGCTTCGCGGTGTCTTCGCGAATTTTCGAATTTTCAGTTTTTGTTTGGAAATTAAGGATTTTTTTTCCTATCTTAATGTAATTATTTTGAATAATAACTTAAAAAACAACTACTTATGCCTGCTTCTAAAACGAAACAATTCACAATTCATGAGCAAGGAATTGCCTTATTAGGAAGAGCACTTTCTCATCCAGCTAGGGTTCGAATACTATCTATTTTGAACCAAAAACAATTCGCAAGAAATGTGGATTTGACCTCTGACTTACGACTATCAAAAACAACGATTCAAAATCACGTGAAAAAACTGGACGAAGCTGGTTTAGTCCGTATTGATTTTTTTATGAATAGTTTTCATATTACCAAAAGTCCGTTGGCAGACGATAAAATTGAACGGTATTTAACAGAATTCGGCGAAAATTTTCAACCTTAAATTCGTCCTTTATTCGTTTAAACTTTTAGTCTTTTAAAATTTTAAAAGACTAAAAGTTTAGTTCACTTAAATAAATGCAAATCAAGTAATTGAGTGGTTTTGTTCATTTAAAAATAATTATTTTTCCCCAAAATCTTTTTAATCCTCATCCCCTGCTAATTCCTACCATTTGAACGAAAATACTTCTTGAGCCTAGCGGATTTTTATCTCAAACAAACGATGCTCCTCGAGTCAAATTTTAATAAATTCTCCAGATTGTTAATAAAGAGAACAAAATTAAAAGGGAATTCCGAATCGCCGTTTTTACCTTTACCACTCTTTAAAAATCGAGTATTTTGGCCAACAAAACTATAGACAAGGAAATAGCGGAAACGCCTTTGATGAAGCAATACAACCAAATCAAAGCGAAGCATCCACAAGCTTTGTTGTTGTTTCGTGTAGGCGATTTTTACGAAACCTTTAGTTCGGATGCAGTTGAAACGGCTCGAATTTTGGGAATTGTTTTGACCAGCAGAAGAAACGGTACGTCAAATGTTGAATTGGCCGGTTTTCCTCACCATTCCCTGGATACGTATTTACCAAAATTGGTGCGCGCAGGAAAACGGGTAGCGATTTGCGATCAATTGGAAGACCCAAAATTGACGAAATCCATTGTGAAGCGAGGCGTTACGGAATTGGTGACACCCGGAGTTTCGTTCAATGACAATGTGTTGGAACAAAAGAAAAACAATTTTCTCTGCGCCATCCATTTTGATAAGGAAATCAATGGAATTGCCTTCATGGATATTTCGACAGGCGAATTTTTCATCGCGGAAGGAAGTTTGAATTACATGGACAAATTGATTCAAGGTTTTCAGCCTTCCGAAATCATTTATCAGAAAAAAGCACACAAAGAATACGAAGCACTCGATCGTGAAAGCACCCATTCCTTTCGTTTGGAAGATTGGGTTTTCACGCCTGATTTCGCCTATGAAACGCTAAATAAACATTTTCAAACCAAATCTTTGAAAGGTTTTGGAGTGGAAGATTTACAGCGAGCGGTCATTGCGGGCGGCGCCATTTTACATTATTTGGGCGAAACGCACCACGATCGCTTGTCCCACATTACACAGATCAGTCGAATTGAGGAAGAACGCTACGTTTGGCTGGATCGTTTTACCATTCGCAATTTGGAACTGGTCGGTTCACAGCATGAAAATGCCACGACATTGATTCATATTTTGGACCGTACCCAAACTTCCATGGGAGGCCGAATGATGAAACGTTGGATGGTTCTGCCGCTGAAAGATTTAAAACCGATACAAGACCGACTGGGCGCCGTGGAAGAATTGAAAGTGCAGGAGGAAATCAGCTATCGGTTGGGAGAAAGACTGAAAATGGTCAGCGATTTGGAACGATTGATTTCAAAAACTGCCGTTGGGAAAATCAACCCGAAGGAAGTCATGAGTTTGTTGCGGACGCTCAAACAAATCACTCCAATCAAATCCGATTTAACTTTTGCAAAATCACTTTTGTTAAAACGAATTCAAGATCAATTGAACCCGTGTGATGAATTGACAGCAACCATCGAAAAAACCTTGCACGAAGATCCAGCGGTTCAAATTGGAAAAGGAAAAGTCATAGCGGATGGTTTGCATCCTGAACTGGACGAATTGCGTGCCATTTCATTTTCCGGAAAAGATTATTTGGAATCCATGCAAGCCCGAGAAATTGAAGCAACAGGTATTTCAAGCTTGAAAATTGCTTACAACAATGTTTTTGGCTATTACATCGAAGTGCGCAATACGCACAAAGACAAAGTGCCCGAAAATTGGATTCGCAAACAAACCTTGGTTTCGGCTGAACGCTATATCACAGAAGAATTAAAAGAGTACGAAGGAAAAATTCTGGGCGCCGAAGACAAAATTCACAGCCTCGAAAGCCGCTTGTACCAAGAGTTGATCCTGTCGATGGCGGATTACATACAAAGTATTCAAACCAATTCGTCGCTATTGGCGCAATTGGATTGTTTGCTTTCCTTCTCGGTTGTTGCGACAGAGAATCAGTATGTCTTGCCGATAATGGAAGAGTCTTTTCAAATCAACATCAAAAATGGTCGTCATCCCGTAATTGAGAAACAACTCAAACACGGCGAACAGTATATTCCCAACGATGTTTTCTTGGACGACGAAACCCAGCAAATTATCATGATTACCGGACCCAATATGTCAGGTAAGAGCGCCATTTTACGTCAAACGGCTTTGATTTGCTTGATGGCGCAAATGGGGTGTTTTGTTCCTGCTGAAAGCGCTACTTTGGGCGTGTTAGACAAAGTTTTTACACGTGTTGGGGCTTCCGACAATATTTCTTCAGGTGAATCGACCTTCATGGTAGAAATGAATGAAACCTCTAGCATTTTGAATAACTTATCGGATCGAAGCTTGATTCTTTTGGATGAAATTGGACGAGGAACCAGCACCTACGATGGGATTTCTATCGCTTGGGCTATTGCGGAATTTTTGCATGAACACCCGAAATCCAAAGCGAAAACACTTTTTGCAACGCATTACCATGAGTTGAATGAAATGGCGAGTCAGTTTCCACGCATCAAAAATTTCAATGTGGAAGTGAAAGAAATCGGCAAGCGAATACTCTTTCTGCGAAAATTGGTGGAGGGAGGTAGCGAGCATTCTTTTGGAATTCACGTGGCACAATTGGCGGGTATGCCGCAACAAGTTTTGACGCGAGCGGAGTCAATTTTGGCCAAATTGGAAGAAAGTCACGATTTAAATACAGGTGGAGGAAAAAAAGCCTTGAGCAAAGAAAAGGTCAAAGAGGTGATGAATAGCAAAGACATGCAGTTGTCCTTTTTTCAATTGAACGACCCTGTTCTTGAGCAAATTAGAGAAGAATTGGTGAGTATTGATATCAATACTTTGACACCTGTAGAAGCGCTTATGAAACTCAACGATATAAAAAAATTGACGGGTGGATGAAAATTTTCTTCATTTTGAAAATCGAATTAAAAAAAATGTTTTTATATTTGTCGCCCGTTACAGAACGATGTACGGTAATTGAAATACAAAAAATAAGCCTTACTTGAACGTCAGACAGGCGAGAGTAGCTTCCGCCACGGCGGAGTGAGCACAACCTAATATTGAACGAAATATTAGAATTGAAATAATAATTATAAGCGAGAGTAGCTCAGTTGTTCCGTAAATCAAACAATGCAATTGTTATGATTTACGAGAATCCTCGAAAAATAAAGAAACAAGTTTCTATTTTTCGGGAGTAGAGCACAACCTTGCCAAACGTGGTCAAGGAATATTGAAATAATAAATATAAGCGAGAGTAGCTCAGTTGGTAGAGCACAACCTTGCCAAGGTTGGGGTCGCGAGTTCGAATCTCGTCTCCCGCTCAAAACCTTCCAACCTTTTGGAAGGTTTTTTTTTAGGATTAAGTCCGCTCGGATGGTGGAATTGGTAGACACGCCGGACTTAAAATCCTGTGACCTTTGGGTCGTGCGGGTTCAAGTCCCGCTCCGAGTACAAAAATGTGAGATTAAACCCTTGATTCTAAACGAATTAAGGGTTTTTTCGTTTGTGTCTTTCCAAACATCTTCCAAACATTTTGAATTTTACTACTAATTCTTACATTTGTTTTAACTGCAATGAAAAGAAAATTCCCGGTTGAATGGAAAAGAAATATACGTATTCTGAATGGTTGAATGGTGATGTCCAATTAGATTCTTGCCGACTTGAATACATCAAAGACAATCTTCCCTCGCCAATTATAACTTCAATAGAAAATTTCAAGAACACTGATATTGAAAAAATTCATTCCCATCAAGCACAGATATTCAATGAGGCTATTTTTATTGAAATTGAAAATTATAGAGTGTTATTCAAAAAGAAATACTGTAATTCCAAATTACCTCAGATTTTAATTGAAAATGAAATTATTATACTTCGCGAGCTGACATCCGGAAAATTTATTTGTGAAAAAGGTATTTGTAAATCAGCACGAGGTAAAATGGAATTTGAAGAATGGTATTATGATGCAATGCAAGCACATATTAGAATTTGTCTCGTGAATGGATTAATTAATAGCTTCGATTCTATTCCAAGCCCTAATAGTCCATATGTAAATCACAGTGCTGTGCTTCCAGAAATTAGGATAGAAGCCATTTTTAAGATGATTAATTTTCTTATTGACTTAAAAACAAAACAAGTTAATAAAAGAGGTAAGGTTCAAATTTATTCAAGAACTCAATCCAGGAAAAAAGAACCTCGTCAGTTTTCAATTGAGCAGGAGTTTTTGGAAAATCATCGTGAATATTTCAGGTACTTAAATGATTACGAATTTTTCTTAAAATTAAAAAATAATTTACCAACTAGTAGTTTGTCTGGGGACGAAAAATATTCATACATTTTTCATCGATTAAAGTCAAAACGGATGATAAAAGCACAAGTCAGGCACAGATACTTCATTGAATATTTAAATTCTTTTCATTCTGCGAATATCAAAAATATAAAATTCCGAGAATGTCGGTTTTCAAAACGAAACGAGTTAATTTTTGATCTTTTATTTAGGGATTTTAAAGAAAATAAATCCTCCTAATTAACAAGTATAGGTTCAATTTTGTTCATTTTGGACACATTTTATGTGTCCAAAATTTCACATTTAAATCAATGTAAGTCAAGTCGTTAAGTGTATTTTTACAAGAAAAAGTAAAAACAATGTCAGTTGAAAGCACAATAATCCACGGGATCACCCCCGAACAATTATTCGAGAAATTCAAAGAATTATCCGAATTAATCCAGAAACAAGAAAATATCGATTTAGAAAAGTATCCATCGGATGAGTTAATGACTCCGCATGAAGTGGCAGCGTATTTCAAAAAACACAAGGACACTATTGACAATTGGACAAGATGCGGCTATTTAAATAAATACGGTATCGGACGAGCTGTTTTTTACAAAAGACAGGAAGTTGAATCTGCTGTAGTGCCTTTCAAATAACTAAGTATTTGTTGTGAAGGAAAATTCTGGAATATCGGAATTGGTCGTTCACTTTCAGCGGAATTTCCATACCAATGAATGACAAATTCAATTGCCATAAAATTTCCGTGATTACCACATAATTCAATTCAAAGATTCAACACATAAATGCAACTTGGTAGTCAAATTATTTTTCATAAAAAATCGAAATAAATTGTGCTTCGAAATTTTAATCAATCATAAATGCACTTTTGGAGTTGCAACGGATGTACGCGCCAATCAACAAAACATTTATGGAGATTCATTTTGAATTTAGGACGATACGATCTATTTCCGCCGGAATTTTCGGTTGAAAAAACGAATTCTTTTTCATACACAAATATTGGATATTCCGACCAAACTGAACCACCTATTCCGCATGAAAGCGAACAGGATAAGTTGAACTCTTTTTTGAGTGTTTTTTTCGACGAAACGAGTGACAAATGAACGTTGCACATATCGGGTCAGAAAAGTTAAACCGAATCTTTAAAACTTGGTGCGATTAAGTTTTTTCGTGAATTAAATCACTTTTTGGCTTTTTCCTGCAAAAGTGAGTTGAGTTGTTTAAGCATCACATTTTCCTCTTCTAATTTTTTGTTCTTTTCAATTAAAGTTCCGTTGGTTTTGCTGAAATGAAGGAAAAAATCATATTCCAAAACGGATGAAATATTTTCGAGTAAACCGGTATCTATCGTTTTTCTGGAAAAAACAGAATAGATATTTTCACGCGATTTGTTTATGCGTTTCGCGAACTCAGTTACGGTAATTCCGCGTTGCTGAACTACCGATTTTATTTGTTCTCCTATGTGAAAATCGTTCATAAAACAAAAGTCCTTATTGATGTGGACTTTTATCTAATATAAACGTTTGTAAAAATTAACGTTTTCGTTTGAAATATTTAACAATGTTTCTATATTTGCAAGTGTAAATTCTAACATCCATTGAAAATTAATTACAACCTATTAAAACAATTATGAAAAAAATCATTTTTTTATCGCTATTAATAGCATCAATGACTTCGTGCATGAGTACAAAAACTACCGTAGGCACTTTCAAAGAAGAAACAGGTAACGAGTATGTGTATGACAAAGGCAAACAAGTGTATTTATTTTGGGGAATCATGCCTATTGGTCGTACCAACATAAGCACACCCGCCGACGGTTCCTGCGAAGTAATCACAAAAATTCGATTGATTGACATTGCTTTGTCAGCTTGCACGGGTGGTATCGTTACCATTCAAAGCGTGAAAGTAAAAGACAAACGCGCTGAAAAATAAGCCAAAACAATTGGCATAGGGGAATTAGGTCAGTTGGCGGAGAGCGGTTGTGAAAATTAGTAGCATTTAACAAAAGTCCCTATTGATGTGACTTTTACCTAGTATAAGCGTTTGCGTAAATTAATGTTTGAAATAGTTAACCATGTTTCTGTATTTACCTACGTCAATTCTAACATCCGTTGATATTTAATTACATTCTATTAGAAAAATTATGAAGAAACACCTTACTACTTTAATGCTCTTCGTCAATATTTTAGTTTTTGCACAAAATGATTGGACAAAAGAAGATCGAAATAACTTGTACGAAGAATACATCAATATTTTGTCGAGCCACAAAAACTTAAATACTGAACAAAGAGAAAGCATTGGTCTTTGCTGCTTAGAAACCACTTCAACGAAATATTCTAAAAAAGAATTTGCTTCCAAAATTGACATTGAGATCAAACGCATTCGAGAATCCATAATGGGCCAATGTGCAAAAAATATCGGTGTCGAACTCACCACATTGGTTCAAGAATCGATTCAACCTGTTGACGTGACTTCATCCGATTGGACGAAAGCAGACAAAGAACAAATGGCGAAAGAAATGATTTTATACGCCGAAAAATATGAACATCTAACCGCAGAGCAAAGAGAAATTCTATCCTTGTGTTATATTTCAAATGTAACGACGAAAAAGACGAAAAAGGAATATTTTGACATGATTGATATAGAATTGAATAAATTGAAGCAAACAACCTTTTCAACTTGCGCGAAAAGCAATACTATTGACTTAGAGAACAAAAAAAATGCTTCCATTAATACCATCACTAAGGCGAATCTAATCGGCAAATGGAAAACAGACCAGGGCACGACTGTCATTTTTAATGAAAATGGTACGTTTACCAAAGTATTTCACGATAATATTTTGGTTGGCGACTACATGAATATCGAAAATCAAAAAACTTCCGGTGATTGGTTTATGGATGAAGCCGGAGTATTGACTTTGATTGAAAATTGGGTTTATGTGGAAACAAAATTGTTTAAAACAAAACTTTGGAATGGCAGCGCTAACGGAAAATTTAAATTTGAAACATTAAGCAAAGACTACTTTAAAATGTCGTTAATCGAAGGTTATGCCTGCTGTAAAGAGTACAATAAGTTAGCAACAGAAATTTTTCAGGGAAATAAGGTTCAATAATATTCAAGTATTTTTTAATTTTTCAAAATTCACTTTTGGAGTTGCAAAGGAAATTCGCGCCAATCAACAAAACATTTATGAGATTCATCTTGAATTTAGGACGGTACAATCGATTTCCGCCGAAATTTTCGATTTAAAAAACGAATCCTTTTTCTTGCACACTTATACCATCGAATGAAAAATTGATTTCCATAAATTTTCTCGAATCACACAAAATCCAATTTCATAAATTATGATTCATTTTGGCAATTTATGGGAATGGGTCAGTCAATTCGTTTAACCTTGAAATTGCACGAAAATTATCATAATCACCAACGGTTTTTCATAAAAATCGAAAAAAGTTCTGCTTCGAAATTTAGATCTATCATAAATTCACTTATGGAGTTGCAGAGCATTTATGTGTCGCTCAACAAAACATTTATGAGACTAATCCTGAATTTATGTCGATACGATCGATTTCCGCCGGAATTTTCGAATTAAAAAGCGAATCCTTTTTCTTGCACAAGTATGCTATCGAATGAAAAATAGATTTCCATAATTTTTCTTGAATCACACATAATCCAATTTCATAAAATATGATTCTTTTTGGAAATTTATGGGAATGGAGCAGTCAATTCGTTCAGCCTTGAAATTGCGTGAAAATTATCATAATCATCAACGGATTTTCATAAAAATCGAAATAAATTCTGCTTCGAAATTTTGATCAATCCTAAATTCACTTTTGGAGTTGCAAAGGAAATTCGCGCCAGTCAACAAATCATTTATAAGATTCATCGTGAATCTATGTCGATACAATCGATTTCCTCCGGAATTTTCGATTTAAAAAAACGAATCCTTTTTCTTGCACAAGTATACCATTGAATGACAAATTGAATTGCCATAAAATTTTAGGGATTACCACATAATCCAATTTCATAAATTATGATTCGTTTTGGCAATTTATGGGAATGGAGCTGTCAATTCGTTCAACTTTGCAATTGCACGAAAATTATCATAATTATAAACGGTTTTTCATAAAAATCGAAATAAATTCTGCTACGAAATTTAGATCAATCATAAATTCACTTATGGAGTTGCTAAGGAAATTCGCGCCAGTCAACAAATCATTTATGAGATTAATCGTGAATTTATGTCGATTCGATCGATTTCTGCTGAAATTTTCGATTTAAAAAACGAATTCTTTTTCTTGCACACTTATGCCATCGAATGAAAAATTGATTTCCATAAATTTTCTTGAATCACACTTAATCCAACTTCATAAATTATGATTCATTGTGGCAATTTATGGGAATGAAACAGTCAATTCGTTCAGCTTTGAAATAGCGCGAAAATTATCATAATCATCAACGGTTTTTCATAAAAATCGAAATAAATTCTGCTTCGAAATTTCGATCAATCATAAATTCACTTTTGGAATTGCAAAAGATTTATGTGCCAGTCAACAAATCATTTATAAGTTTCTTCTTGAATCTATGTCGATACGATCGATTTCCGCCGGAATTTTTGATTTAAATGGCGAATTCTTTTTCTGGCATAAGTGTGCAATAGAATGAAATAAAAATTTCAACTATATTTTCGTAATTCGCGAATAACGGGTTGCAACAAAATAAATTTATAGTGTCTCCCAATGTGATTATCAAAATGCACCTACCAATTTCCGCTCCGGTCTTTTCCCCATTAGAAAGAATATTTCTCCCGTTTCAGTCACCTTTCCCAGTCATTTATTATCTTTAAAGCAATCCATTACGACTTAATGCAATATTGACAGCTAATCATGAATAAAAAAGAACTCACAGAAAGAGACATCTGTACGAAATTTATCAACCCAGCCATTGCAAAAGCAGGATGGGATATGCATCGTCAAGTTCGTGAGGAAGTCTATTTTACGGACGGAAGGATTATTGTGCAAGGAAGTTTGCATACGCGAGGAATTCGAAAACGCGCAGATTATATACTTTACGCAAAACCGAATGAACCCATTGCCATAATTGAAGCGAAAGACAACAACAAGGCAGTGGGCCAAGGCATGCAACAAGCTTTGGAATATTCCGAAATTCTTCAAATACCTTTTGTTTTTACCTCCAATGGTGACAGTTTTGTTTTTCATGATAAAACGCTCCTAACTGGTGAAATCGAAAAAGAAATCAGTTTGGATGAATTTCCTTCTCCTGAAGAGTTGTGGAATAAATATTTGAAATACAAAGGGATTGAAACACCTGAAGCTATTGAGATTGTCAACAACGAATATTATTTGGATGATAGCGGAATGAATCCGCGCTATTATCAAGTCAATGCAATCAATAGAACGGTTGAGGCGATTGCCAAAGGGCAGGATAGAGTGCTCCTGGTTATGGCGACTGGAACAGGGAAAACATATACGGCATTCAACTTAATCTGGCGTTTGTGGAAAGGAGGAATCAAAAAACGAATTCTTTTTCTTGCCGATAGAAACGCCTTGTTGACCCAAACCAAAAACGGTGATTTTTCTCCTTTTGGGAATGATATCATGCACATCATTAAGAACCGTAAAATTGATAAATCGTATCAAATCTACTTTGCATTGTATCAAGGCTTGACAAGCAACGAAGAAGAGAAAAATGCTTTCAAAGAATTCAGCCCCGACTTTTTTGATTTGATTGTCATTGATGAGTGCCACCGAGGAAGTGCCAAAGAAGATTCCGCATGGAGAGACATTTTGGACTATTTTTCCTCGGCAACACAAATTGGGATGACGGCAACGCCAAAAGAAACAAAGGAAATTTCAAACATTGATTATTATGGCGACCCGGTTTATACGTATTCATTGAAACAAGGAATTGAAGATGGATTTTTGGCTCCATACAAGGTCGTTCGGATTACGACAAATGTCGATGAGGGTTGGAGACCAACAAGTGGATTGCAAGATAAATACGGCAACGAAATTGAAGATCGCATATACAATCTAAAAGATTACGATCGAAAATTGGTCATTGACGAACGGACTCAATTGGTTGCACAAAAAATTACGGAGTTTTTAAAGAAGACGGATCGTTTTTCAAAAACTATTGTCTTCTGCACAGATATTGATCACGCCAATCGAATGCGCATGGCTTTAATCAATGAAAACGCTGATTTGGCTTCCAAACATCCTAATTACATCGTTAAAATTACAGGCGATGATGAAGTAGGAAAAAATGAATTGGACAACTTCACAGATGTCGAAGAACGATTTCCTGTTATCGCTACAACCTCTAAAATGTTGACGACCGGAATTGACACCAAAATGGTCAAATTAATTGTTTTGGAAGCAAACATCGGTTCCGTTATTGAATTCAAACAAATCATAGGGCGAGGAACTAGAATTCGCGAAGCAGAGGGAAAAGTATTCTTTACCATTATGGATTTCAGACAAGCTACCAACCAATTTGCCCGACCCGATTTTGATGGAGATCCTGTTAAAATTTATCTTCCGGAGGATGGAGAAAGTGTTGTTCCACCGGAAGAAGAGGATGACATTGATCCAATAACCGGAACAGACAAGGGTTGGACAACTGGAACTGGCGGAAGTGGAACGAATATTTCCATCGGTGGTGGTCCTGACCCGATAAAAAAATACTACGTGAACAGAATTCCAGTTAGCGTAGTAAACGAAAGAGTTCAATACTACGGTAAAGACGGTAAATTGATCACCGAATCTTTAAAGGATTATTCACGAAACAATATCATCAATGAATTCTCTTCTTTGGATGAGTTTCTCTTAAAATGGAACAGTTCTGAGAAAAAAGAGGAACTGATTAAAGAATTTACCGAGCACGGTATTTTGCTGGAAGCCTTGCGGGAAGAAGTAGGTGCTGATTTGGATGACTTCGACTTGATTTGCCACATTGCGTTTGACCAACCCGCGCTAACCCGAAAAGAAAGAGCCAACAACGTTCGCAAACGAAATTACTTCGGCAAATATTCTGAAGTTGCACAAAAGGTGATTTCCAGTTTACTCGACAAATACGAATTAGAAGGAATTACTTCTATCGAACGAGGTTCTGTGCTCAAGGTGCAGCCTTTAACTGAACTTGGCTCACCCGTTGAATTGGTGCGTGCTTTTGGTAAAAAAGAAGATTTCGAAAAAGCGATGAAAGAATTGGAAAATGAATTATACAATATTGCATAATAGCATCAGCACAAGGTTTGAGCTGAATATTGGTAACTTCGCCTTGCTGGTTTTACCAAAAAAACATTTTTAAAAGTACATCAATCATTAAATGAGCAACATAACAACAAATATCAAAGGCATCCGCGACATCATGCGGAAAGACACAGGAGTAGACGGCGACGCACAACGCATCTCGCAAATGGTGTGGATGCTCTTCATGAAGATTTTTGCCGATAAAGAAGAAGAATGGGAAATTACCATGGAAGGTTACAAAAGTCCGATTCCGGACCATTTGAAATGGCAAAGTTGGGCGGCGGATGAAGAAGGTTTAACCGGCGATGGTTTGATGGATTTTGTGGACAATGAATTGTTCCCTGCCTTGAAAGATTTGGACATCACCATTAGCCCGCAAGCGCGAATCATTCGTTCGGTGTTTGATGATACCTACAATTACATGAAAAACGGAACGTTGTTTCGTCAGGTCATCAACCAAATCAATAAAATCGATTTCAATAGTTCTACCGAACGCCATTTGTTCAACGATTTGTACGAAAACATTCTGAAAGAATTGCAATCGGCTGGTTCTTCGGGCGAATATTACTCGCCGCGTGCTGTTACGCAGTTCATGGTAGATATGATTGACCCGCAATTGGGTGAAACGGTGCTTGACCCAGCCTGCGGAACGGGCGGATTTTTAACCTGCTCCATCGATCACATCCGCCAACAAGTGAAAAACGAATCCGAGCGAAACAAAATGCAAACTTCCATTCGTGGAATAGAGAAAAAACCCTTGCCCCATTTGCTTTGCACAACCAATTTGATGTTGCACGGCTTTGATTTGCCTGCGGTTCGTCGCGACAATTTGTTGAGTAAACCCTACAGCGATTGGGGAAAAGACGACAAAGTAGACATCATACTTACCAATCCGCCGTTTGGTGGTGTGGAAGAAGACGGAACGGAAACCAATTTTCCAGCAAAATTTAGAACCAAAGAAACCGCTGATTTGTTCTTGGCTTTGATCATTAAAATGTTGAAAGACAAAGGGCGTTGTGCCGTGGTTTTACCCGATGGAACCTTGTTTGGTGAAGGTGTAAAAACCCGCATCAAAGAAGAATTGATGGAAAAATGCAACTTGCACACAATTGTTCGATTGCCCAATGGCGTTTTCAATCCGTACACGGGAATTAAAACCAATGTACTCTTCTTTGAAAAAGGTAAACCAACCAAAGAAGTATGGTATTTTGAACATCCGTACCCGGAAGGTGTAAAAAGCTATAACAAAGGCAAACCCATCCACATCAAGGAGTTTGACCTCGAAAAAGACTGGTGGAACAAACGCGAGGAAAACCAATACGCTTGGAAAGTTTCTGCGGAAGACATAAAAGCCCGAGGGTATAATTTGGACATCAAAAACCCGCACCAAGCAGCCGATGAACTGGCTAGCCCAGCCGATTTATTGGCAAAATACCAAGCCCTAGAAACGAAAATTTCGAGTATACAAGCCGAAATCGTTAACGTACTCACCGAAGCCTTGAAGTAAGATGCAGTTATTAGAACATTTTAATGAACTGAGTTTGCATCCAAAAAATGCGAAGGAATTGAAAGGATTGATTTTGCAATTGGCGGTTGAAGGAAAATTAACTTCAAATTGGAGGACGAACTATCCAATTGTAGAATCAATTGTTTCTTTGATAAAAGTAATTGAATCAGAAAAAACCAAGCTGATTGAAGAAAAGAAAATGAAAAAGCAAAAGGAGTTGCCTCCTTTAGATAAATCCGATTTACCTTTTGAGATCCCTGGAACCTGGCAATGGTTGAGATGGGTGGACTTATTAGGCCTTGTTGAATATCCAATGAAAAGAGGTCCCTTTGGTAGTGCTTTAAGGAAAGACTTTTTTGTAGAAAATGGGATTAAGGTTTTTGAGCAATATAATGCAATTAATGATGATCCACATTGGTGTAGATATAGAGTTACAGAAGAAAAATATCAAGAATTAAAGGCGTTCACAACAGGGCCGGGAGATTTATTAGTTAGTTGCTCTGGAACATTAGGAAGAATCTGTTCATTACCTGATGAGACCGAATTAGGTATTATCAATCAGGCTTTACTAAAGATAAATCTCAATAACCGGTTGGTAAGTAATGAATATTTTATTCTAATGTTTAGGTCTTATTTTATACAATCAAAGATTTATTCATCTGCCATGGGTTCTGCAATTACAAATATGGTTGGTGTTCAAGAATTAAAACAGTTCGTCATGCCAATACCTCCTCTAGAAGAACAAAAAGCAATCGTAGAAGTGGTCAACCAACTGTTTACAGAAGTAGATCAATTGGAAACCCTCACCAAAACGCGCATTCAACTCAAAGAAGATTTTGCCACTTCCGCCTTGCGGCAGTTGAGCACTGGAAATACAATCACGGAATGGGCCTTTTTGAAAGAACATTTTTCCACTTTTTTCACGGAGAAAAGCAATATTAAAAAACTGAGGGAAAGTATTTTGCAATTGGCGGTGCAAGGGAAGTTGACGGCAAATTTCAGGGCGGAGAATCCTACAATCTCCCCCGCATCCGAATTGTTGGAACGGATTAAGAAAGAGAAGGAGCAGCTTATTGAACAGAAAAAAATAAAATATGAGAAAATGATTCCTCATTTTAAGGATTCTGAAATTCCATTTTCCTTACCTCAAAGTTGGGTTTGGTGCAGAATGCAAGATGTGTGTCCTAATATTTCATCTGGATCAACTCCACCAAATCCATATTTTAAAGAATCAGGGGTACCGTATTTAAAAGTATATAACATTAGAAATCAAAAAATTGATTTCAATTATAAGAAACAGTATGTAGATGCTGATTATCACAACACAAAATTGAAAAGATCCATTCTGATACCAGGAGATGTGATAATGAATATTGTTGGCCCTCCATTAGGTAAAATAGCGATAATTCCAGATGATTTTGAAGAATGGAATTGTAACCAAGCTATTTCATTTTTCCAGCCGTTGGAAAGGAAATTAACCGGTTGGTTGTATACGTTTTTATGTGCTGGAACATTTTTGGATCATATTGAACTAATTGGTACAGCAGGACAAGATAACATTTCAGTTACAAAAAGTAAAACAATAATGCTTCCTCTTCCCCCACTCGAAGAGCAAAAAGTCATTGTCGAGAAAGTAAACGCGCTTATGGCTTTGTGTGATGAGTTGGAGGCTGCGGTTGAGATGAGTAAAACTACGCAGGAGAAATGGATGGCGAGTAGTTTAAGGGAGGTTTTTGAGGGGACTAATGAATTAGAAAAAGTATGACAAGTAAAGATGTGAAAATACTATTTGATACTATACTCAAGTATCAATGGTCCAAGGGTGTAAGTGAATCGGAGAGAACCACAGCTTACTTTGAAATAATCGAGGTTCTGGCGTATATAAAGAAACAGGCTAGAAAGAAAAGGTTTCAGGACATACAAGGTGATAAGTTTTGTTTTCTTGAAAACTACACTGAGGTTACTACTGGCAATAGGACAATAGTTAAAGGTTTTTTCAAAAGTGCTAGAAATCAGTTTCGACCAAACATTATTAATAGAACCACTGGTAAGGAGCGTGAAAATCCCAAGCTAATTACTGAAGGAGACATTGAAAAAACACATTTCGCTATTCTGATTGATAAGGATCAAAAAGAGGTATTCTTGATTAGAGAGTACAATTACTATGGATTAACTATGAATAATATTATGGATTATTTGAGTAAATTCAATCGTAATTATTTAGAGTTTAAAGATTTGCCTAAAAACTATACATTGAGAAATTATTCAATAGCTAAGGATGGTTTTTTGGAGGCACTGAGATCTTTACGTTCGGCAAAAATTGCAGATGTTTACTTTGACAAGAAGCTTTTGGGAAGTGAGGCATTGAATTTTTCGAATAGAACTATTTCATTAAAGAATGAGTTGAAACTTACTATAGGAGCAACGAGGGGAGAAAGTTTGAAAGAGACTGCCATAGATTTGTTCAATAATCTAAATTCTGGTAGAAGTGATATTTCAAAAATTAGAGTAGGCGGTCAAGATCAATTAGGAAATGAAGTTATAATTGACACCAGTTTTATGAATAAAATAGAGTTCCTACGTATAGACCGGAATCCATTAACTGGAGAGTTAAATAGCACTCAAATTTATTCTGGTTTTCAAAATATTTTAGAATCACTATAATGGAATATCTGCTACTCATATTTGAATTCTATTTTGTCAAGAAACGTAAGTCATTGATAAGCATAATTTTACTCCCTGTTGTTTTATCTTTTTTTGTGCTCTTCATTGCTTTAACTAAAATCACAATTATCAGTATTCAAAACATAGAAGGTGAAATGATTACTTTGATCGGGATATTATTAGGCTTTACAATATCTCTGTTTGCCATTCTTATTTCATCGAATAATTCACAAATTAGAGAAGCCAAGAATTCATATATTGAAAAGAAGGTTTTAGGAAAAGAGATTTCTATATACGATATGCTTCTTTCGGGAATTGCTTATGCTATTATAATGGAATGTATTTTACTATTCATTTGCATCGTGGTTCCTTTATTGATGCAAGATTTGAATGCCCATAAAATCTACTTTTCTATATTGATTGGATCTATTGCTCACGTAATTATTATCCTTTTAAGAAGTGTCTTGGATTTTTATTTTACAACATCTAAGAGATGAATTATATTGAACCAACAAATAACGGAAGCAATTTTAGAATACTTGGTATTCGGGCATTCGAAGGAACACCCAAAAACATTTTAAAGGCTCTAGATATAGATGTTTTATATTCATTTTACTCAGAGTTACAATTTCTGGGAGAAAATGAAAAAGCCGTACAAGGTGATGTTTCGGTTCAGAGAATAATTCTTGACACCAATGTTCCTGATAATTTATATTCAAAGAATTCTCCCACTATTTCTGTTGCAGCTGTTATTGGTAAAAATGGAGACGGTAAAAGTAGTTTGAATGAATTGCTTTATTTTTTTAATTTTCTCATCTCGACAACATCTCAAGTTAAGTTTATTACTGATGTTGATGACCTCACAAGTTCGTATTTTCCCGCAGAAACGGGAAGTTTAATATTAATCACTTTTTATGAATCTATATTAAAGTCTAAAGTCGAAGTATTCTACACATCGGATGGAGATATCTTCAGATTGTTTTACACTCAGAATACAGTGGTTAAGCAACAAATGAAAAAGAAAGGAGGGTGGAAAGAAATTCTCCCCCATAGCATGGACGAGGATCCCAAAGCTTCTGGTATATTGACATTTAAACCTTCTTTCCTTTCTGACTTCGGGTATACGGTTGCAATTAATTATTCACTCTACGGATTAAATGGCAATGGAGATTATTGGTTGAATTCATTATTCCATAAAAATGATGGTTATCAAACACCAATTGTAATTAATCCATACAGAGAGTCTGGTCAAGTTGATGTAAATCGTGAATTACATCTTTCCCAATCTAGAACATTATCAAATCTTTCAGGTAAGTCTGAAGATTTTCCGGAAGTGATTAACCAAAAAAAGCTAGAAGCGATTCAACTTTTAATTATTCCAGAGGATTTTGATAATGTGCATATGCACCCTATGAGCAATCTCATTAAATGGCATGAAGAGAAACATAAGCAATCAATATATTCTTTCTTCAATAAAATTGGGAAGGCATTTACCGGTAAAACAATCCTTACAAAAAAAGAGATTTCTGAATTAAAAAGAATTGAGGCAATAGTGGAGGTTGAATCACTAATTGAGAAGTTTAAACCAAATAAATATCCAGAACCATTACCTGATAACTTGATTCTATATTATTTTGTCAAATATGTTGTCAGAAAAGTATTTAAAATTTGTAAATGGCAGAGTGGTTACAAGGAGTATTTTGTTGATAAAACAGGGGTTTATGATTATTTACCGCCGTTCAAGTTAAAAGACATAACCTTATTACTTAAAACGTTAGTCGAAGATGAAAGTCACGTGACAATTAAATTACGTCAGGCAATTTGGGCTATTAAGCAGAGATGTTTTTTTGAGAATTGGGAGAGAATAGAAAATCCAAAAAATCCGAATCATATTGCTTTAACGACTAAGATTTCTTTTGCAAATTATAAGTCTTGTGTGCAATACGCAATAGAGAAAAACAAAGAACTAAGTGGTGATAGAATTCTGGAAGCAGTTCCTAATGCAATGTACCTGCCTAAAATGCTTGTTCGGAGAACAGGTTCAGTAAGTTCAAAATTTCAGCATTTAAGTTCTGGTGAGCAACAGTTTGTAAATAGTTATCAAACGGCTATTTATCATTTACGGAATCTAGAATCTGTGCACTCTAGTAATGATGTGAAGAAAGTTGCATACGAAAATGTTACGATAATTTTTGATGAAATTGAATTGTACTTTCACCCTGAGTTTCAAAGAAAATTCCTTGAATACTTACTTAATGAGATTGAGCTACTACAATTGCAAAAAATAAAAGGAATTCACATTATCTTTTCGACTCATTCGCCTTTTATTTTATCCGATATCCCAAAGCAGAATGTTTTGCAGATGAAGGAAGGAAAACCGGTCATTGATAAAACCTTGGAGACTTTTGGAGCTAATATTCACACTATATTATCCAAGGGGTTTTTCTTGGATGCTCAAATTGGTGCAGTTGCACGAGAGATCATACAGGAAGTTATTCAAAAGTTAAATGAACTTCGTGTAATAAAGAGTAATAAAGGAAATGAACAGATTTTGAATACAGAAGATCAGGAGTTTCTCGCTCAAAAAATTAAATTAATTGGCGATCCCTTGGTTCGTGAAAAACTCAGAGAAATCTACTTAGAGATTTTTGATGATGAATCTTTCGTGCTAAATGAAATGGAATATTTGCAATCGCAATTGAACAAATTGCAAAATAGAACGCGCAATGATATCGATTAAGGAATGTAATAAGGAGTGGGTGAATATCAAGAAGGTCCATGTCACCACGATTCAAAGGTATATTCATGATCACACTGATTTTTTTTTAGATCTTCTAAAATACGTGCAATTTCTTCAAGTTCATCAGAAAACCCGAAATACAACGGTTAATTCGAAAATAACCACAATTGGAAAAAAGTATGATTTCCATGGTAAGCATACAACTTACTTGGTAAATAAGATTCTGCAAGATAAATTCTCTGTCAATGATAAAAATGAGTACTACAGCGTTAAGTATAAAGACAAGTATAAAATAGGGCTTCGTCCAATATCGGATTACATTTCCGGACTTGATGAGCTTAAAGGAGAGATAGATTGGCTTGTTTCATTTTCCGCACCGATCGACAAAATTCATTATGTGAGAACAAAGTTGTTATGTGATTCCATTGAATCTCTGCTCCCGGCAATTATTAATTATGATCATTTTTCAAAAGGCACACTTGGGAAAAGATACCCCTGGAATGCTTATCGATTATCGAAGGCTCTCAATTTGAAAACATGTTGCTATTGCAATCGTGAATATACTTTCACGATCACATCTGGTAAAAAAAACATAACTAGACCAGAGTTGGATCATTTCTATGATAAGGCAAAAAATCACTTGTTAGCACTTTCATTCGAAAACTTAATTCCATCCTGTGATGTATGTAATGGTGATCTAAAGAATCAAGCTGATTTTATAAATGACCAACCAATTTTAAATCCATACGAAGAAAATCAAAAGCACGCAGCAATGCAATTTAAGCATTACCCTAAAACGTACGAAGCTGCTGTTGGTTTGACGGATGAATTCGACATTGAAGTGGTAAACTGCACCGAACCCGGTACAGACCTTTCGAAGAAGGTTGATAGACAAATTAGTCTATTTAGATACAATGGAATTTATCCCGAGCACGGTGACTACATTCAGGATTTGGTGATGAAGAAATGGGTTTCTAATGATAAATATTTGGCTTTATTAAAAGAACTTTATATTGATTTCGAATTGACGCCTGAAGAGGCTTATCGCTTAGCATTCGGTAATTTTCAGAACGAAGAGGATTTTGGTAAAAGACCTTTATCAAAAATGACGAAGGACATAGCTCAGGCAATTGGACTTATTAAGAAACATAATGGACTGGATCAATGACCCAAAGAGCAAAAATCCAACACCTCGCTCACAGACAATTAATTCGCATTCCAGAGTATTGTCTTAGGGTGCACCAATAAGTCCGCTTTTGGTGAACATTGTAGCGTCAAAAATGGATAAACGTTTTGATGCACTTGCGAGGAAATTAGGATTTAACTACACGAGATATGCGGATGATTTAACGTTTTCCATAAAAAATGGAGCCAAATTGCCTTCATTGAAAATGATTTATAAAATTATTGAAGAGGAAGGTTTTTATGTGAATAAAAAGAAAACAAAGTTCTTGAATAAAGGTCGCGCTCAATATGTAACTGGTTTAACTGTAGCGAATGGTGTGAACTTGAATAAGAAATACCGAAAATCAATCGAAAGGCACATTTATTTTTGCAAAATGTATGGAGTAGATAGTCATCTAGAAAAAAGAAATGTTCGGTCATAACAGAATTAGTTTTCATGACTGGCTTTATGGTCACCTTTGCTTCATAAAATCTATAAACGAAGAATGTTATAACAAGCTTTTTGAAGAGTATAAAAAGATAACTTGAACTATTTAGTTTTTATTCGATTTCTCTCCACCCTTCCATCCTCTTCTGAAACTCCGCCCTCAATTTCACATTATTCTGATAAATCTTATTCTTGCTGATCAATTCTGTCAATTTCAAAATAGCGGTGGCTTTTGTCATTTTTTCTTGGGCAATCATTTGGTCAAAAATCCAGAGCATGCCGTGGTAGTCGATGGTGAGTTTTTTGGCAAAATTGCGCACGGCTTTGTCGCTGCTTATAACGAGTGCGTCGTATTTTTGCGCTAAATATAAAACCGTTTTATCTACTTCTGAAAGTCCAAGTGGGTAAGCTGTCGCCATAATTTCCAAACGGCTTTTTGCATTTATGTTGTGTATGTGCAATTTGTCAACACTTAGGAAAGCATTCAGTACTGTTTTTTGTTCCGGGTACAATTCATTGTACACATCCAAAGAAGTATGAATTTCGAGATCGAGCGAGAAGAAAGCGACCGTGAGGTCAAGGTCATGCAAATCAATGAAAATGCACGCATCAGTAATAGCAAGTTTCATTTGGTTGTTTACATGGTTAAATAGTTCTTTTTAAATTCTTGAAGAGACAAATTCATCAGAGTTGCTGCTTTGCTAATAGAAATCAATTCCTCGGCCAAGGCTCTGTAAATCAATTGTTCAAACCGACCCGATTCTTCGTTGTTGTTGTAGTTTATGGGTTCGTCAGATTTCCATCCGTTACTTTCAAACAGATCAAAAAATTCTTTTTTGTATTTGTCGCCCACTATTCCGCAAACGTTTGCACGCATAACAATCGCTTGCATGGAAATACCATATTGTTTTTTGATATTTCCAAGCTCCATTAGTTCCAATCGGTTCCGGCTAATTCCAATTTCTTGAATTAGCGCTTTCTCAGGTAATAGCATAGCCCCAGCAAATTGGTGACATAATTTTTCAATTTTGTGGTGAGTTAGCTTTGAATCGAATTTTAAAAGTAAATGCGCCAATTCATGAAGAAGGGTAAAACGGATTCTATCTTTGTTTTTATTTCGCAACTCATTGTACGCAATCACGGGAATAATTCCATTCACTTTAGTTTGCAAACCATCAAAATCAGTGTGACCTTTCAATTTAACCACTTTAATATGCTTGTCTTCTAGTAATTCCGCAACATTAGGGATGGCACCATCACCTAAGTTCCAATTTTGTCTCAAAAGCAAAGCTGCTTGGTTTACGTTTGCATATTCAGACACAGCAGGAAAACCTTCCAATGGGTTTACAAAGTCAACTTTTATGCTAAGTATTTCTTCAATCTCCAAATAGCGTGAAAGAAAATCTTTTGTTCTTTCTTTTATAATAATTTCTTCTTTTGCAGGTAATTGCAATTTGCGGTATTCCACTTCTCCAATTTCAACTTTTATAGGTCGAAAAAAGAAATCAGACCGCACGTCAAACACTTTGCTCAATTCTTCAAGCATCTCACTATCAGGAATTACTTCGCCTTTTTCGTAACGATAAATCGCTTGACGAGTAATTTTATTCTCGAGTTTGTCGGCAACTTCTTGAAGTGACAGACCATTCAACAATCGAGCTGATTTAAAGCGTTCTGCAAATAAGGTATTCATACTATCAAATTTAGTCCAATATTACGGATTTTGCAAATTTTGGTTTACAAATATAGTACATTTTTATAAACCACAATATTTTAATATCTCTATTAAATATCATAAAACACTGATAAACAAATTAATAGAATATATTAATGATTGGAAGCAACCATTACTTAGTTTACATCGTCTTAAATATATAGTAAAATGTAAACTAATGACACATTTCATATCGTTTGCTTTGACGAGACAAGGCGCACAATTAAAATTATACAAATTAAATTAAAAGAAAATGGCGACAAATGGAAAGAGCGGAGATAACCGCAGACACGGGGCAGTTAAAGATAGATCACAAGTATTGAACCCAAAAACGGAGACCTGGACGAAAAGAGACTCAAACACAGGTCGTTTTATGGATGGTAAATCCGATGGTACGCCGTTTAAAGGTGTCAGAAAAGAAAAATAGCATTTGGAGCTAAACGTCCAGTCCTTAAGGTCGAAAAGTTAGGGGATAAGTAATTAACAAAATAGTATTCAAATGAATAAAATTTTACTTAAGAAAAACCAAGTTAGCCTTTGCCACAAAAATTTGTGCTTAAACACGTATGGCAAAAATGCTGATATGGTGGCAAAAGGAGCAACTGTTATGCTGCTGTTCATTGGAATTGCTGCATTGATTCGTTCAGCGTCAAACTAAAAAACCATTGAGGGTGAAAGGCCCTCTTTTATTATACTAAACAAACATTGCTTATGATACAAGATTATTTCAAATACTATAATTCTAAAACATTACCGCCCTTATTGCTTGGTTTATGTGCTCTTCTTTGGTTAGCAAAGGATCATTGGCACTTATCTATTTCGATACTTGGAATTCTAAGTGCATTGCTGATTGTAATTTCAACTTATCTCTGGAAATTCCCACCGTTTAAATATTTGTTTTGGGTGGATGATTTTTCAGGGCGATATGAAGGCATGCTTCAGTATCAGTTCAAAGACGATGAGGGAAATCAGAAATCGGGTATGTTGAAGCATGTAAAACTCGTAAATCAGAATGGTCACCGAATCACAATTCATTCATTCACTATTAAAGAGGATGGTAGTAAATCCTCTTTATCAGTTAACAAGGGGATGCACGTTGAAAAAACTCCAGATGAGAAGCATTTTTCTTTGATATACAATTATCTTAATGATGGCAATACGGAACAGGGTTTCCCTCCTCATTACGGAACAGAAGTTGTAAAATTCATTAAGAATAAAAACGAAAAAAAATTATCTGGTGGATATTATACAAACAGAGAACCTTTCCAAACCAAGGGGGAGTACAAAGAATTAAAATGGGTCAGTAATGATCTAAGTCACGAATTTTAAAAAATAGAAAAATGGCAGTTTTGCATAAAGAGTTTATAGCTTTTAACAAGGAAATCAAATTAGATTCCAACAAAAAAGAGGGACTTTTAAAAAGTCGAAAGGAACTTAGAAGAAAAGTAAAAAAATGGTTTGACGAAAATAAGGCAAATGAAATACAACCCAAGTTTGCAAGTCAAGGATCGTTTGAAATGAATACAACAATTAATCCAATTCCAGTTTATGATGAAGACGGCAATAAATTGTTGAAATACGATTTGGATGATGGAATTTATTTCATAGAAAAAGAAGGAGAAGACAATCGCAAGGCAATCCAAACATGGCATGACTGGGTCTTTGAATCTGTTGATACGCATACATTCCAGGGTACTATCAGAAAGACAACATGTATTCGTGTAGTTTTTGCAGATGGTCATCATATTGATATGCCTATTTACTACAAGAAAGAAGATTTTATTGAGCTTGCGCATAGAGCCAAAAGTTGGATTGAAAGTGATCCTAAGGCATTTTACGAGTGGTTTAACAAGCTAAAAAATACGCAGCTTGAAAGGATTATAAGATATTTGAAGGCTTGGAAAAATTACAGAGAATCTGTTAACACCTCCCTGCTCTTGCCAAGTGGTTTTGAATTAACGATACTTGCTACAAACGAATATGTTGAGGATGACAATGATGATATTGCATTTCGTGAGACGATCCGCAAAATGTATAATGAGCTAAACGGAGTAAACGGATTTAAATGTATTCGTCCAACCACGCCAGAAGGTGAAGATGTTTTTGAAAACTATTCAGTAACTCGCAAAACTAATTTTTTAAACACTTTGAATAGTTTGCTTAATGATCTGGATAAAGCAGATTCAGAAAAGAATTTTAAAAAGGCAAGCGAAATATTGAGAAATAATCAATTCGGCGATCGTTTTCCAACAGGTGCCGATAAAAGTGAAGAAGAAAAATCTGATGTTTTAAAAAGCACTTTAAATTCTGCAACTATTGCCCCTAGGCCATATGGATATTAAAAGGCAGATAAAAGCAGTTTTGAAAGAAAATCCGAAGCTATTATTTAATGAAGATTTAAACGAGTTTTCGGGGTTACTAGCCGTCGGAGATAATGATGAATATGATGTTAAAATTGTTTTAAATGATTTTCCAAAATCCTTTCCGATGGTTTTTGAAATTGGCGAAAGAATACCATGTAAAGTTGACAGACACATTTATGAATTTTCTGGCTCTTGTTGCTTAACCACAAGCGCCAAAGAATCAATTTTATTAAAAAGCAAAATTCAGACAATATCTGATTTTATTGATTTAATGGTGATCCCATATTTTCAGAATAATTCTTATTATGAATTAAACAAAAGTTACGTTAGCGGCGAATACTCGCACGATGTTATAGGAATATTAGAGGCATATGCGGAAATATTAAGGATAAACACATTACATGTTTCTAAGGTGACACATTTCATAACACAAACAATTGAAATGAGAATTGAAGGAAAAGAACTGTCTGTTTCTGATTCATGTTACTGCGGTTCAGGGATTTCATTTTATAAATGTTCAAATGGAATCCATAAAAGAGCCTATTCAGATTTTAAGAAAATAGATTTGGCTATTTTGAGTTTTGATCTTTATAAAAAGATCAATCCTTTTTTACGTGAAATGGAATTATTTATGAACATGAAATCCTAAAATTTAGAACCCTGCGCATAAGTGAAAGACCTGTTCATGTTGGAGGAAATTAACTTTTGTAGTCTTAAATGGAAAAAGCATTTAAAGATATTTTAAGTAAACATTTCATTTTTCATGTTTTGTTCTTTTACAGTGATTTTTTAAATTCACTACAAAAACCAAACATCATGTCCGGATTCCATCCAAACTCCACCCGAAGTAGTCATCATCGACCTACTTTCCCTTTCCCAAGACATCGTCCAAAAAATACCAGCAAAAAAGCTAGACAAAAACCTACTCAGCGTCATATGTAACGTTCAAGCATTCGGAGCCCTCGCAAAGAAATAGCTATCAGACACAAGTTGGTACTATTTCTTCTCCTCTGCGATATTACAAAAATCGACATGAAAGAGCAAGACAAAACAAACTGACAAATGCACACATTATGACATTTAAATTTTTCATCGCCGGTTATTCTTCCGGACATTTCGAAGTTGTCTTAAAAAAGGACGAACTATATTTTTATATTTCGGACTATCCGATGGGAATAGATCACGATATACCAACTCACGCCATTCCAATAAAAGGAGACAAGGACTGGCAAAACTTATTGGACTATTTTGCCGGTTTAAATTGGAAACTAAAGTACGAAAATGAAATTTTAGACGGTATTGAATGGTCATTGACTTTTAAAAATGGTAGCAAAAAATTGAATTGTGCCGGCAGTAATTCTTTTCCAGCAGACTTTGGCGTCTTCCTAGCTTTATTAAAAAAGATTACTTCAAAACACCAAATTTCAGACGAGCTGCTAGGGAATATTGGGATTTAGCGATGAGCAAAAAACTACTCAACAACCGAAACCTTTCCAAAACTCAATTGTCTTGGATGCTCTCTGATCATTTTCCGTTATAGGTGGAATTTGAGTTGTAAAAAGACTACTTTCATTTTTCAAATTTTTCCCTACATTTATCCTTATGAACACTAATCGGCTATTCGAAACACAATCAATTACAACCGTTTATTATCGGATAAAACAGTGGTTTAAATATAAAGGGGATGTGCGCTAATGCGCATAGCGAATTGTTATATCGAATTGTGCGGTTTCCGTTGCTCAAAATCATGCACTTTGAAGGCATTTAATAAAAAGGAATCACTACGATTTTAGGAGATTAAAGTCGATCGATACGTGGAATCGATGCAAATCTGGATTTGTGATTGTTTCACAAGAACGACTTTAAAGT
>Ga0172380_10001813_pt1 | contig 35942 bp, 23 predicted proteins | sample Leawe162metaG_FD_119747 | JGI IMG/M metagenome (GOLD analysis project Ga0172380, IMG submission 119747) | Leachate microbial communities from a municipal landfill in Southern Ontario, Canada - Leachate well 162 metaG | ecosystem: Engineered > Solid waste > Landfill > Unclassified | place...
CTACAAGAGCGCCGCCCTGCGCCGCGCCGGCATCGCAACACGCAAGGGCATGTGGTACAACACTACGCGCACCTTCACCACGCGGCGCATCCCCAAGCCCTGCTCCTACAGCGGGGCAGGAGCGGGTGCCCTGCGCCGGAAACGCAGGGCGTTGAGTGCGGCTTAATCCCCCCGTATCCGGTCCATCTGGCGTTGCAGCAGCCCCGATTTGATCTCCTTCAAGTCGGGGCTCATTTTTTTATCGCCCATGACCGCCTGCTGTTTCTTCCGCAGGGATTCGAGCTCCTTCGCCCGGCGCAGATTGCCCTCGCTGACCTCCTCTGCCAGCTCGGCGTTCACGGGGATGCTTTGAGACAGGACACCCAGCATTTCCATCCCCATCGTGTCGGCGATCAGCAGGGGATTGCGCAGAGGTGTGATTCCCTGCTCCTCATCGCCCTGCAACAGATTTTTAAAGGTCTGCAATCCGAGGGGGACGGGCGTGATCGCCTGTAGCATGTTCAGGTAGCGGCTCTCGTACCCGCTCTGATTCTCCGTGGCGCGCGGCCCCGCCGCCTCACGGTTGTAGGTCTCGCCCGTGATGACGTTGGCGATGAGCCCGCCCCAAGGATCGAGTTTCGAGCGCAGCAGGCGCACAGCCGCCTCGGGGTCGAACTTGCGGCGCTCTCCCGTCACAATCCCCGTCTCGGTAGAGACGCGATCGGACTGGCCGAAGATGGCCGCGACCGACCGGGCCCACAGGGCGGCGCCGCCCGTGAAGTCGATACGGCGCTGCCCGCGCATGAACTGCAAGAACGCGGGATGCCCCGCCTCAAACTGGAACCGCTGCTCATCGGGGTCATCCGAGAACAGCTGAGAGATCATCCGAGCCGCCAAACTCAGGAGGGCATACATCCCGCCCAGCCGCAGGTACTCGGTGCCCATCATCGCCCTGGCGCGCATGCTGTAGGCGGGATCGCCCGCCAGATACGCCACGCGGGTGTAGAACTGGACATTGGCCAACGCTAGCCGCGGGGAGTACATGAACTGATTAGCAAACTTGAGGAAGCTCTTGGCCGACTCCGATGTGGTGTCGCCGCGCCCTCCGAAGATGTCGACAATGCCCACGATGGCGCGAATATCGGCCTCCGAGGGCGCCTTGCCGCCGTTTGCCACCTGCCACTTCTCATACAGCTGGGCAGCCGTAGCGAAGCGCAGGGTGTTGCTCATGCCGGCATAGTGGTTATTCGAGACCTCCAGCAGCGCCGTGACCGGGCCCACTCCCGTCCAGCGGGGGAGCATGGTGCGCAGCAGCGCCCCGACGGGCACATTCTGCTCATCGAAGGATTTCGGGTCCGAGGTGAGATCCATCCAGCTCAGGCCCGCTTTACGCAGGATGGGGAACAGGGGATGCTCGCGCATCATCTGATCACTTTCGAACAGGGCGCGGTCGGACCGCTCCGCCCACGACAGCACGCGGCCGGATTCGTCCGTTGCCCCGGCGCGGCTGAATACAAAGCGCTGGGACTCGGCAAAGGCCCGGGCCCATAGGAAGGGGTGGGCAAGCCCCAGCTTCGCCAGCTGGCGCCCCGCCACGCTCTCATCGCCCATGGCCTGCAAGCCGCGCACGATGTTCTTGGTCATCTCCACACCCATCCAAGCCTTGCCCAGCGGTGTGGCGCCGCGCCAGCGAGCCGCCAGCTGCGCGATCTGCGCCTTGGCCATCTCCTCTTTGAAGACGCCGTAGAGGTTTGCCGCCTGCTCGAGCACCACGCGGCGCCGCGCGATCTTAGCCGCCGTAGTTTTCGACAGCTTCTCAATCAGCTTGCGGACCCGAGCCAGCCGCGCCAGCGCCGTTTTCAGAGCCTCCTGCGCCTGTTCATACTTCACCTGCCGATCGGCATATTCCCTGTCGAGGTCGGCGAGTTGCTTTTCGAGGGAGTCGAGGAGATCCTGATTCACTCCGGCGTATTCGGCATCGAGGGCGTCCAGCGTGGTCATGAGCCCGTCGACCTTATCCTGCAGCTCCTTCACATCGTTGTTGAGGGCGGTGCGGAAAGCGATTTCCTGCTCCAGAGCGGTGATCTGCCCCTCCAGCTGCGCCCGCTTCTCAGACAGGGAGCCGGCATCGCCCGCCACCTTGGCATGCTCCGCCTCCAAGGCCGCGCGCTTCTTGGCCAGCTCCTCCGTGTCCACCTTGAGGGTGTCGCGGGAGGAGATGAGCCCGGGAAGCGCCGCCTCTAGCTCGGCGATGCGCCGGTCCAGCGCCTCGGCCTCCTCGGGGGTGCTTGCGGCGTCCACATAGTCGCCCCATGCCGCTTCCAGCGCCGCCACGCGCGCCTTGAGCGCCGCATACTGGTCGGGGGTGAGGGCGATACCGCCGTTGTCTTCGACAGCCTGCACGTAAATCTTCACGATGTTGAAGCCGTTATCAACCCGCAGCTTCATGGCTTGGAGCGCCTGGCCTGCGGCCGACCCGTATTTCCGCTCGGCGGTGAGATATTCCAAGGTGTCCGCATGGATGCGGTCGCGCTCGACATTCTCCGCCGCCAGATTGGTGAGATCGTTGCGGCTCATGAAGACGGCCGCGCGGGCATCGCTCTCACGAGTGCGCTGATCGAGGTGGGTCTGATACCACAGCATGACCGCCGCCTCGCGCTTGGTGAGGGGGGTGTCGCGCTGTCCGCCCAGGCGCTCGCCGATCATCCGGCGCGCCGCATTGACAAGGGGCTCCGCGCCACCCTCGTTGTAGAGGGCGCGCACCATCTCCGCAGCATCCTCATCGGTGATCTTCTCCACTCCCGAGGCTTGGGGCATGCCGAAAGTCGCCAGCAGCGTCTCAATCCGCGCCTTGGTCTGCTGGAAGGTCTCTTTCGTGTCGCCTTCCTTGTTGACCGTCTCGGGGCGGGCAAAGGTGCCCTCGTCCTGAATCTCCGCAGGCTTCTCATCGTTGCGCCCCTCGTTCATGGCAATGGTCTCGGCCATGTGGAGAAGCACCTTTTCGAAGTGGCGGGAAAGGATGTAATCGCGCACCGACTCCTCGCCCTCGGTCTCGCCGATGTTGGCGATCTCCGCCTGCATATCGTCGGGGAGCGACTGCGCCACGGCATCGAGTGCCTTGCCCATCACAACGCCGAGGGTCTGCCGGTCGCGGTTGTTGAAGTGCTCGGCCGCGGCTGCCAGCGCCTCGCGCCGAACCACCATGCGCCCCTTCTGCTCGCTGTACATGGCGCGGGACCGTCCCACCTCATCCATGAAGGCGTCGGCAAACTCGTTCACATCGTCATAGCCCAGCTCTTTGCCCAGGGTGTCGAAGTTTCCGACCTTCCCGTGCTTGAAGAAGGAGCGCAGCTCGGTCATGTTGAACGCGCTGGCGCCGCCGTTCTCGGTGTACCAATCATACTCGCCGCCTTTGATCTCGCGGGGGATGACAATCTTGCTACCTCCCCGGATATGGGAGAGGATAGGGAAGGGTACGGGGGAGGCGTTCTCCAGCCGGATCTGCGACTGCAGCTCACCCACCCGCACGGGGTCGGAGAGACGGAAACGGGGAGAAGTTTCTTTTGTGGGAGGCACAGGCGCTATCTTTGGAGAAACTTCTTGTCCGCCAACTCGCACGCCGATTTTAAGCAGCTCACGCCGGAGCGACGGGGTTACAACGCGCTCGGGTATGACCGTATCGACACCTTGCAATAGTTCGCCAATACGGGCCGCCACCTCACTGTCGGGGACGATTCGAACAGGCTTGTTGTAGCGGGTCAGCACGACTTTCCGTTTACGATCCTTGGGAAGTTTCGCGTTGACGGTGCCGGAGTGCCAGGAGACGACTCCCACAGCGTCTTTCGCCTTGTCGGCCTTGTACCCGCTCGTCAGCTCGCTCATGGGCACCTCGACCTCGACAACCACCAGATTGGGACGGTTGTATGCGCCGGTAAACTGGTCATTGAGGGGGATGCTGGACGTATGGAAATAGGGATTGTACTTCGCCTTTATCGTGTCCCCGTTGCCCTTGTTGAGCACGAAATCACCGTTGGCGTTCACCAGCTCGGGCTGCTCTACGGTCTGCTCCCATTTCCCCAGCTCGATCGGAGCACGCAATTTGCCGTCCACCTTGGCGGACATTGGGGGATACAGCTTCCCGTCAATCATCTGCATTGCGCGAAACGCCTTAAACGTCTCGCCCGACTCAAGCGAGGTGAGAAGCGGGCCGGGCTCCACCAACCGATAGCTGGGTGCAACCGCATCAGACACGCCACCCACCGCCGCCTCGTCAGAAACGACCTGTGTCGCTTTGAGGTAGGGGGAGAGCTTGGCGAGGTCGGCCAGCGCCTTGTTGGCGCGCTCGATCTCAACCATGGTGCTCTCCACATAGCCCCGTGAGTTGGGGGTGTCAGTCAAGAGGCGTTCAAACCCCGTCGACCGCATGAGCTGGGCGACTGAAATATCCTTCGACTTGGATTTGTTGGGGGTGGCGATACGGAAGGAGAACGCCGCTCCGAGCAATTCGCCAGAGTAGGTGCTGTGAACCGGCGTGACCAGCACGCGGCCCGCGTCGATCGCCATCCAGCCGTTCACACCCTCGACCCTGATATCCCGCACATCTGTCACCGGCTCTAGCCGTGAGGAGACGATGCGCTTGGCCGATGAGACTGTGGTCCCGCGGGGCATCATCAGGACAAAGGAGGCGAAATTGCCGTCGACCGGCCGCGCCCGCACAATCTGCGAGGCGCCGCGCCCTGTCGCGCCCATGGCGACGATGTTTCCGATGATGGCCTGCGCCACATCGCCCGCGATGAGGGTTCTATCCTCCTTGCGGGTCAGATTATTGTTGTAGGCGATGCCCGAGGCGCGCCCCGCCTGCCCCAGCAAGCGGTCCGTGAAGATCGACAGGGGCATGGTGGTGACACCCTGGATGTTATTGAACGAGACCTTCACGCGCCAATCGGATGCCGTCTGAGCCGTGCCGCTCGCGGGAAGGTGGATCTCCATGGGGATGAAGTAGCGGCGCCCCGCGTCATCGGACACGGAGAACACCACGCCGATGCTGTCCAGAGCGTGCTCCAGCACTTGCGAGGTGTCGCCATAGATGCGGCGCAGCCACGGGTTGCTGGTCTCCTGTGTGGCCTTCTCGATCTTCTCGTTGGCCTTCTCCAGCATGTCGCCGTTTTTGGCCTTCCATGCGTCGGCAACCGCCGCCGCCTCGCCGGAGGTGAGGATTTTGGCCTTGCCGACCACGGGCACCTCATAGGCGCGCATTGAGGCGCCGGTAAGAAGCTGCTCCACCGTGAGGGGCACGCGCCCGATGTCGCCGGCCTCAAGATCGTGCATCCCGCTCTCGCGGGCGTGGTCTTGCAATGCCGCCACCTTCGCCTGCACCTGCCCGATAAACTGCTCCTGCTCCCTCACGGGGAGGAACTGGCTGATCGAGGTGGCACGCTTGATGGTGTCCGACTGGCGCAGGGCGTTGATCGACGCCACCACGGGGTTGCGCTCCTTCATCAGTTCGGCCAGCGCCCGGTCGCCGAAGGTGTTCATAAAGTCAAGCGCATCCTCGGCCGTCTCGCCATAGCCCGCCTTGGAGACGCCCGAGGTATTGGCGGAAAGGCTGCGCAGCTTCTTCATCAGAATGGCTGCGTTGCGCTGCTCGCCCGCCGCAGAGGTGAAGACGAGATGATAGAGGGGCTTGGAGACCTGATTCTTGCGGTTGACCCGCCCGAACATCTGCATCATCTCGTTGATGTCCCACGAGGGCTGCAGGATGAACATCTCGCGCTGGGCCTGATTCCTGAACGCGCGGCTGGCATGGGCGGAAAGGCCCGTAGCGCCCGAGCTGTTCAACAGGAGCACGGTGTTGGGCTTCCCATCGGGGGTGAGCGAGTGATTAAAGGTGTGAATCACCGTATCGGGGTTCGGCTTGGTGCGGCGCACGATAGTGCCGTTCTGCGTCATGACCGAGCGCCCTGTTACCTCGGCGAAATTGAATCCGGCGTTCTGCACCACCTCGCGCACCCGATCGATCGGGGAGGCGGGAAGGTTCTGCTCGCGCAGGAAGTCGGCGGCGGACTCCGACTGCTTTATCAGACTCGCCCCCGCCTCCCGCAGCATGGTCGCATCCTGCACCTTCACAATGGCGACAAGATGGGCGAAGCCGGCGGGGGACAGAATCGACTCGCTGGACCCGTCGGGCATCACAATGGCCACGGCGCGGTTGGCGATGCGCGTCAGATAGCGCCCAACGTCCGCCTGCTGTCCCAGCCCGATCTCCGTAAGGAGCGCCTGATTCGTGTTGTAGAGCGTCACTACGGGGGCGCGGCCCTCGCGCAATGCCTGCACCGCCGCATTGGCCACGGTCTCGGCCTTGAGCGCCGTGTAGATGAAGGATGCGGTGTTGTGGAGGGAGGACATAAAAGCCTCTCCGTCCATGTGGGCGCCGGGGCTGCCCTTCTGCATCTTGGAGTTGATGGCTTTCACCATTCCCGAAAACCGCATGACCGTCCGCACCACCTGATTGTACACGTCGGCAATGTGCTCCTCTCGCTGGGAGAGGGCGGTGCGCTCCTGGGGGGTGCCCAGCGTGTCGATCGTAGTCAGCTTGTCGAATGACACACCCTCGTAGTCCAGCTCGTGCCGGATGTAAAATCCCCGCTCGGTAAGCCGCGCCGCAAGATACTGCTGGAAGGGGAGCCCGCCGAAGGTGAGCGCCTGCTCCATCTCGTCATCATCCTTGAAGAATTGGGAGTAGCCCGCCCGCTTGTAGAGGTCCATGTTTTCGCCGCGCTTGGCGAAGGTGGCCGAGGAGAACACCACACCCGGCTTGGCGATGTCGGCGAAGTGCCGCAGGATCGCGCCGCGGTTCGACTCGGCGCCGGCCGCAAGATGCGCCTCATCCATCACGAGCGCCCCGCGCCCGGAGGCAAGGAGGGATTCGATCAGCTGAATCTTCCGCTGGGTGCTCTGCGTGGGGTTCTGCACCTGCGAATAGGTCAGAAACAGGGCGTTTGCCCCCTTGGGCATGGAGCCCTCAGACAACGCTGAAGCGCGCTGCACGGGGGTGTAGAAGATGGGCATGGTGAAAGCGTCTTCGTCCGCATCCTCCCCATCCTCATTCGTGGGGGCTTTGTAGTCATTCAGCACGAGGGGTTTGAAATGATCTTTGGCGCCCACCGCCGTGATATCCCCCCACATGTCGGTGAACAGCTTGGCCTGCGCCGTTAGGAAGATGGGAATCCGCCCGTTGCGGATGTGGTAGTCCATCACCGTCGCCATGACTCTTCCCTTGCCGGCGCCCGTCTGGCTGCCCACGATAAAGCCCGTGCCCTCGTCAATCTTCTCCAGGGCGAGCCCTACGGTGTCAATCTGCGAGCCGTCCAGCCGCCCGTCCTCCTCCTGTGCGGGGGTCCAGCCCAGCTTGCCCGTCACAAAGGCGTCGATGCCCTCGGGGTGGCGCTCAGAGAATGCGTCCAGCGCCGTCGCCATGCCGCCCGCCAGCTCGATAGGCATCTTCATGGGGCTGGCCGTCTCGACGTTGGAAAGGGTGGTGTAGGACACCTGCGCCCGATCCTCCTCGGCCTCCGTGTCGGATGCCCGCTCGGCGTTCCAGCGGGTTTGAAAGGCTTCGCGCAGCGCCGGCCCCATGAAGACCCGCCCCGTGCCCACCGTCCAGTTGTTCGCGGGATTGGATGCCAGATACTCGGCGATGGCGTCCGCCGTCTTGATCCGCGCCTCGGCCGTCTCGGGGGGCATGCTCAGAATATGCTCGGCCAGCTGCGTCGGATTATGCACGCGCCCCGAAAACTCCTTGTCCCACACCTTGCCGAAAATCTTCATCAGCATAGGCGAAACCGGCGTAGCGGTCTCAGGTGTGACCAGCCCCATCTCCATGTCCTGTGAGAGACGGTAGCGGGGGGCAGCTGCCGTACCCTCATTCATGCGGGCGGTGTTGACCTCGGGGGAGGATGCCGCGGCGTTCGCGTTGGCCTCCTCACGCGCCTTGGTCTCGGTCCCGAAATTCAGCTCGAGCTCGGCTGCAGCCCGCTCGGCAGTGGAGGCGCCAGGGGCGTACATGTCGGCAACCGCCGCCCTGATCTGCGCCCAGGTCGAATAGCGGGCGGGCAGATCACGCATGGGCATGTGGGTGTTCGACTTCACGCCGGAGGTCTTCTCCATGAGAAGGACTTCCACGGGGAAGGCCGCGCCCATCTTCTTGTAAAGCGCGCCGTCGGCGATGAAATGCAGCTTCGCCTTCCAGCCCTGCTCATTCAGCCTGGCATGGAACTTGGCGAACGCGCCCGTCGTGTACTGCCCCGCCAGTGCCCCGGGAAGCATGGTCATGGCGCCACGGCCGGGAGCCGCGCCGATGAAGAACATGGTATCTCCCGGCACGGAGCTCTCGATGGTTTTGAGGGCGATGCGGTGCTCCAGTTTCAGCCCGCTCTCATCGGTCGGGCCAAAGGGGGGATTCATCAGGAAGGCGCGTTTACCCTGCTTGGCCGCAGACTCAATCACGGACTGATATCCCTCATCGGCATAGTCTCCGCGTGACACAAGAACGGGGCGCCCTACCGCTTCTGTAAGGAAAGCGGCGAGCCGTTCGGCGCGTTCGGGGTCAAGCTCATTGGCGCGAATCATCGCGCCCGACAGATGCCGCAGGGGCGCAAACAAGCCGCCGTTGCCCGCCGTGGGCTCGACAAACGTCTTGGCTCCGTCCGCCGCCTCGGCTCCGATTGCCGCAAGGGGGGGCGGGGTGCTGTACGCCTGCCTCTCCTTCGAGTCGGCAGTACGGGTGGTGCTCCCCTTGTAGCCATCGTAGGCGACAAGCGCCGCATCCATAGCGGCGAGGGCGGGCGTTGCCGCATACTTCGCGGCGGGGCCTGCTTGAACAAGCGCCTGCACATCAGTGTTCAGCTCCACCTCTGCCGCCTCTTCGGTGTCCTTAGGGCTCTCGGCGACGGGGGCAGCGGTCTCCACCTTCGGCGCCCGAGCCGCGTTCCAGTCCTTCTCGGCCTGAGCGACACGCTGGCGATACTTGATGCTCGGCTCCCCGATCTTCTTCACGGGGGCTACAAACTTCTCCTCGACCGGCGCGGCCTCCTCCTTGGGCGCCTCCGCCTGCTCGGGAGCGGCTTCAACCGGAACAATCTCGAAATCGGCATCGGTCCACGCCCCAGCCTCTTCGGGATTGGACAGGACGTAATTCATCATCTCCTCTTCGGAGGTGAACCGCTTCTTCTGCTTCTCCACCACGGGGGCGGGAGCTTCGGGCGCCTTGGCCTTAGAAAATTCAACCACTTGCGGCCCGCCCGCCACATTCCAAAGCGTCTTGGCGTCATCGCCCACTCTGCGCGATACCGGGTCAACAATCAGCCCATCATGTCCCCGCGCCTCTACCATCGCGCGGAAGTCTTTGATGTGCTTGCTCACCTGCTCCTTGGGCAATCCGAAAGGATTGGGGTACTGCCATCCCGCCGCCTTGGTTAGCGCACGCCATTCATCATCATTGCGCACCACGAGAGGATTTTTCAATGAAACATCATGCTCGGTTGTATTAGGGCCGAACATTTCGGCATGCTCTTTGTCATCGGTGGTGTAGCGTCCGGGTCCGAATACCGGCTCCTGGGGCACGTCGGGACTGTAAGGGCTGGTCTCACTCCCCTCTCCGCGCATGAGTCGGGCCGTAAACGGCTGACCGGTCTTCGCGTTCTCCATTGCCGCCCGTGCCGTAGGCGGCGCTATGGGCGGGGCTACGACGGGTTTCGTGTCAGTTTTAGACACGATCGGCTCTTTAGGGGCGGCTTTAGCGCCCTCCTTATGCTGCGCCACGACAGACTGGTTGTAGGCCATCCAGCGGTCCATGCTCCAGCTCTTGCTGCCTTCCGGCAACGCGCCGCCGCCAATGAGCCTGACTCCGCCGATGCGCTCAGTCTGCCCCTTGGTGCGCATGACAACGGCCATCCCCGTCAACACCTTGCCATGATGGACGCCCTTCACCTCGAAGCGCCCGCCGTTTCCGATCTCGGCCACATCCAGGTAGATGCGCTTGCCGCGCATGTCCGACACCCCAGGGATCTCAATGTACTGGTCACGGGAGGGCACGGTGTCAAACGACACGGCCGCTTTCCTCTCGGCAATCTGTGGGGCTTGTTTCTCTTCGGACGACGACAAGGCCGGTTGTTGAGTCTCAACAGGCTTTTCGCTATCAGCAACAGGCTCGGCATCGATCCCGGGCAGCTTGGGCGCGGCGTCACGCTTGCGCTGCTCCTCGGCCAGCCGGTCCTTCTCGGCCTTCTGCTCGGCCGCAACCCGCACGGCATCCTCTTGCTCCGCGCCCTCAAGATTGAAGGGGATATCCTTCTCGGGGAACAGGGAGCCGTCATTGCGGGGGGCTTCGGCGGGCTTCTCCGATTTCGGGGGCGTAGCCTCCCCCTGACCCGCTTCTGAGGTAGGCTCAATCGCAGCCGTGTCACTCGTGGCGGGTTCAGGGGTCGGCAAATTCTCCGGCGCGGCTTCTTCGGCCTTCTCGGGCGCGATCTCGAAATCCTCGCCCTCGACCCACTGCGCCGCCTCATCATGCGTGCCGACATAGTTCACGAAATCATCGGCCGACTTGAATGTCATCTTCACCTTGGGGGCGGGTGCGGCGGGCTTCTCCTCGGCTGCCGGTGCGGTGGGTGCCGGGGCTTCGGTCTCGGAAGGCTTCAAATCCGCAACAGGAGCCGCCTCTGGCGCTGGCGCGGCCTCGGGGGCTGTAGGCGCAGCCGCCTCAACGACAGGCGCAACGGGGGCCGCTACAGGCTCGGCAACGGGGGCGGCGGGCCCCTTGCCGGGCGATGCCGCCGCAATGGGGTCTCCGGTGAAGGCGGGGGGCTTCGGCGCCCATGCCTTCTGATCGCCGTAAAGGGTGATGTCGGGGAGCTTGTTGCTGTAGAGGATGCGAGCCGCCATCCTGCGGGCGTCCTGCATGCTGGTGGCGGTCTTGTTCTTGCCCGCCAGCAGATTGAGCACGCTGTCGCCGAACTTCCGCTTCATCGCGGGCTCCATCCCCTCGCTCATCGCCGCCAGGGTCTCGCCCACGGCGTTGGCATCGGTCAACTTGATGCCGTTCTTGGCGTAGTGGTCCTGCACGGCGTTCACATCGGCCACAAACGCGGCGCGGGCCTTCTTGCCTGCGGGCAAGATACCGGCGCGCTGCAGCTCGGGCGCAAGGGCGTCGATGGTCTTGCCCTCCATGAGACGGGTAAGCCCCGCCTCATCGGCAACACTGTGCGTGGTCTCGTGCTTGATGGTCTCAATCAGATCGTCCCGACCCGTGAGGGCTGCGACGTTCACAATGAGCGTCCCCTTGGGGGTGGTGAGACCCTTCTGGCCGGCGCTGTACCCATCAAAGTCCGAACCCTCCTCGACATACGCCTGCTCGGTGGCGTGGCGCATGTCGGATTCGTTCTGCACCAGAATGAGGTTACGGCCGGGGGCGAACACGCTGGCGACGGTCTGCGCCGCCTTGGCGCGCTCGTCCATGTCGATGCCGCGGCCCTGCTTGAGCTGGCTCATCCGCTCCGCCGCCTTCTGAGCATCCTCGATGCTCCCCACCGTGACGGGCTTCAGGTTGCCGTCGCGGTCGGTGATGGTGAAACCCGTGCCGTCCTGAGCAACCGACAGCCCCGACTTTTCATCATCAAGCGTGGTAGCGCCCGCCTCGATCTCCTTCTTGAGATCCAGCGAGAAATTGGGCTTTACACTGTCGGCGTTCTGCGCCCAGGTCGCCGCCTCCTGCATGCGCTGCGCGCTAGCGGAAAGCATCTCGCCCGCGTCTTTGAACACCTTAGCGAACTCTTCGCGGTTGGCCTCGTTGCCGTAATACTTATCGAACGCCTCGGCCTTCTGCTCATCCGTCATGCGGATAAGATCGGCGTTGGTGGCATCGGCTGCCAGCAGCGCCTTGTCGATCGTGGCGCGCGTCTCACGGCTCTTGACGGCGTGCATCGCGCCGCCGCCCAGCGTCAGGGCATACTGCAAGGCAAATCCCTCGGCCAGCGCGCCCATGTTGTCCCAGGTGTAAAACTTGTCGTTGAACTCGGCGGTTTTCTCCCCGACCGTCATCTGGCGCTGCCCCGCCTCGGCATAGGGGGATTTCTCCCCGTAGAGTGCGATCTGGCGCTTGGCGGTCTGCTCCTCATCGGAGCCGGGCTCGACGGGCACCTGCTCCATCTGGCCGGTGGCCTCGTTGAGCACGTTCTTGGTGTAGACCGGCGCCACTGTATCCGAGGGGCGGGAGGCGAACACCTTGGCGTCCCACTCCTGAATCCCCTCCTCCATCACCTCCGTAGCGGGGTTTTCGAGCGCCTGCAGCCCTGCAATGCGCTGCACGCCCTTGGCGAACTCGGCGATGCCCCTGCCGATTGCCGTCTTGGAAAGCTGGCGGGCGCCGGCATCGAGCCCTTTCGAAAGGGTCTTGCCCATATAGCCGCCGGTCGCAAGGTCGATTCCCTTGAAAACCTTGCCCAACACCTGCCCCGTATACCGCTCAGTGGCGGATTCAAAGGCGCCGTAGGTGTAGCCCTTCATCCGCGCATCGCCGTAGTCCGCGCCCTCTTTGAGAACCTTGCCCGTGTCGGGGTCGATATCCGCCCCCAGCAGCTCGGTTGTCTTGTTCGCACCGGAGACCACTGCGGGAAGCGCGATCGCGCCAGCGCCGCCCAGCGCCGAGCCGAGCAAGAATGTAGTGCCGTAGCCGACCGTGGGCATGCCCTTAGCCGCCAGGTTGCCCAGCGTGTTGATAACGCCGTCGCTCTTGCCGGTCAACTCCTCACGAATGGCCAGCTCCTCAGAAGCGGAGCGGCGCATCTGTTCGCGGGCCTGCGCGCCTGTCTGTGCGGCGGCGTTGATGGCTTCGGCGCGCGCCTTGGCGCTCAGAGGGGCGTCGGGGCTGTCGTACTGGTTCACGATATCGAGGATCTGCTTGGGGACCGTGGCGTCCTGCTCGGCGCGGGTCATATCCTCAACCTTTTTGTACTGGCGTACCGGCGCGGGAATCCCCGCCATACCCTTCGCGGCCTGTTCGGCGGGGGCGCGAATATCGCCCACTTCCAACGGCTGCCCAGCCGCAACGCGGGAGATCGTGGCGTCATCGCGCCTGCGCATGGTGCCGCCGGCCTGCCCAAACATGGAGAGCGCCGCCTTGAGGCCCAGCCCCGTCGGCTTCCCGTTCTTGTCGAGATCGTTCACCTCGTCGGGGTTGCCGGTGTCCGCTAGCTGGGAGAGGGTGGTATAGGCGCGGAAACCCAAGGGCTCCGTCATGCGCGCCTGAAATTCTGGATCGTCGGGCGTCGTGCCGAACCCCTCGGCCAGCTGCTTCAGCCGCGCCGCCCCGTCCGGATCCGCCAGCATGGCGGAGAACTTGGAGGCGGGGTCGTCGGTGGACACAGCGGCGGAGACAGCGCCGGGCATTCCGGCAAAGGGATCGGCCGCGGCCGGTTTGGTGGAGTTGTCAAGCCCCGGCATACCTTCAAACGGATTGCTCATTATGTGTCCTCGTTTACTTGATCGAAATACCTTTGCCCGCCAGCCAGTCCCTCAATGCGGGGGAGTCTTCCACAGTCTTGGTCTGTCCGTCAATCGTAATCGTGACGCTCGTCCCCGACACGCTGGCGCTGTTCGCCGCCTCTGCTACAGGTGCCGCCGCGCCACCGGCGGGAGTGCTGGCGTCCGCCATGTAGGCGCGGATGTTATGCAGCGCCTGCCTCACCAGCTCACGCTCCGCGAGGATATCGGCGGGCGGCTCCTGCTTGTTCTTCTTGGCGCGGGCGATGGTGAAATCCATCTTGTCCAGCTGTTCGGTGAGATCCTTCGCCATCTTGTTGGGATCGGTCTTCGCATACGACATGCCCGTCGCCTTCTCCGCCTGCTGCTTGAGTGTCTGGAGAGTCGTAGCACGATCGGTTTTCATATCCTCGACCACAACCGCGCGCTCGGTCTTCATGCCCTCGGTCATGCTCGCCCGTGCCGTCTTGGCATCCTCCTGCGCCATGGCCTTCAAAAATGCGTCGGCGGAAAGCCCCATGCGGGTGTTGTTCGTGTCCCTCGTCCGGAACATCTGCACCCAGTCTTTCGCGCCATCTTTGCCGAGAATCGAATGCGCCACCGTCAGCAGGGCCATCGGATCCACCTCCTGCCGCTTCTTTCCGATTTGTCCCTGCTCATCCTGCGCCACCACATCGTACCACGCCCCTTCGGGACCGCCGCCCATACCGACGATGCTGCCCGGATCGCCGTCCGCGACACCGTTCGCCTGGTTGATCTTCGAAAGGGTGGATGTCGGCGTGACGCCGTTCATCATGGCGGTGAGGAGCCCCGCCCCGAAAGCGCTCTGCCGAAACTGCGTCTGGGCGGCCCGCTGCGCCTGATCGGCCTCGAAATCCTGCTGCGCCTGCTGGAGTAGCAGCTTGGCGTTGGCCTGCTGCATCTCGCGCAACGACGCCCCGGAGTCGAACTTCTGCTGTTCGAGATCCTGTCCCTGCTGGCCGAGGTCGAGCTTCTGTTGACCCAGACCGATCTCCGCCTGCATCCCCTGCGCCTTCAACGCCCGGTCGGCGTTGGCCTGCTGGGTGCTCGCCTGAAGCTGCATCCCCCGCTCCGCCATCGAGGCCTGCAGCTGCTGCTGCTGCATGGCCATCTGCGCGGCGATCTGCCGGCGCTGCATCTCCATCTGTGCTGACCGCGCCTCGCGGTTCTGCCCGATCTCGACCGAGCCGTCGTAAATTCCCCTGAAAGCCATAACGATCTCCCTTCTTTACTTCGTGCCGAACAAGGCGCTGAGGACATTGTACTTCTGTTGGGTGAGCATTGACAAGAGACTGCCGCCCTGAGTCGAATAATAATCCGCCGCGACCGCCTGGGCGTTGACCTGGGTGTTGGTGGCCGCATTGAGGGCGGAAGCGCCCGCCGCCATGTTGCTCGTCTTGGCCCCGGCGATACCGAGCGCCAGATTGCCCGCGGTCGCGTACATGTTCCCCTGCGTTGCCACGATGCCCGCCGCCTGCGCCTGCAACGAGCCCTTCGCCGCCAGCGCCGAGGTCGCCATGTTCTGCGCCCCCGCCGCCGCCTGCGTGTCGTTCACCGCCGCGTCCGCGAACGCCTTGCCCATCCCGCTCGCCGACAGGGCCATGGCGAAACCGCTCTTCAGGGCGTCCGCCTGCAATGACAGCCCCATCTTGCGGGCGGAGGTCATCATGGCCGCTACGCTCGCCTCCTCCCGGTCCTTCATCTTGCCCAGCGCCGCCGCGACCGCGCCCGAGCCAGCCGAGATGCCCCGGCGGGCCATGGAGCGTAGCAGATCGCCCTCCGCCACCGAGGCCGCCTTGCGCGTGTCCGTAGCCGCACCTGCGGCAAGAGCGTCGGGGGACATCTGCTTGTACAGGCTGCTCCATTCGCCCGCCATGCCGCCAGCATTCGCATCCATGTTCAGCAGCGCATTGCCCTGCTCCAGCCACGGGAGCGAATTGGCGCGGGCGAAGGTCGCATCACGCTGCATCGACTCGGCATACTGCGCGAAGATGTCGGCCTGCGCCCCCACCTTGTCGGCCGTGCCCCGCACGTCGGCGGCGGCGCCTGTGAGCTTGCCCGCCGTGTCCGTCAGCGCCGCCCCGGCCCCCCGCGCCACATTCAGGTCGGCGTTGACCTGCGCGGTGCCGCTGCCGACCACGCCCTGCACGGTTTGCAGATTCTGCGCCGCCGCCGTGGTGGCGGCCCCGACCGCGGTCTCGCCCGCCCGAATCAGCCTGTTCGCCTCCGCGCCAGCCGCACCCGCGTCGGCAGAGCCGCCCCCGCCGGAAGCGTTGCCCGCCCCGCCAGAGGCGGTTCCTATCTGATTTCCAGCAGGCATGTCACCCTTGAAATACCACAACCCGTCTCTTCCCTGCGTGTAATCACTCCCAAATGGTGACGGCACATTTGCCCCGGCCTGGTTCCACGCCCCGTTTGTATACCCTGTCCAAGTTCCAGCGCCCATAAAATCACCCACCTTTCGCCGCGGCCGCTTCAAGGGCGGCTATGCGGGCTGCGAGCTCTTCGATCACCCTGCGCACGGCGGGGTCTTTGATCCCCAGCGTGCTCACCTTTTTACCGCTACCCGGTTTCCTGTCAGCCATTTTGCAGTTCCCCCATGCTCGTCGCGATCTTGACACATTCGATATCGTCCTTGGCCGTCACCTCGATCTCGAAATACCGCTCCCGGCGGATTTTCGGCAAACGCCGCGGCACCTCGTCCGTCACCGCCAGGTTGATGTCCGTGGTCGCCGATGTGGTCTCGGGCGAGGAATAGGCGTTCAGCCGGAACGCAACAGCCGCCGGGAAGAACGATCCGTTGCGGCAGACCTTCACGCTGTTGAACTCCGTGGGAATGGGTGCCTCAAACCTGCGGGAGCGCCAGACATAGGCCTTGTTGACGGTGCCCGCATCGAACAGCCATAGTCCCGCGCCGGCAACAGGCGTGCCCGGTATCACATCCGGGGGAGGCTCGACATCGGGGTCCGCCGGCCCGAGCACGGCCAGCACACCCTGCTCCGTCACCGCGACATTGAGCACGATGACGGGGACGGTGATAACGGCATAGGCGCGGCTCACGAAGCCCGCGAGCTTGTAGCCTGCCGACACGATCACCTCAAGGGACACCGAATCTCCCTCGGTGAGCAGCATGTCGGTCTGCTGCAGCCCGTTCAGCACCGCGACAAGCGTGCCGTTGACGGAGACCGATATCAGCGCATGCGGCACGTCCGCCGGATTCATGAAGCCCGCCCGGAAGGCCACATTGCCCGTGACGGGCGGCGTTACGACTTCCGAGAAATAGACTTCACGGGAAAGCGCGTTCCCGCCCGGAGACGCATCCGCAAGGGGGTAGTAGCTCGCTGTACTGCCACGCGGCAACCCGTAGGGATCCACCCATCCCGCGAAATCCCACCCCGCGCCCGCCAGCGCCGCGACATAGGCGTTGTCGCCGGCTGCCAGCTGATAATCCGCGCCAGCGGCGGCCGTGACGGTGGTATCCTCGACAGAGGTGTCCGCACGCCATATCCGCACGAGAATCGAGCCGCGCCCCGCGTTGCCCGCCACAAACCCGACATGAAACAGCGTCGTGTTGCTGGGGGGCGTCACGATCGAGGCCGTGAAGTTGGCGAGAAAGACCACCCCGTCGGTGTCATGGTCGACCGTGTACACCGCAGACGTGGATACCACTTCTTCGGCAGCGTTGAGCCAAGACACGAACTCGAAGCCCGCGCGGGGCACCGCTGTCAGCACCACCTCCTCGGCGATGAGCACGTCAAAAGTGAGGACTCGGGAATTGATGTCACCCGTCGCCACCCCCCCGATGGTCGCGGATACCGTGCCCTGTTCCATGTCCTCCGCCTCGTGATAGCCCAGCGTGACCTGGTAGTCCTCACCGACCACGGGCGCCACATAGGGCACCCAGCGCACACGATATTCGAGGTTGGCGACAAAGTTCTGCGCCAGCCCCGCGACGGCGGTTGCCATGTACTCGTCGGGATAAAAGGGGTTCGGAACCATCGTGCCGCGTGAGACAAACTCCCAATCGCTGACCGTGTGGGCACCCGCGCCGTCGGTGATGTGCACCCTGCGGTATACGCCGATATACGACGCGTCCGTGTCGAACCGGGGATTTCCCGACATCGCCCATGGCAAAAACGTGCCGAATGAGAGCCGTTCCCCGATCGTGACGGTGTTGGAACGGTTGACCTGCCAGATCGCGCCCAGTGTGACTACAGCACCCGTAGCGTAAATGCCCAGCGCCTCCATGGTGCCCGCCGTGACGCCCCAGTTGGTATACACCACGGAAAGGAACGCGCCGCCGCCCTCGCCCCCGATGCAGAGAGCCGACGCCGCCGGTGTGAACTTCATGGCATCCAGCGCTGTCGCGTGCTGGGTGGTGGCCCAGTAAACCACGGGCACGATCTCTTCCGGCAGTCCGGTGACGGGGCTCACCGCCATGACGGTATTGATATCCCGCGTGAAGAGCACATAGCGCGTGGCTACCGTGGCCTTCAGCTTGAGCATGATCTTCTTCAGCCCCTCGTTGACTACGACCGCCGCGGTGGGGTCCGTGGAGATGTAATTCCCCGCCGGCCAGACGAGCCTGTCCTCGGAGGTGACGGCTTTGGACGTGTCTTCCCATGTGTGCGAGAAATAGCCGTCGATCCACGAGGCGAAGTAGAAGCCGGAAGAGGGGGAGCACACCGCCGTGACCGTATCGCCCAGCTCCACGTCGATCCACGGGTACTCGTTGAAATAGTCGGCATAGGGGGATGCCTCCTGCGCCGTGAGTGTCGCCAGCGGCACCGTGGCGGTCGGATTGGCTAGGGTGTTGGCGTAGTACGACATGGCGGCGGTCTTCTGCGTCCCGTCCCATGCGTCAATGCCGGAGACCGACGCGCCGCCGTACCCGCAGCTCCAGTTGTTCTGTCCCGTGCCGATCATCGACCCGGCCGCCGACCATGTAGGCGGACCGCCCCATCGCACGGGCGGCATGCCCACGCTGACGCTGACGGTGGCTACAAGTCGGATGCGGACGTGCAGGGTATCGTCCAGAGGGATGCGCGAGACCGTGTGCTTACCCACCCTTGCGGCGGCGCGCGGGGCGGTCTGCGCGTTGTACGTCACGGGATAGTCGCCGGCGGCGTCTTCCCACGTCACGCCACCGTCGTAGGACACCTCGACGGTTTTGATGGACATATCCACATAGTTGTTGTAGGCGGTGTCGCCGGCGGTCTGAAGCCTATCCGCGCCGATCTTGAATATCCCGATCTGGCTCTCGGGGAAGATGCTGTGCGTCATGCTGCCGGGCACGGTGTCGTCCGCATCCGCCGCCTCGTAGGTCCAGTCGAACTGCGCCGCCAGCGCTTCCGACCCCTTGACTGTCAACACTACGCCCAGCGAAGGCTTGCTGAAACCCGCTGTGACCACCGTGTCGGCATCCAGCGCGAAGGCATACTCGCTGCCCCCCGCCTCTTCATCATGCAGCCCCGCCGCATCGTCGCGCTGCCAGAGAAGATGGGTATAGCCCGTCACGGGCACCGGCGTCAGGGTTATCACCGTCCCCGCGATCCACCGGTCGCTTCCGAGATGCGCGGCGGGCGAAATTGTCACGGTGTTATTCGGGTCGGGCGTGGTCGGCACGGAAACGGAGTTTACAAGCAAAGTCTTGAGAGGGGGGAAGCCCAGAGTCACAACGACGCTCGTCGCGCCTGTGTCCGCCGGCACCGGCCATTTGCCGGCCGACTCAGTTAGGGCCGTACCGTTCGCCGTCACGGATTTGACAATGGCGGCGGCGGGTGTCACGCCGGTAACGGTCAACATGTAAACTGTGCCCTGTGTCGCGGATTTCACCGCAACCGGGTTAGCCGGAAACGCGACCGACAGAAGCGTAGAGCCGCCGACCGCCAGCACTGCCGTCCCGGCTGTCACGCCCGTATCGGCACTCACGATCTGGAGCGAGATGCCCGTCCCTACGGGGGTGCCCGCTCCGCCGTCGCTCCCGCCGCCCGTACCCGGAAGCGAGGGATAGTCGGGGTCTTCGGGGACGGTGGGGTCGTCTTCGGGTCCAACGGGTAGCCCATCCACGTCCACAGCATAGAGGATATAGGACGCCGCCCACACCTTGCCCGTAGTGCTGTCCGCAAACACACCGTCATCGGCATCCACGAACGTGCCCGCCGGCAGATCGCCTGCACGCCGACAGCGGACGGTGTAATCGACATCAGCGGGTTGGTTATAGGTGAGGCTGTACGCCCCGGCGTAACCCGCATCGCCGAAGCGGCTGGAGGCCGTGGGAGCCTTTGTGAAACCCGCCCCCTTGAGCAGATAGGTGTTCGCCACGCTCGCCGCCACCCGGTCGTGGGTGTATGAGCTGTAGGCGCGATAGACCACGCGCGAGACGAGAGCGCCCGTCTCCCTCACCGTCTGCACCGACATATAGCCCGTGCCCTCGACGGCCGCAACCTCCTCGGGGGTGCCGGCGGTCTCGACGCCTGTGATCGCATCCAACGTGTAGACCGTCTTCATCCACCTGTCGAAATTGCGGTCCGTCTCCTGCCCCACAACCACGCGGGCGTAGAACAGGGGCATGGCGGGTTCACCGGCTGCAGTCTTGGAGTAGTACAGCCCGGAGTCATCCGACTGCGCCACCTCGATGCCGTTGTCCCCGTCCTCGACCTCGACCAAGACGGAATTGGGCTTCCAATACGCGGTGTAGGTCTTGGTTTCGCCAGCGGGCGGCGCCGACACCGTGATCTGCTCGGTTGTGAACTCCTCGGAGGTCTCCGTGCATACCCATTTCCAGAACACGCGGGAGGCCGCAGTTGAGGCATCATGTCCCTCGCCGTCGGACAACGGCACCGCCGTCAGGATGATCGAATCGTCCACATCGAGAATGGGCGCGCCGGACAGATAGGCCTCGCCCGTGTTGTCGGACTCACCCTCTGCCGTCGCTCCCGCCGCCCGCAGGGTCGCGACATCCGTCACGCCGAAGACCACCTCCCCCACATTGCGCCATGTGAGAGGCACCGGGGCACCCGTCCCCAGCGTTGCGACAGTGGATTCGCGGGTTTCCGCATTCCCCACACTGCCCCAAGGCCCGACGGCACCTTGTCCCGTGCCATAATAATCGCGGCGGTAGATGTAAAACGGGACCACAACCGTCAACCCCTCGATGGGGACGGGCGAGCCGCGGTACATCGACACGTTGAACGACGAACCGGTATCGTTCTCGTCGATCGGCCACACCGCGCTGGCGGGGGCTGTCACGTTGTCCGGGGAAAACACCATCGGCCATGCCAGCGGGCCTGCGCCCGACCACTCCGCCACAATCGTATCGCCGAGCATTAAGATCGCGGCCATAATCAAGCCCTCCTCAGCATTACGACGCCGCGCTGCGGGACGACGACCGCCGCCTCGCATAACTCATCGTGGGTGGTCATGTTCGAAAGGCCGTCGGCGAAAATGTACCGCTGGCATCGCAGCACGGGATCGGACGCGTCCGGGAACCACATGAAAATCTGGTTGTTGTGCGACACCCCGAAACTCGTCTCGGGATGGAGATCGCGCCACGCACGCCGATCGAAATGGTTCTGCGTCAGGTTGGTGACCTGGGTCTCGCCCGCGATGGGGATGGTGTAGAGACCGTCATCCGAGCAGAACACGACCGACGCGCCGAGCTGCACCACCGAGCGGCGCGACACGCAGGGCGCATGCGTCGCCGTCGATGCCAGTGTCATCATATCCGGAGAGGTGCCTGTGAACACAAGGGGCACATCATCCGTGAGCACCAGGACGCTGTTGCCGTAACTCACCAGCTTGACCACCGTCTGATCGACCGTGGAAACCCTATTCGCCAGCGGCCACACGTAGGGGAGATCCACGTCGCTGAAAAGCACTTCGCGCCGGGTCTGAAGATCGAAACCCGCGTAAAAGCCGCCGTACACCGAGACGATACCGCCCAGCGTCTCCGGAGGGTTATCATTGTCGGGAGCCACGCCGCCCGCATCTTTGTCGAGCACGTTGAGCGTGAGGGCGGGAAAGACACCCGCGACCGCCGCCTGCTCGTAGATGAACTGGTACACGGCCGCGCTCGTGCTGTCCGTAAGGGACTTGTAGACGCGCCGGGAGACCGCCCCCGCAGGGGAGGGTGTGACCGCGGCGATCTGCACCCAGTCGCACAACGTACCGTTGTCGAAATAGTTCAGGATCGCGCTCGGCGGAGACAGGGGGGACTCGAAACCGTTCGCATCCACCCATGTCTGGATGAACGTGCTGAAGTTGTTCGCCAGCCCCTGCGAAAACAGGATGACGGCGACCGGGGCCGGGAGCCGCGCCTTTATCAGCGCCGTCACTGCCGGTTTGGAGGAGACCAGGCTTCCCACCTGATAACGCGCGATGTAGGCGGGGTCGAGGGCGTTCACGTCGTAACTCGAAACAATGCAGCGGAACTCGTTGGAGGCGTCGACGTTCGCCTCGGCGACCTCCTTCTCGCTCGCCCACCATAAAATCACATCCCCCACGGCGCGGTGGACATAGCGCAGATGCTTCACGGGGGAGCCATCGTCCGCATCCGTGTAATCGGCATTCACCACGGGGTAATCGCCCGAGACCGACAGCGCCTGCTTCAAGGGGCGCAGCCTGCCGTCGCGGAGATCGCAGTTCCAGGCGATCTTGCCGCAGTTGTCGGGCTTGAGACCGACATTCACGCGCGGCATGAGGCCGTTGAACTTATTGAAGACGATTTTCATATCCCAAGAAGCCCCATTGCCTTCGTTTCATACTTTTCGGCCAGCCCGACATTCAGCGTGTCGGCATTGTCGTTCAGCAACACCCGGGAGGCCGCGAGAAACACCAGCGCCTCGGCATACCTGTCAAGCGCCGTGCGGACAGTGGCCGATGTCGCGCCCGCGAAAGCCACGTCGGAAGCGTCGGGGACGAGCACCCCGTCCTGATAACACAGCGAGGGTCGCACCTGCCGCGCGCGCTGCAGCGCCGCCGTGAGGGATTCCGTTATCTCCGTATCGGGGACACGGTACGGCACCACCGCGTCCGAAATCTTGGCCCGCACATTCGAGATGTACTTCCCGACGGTCATATTGCGCCTCGTTTCACATTAAAAGGGACGGCCGGGCGGGGCCACAGCAATGAACTGCCGCCCGGCCGTTTTCGTCATTCCACAATCGCCGCCCACGTCCAGGTGCAGGCCGCATTGGTGTAGGAGGCTTGAAAAACCTCCACCCGGATGCGCCCGCTGTAGACGTTATCGGAAAGATCATAGCGGACCGAACTCGCCCCGACAATCAGATTGCCGGAATACAAGGCCCGCTTGACCCCCGCGTCATAGGCGTAGAACGCGACGACGCCGTTCGTCACACCGGCCGGGGCTGTGTAGATGAGCGAGCGGACGATCCCGGCGCCGGTGAGCGACGAGCCCCCGGCGGCCGTGATGACCGAGCCGTCCCACCCCGTGTTCAGCCATGCCTCCTTGACGCCGTTCGTCACGCCCGCCGCGATGACCACCGTCCCCTCCGTGATGCGGGCGACAGGCTCCGCGCCCATCGCGCCCAGCACGCCCGACGCGAGCAGGATTGCCATCATGATATTCTTCATCTTGTGCCTCCGTGCGTACTGTGATCGACCGCTTACTTGGTTTTAATCACCCAGTTGTACACGTCAACCGCAGCCGCGTTCGGTTGCGTGATCCGCACCTTGGCCTGCCTGACCCGGTAGGGTACGTACTTCGTGGTGGTCGCGGTGACGGCGGTCTGCGCAGTCTGCATGTAGTAGTTGGTGGCCGTGCCGACCGCTATCAGGGCATCGTTGGATTCGATGTTCTGCGCCGTGTAGAACGCCACGGGGTAGTTAGTCACGCCGTATCCCGCCACGCTGGCCTCAGTGACCGTGCGCTGCGGATATACGACCACCGACGCGCCGGGAATGAGAGCACCCGCGTTGTAGATGGTCGTCTCGATGCCGCCATCGATCATCAGCAGCGTGACCGTGCCCGTGCCCGTGCCGGAATAGTTAATGACCGAGAACTCCTCGATCTCCCGCGCCCCGATGGAACCGTCGGCCTCGCCGATCCAGATGTCGCTGCTGGTGTTCGTGCCCTGGCTGGCGGCGATCCGGACCGTGCCCGGAATGACCGGGTTGGTGTTCGCGCCGTAGGTCATCGTGCCAATCAGCAGGGCGACCGCGGCGAACGTGAATAACTTCTTCATTGTAACTCTCCTCTTGTTTGGTTTTTTGACGCCGCGGTCCCGGCACCCGCCGGAATGCGCTTCAAAAATCGTCATGCGACGGGAACCTTCCCCCCGAAGAAACCGGGAGTGGCTTCGGCCAGTCTCCAGCTTGTGCTGGACTTGATCTTGTTGAGGGTATCCGACGGGCTCCAAAACTGTGCCCACACCGGCAAAAACTCCAACCTTACAAGCCCGATGTTCACCGTCTTGCTGCAAATCACGTCAGTCTTGCGGATATTCCCGAGCTTGCGGAACCACACGGCCTTGTACGAATCGTAGGGCGTGTTTAGCAGCCAATTTTTAAGGGAATCTAATCCTTGCAACAAGAGTTCCCCGCGCGAATAGGTGAACGTGTTCTCGGCCTCCTGCAGAAAGAAGTGCAGTGTCTTCCGCTGCTCAGGCGTGAGAGGAATGGCAGGAGTGAACCGACACCAGTCGATCCTCTCCCGCTCGAAGTACGCCTTGCGCGCCTCCCATTCCCATGTCACCATCTTGTCCATTCCGGCGCTCGCCGCGATCACCATCGGACAGTCGCCGGCCACGCTGATCTGTTCCTGATGTGCGGCTCTCCCGTGCGTGACCCATTCCGTGACGCGGGATGAGACACCCTTCCAGCGGGTGAAAATCACGTCGCCGACTCTGACCGGCGCAATGGTTTGTTCGCTCATTTCGATGCCCTCCGCACAACCGCCCAAATGTCGTCAGACAGGTCGCGGCTCTCCAAGAACTTGTAGGGGAGCCAGAAGTAACCGCCCAGCCCCCATTTCGACCCCCAGGAGTTGCGCACCAGCGCCGCCCCCTTGGCATCGTCGTAGCCTGCAGCACAGACGGCGTGGCCGCCTTCCAGCGTGTCGCCTATCTTCGGCATCGGAACAATGCCAGACTTCGCCACGGCCTGCGACATCATGGACGAGTAGACGCTGAAACCGAACACCACGGGGATGCCCGAGGCGACTGCGGTCTTGAACTGTAGAAGGGTCGAGATGCGGTAGTATTCCGTGATCCTGCGGTTCCTGGCGTCCAGCCGCGCCTTCATGCTCGGGAGCGTAGCGAACTTGCGGATATCGTAGGGCCACAGTTTTTCGTCGGCGTAGCCCTCGGCGCACACCTTGATGCCGTCGCGCAACATGGCTCCGGCGTCCGCGAACACCGTACCCTCGCGCAACCGCTCGAAATAGTAGATGTGGAGCCGTGACGCCTCCACGAACTTACCGCCGTCGGCCTTGTCCAACAGCTCGATCGCGCCGGAGAGAGCCTGCGCCGTGCATGAGCCGAGCGAGCCCTGATCCTCGACAGGCGAAAACCGTGGCCGCAGGTCAACCGACTTCGGCAACGCGGAGGCGCGCGACACCTTCAACGCGCCGAACTTGTAATCGCGCTGGTCGGGGATATCGGGAATCCAGCCAAACTTGCGATCGGACATAGATCACCTCATTTCGGGACGATGTACGGGACGGGGACAACCTCGCTCTGAAACTCGGGCCGCATCATAAACGGCGAGGCTTGTGTCTGCGGCTGCACAGGCGCGAAGGCGGGGGAGCTTTCGATCACGAGGATGCGGAAGCGCCAGCGGAGTTTCGGAAGAACCTCGATCGCCTTCTCGTAGAACGAGGGCGGAACGGCCTTGGTGGGAGCCGTCGCAGACAGAGGCCCGACACCCTTGCGGCTCTCAAACACCACGCCGGCGTCGTACTGGCCGGCGGTGATCTGGTCGGCCTTGCGCATGTCGAGGTCGGCGAGGGTGTAACGCATGTTGGAGGCGCAACCGGCTCCGAGAAGCAGGGCGAGCGTCAGCAGTGCGAGTGACTTCATTTCGATTCTCCTGTTAAGGGCGGTGGCGTCATTAACGCACGCCTGATCCGCTTGTTGTTGAAATGGGCCTGAGCCCAGGACACGCCCGCGACGATCGCGACCGCCACAGGCACGGCGTACTCTGAAATTGTTTCCGGCTTGACGCCGCCGATGCCGAGAAATGCCAGAACCTCGGGGTGGGCGTAGGTGACCCACAGGAACACCGATTTCAGCACGTTCCCGAACACGCGGGCGAAGGTCAAACCGGCGGGAGTCTGCAACCACTCGCCGAACTGTTTCGTCATTTTGTCCATGACTACCCTCCAAGGCCGAACTTGTGTTTGATCCACTCTCCGAACAGCGTCACACCGACACCCACCGCAACCATCACGACCGAGACAATGCCGAGATTCCTTGCCCTCGCCAGCTCCAAGACATTCACACGCTCGGAGATGCTGGCAATGGCGTCATGGTCTGCGGCCTTCGCACAGCCGTTTTGCATCATGGTGTCGATCTTCTTGGCGAGCGCCGCGTTGTCCGCGCGATGCTCGACGCGTATCTGCCGGATGTCCTCGCCGATGGTTCCGATCTGTGTTGACAGTAGATTGAAGGCATCGCTCATGGCGCGTTTCCTTAGACGGTGGTTAATCCCCGTTACCGTGAATCAACGTAGACCCGACGGTGTTAATGGGGATGTGAAAATCAAGCGACGGAACAAACACATCTTCGGTAGCCCCGTAATCGTCTGTCGCGCTGGCGATGCGCTCCACGTTTCCAACCACGACAACCGAGTCTTTGCCTGACAACAGGTTGTTCGTGACCTGTCCGAAGTCGATCAGTTTGTGTTCAAGCGCGGCGGTAAATCCAACCGTGTTCGTCTTAATGACGTAGGTTGACGGCGTATTGAAGTTGCCCATTACCGGCGCGATGTAATACTTGATAACGAAAGTCACGTTGGTATTTGGTGCCGTCAGTGTCGGCACCGTCACATGCAAGTGCGGTTCGTAATAAAAGTTCGGAAACGCCGCGTTTGTCGATGCCACGCCATGCTGGAATTGTAGGCCGAAATCTCCGTTGTCCGTCGTATCGAACCCCATCGCGTAGATGCCTGAGCCTGTCACGACCTCCGTGCGCGACGGAGCGGTTCCGCCGCCTGCCGCAAAATCCAAACCGGCGAACTTCTCGTCACCCCAACGAGGTGCCGCAAACGTCAGATTGCCAACGGTCGCGTTTGACACGACGTTTGCGTTTCCGGTTGCCAAGATGTCACCTTTGATGCTTGCGCTTCCGGCAACCGTCATTTTGTATCCAGCGTCCCCGACATATCCACCGATTCCAATCGACGTTCCAAGAACATAGGTGCCATGCTCGTTTCCTAAAACCGTGCCTGTATCCCCCGTGTCGAGGTTGTAACCCATGATTTGATTTCCCACAATGCGAACGCCGATCCTTGAGCCGGGCTCGGAACTGCCGATGAAAAACTGTTTGTTGCCAACCGCGTTATAAGCCAAAGCGACAAGAACTCCGTTGTCCGGATCAAATCCTCCCGTTTTACCGGCACCGGTTATCAACAATCCGCTACCAGTTACGGTACGCACGTAAACAGGACCGTTGCTCACGCACAGGCTACCGCCGACAACGAGATTGTTTGTCACGTTCAGCCCGCCAAGCACGGCGTCCGGTTGAAGGTTCGTGATCGCGGCGGTAGTGAGTTGTACTCCGTTGAGCGTGGGGCTGCCTGTGAGCGCGATGCTGTAGGCCGTGCCGTTGGTTGTGGCGACCTTATCAGGGTGCGCGTTGGTGTCGGCGTTGTGCGTTGTGATGTCGGCGGTCGAGGCGACGGTGTAGTTGCCGGATGGTCGCGAGAATGACCAGTCAGCTTGTTGACTATCTTTAGTGTAGCGCAGGGTATCCCCCGTAATTCCCCATTCAGTACTCAAACTTGAAAAACCAATAATCAACCCATATGACCCAACTATGTCACCTAGCGTAGAGTAGAAACCTGTTTCTGGTATAGTCACTCCAAGTCCCTCATGACTTACCCGTGTAAACGTTCCACCAGAACTAATTACAATCAATGCCGGACTAATCGTTTCCGTCCCCGCGAAGCCGCCAGCCGTTGCCGCCTGAGCGAGCGTGACCGTCACAACGCCGGTGGAGCCGTTGACCGATTCTACGCTGCCGCCAGCGGCCGGCGGTGGATTCGTCGGGCTGTAGGCGTAGGCGGCGACTCCAGCAACAAGCGCCACCTGCTGCGTTCCGGCCTTACCGTTCAGAGCATCCTGCAGACCAGTTACCTCGGCGATAGAGGGCACCCAGGCGATGTCATGGTACAGCCCGGCGTGATTGCCCCAGCCGAAAGCCGTGTTCCAATCGTTCGTTCGCCCCTCGATGCAGGAGACGCGCCGTGTCAGAGGGGATATCACCGATGCGACATACTGCGTCGTCGCCATGTTGGTGATGGCGCTGTTGATCCCCGCGATCGATGAGGTGATATACGGACCCCAGTTGGTGACGCACACCTGTTCATCGCCCATCACGTCGTCGAGCAGCTTCATAGCCACCTGACCCTGCGCGGACAGCGCAATCGCCATAGCCAAACTCAAAATAAAACGGTTCATACCTGCCTCCGTGCGTTCAGCCATGCGGCCATCTGATTAACAAGGGTCTTGGTTGTCCCCAGTGATGCGTTGGTCGCAACGAGGGTAAATGCCCCGTCGTCCTGTATCGCGTCCGTGACAGCCTTCGCCGCCTGCGCAATGCCCAGCGCCGTAGAGGCGTTGGAACTGGCCGTATTGGCCGTGCCCTGCGCCGCCGCAGCCGCCGCAGCCGCATCGCTTACCAGCCCCTCGATGACGGGATGGGCGCCCGTCACGTCACGCCCCGAAAGATTGTTGTGGGGGAAGCTCGATTCGCCCTCCACCGTGTCGTCATGCTGATGATCTTCGATACGCGTGGTGAGGTTGTCGATCTGCGTCTGGAGCTGGGAAGAGCCTGCCACAGGGTCGAGCGGGTTCTGGATCCAGTTGCGGATGACCATCCGCGCGGTGCCGTACAGGTTGGAAGTGACGCCGTTGCCCAGCTCGGCCTCCACCTCGCGCGTCTCGTTGCCGGCGGCGCAGCGGAAGAGGAGCCGCATCGCCGCCGTGTTCAATGCAAGTGTGCCCGTGGCATTCGCCCCGGACGCCGCCCATGCGTCCACTGCCGTGTCGGACGGGAAGCGGGCGTACTCGATCCGCCCGCATTGGGAGACGAGCCGCAGCACGAGGCCCGTCGGGATGACGGGGACCGAGGGGTTGCTGACATCGTTCACGGCGACCACCGTCAGCGCCACCTGCTCGTTGACCGCCACCGTCCCGCTGACTGTCATGCGCTTGGTGCCGTCGAACAAGGGCGTCACCGTCAATGCTGTAGGTACAACCGGCATTTTACACCTCCGCCAATCCGTCGAAAATCCTGCCTGTCACCGCCGCCGTCGGCCCCCCGTTCGCCATCCGCATGGCGAGGGTGTCGCAGGCGTTGGTGAACCTGTCCCCATACGAGGTGCGCGCCACGTTGGGGCCCGTCAGAAGAAGATGCGCCGCCCCGTCCGCGATGATCGAGCCATACTGCTGCACGAGGTTGGAGGGTATCACCTCGCCGCCGAAGGCCAGCCCGAGGGTGAATACGACCTCCCCTTCACAGGCCTGGCACGAGCCCGTCATGACCGGGGCGATGGCGCAGTCCTCCTGCTGATAGGCCACGGGGATCTCCGCCGGCAGGGGGCAACCCGGCGCCGCGACCAGCACATAGCCGCCCTGCTCGATGAACTGGGCGGCGCTGGGGGCGTAGATGTTGCCGATGCGCGGCATGGCGATGCCGCAGGGGATGGGGGCCACGCCATCGCCGGGGGTGCCCTCCATCCGCTGCAGGCTCATGCCTTCTAAATACGAATCGACACGGATGACCAGCGCATGCAGGTATCCGTGTCTGAAGCCGTACCACCCGTCCACGACATGATAGCAGCGCCGCTGCTCTTTCCAGACGCCCGTGCGCCGCAGAAACTCGCGCGCCGCCTCACATATCGACTTGCGGATCTCCAGCTCGTTCTTGCCGGGGGCGCGGTATACGACATCCTCGGAGACGGCTTTCAAGTCCGTCACCTGCGCCGGTTCCAGTGTGTAACCGCCCGTTATCATGTCGCGCCCCTTTCATCCTGTCGCCGTTACTCCACCGGAGGAGGGGTCGCCGGAGCCGCAGGGGGCACCGTGCCAGCTTCAGCCGCCGCCGCCTTCGCCATGATCGCCTTGATCAGGTTGCCGCGCGTGGGGGCGAATCCCTCGGCATTCACGTCGATGCCGATCGTGGCGGCGAGAATCAGAAGCTCGGGCTGTTTCTTGTGGCTGAGTGCCGCGCCGTCGAAAGCTCCGTCCGCCGTGGCGGGGGCTTCGGCGTTGGCGCCGCCCGGGCCGGGAAGCACAGGCACAACCACTTCCTCGTCCACCGTCGCCGTAGCCGCGGGCGCCTTGGTGATGGGGCTGTCCTTGACGGCCGCGTGGTTCTTCAGCAGGATCTCGGGGGACTTGTTCACGGCGAAGAGAGCCGCGACATCCTCGACCGACACCTTGCCCTTGCACACGAGGGCGTAAAGCTCTGCGGACACAACCTTGTCGCGAAGGGTCGCGTCGACAAACGTATTCGCCGTCGCAGGGTTGATCTGGCGGTTTCTCGGATTGAAAACGTATTGCATGTGAAACTCCTAATACCCCCGGCGGGTTGCCCCGCCGGGGATGATTGTCAGGATCGACGCTTAATAGCTGACGCCGAAGTCTGTGATTTCCGTCGCGGTGTTGCCGCCGTCGGAAAGCTCGTTGACCGTATCGAACAGCGCGGCCAGCTCATCGACCTCGGGGATGTAGTCCACGAAGAAGACCAGCATGAGCACGCCGCCCGTGATCGCCGTGGCGACCGGAGTGACGGCCGTGTTGTCCAGCACCGCCCCGATCGTCAGACTCAGATCGGCCTTGGTCCCGGCGACACCCGTCGCGCCGTCGGAGAGCGACACGTCGGTCCACTCCGCGCCCAGGGTGTTGCCGTTCACATCCGCCAGCGTCATGGACGCAAGCGTGGTGGCACCCGCCTTGAGCACGATGGGGATGGCCGAGATGCCCTCCGCCGACAATACGGTGATCGGTTTCACGATCTGCGCGGCGACCGTCCGGACGACGCAGTTCTGCGGCAGCGCGCCGATGTCGTCGATCACATCCGTATTCACCAGGCCGGTTGCGGCCGGTGCACCCACCTTGGCGAAATCGACCAGGAGGGTAAACGCCGAGCGGCCGAAACGGCCGGTGGCGTTAACGCTGTCGGCGAAGCCGACCATCTTTTGCGTCTGTGTGTAAGTTGCCATGAAAAGGGGCCTCCTTATGACCCCTGAGATTTGCGGGTTTTACGTGCCGGACTGCGCGGTGTACGGGTCGAACGTGACATAGGCCACGCCGAGGAAGTTCGGGAACGCCGCGAAGAAGTCATAGTACCGCACGTCGCGGTCGACATCCAGCAGGTTCTTCTGATCCTTGATCTGGCGGTCGCTGTCGGTATACGGCGCCGTCGCCATCACCGAGCGGTTCTGCCCGAAGATGATGGGAACGACCCGGACACCCGCGGGAGCGTAGCTCGCGCCGCCCGTGCCGTCCGTGACGAAGGTCGGCAACAGGTTGGTCTTGATCGCGCGGTCCCAGCCGCCGAGACCCGAAGAGCCCAGCCACATGGTATCGCCGAACAGGGAGCTCTGCGCCGCGCCCGCGCCGCTGGTGGCCGAGATCGCCTTGTCGGAGAGCTTGGCGTAGCTGTTGAGCAGGGCGGGGTAGTACACGAACGACTGCGTGCTGCGCTGCTGGTCGAACAGCGTGGCGCCCGACATGATCGTGGTATCGCCGCCGTCGCCGCCGATCTGCTCGGACAAGGCGACATCCAGAGAACCCACGAAGTCCACCGCCAGCTGCTTCGGACCGGTCGCGCCGGATGCCGCCAGCTCCGCCTGATCCTTGTACAAGATCACAGGCAGGGTCGGGGTGCCCAGCAGCACCTTGCCGAGCAGGCGACCGCCGTAACCGAGGGCCGGGCCGTCGCTCACCGCGACCGTCGCGCCCTTGTTGTACGTGCCGGCGTTCTGGATGCAGAAGTCCAGGTACTCCTTGAAGCGGTTCTTGGCGAAGTCCAGCATACCCGAAGCGAGAAACTCGGCGGGCATGTTGAAGCGGGACTCGCGCCGCTGCTTGCGGGTCGTACCGATCTGCGTGTACTGCGCGCGCTGCGGCACCCACTCCACATCCTTCGACTCGGGGAACTGCGTGATCAGATCACGGCCCTGAATCATCGGAAGCGAGCGGACATACGCCTCCCAGGTGAAGATGTAGCCGAGGCTACCCGTCGCCGTGGGGGTCAGTGCGCCAGGGGGGTTGACGGTGGTCGCGTCCGTAAACGCGGCCTCGCGGAAGAGGCGCATCAGCTGGTCTGCGAAGACCGGCGGCGCCCAACCGCGCGAAGGAAGCCCGGACGCTGCGTTAGCGCCGGCGCCTGAACGTGTCATGAATCTCGACATAAGTCACCTCATACGAGCCCGTATGCGGCAGCAGCCTGCTCCACCTTCTCCTGTGCCGCCACCCAGCGGCTATAGAGACCGGCGCCCTTAGCTTTGAACTCCTGCTCCGTGATCGTGAGATTTTCCAGCTGCCCTTGCAGGACCGCTGCGTCCCGCGAATAATCGGCATCGGTATAATCGCACTTCACCGCCGGAGAAAGACTCGAGACCGCCGTCGGCGAGAAGCCGCCACCTGCCACAAGCTCTTTGTTCTGTTGAATGAACGTCGCAATCACATCGGATACGGCTTCGACATCGCCCTCTGACTGCGCCCTGCGGACAGACGGCCGTCCCTCGACGAACTTCGACCACACCGCCGCCAGATCGCCCCCGAACAGCCTCGACGCGAATCCCGGCAGATTGCGATCCGCCAGCTTCGTGTTGAGAGTGTCCTGAAACGTCCTCAATGCGCGGGCCTGCGCGTCGTTGCTCGCCTGCTCGTCGAACCGCTTGCCGATGGTGTCGATCTTTTGGCCGATCTGCTCCAACGGTTTAAGCATGTTCTGGAGGTACGAGACCCCTTCCGGTCCGAAAATCTCCAGCGCCCGTGCGTCGGGGGCCGGCAGGTTCTGCTGCTGTGCCGCTGCAAGCCGTTTCTCAAGCTCGGCGCGTTGTGTGCGCTCCGCATCGAGTTCCTGCTGCGTCTTCTGCAGCCGTCCCTGTTCGGAATCATGCGCGTGGGCCTTTTTCCGAAGCTCTGCCAGTTCGATGTCTGATATTTCCATATCCTTCTCCGCGATAGCCTTACGGGTCACGTCCAGACGCTTGCAGCGCGGCACCCGCCGGGCTGTTGTCTGAGTCTCACGCCGCTCAAACCTGATTCTCGTCCTCCTGCTCCGCGTCGTGCCGGGCGGACAGCTCCTGTTGCACCAGGAGGTCGGCCTTCGACTGCGCGGAGGAGATGAACTCCTCCAGATTTCCTGCGACGTAAATCGCTCCGAGCCCCTGATGCAGCATCAGCTGCCGCGCGGGGTCGGTGTTGGTGTACACGGCGGGGCGCACGGGTTCCATGATCGCGCCCAGATACTTCTGCACTACCGCCCAGCCGGGCAGGGTCGATAGTTGGGCCGCCGCTTCGAGCTCGGCTCTCGTGAAGCCCGCCACGTCCGCCTTGTCAAAATAGGGGTACTTGTTTGGGGGTTTGATGTTCATGCGGCACCTCTGCGCGCTTCAACGCCGCTGGGCATACCCATGCCCGCCTGCTTCATCGCCTGCTGGGGCTGGGCCTGCTGCGGCTGCCCGGCCGACCCTGCGCCACCGCCGCCCTGCTGCCCCTGCTGTTGTCCCTGCTGGGACTGTGCGGCCAGCGCCATGGCCCGCTCCGCATCCGCCATGGTCGCCAGAAAGGCCTGCCGCTCCTCGTCGGGGATGATCTTGTCGGCGTTGGGAAAGTCGATGCTCTTGAGGTACTCCCGGAGCGCCACGAACAGCTTCTCCGGACCGAGCAGCTGCGGAAGCACGCCGGTCTGCGTGGCCTGGAAGCCCGCCGCGATGACCTGCTGCTGCGCCGACTTCATCACCTTGGAGAGCTGGCCGCGGGCGATGATCTGCGCGTCCCCCTTGGCGCGTTTGTCGGGGTGGTTGCGGTTCACCCAAGCCACCACCTTGTTGAGCAGGGGAACGATCGCGGTGGCGTCGATGTTGCCGATGACGAAGGTGGCGATGATGCTCGCCGCTTCCTGAATCTGCATGAGGCCGGTGGCCGTCCGGGCGGCGCCGGCGAAGTTGCCGGATCCCAGCATGTTGCGGTTGAAGCCGGAAGCGTCGTCGGTCAGGCGGGCAATGGCATCAAAGAGGGCGATGATCTCGCGGATAATGTTGGGCAGCTGCACGGGCTGGATGGCCGGACCCTGCTGCCCACCCTGAGCGAAGGCGTTGACGTTGCGCAGGTACACCTTGCCGGGGGTGAGGGCGAACGCGCCGGGACGGTCGGCATCGACGAAGCTGGAGTAGTCATTGACCACCAGGGGCACGAGGCCTGCAAGCTGGAGTTGCTTCTTGAGCGCCGCCATGGCGATGTTCATGAGCTTCTGGCAGTTGTCTATCTGGAGCGCCGGGGGCCAGCCGAAGAACTGCGAGGAATCGCCGTAGAATGTGGTCTTGACCACGGGGCGGCCGACCGCAGGGTCGCAAACCGCCGCGTAGATGACCCGGTTCGCCATGACGACGGTCTGCGCCTCGTAGTACGATTCGGGGTTGATGTCCCCTATCCCGTCGCTGTTGATGCCGAGCGCCTTCATCTCCGCGCCGGAGGTCAGCCCGAACCAGCGGACGCCCTCGTACTTCTTGGTCGTGCCGGGCACCTCGCCCATCTGCGCCGCCTTCTCCGCGCCGTCGGTGAAGGTCTGGGAGCCGATGTCGATGCCGTTGGGGTGGCTCTTGAGGATCTCACGTATCACAGCGGGGCGCCAGCCACCGCCGGCCTTCGCCTCCGCCGCGCGGGCCAGCGCCTCTTTCGTGTACTTGACGCGGATGCACAGGTCGGCATCGTCGGTGTCCGTCGCGCCGGGGGAGGGATACACATCCATGGTGGAGGGGATCGAGAACCGAAGTACCTTGGCGATCTCGGGCATGTACGCCACGCTGTCCTTCTCGCCCCGCAGCTTCAGCTGCACCACGGGCTCCTCGCAGGGGCCGATGACGAGCGCCGTGCCGAACTTCGTGAGGTTTGCGACGAACTGGCGCACGACGTTGACGGTGAAGCCCGCCTCCATGAGGATGTCGTCGACCACCAGCTCCAGCCGCTCGCTGCGCTCCGTGGCGAAGGCCATCCGGTCGCGGTCAATCTGCTTCTCGTTCGCTTGGAGGGCGTCGGTGGCGTATTGCGCCAGCTCCTCGGCCTCGGTCACGCCCTCCAGCTTCGCGAGCTTCAGCCCCTCCTGGGCGTACTTCATGACGATGCCAGCCTGCACGTCGATGGGGAGAACGGGGTCGGGGCTGGGGGTCATACCCCATGACTTATCCCCGATCTGCCCGAACACTCGGTTCAGGACCGCCATGATCTGCACCAGCTTGACCCGCGTCAGCGAGTCGTAGGTGCTGGGCAGGACACCCATGTCCTTGAACAGCTTCAGGTCTTCCGCGGGGGGTTTGCGTGCCCACGCCTCAAGCGCCGAGGTGAGAACGGCGTCCGTCCCGCTCGTAGCGCGGTGCGTGACATTCGTCTGGAACGTCCGCAGCACCCGCGAAGCGAGAGCGTTTTCCTGAGATGACGCTGAGATGTCCGTTTTCACGCGACAGACTTACCACAAGATGTGAACATTGTCAACCCTAGATGTAGTGTGGTTGACAATTTTTAGCACGCCGACGCTCCGCCGTCATCCCCCGCACTCTGCCACTTCGGCACGTAGAGGGAGCCTTCGCGGATGTACTGCCGAGAGGTGAGCTCCGCCATCTTCGCCATGTCCCCGCCCCAGCGGGCGCCGCAGCACATGTACTCGAAGGCGTCGGCGATGTGGGAGTGCCCGTTCTTGGCGGGCTCGTCCGTGTTCATGTACTCCGCGCCGATCTTCCTGCGCCCCCAGACATAGCCGCCGCCGATCGAGCGCACGAGGGTCGTGCATCCCGGGTCGATCTGCACCGCCCCCCTGGAGCCGATGATGCGCGAAAGGAAATGGCGCACCGCCTCAAGCCGGGTGCCCACGTCGTTGTTCGGCAGCTTCGCCGGAGGCACCGCATCAAACCCGCAGCCCCGCATGAGCAGGATGCCGCCCAGCTCGCTGTGCTCGGAGCGGTTCAAGGCCGCCGGGTCGCAGTAAAGCGTCAGA
>Ga0172380_10001815_pt1 | contig 35925 bp, 27 predicted proteins | sample Leawe162metaG_FD_119747 | JGI IMG/M metagenome (GOLD analysis project Ga0172380, IMG submission 119747) | Leachate microbial communities from a municipal landfill in Southern Ontario, Canada - Leachate well 162 metaG | ecosystem: Engineered > Solid waste > Landfill > Unclassified | place...
AACTGCTTACCGAAGAAAAATACCAGGAGGCGCTTGTAAATGAAAGAGCTAAGCTTGGAAATGTAATTATTATTGATAAGGCACCATTAGCTGATAAACCTTCGAAACCCAACAGACAATTAATCGTTACAGCGGGTGCTATTTTAGGACTCGCGTTAGGAATAGGTTTTGCATTCCTTAGAAATTATCTTGACAGGTCGGTAAAAACACCTGAAGAGATTGAAGGTAAAGGTGTATCGGTTCTTTCATGGATACCTTCAATTGAGGAGCTTAAAGATTTAGGCTCATCTCAGTTAGAATTTATTGTTGCTAACAAACCGAATGCAACTGCATCAGAATCGTTTAAAGCTTTAAGAACCAGAGTTTATTACGCCAAAATAGAATCTCAGTTGAAGACTATTCTTGTTACAAGTTCTTTACCTTCTGAAGGTAAAACAACGGTTGCTCTGAATCTTGCCGGAAGTTTTGCATTAGCTGATAAAAAAGTTCTGCTAGTTGATTGTGATTTAAGAAAACCTCGTGTGCATGCAATTTTTCAAGCAGAAAGATATCCCGGATTAAGTGATTACTTATTCTCGAATGTCAGTTCAGATGATATTATCCGCAAGACAAAATTGGAAAATATGGATTTTATATCAAGTGGAACCATTCCTCCTAACCCCTCTGAACTTCTTGGGTCAAAACAAATGGTGGATTTCTTACATCATTTTGAAAGTATTTATGATATTATAGTGCTTGACTCTCCACCTTATATTTCTGTAACAGATGCGGAAATATTGTCGAGAATTTCGGATGGTACTATTCTTGTTTGCCGTGCAAATAAAACACCGATGGATGCGTTCTTAAGGGCTCATGACAGGATAGTTGAGAATGAGAATCATAAATTCTTAGGTTCTGTTCTGAATAATTTCAGTGTCAAATCTGCTTACGGATATTATTATAATTATTATTATTATTATTCGAAGCCTGACAGTCAGGGGAAGAAAAAGGTAAAATCTCAAATAAAAAGTTAATCAACCTTGAATTTTAAATTATTTATTAAAAAGAACGTACAGCTTGCTAGATGTCCTAACTGTAATACTATCGCCTCTTTACGGAGAAGCCGTTCGAGAAATATTTATGAAAAAATCATAAAGAAATTTAAGGTCAGTGCATACTTTTGCCAATCATGTGGATGGAGAGGCAGGTTACTATCATATAAATTAAGCAAAAACTTTTTTAAGTTAATTCTAATTTATATTATTTCTATGTTTGTTTCGGGATATATAGTTTTAAAGTTTTTAAGAAGCTATTTTGGTTAGATTTTATTTATCGTTTCATGGATAAGAAATGGTATGTATTACAAACAAAACCTCTTCAGGAAAAAAAGGTATTTGAACAAATAAACAAAAAGAATATTGAAGTCTATTTACCATTTGTAGAAACAATACGATATTGGTCAGATAGAAAAAAGAAAGTCAAAGTACCTTTGTTCCCAGGGTATTTATTTGTACATGCCGATAAGAATAAACGATATGAAGCAATTTCAAGTACAATAGGTGCTTTAAGGTATCTAGTGTATCAAAAGCGTTTTGCAGTTGTCAAAGAAGAGGAGATTAATAACATTCGTATTTCGTTAATCGAACCTGAACGGGTAAAAATTGAAAACGTTAATTTATATGAAGGTGATAAAGTGGAAATTACAAGAGGTATATTTAAAGGTTTGAAAGGTGCGATAGTCCAATTTCGTGGTAATTACAAACTTATGGTAAATATTATAGAAATGAATACGACGTTTAGTGTTGAATTAAGTAATTCTGAAGTAAAACTTATAAATTGAAAATAATAAAACACTATTATGAACTTAAAACAGAAAATAGAAACAAGTAATTTTATTGTTGGAATTATTGGGCTAGGTTATGTTGGACTGCCGCTCGCTCTGGAATTTGCTGCAAAAAACATAAAAGTTATTGGGTTTGATCTTGATCAAAAAAAGGTCATCAAAATAAATAAGGAAAAAAAATCCTACATTAAACACATTTCAACACAAAAAATAAAAGATGCGGTCAATAAAAAGAAATTAACAGCAACATCGGATTTTTCGAAACTACCTATTCCTGATGTAGTAATTATCTGTGTGCCAACACCTTTAAGTGTAAACAGAGAGCCCGATATTTCGTATGTTATGGATTCGACTAAAATGATTGCAAAGTATTTAAGAAAAGGTCAGCTTGTTTCTTTAGAAAGTACGACTTATCCTGGTACTACAGATGAAGATATGCTGAAAGTTCTTGAATCAACGGGATATAAAGTCGGTAAGGATTTTTATCTTTGTTTTTCCCCTGAAAGAGAAGATCCAAATAATCCCGATTTCTCGACAGCGACTATTCCCAAGGTTCTTGGCGGAGTAACAAAGAAATGCAAAGAGTTGGGAGTGATGATGTACAGCAAGGTTATAAACAAAGTTGTACCTGTATCTTCGACAAAAGCTGCAGAATCAGCAAAGTTGCTGGAAAATATTTTTCGTTCTATCAATATAGCATTAGTCAATGAGCTAAAGATGGTATTTGACAGGATGGGTATTGACGTTTGGGAGGTAATTAATGCCGCAGCTACAAAACCATTTGGTTTCACTCCTTTTTATCCTGGACCAGGTTTAGGTGGGCATTGCATCCCTATTGATCCGTTTTACTTAACGTGGAAAGCAAGAGAGTTCGATATTTCATCCAAGTTTATTGAACTTGCCGGGGAAATTAATACTTCAATGCCATTTTATGTTGTCGAAAAAGTTATACATGCGTTAAATGACCATAAAAAGTCAATAAAAGGTTCAAAAATATTAATATTGGGACTTGCTTATAAAAAAAACATCGATGATTTAAGAGAGTCACCATCACTTAAACTTATTGAATTATTACAAGATCATGGAGCGAAGGTTGATTACAACGATGATTTTTCTACCTCTATTCCAAAACTTCGTAAATATAATTTTAATAAGAAATCTGTAAAAATGACTCCTGCGAATATTAAAAAATATGATTTATTGTTGCTATCAACTGAACACTCTTATTATGACTATAAATTGATTCTTAAATATGCTAAAATTATTGTTGATACTCGGAATGGTTTTGGTTCATTTAAAAATAAGAAAATATATAAGGCATAAATGGGAAAAGCAAAAATAGCATTAATAACAGGAATTACAGGACAGGATGGTAGTTATCTTGCCGAGTTACTTTTGCAAAAAGGTTATGTGGTACACGGAATAATCAGAAGGAGCAGTTCATTCAATACAGGTAGAATTGATCATTTATACTCTGATAAAACTATACTTGATAAGAAGTTATTTCTTCATTACGGAGATGTAACAGATACAAGTAATTTAAACAGACTGCTTGAAAAGACTCAACCTGAAGAGATATACAATCTTGCAGCGCAGAGCCATGTGAAAGTATCATTTGAAGTTCCGGAATATACGGCTGAAGTTGATGCAGTAGGTACGCTTAGATTCTTAGATGCAATACGCGAAACAGGACTGAAAACAAAGTTCTATCAGGCATCAACGAGTGAATTGTTTGGTAAGGTACAGGAAATACCCCAAAACGAAAAGACTCCTTTCTATCCAAGAAGTCCTTACGGTGTGGCAAAAATATACGGATACTGGATAGTAGTGAATTACAGGGAAGCGTACAATTTGTTTGCGTGTAACGGTATTTTGTTTAATCACGAATCACCGCGACGAGGAGAAACGTTTGTCACAAGAAAAATTACAAGGGCAGTTTCCAGGATAATATGCGGACTTCAGAAAAAGTTATTTCTTGGAAACCTGAATGCAAAAAGAGACTGGGGTTATGCGCCTGAATATTGCGAAGGTATGTGGCGGATGCTTCAAAATAAAGAACCTGAGGATTTTGTATTGGCGACTGGTGAAACCCATACAGTAAGGGAATTTGTAGAACTCTCGTTTAAATCATTAGGAGTCGAACTTGACTGGAGAGGCTCAAATGAGAACGAAAAGGGAATCATTAAAAGCATAACCGCTGATTTAATATTAGAAGGGCTAAATGATGTAAAGCCTATGTTACAGGACACGCTGTTGAAATATATAAAGAAAAGCGAAGTTGTTGTTGAAATTGACAAGAATTATTACAGACCAACTGAAGTTGACTTACTGATTGGTGATGCATCAAAAGCCGAAAAAACACTTAACTGGAAACCTAAAACTAAATTTGATGATCTGGTTAAGATAATGATTAATGCTGATTTTGAAAAAGTGCTGAAAAGAGGGTACTAAATCCGACAAAAAATGTATGTTGACTTTTAAAGAATAAAAAATTATTTTGAATAAAACAAAACAAAAAGAGGATTAATACAATGAAAAAAACAATACTGTTAGTAATTGCTTTAGTTTGTTTGTTTGCATTTAGTGATAGTTTAAATGCTCAAACTTATAAAGCACCAAAAACCATCATTGGTTTTACGTTAAATGGTAATATGGCAAGTTTTGACGCTTACGGAACTGATTTTACTTTTGCAGGTCTCAGAAATTATGGAATGATATACGGCAGAGGCATTACTGCACATGCTAAGTTTGGATTGGGTGAAACCAAAAAGAATCGAATAACAGTTTCTGCAACTTGGGATGCTATGGTAAATGATAATGGAACAACAAAGATTCCCTTCTTTACTATCAAACCTTCAGACCCTGCTACTTTTTATCATTTCTGGTCTGGTGCCGTTGGTTATGAATATGGTTTTAATGCAAGATGTAATACAAAACAATTTCTTGGTGCTGCATTAACGGGAACATATATTGTCCCTGGAGAAGGAACAATATATCCTGCATTTGACAACACATTTAGAATGGGGTTAATGTTAAATGGTGGTTTTGAATTTGTATTAAATAAGAATAAATCACTTGGACTTGCTCTTGGAGTGAAATGGCATATGACGAATATTTTTCTCCAGGAAAATGGGATCGGAAAATTAAACGATGGTACAGGATCACCCGGGGCAGGATTCTGGAGAAAACTGGGAATCATCAGTATAACCGCAGGTCTGAACTTCTATTCAGGTGTTAAAGAGTAATAAGTAATTAATATAGAGTTTTGAGGAATGGCACTTTGTGTCATTCCTTTTATTTTATAAAGAAGTATCTTGCCTCGGGATGATGAACTACTATTGCATTTGTTGATTGTTCCGGAACCATCTGCCATTCATCAGTTAAAGTTATTCCAATTCTTTCGGGTTTTAACAGCTCAAATAAAAACTTGTTATCTTCTAGATTAGGACATGCAGGATATCCGAACGAATACCTTGACCCTTGATAACCCTGCTGAAAAAGTTTATTTATATTGTCAGAGTCCTTCTTGTCTATACCAAGTTCCTTTCGTATGATTTTATGCCAGTATTCGGCAAGTCCTTCTGCGGTTTCAACTGATAAGCCATGAAAGTATAAATATTCCTGGTACTGGTTCTTTGCGTATAATTCCTGAGCGTATTCTGTTGCCCGCTTTCCTACAGTAACAATGAAGAATGGTACAACATCGAATTCATTTGATTTAATGTCTTTAAAGAAATCGCTGATGCATAAGAACTTACCTTTATTTTGTCTCGGGAAACTAAACCTTACCCATTCTACAAGATTATTGTTATCGATTTGTTGATTCCATTGTTCATATAATTTATCCGGACTAAGATCTTTCGGTTTAAATACTATCAATTCATTACCATCAGATTTACAGGGGAAATAGCCATATATAACTGTTGGACTTAAAAGCTTTTCTCTTTTTGCTTTAAGTTTAAGTTCATTAAGTTTAGGTCTTATTTCTGTATCAATGAGTCTATTATACTCATCGTCTGACTTGCTGCGGTCTTTATAAACATTCCAGCTGCCTCGGAATAAGGCTATTTCATTAATATACTCGAATGCTTTTTCAAGAGGAATATCTGTCACTATTTTGCTTCCCCAGAACGGTGGAGTCGGAATGTTTGTTATATCTTTAACCGTTTTTGAATAATTAATATGTTCAGTCTTTTCTGTATTTTTTGATTCATCTTTACGCGGGTCAACATAAATTTTTAAGTCAGGTCTTGTTCCTTTTCTCTTGTGATCCATAGTAGTATTCATATACTTTAGTCCGTCGAATGCATCGTTGGCATAGTAAACGTCTCCTTTGTACATTGCTCTAAGTTCGCCCTCGACAAATCTTTTATTAAGGGCTGCACCGCCGAGAATAACAGGCACTTCAATATTTCTATCGTTCATTATCTCAAGGTTCTCTTTCATGATAGCAGTTGATTTCACGAGCAACCCACTCATGCCGACAGCATCAGCTTTTTCATTTGTGTATGATTCGAGCATTGTTTCGAGTGAACACTTGATACCTAAATTAATAACCTTGAAACCGTTATTGGTCAGAATGATATCTACAAGATTCTTACCGATATCATGAACATCACCTTTAACGGTTGCGAGAACCATAGTTCCTTTTGTTGTTTCGCCCTCAACTTTCTCAATATATGGTTCAAGATATCCTACACATGCCTTCATGCACTCTGCAGACTGTAATACAAAGGGTAGCTGCATCTGACCCGAACCGAACAACTCACCGACGACTTTCATACCTTCAAGAAGATGGTCGTTTATTATTTGTAAAGCAGAATACTTTTTCAGAGCTTTGACTAAATCCTTATCTACTCCTATTTTATCCCCGTCGATAATCCTTTGCTTGAGCTTCTCCTCTATCGTAATTTTAGATTCATCAACTATTGATTTTTCTGCTACTTTATTCTTAGAGTAATAAGCAATAAGTTCCTGAAGGGGATCATATATACATCTTATTTCTTTCATGTTATTTATTTCTGAATATTCGGTTTCTTGATTTTTGTAAAAAGATATAAATTGGTGTTAATATTGCTGTTGATAAAAGAATAAACATCCATGTTTTAAAATCAAGGATTATTATCTCGTAAAAAGTTCTTAACATATTAATTATATAAACGTCAATATTAACAGCGGATAAGGCAAAAAACAATACCAATAGAAAAATACCATAAAGGTAGTAAAAACCTTTCTTTTCCTGTGATTCCGATATTACAATAAAGAAGTTAATAACAGAGAGAATTATAAGGATAATCATAACTGCCATTTCAGAATCCTCCTTCGGAATACTCAGGAAATGTGATACCACTCCTTGTGTAATATAACTGCTTAATAGCATGAATGTTGAAGCAGTGATTACGAATGAGAACACATCGCTTACAAAGTTCTTACATTTGTTAATGTTTTTGTTTCGCATAGTAATTATAAAAGCAGGAAGACCGATGCTAAATACATTCAGCAGTGATACTCTTCTAGGAGTCAGGGGGAAATCCATTATTGATAATAAAGAAGCAAGTGTAAGATAAATAACAAGAAAGTTCTTTGTTAAGAATAATTTTGCAACGGCATTAACTGAGTTTACAATTTTGTTGCCTTCATTAAATATCTCGGGAAGCAATGAGAACTTATTTTTAAGAAGAACAATGTCGGCAACTTCTTTAGTTATTGCGCTTCCTTCCTCCATAGCTATTCCGATATCAGCGCTTTTAATAGCAGGCAAATCGTTCACGCCGTCTCCTATCATTGCAGTATGCCTGTGATGTTTACGGAAAGTTTTAATAATCTTCAGCTTGTGCTCGGGTTTTAAACGTGCAAAGAGAGTCTTATTAAATACGGCATCGGTAAAATCAGTTTCATTCATAGTATCCAGCTGCATACCGGTTAATATCTCATTGTCTTCAACTTTCCATCCTATATCATTGAGAATTGCAAGAACAGCTTCAGATGAATCTCCTGTCAGAATCTTAAACTTTATACCATTCTTCTGAAACAACTCTATTACTTCAAAGACGTCTTCTCGAACAGTATCAGAAATTGAAAGGATACATATAGGGAGAATCTTTATTTCAGGATTAGCATCTTTGAAGCTATTTAATTCAACTTTACCGGATACTTCTCCCAAGAAAAGATTGCGGTGAACGCTTAGTTTCTTATTATTATATAATTCAATTGCTTTTGCTTTATCTTCTACGGATAATTTTTCTAATAATATATCGTAAGCGCCAAAAATAAATAATCTTTTGATTGAATCAATCTCAAGTTCGAGCAAGCTCATCTTGGTATCGGAACTGAATGGTATCTCATCGATGTATTTTGCATTTACAATGGACGGTAGATGCTGAATTGCTCTTATGGTTGCATTTTGTTCCGTGGAGTGATAAGCTAATGTACCAAGTAGTTCTTCTATTTGAGTTTGATTAAGTTCCATGTTCAAGCAGGTAATAGAATGAACTTTCAGTTTGTTCTCTGTAAGTGTGCCTGTCTTATCCATGCAGACGAATTCGACGTTTGAGAAAGATTCTATAGCATTAAGTTTCTGAACTATAGCACCAATCTTGCTTATTCTGAATACACCTATAGCAAAAGTTACAGATGCAGTGAACACAAGACCTTGAGGCACGAGCGAAATAAGTATTGTTGCAATTTTGCGTATGTGCTCAACAAAGGTGTAATCTTTTACTTCAGTCAGGTTATACGTAATGACTTCGATTGCAACGAGTAAAAGGGCAATACCAAAAAGAATTTTCAGGATTAGGTTGATTCGTTTTTGTAAGGGGGTAAGAGTGAATTTATATTTCTTAGCGAGATTGGTGACCTGATTGGCGTGACTATCTATACCAATTTTTTCGGCTACATAATAACCGCTGCCAGAGACGCAGAAGCTTCCTGAGAGAACTTCATCGTTTAATGATTTCTCGATAGGTACAGACTCACCAGTTAAAAGTGATTCATCAATTTCCAGCTTCTTTGAGAAAACAACCTTTCCGTCAGCAACAATCTGGTCGCCTCTAACAAGTTCTATCACATCATCAACAACGATATCAGTCTGGTTAATAGACTTTTTAATTGAGTCTCTAAGAACTGTAACTTCACGTTTAAGAAGCAGATTAACCTTATCAAGAGCTTTCTTTGATTTGAACTCCTGTATCAGCGCAATTAATGTGTTTGTAAAAGCTATGAAGAAAATCCCTATTGTATCAAGTAATAGCCGCTGATCATTGTTTTTAAAATAGAAGAAGAAAACAAAACCGATTATACATAAAGTAATAAAATTAAACAGAGAAAATATATTTTCAATAATAATTTCTCCGTAGGTCTTAGTTTTATGAGATGCGTATTTGTTGGTTAAACCCTTTGCAATCCGCTCATTAACTTCCTGTGTTGTTAGCCCTTTTATCTCCAATTTATCATAATGATTCTAATATCATAACTCTTTTACTGCACGAATAAATTCCCTAAAAATGGGCTGAGGATTAATCAACCTTGATTTTAATTCAGGGTGGAACTGAGTTGCAATAAAGAAGGGATGAACCTTCTGAGGCAGTTCGATGATTTCAACTAAAGAGCCGTCGGGTGACAGACCTGATAGAACAAGTTTGTTATCCTGAAGTATTTTCCTGAAGTTGTTGTTTACTTCGTAACGGTGTCTGTGGCGTTCATTTATAAATTCTCTTTTGTAGCATTTGTAAGCCAGAGAATTTTTCTCAATTATGCATGGGTATGCGCCAAGCCGCATAGATGCACCTTTTAAGACAACTGACTTCTGGTATTCCATTATATCAATTACATTGTACTTACTCTTTTTAAATTCGCTTGAGTTAGCATTCTTAAGTCCGCAAACATTTCGTGAGTATTCTATAACAGCACACTGCAGTCCAAGGCATATTCCAAAGAACGGGATTTTGTTTTCCCGAGCATATTTAATAGCAGAGATTTTGCCTTCGATTCCTCTATCTCCGAACCCCGGACAAACGAGAAGACCCTTAATCCCTTTGAGTATTTCCTGAATCTTTTTAGGTGACTTTTCTATTTCTTCGGCATCTATCCATTTAAGGATAACACGGACATCGTTGTATGCTCCTGCGTGAATAAAAGACTCCGTGATGCTTTTGTATGCGTCGTGAATAAGATTATATTTGCCGCATATACCGACAGTTACTTCTTTCTTTGGGTTTAGAATTTTATTTACAGTTTTATTCCATTTACTAAGTTTAGGTTTTGAACACTTGAGGTTAAGCTTTTTAATAATTACTTCATCGAAGCCTTCTTTGTTAAGATTGAGAGGAACGCTGTAGATTGACTTAGCGTCGAGTGCCTGCATAACAGAGCCGACTTCAACATTACAGAACAAAACTATTTTATCTCTCATTTCCTTTGTAATATTCTGTTCACTTCTGCAAAGAAGAATATCGGGCTGGATTCCAATTTCAAGCAAGGTTTTGACAGAATGCTGAGTAGGCTTGGTTTTGATTTCACCAGCGGCTTTAATGTAAGGGACGAGGGTGAGGTGAACACAGAGGGAATTGTTCTTGCCGACTTCATGCATTAACTGACGCATTGCTTCGAGGAAGGGGAGTGACTCGATATCACCGACTGTTCCACCGATTTCAGTGATGATTACATCATACTTTCCTTCTTTGGCGAGGCTTGTCATACGAGACTTTATTTCATCTGTAATATGCGGAATAACCTGTACAGTTGCTCCGAGGTAATCGCCTCTTCTCTCTTTAGTAATAACTGTATTATAAACCTGACCTGTTGTAGTATTATTATTCTTGGACATATTCTCATCGAGGAATCTCTCATAGTGGCCAAGGTCAAGGTCGGTTTCAGCGCCGTCTTCTGTTACGAATACTTCGCCGTGCTGAAGAGGGGACATCGTGCCCGGGTCAACATTAATGTACGGGTCAAATTTCTGGATAGTAACATTCAGACCTCTTGATTTGAGCAACAAGCCCAATGATGCTGAAGCTATACCTTTGCCAAGCGATGAAACAACGCCGCCTGTCAGAAAAACATATTTTGTCTGTTTCATTATTTACCCTTCGTATTTAAATAATGTAATGCTTTCTTATAATCTTTTAAAGTGTCGATAGAAATGGAATCATTTTTAGTAATAATGACTTTAATTTTCTCGCCCATGTTTAATATTCTCAACTGCTCGAGCTTCTCAGTTTTTTCTATATCAGATTGCTTTGTTCTGCTGAAATTCAGCAGGAAATCTTTTCTGTAAACATACAGACCAAGATGTTTGTAATAAATGATATTCGACTTATTTCTTGAGTTGTTTGGAATTACTGATCTTGAGAAATACAGAGCGTAATTATTTTTATCGAATACTACCTTTACTTTATTTTCATCTTTAACATTTTTAGTAAAGGGGAATGCAAGAGTTGAAACATTTAGTTTCTTGTCTTTTAGCAGAGGAAAAATTGTAGAATCGATGATATCGGGATTAATGAATGGCTCATCACCCTGAATGTTTACGACTATATCACATTTAATTCCTTTTATTGCTTCTACTATTCTGTCTGTGCCGGTCCTATGTTTCTTTGAGGTCAATACTGCGTTACCGCCGAAATTTATGACCTCGTTTAAAATTCTTCTATCGTCAGTTGCTACGAGAACATCGTCAATAAGCTTCGAGTAGAATGCCTGTTCATAAACTCTTCTTATCATTGATTTACCGTCAAGTATTGCAAGCGGCTTGCCGGGAAATCTCGTCGATGCGTATCTTGCGGGTATGACTCCTATAATCTTATTCATAATATATTACTAATAATTTTATTTCTGACTTCATTCAGAAAATCTTTATCATTTCTGAATATCATGGGATCGTTTATAACAACATTAACTGTTCCGGGGGTGATTTTGAAACTATCTTTGGGAAGAACTTTGTTCGTGCCTGAGATTGAAATAGGCAGAATTTCTGCATCGGCAAACTCAGCAAGCATGAAGATCCCTTTCTTGAACTCGCCTGTAAGTCCTGTTTTACTGCGTGTACCCTCGGGAAATATTGTAATGGAGAAACCGTTCTTCATTCTGCGGGCAGCTTTCTTAAGTGATTCGATGGCGTTTCGTGCATTGCTGCGGTCGATTGGGACATAACCGCCGAGATAGAGTGCCCATCCGAAGATAGGAATATTTGTTAATGATTTCTTGTAAATGAACCTGATGTTGTTTTTTAATGCTACCATTAGGACAGGTATATCGAGATAACTTAAGTGATTTGAGACAACAATATATTGTTTGCTTTTATCTATATTGGTTTTGTCGATTACGTTTAATTTGATTCCGCAGATAAATAAGAGTGTACGGGCATAAGCTTTATAAACATAGTATGTGCCGATGCCTTTGAAAAAGTTCAGAGGAGTGACAAGGATAGAAAGAGTTGAAAGAACAACCATTGTGAAAACGATTAATAATAGTCTGATGAAATTCAAATTATTATTTTACAATTTTAGAAATTGCTTTAAAAGTATCAGTGCCTGAAACGACGCAAAGCTCGAATAAAATCGATTCATAAGTTGAGATAATTGCGCCTTCCTGTCTCATTCTTTCTATGGCAATACTTTTATCATTTGGATTTCGTGAAGAGACGCAGTCTTCGATTAACACAGGCTGATATCCCATAGCTATAAGGTCAATAACAGTCTGGAGGACGCACACATGGGATTCAATTCCGAAAACGATTACATTCTTTTTGTCAAAATACTTAAGTGAAGAGCAGACCTCATCGGAGCCGCAGCAACTGAACGAATCTTTCTCGACGTGCTTATAGTCGCCGATAGCATCTGATATTTCCTTTGAAGTTCCGCCGAGACCTTTTGTGTATTGCTGAGTGACAATCATTCTGATATCGAGAGCCTTAAGTCCCAGAATGAGCCTGACGGCATTTTTAGTCAGCTTTTCGTTTTCATGAATGAACGGAAACAATCGTTCCTGAAAGTCTATAATGAGCGCTAATGTATCTTCCTTTTTGATTCTCATAATTCGTTAATGGTTATATTCGAGAGAGCTATATTGAATAATAAAGTGTAAAAATAGTAAAATAAATCATGATTAAGTAATTAAAAAACAGATAAAAATCAGATTGCAGATTGAACAGTGCGGGAGAATGAATAAGATAGTGGGGGAGCCAAGCCAGAGCCAAGTAAGAGCTTAGTATAGTGAATATGAAGTGAAGATGAACTGGAGTTAGAGTGTAGGTGGAGTGTAAAAAAGAGGTTATTTTTGATATTTTAGGGTATTATCTAAAATATCTGTAGAGATACTGTCAAATAATGCGATAATTACTGGCATATTTCTCTATATAATAATATAATAGAATTTTTTGTGAATGTCAAGAGATATTTTAGAAAAATGCAATAAAATGTAAGAATATTTTTATTTATAAAATGTTTATCTTTGCTTAAATAAACAAACATGAAACATAAAAATATAATAGCAGTCGGGGCACATCCCGACGACATAGAATTCGGGTGTCCTGTAACGTTGAGGAATTTTATAAAGATGGGTTACAACGTTCATTATGTAATTGCAACAAACGGAGAAAACGGTTTTAAAGCAAAATCATTATCTGCGAAGGAAAGAATTGCGATAAGGAAAAAAGAGGCACTTGTAGCTGCTAGAAAGATCGGAGCGAAGGAGGTTCACTTTCTCGGGTTTAAAGACGGATTTCTGGAATACAATGAATCGCTTAGAGAGAAGCTGACACTGCTGATAAAAGAAATAAAACCGGAGTCAGTGTTTTCGTTTGACCCTGCGAATATGGATTTTGACAATATAAATTTGAATCACAGGGACCACAGGAATATATCGCTGGCGGTATTTGATGCTGTATTTGCTGCGAAGAATGATTTCATTTATCCAGATAAGAACGGAAAGCACAGAGTTGAGAAATTATATTTCTTCGGAACGAGCAGACCTAATTTCACTGTAGATATTACGTCACAGATAGATTTTAAATTAGATGTTTTAAAATCTTTTAAGTCGCAATTTCCGAACTTTGAGAGCTTTGCGAAATTCTTTAAAGAGAACATAGGGAATGCGACTAATGAATACAAATATTCAGAGACGTTCAGGGTTGTGGATGTAGTACAGATAAGCTATTAGAAATTATTTTACCGCGAGTACAATAAGGTCTTTTGATTTGTTAACGTTGAACGGACTGCCGGCGAAGTCTCCCATGTATTTAATCTTTTTGAATCCCGATTTTTTAAGACCTCTGTTGAACCAGATTTTATTATGTTCGTAAAGTTCAGTGGATATTAAATTGAAGTCTGATGTGTTTGTGTTATTGATAGTCAGGATGTTGAACCTCAGCAATTTCTTTTCGATGTCGTAGAAACGAATGAACGTATTACTGTTTCTGCTTGTGATGTTAACTATTCTTTTATTTTCTTTTCTAATCAAATCGTAATTAAGAACCTGAAATAGAAAGCTGCCGCCTTCATTAAGAACAGAGTATGCAAGTTTAATGATTCCAATCAACTCTTTCTCTTTAATATTAGCAAAGGCGTTGCCGAGAGAAACAACGAGGTCAGCTTTTTGACTTTTGGTAATATTAACTTTGCTGAAAGGGGCGCTTATAAACCGTATGTTTAAATTTCTTTCCTTTGCATTCTTGCGGGCTTTAGAAATCATAAGTTTAGACGTGTCGAAACCTGTGACTTTGAGTCCGTTCAGAGCGAGTGAAACAGAATCGAGACCTGTGCCGCATCCAATATCTATGGCATTTTTGAACTTGCTGTCAATTAATTTACTTAAGATATCCTTTCGTTTTTGAAGAGCGTTATCAAAGCCGAGCATATCGTCATAATTTTCAGACAATGCATTGTAGAACTCGGGATTTTTCATCAGTCTTCCCAGACGAATTTGAAAAGGAAAATTGAGACTGTGGTTACGACGACTGTGTACGAAATGAGTATTTGAAGGTTGCCAAGCAGCTCGCCTGTCGGTGCGCCTTCGGCTGCGAGCTTTGTAGCGTCAATCATGGTAATGAGCAGAGGCAGAAGAATCGGAAAAGCAAGAACAGGATAAAGGGTACCTTTTGAGTTTGCTTTAGCGATGATGGCAGCAATTATAGTGGAAGCTGATACAATGCCGAAATTTCCGAGTATAACGGTTAAACCGAAAGCAAAGAAGTTTTTTATCTGGATGCCTGTGATTAAAGAGAACAGAAAGAAAATTACCATATTCAGCGAGAAAGTCAGGACGAAGTTGAATAGAAGCTTGCCGAGAAATACTTCCGTAGCACCTGCTGAAAGTTTTAGTGCGAGTGAGGTGCCTGTTTCCTCTTCTTTTATGAACACACGCGAAAGACCGCTGATAGCAGTAAAGAAAATTACAATCCAGAATAGTCCTGATAGAATTGTATCCTCAACCTTTTCATCACCGAGAGAAAATCGGATTATGGAAATGGTGATGATAACGAACATCAAGAGTGAATTGATGACGTATCTGTTTTTAATTTCAGACTTTATGTCCTTTTTAAAGATTGAGTATGTATGTTTAAGCAATGACAAATAAATTAATTTGATGCAATTTAGGGTTTATAAGGGAAAGAAAAAATTGAGAAGAACAGGAAGAGCAGGAAGAGCAGGAAGAGCAGGAAGAGCAGGAAGAACAGGATTATTAAATAAAGTGATTAGATCCCCGCCAAGAGCGAGCGGGGATGACAAAATAAAAGAAATACAACGACAAAATAAAAAGAAGTACAATGGCAAAATGAAAGAAGTATAATGGCAAAATAAAAGAAGCTTTCTGATATATATATAGGTTAACAGATTTGGGGATTTGGGGAAATCTTTTTGGATTGAGAAAGGTGTAAGTAATTTATATTTTGTATATATCCGAGGAGTAAAAATTGTTATCTAACTCATTTCCTATATTGTCTATACTAAGCTATGGAAAAAATGTTTTTATGAAAAATCATTTTCACAATGATATATCCTATATTTCGAACGAACAACACAAACAAGCAAGTTTTAATTCATATCGAACGATTATTAACAATAATTTAAATCAAAATTATATTATCAATGGAACCAGTATTTAGCAAACAGGAAAGAAAAGGTCCGGTATTGTTTTCCAAGTATAACAGAGGTGATGCGATTAAAAAAGCATTAAAGATTGGAAGGGAAGACATATTATTCGAACTTAAGTCTTCGAAATTAAAAGGCAGGGGAGGCGCCGGATTTCCAACATCAACGAAATGGATGTTAACGGCAGCCGCAAAAGCAGAAGAAAAGTTTTTAGTCTGCAATGCAGACGAAGGAGAGCCGGGGACGTTTAAAGACAGAGTGCTTTTGACGGAGTATCCCGAGCTTGTATTTGACGGAATGGTCGTCGGCGGGTTTACGATTGGGTCGAAATTAGGGATCGTATATTTACGCGGAGAATATGAGTACATGAGAAAATTTCTTGAAGACTATCTTGAGCAGATGCGGAAAGATAATCTGCTTGGAAAGAATATACTCGGTTCCGGATTTGATCATGAAATAGTAATAAGAATGGGAGCGGGTGCCTATGTGTGCGGTGAAGAGACAGCACTGATTGAATCACTTGAAGGCCACCGCGGCGAGGCACGTAATCGTCCGCCATATCCTGTAAACACAGGGTTCAATGGCAGACCGACATCCGTAAACAACGTCGAGACGCTGGCATCAGTCTCACACATAGTTACAAAAGGCGGAGACTGGTATGCAAAAGTTGGAACAGATAAATCAAGCGGTTCGAAATTATTTTCCGTATCGGGTGACTGCGAAAAGCCGGGTGTTTATGAACTTCCATGGGGTACAAAAATCAGAGAGCTATTAAAATTAGTAGGCGCAAAAGATACAAAGGCTGTTCAGATAGGCGGAGCTTCGGGAGTTTGCGTGAATGCTTCTCATTTTGACAGAGTATTAGCATATGAAGATTTAGCGACCGGAGGTTCAATAATGATTTTCGGAAAGAACAGAGATATGCTGAAAGTTCTCAAGAATTTCATGGAATTCTTTGTAGAAGAATCATGCGGACAATGCACGCCTTGCAGGATAGGGAATACAAAACTGCTTGAAGGTGTTGAAATGATTGAAAGAGGCGAGTTTACGTTTGATTACATCAACAAGCTGAAAGAGCTTGGCTTAACGATGCAGATAGCCTCGAAATGCGGACTGGGACAATCGAGTCCGAATTCGTTTATTTCAATACTTGAAAACTTTAAAGATGAAATATTAAATAAAACAGAAGCATAAAATGGATAATACTAAAAATTTAAGAACACCTACGAGTCAGCAGCCTTTCCAGGTTGAAAAACCTGTTGACACAAATACGATAGGCGGGACTGTAACTGTTGAAATTAATGAGAAAAAAGTTTCTGTTCCACTTGGAACTACAATTTTAGAGGCATGCAGGCAGAATCAGGTTCATATACCGACATTATGCCATCATGAGGACCTATGTGTAGCGGGTGTTTGCAGAGTTTGCGCAGTTGAAGTTGAAGGCATGAGAACGCTTCAGGCATCATGCGCATTTCCTATAACAGCACCGTTAAAAATCAAAACATCAACACCGCAGGTTAGAAAAGCAAGACGGCATATAATTGACCTTTTACTTTCCGAGCATTACGGTGAATGCTATTCATGCATAAGGAACGGCAATTGTGAATTACAGGCGCTTGCTGAAGAATACGGAGTTGACGGATACACATTCGGACACTGCGACAAGCCTGCTTATGAAATGGACAAATCATCTTACTCTGTAATCCGTGACATGAGCAAATGCATACTTTGCAAGAGATGCGTACGCACATGCATTGACTTGCAGGAAGTAGGTGTGCTGGAATCGATTGACAGAGGCGACAAGACGCACATCAGTACTTTTATGGAAAAGCCGCTTGCAGACGTAATCTGCATTAACTGCGGACAATGCATAAACCGCTGTCCGACGGGAGCTTTACACGCAAACGACCCATCCGATGAAATATGGGCAGCTATCGACGACCCGAAGAAGCACGTTGTAATTCAAACGGCTCCTTCTCCAAGAGCCGCTATTGCGGAATGTTTTGGAATGGAAGCAGGTACATCTCTTACACAGGAATTAAATACCGCGCTTAAAAGAATCGGTTTCGATGCTGTCTTCGATACAAACTTTACTGCTGACCTTACTATACTTGAAGAAGGCACAGAATTAATTATTAGATTATACAAAGCATTAGTTGGCGGCGATAAGAGCGTAGCTCTTCCGCAGTTTACAAGCTGTTCACCAGGCTGGGTTAAATACATAGAGCACTACTATCCCGAATATCTCGACAATATGTCTTCTGCAAAATCACCGCAGCAAATGTTTGGTGCAATACTTAAAACATTCTATGCAAAGCAGATTAACGTTGACCCGAAGGATATAGTCTCGGTAGCACTTATGCCTTGTTCAGCGAAAAAGTTTGAATGTAACAGACCTGAAATGGATTCTTCAGGTTATAGAGATGTAGATTATGGTTTAACAACTCGCGAGATGGCAAAAATGATTAAAGAAGCGGGTATCTTTTTACCTGAAATGCCAAAGACACATTTCGACAGTCCGTTTGGCGATGCTTCGGGTGCAGGTTTAATCTTCGGTGCAACGGGCGGTGTTATGGAAGCTGCTATTCGTTCAGTTGTTGAATTCGTTACCGGAAACAAAGCAGAAGATATTTTTGCAAATGCAAATGTTACACCTGTCCGCGGATTTGATGGCGTTAAATATGTTGAACTTCCGTTAGGTGATAAAGTTGGACCAGTACCTGATTTAATAAAACATCTGGTTCCTAACTGGGACTGGCTGAAAGGGGCTACGCTGAAGGTAGCGGTTGCACATGGAACAGCAAATGCGAAGAAAATCATGGATGACATAAAAGCAGGCGGTATATTCAGTCAATGCCACTTTATAGAATTCATGGCTTGTCCGGGTGGATGCATCGGCGGCGGCGGTCAGCCGATTCCAACATCTCTGGAAATCCGCAAGGCACGTGCAAAGGCAATCTATGCTGAGGACGAATCACTGACATTAAGGAAGTCCCACGAGAATCCTTATGTGACGATGATATACGAAAAGTTCTTCACGGAAGGACCATGCGGACATCTATCACATAAACTGCTTCACACACACTATACACCAAGGGGCAAGTTTATTTCATAATACAAATTCAACGAACGGGCGGTTAAATGCCGCCCATTTAATTAAAAAATATATGGCTACAAAAGTTGAAAAAGCAGAGAAGAAAACTGAAAAGAAAAAAGCAGTGAAGAAAGCTGTAAAAAAGGCTATTAAGAAAACAGCGGCAAAACAAATATTGAAACCCACGAAGAAAATATTTGCTCTTGAAATAGCTTTGCTGGATAAACTACAGCTTGAACTTTTTGAGGCAATAAGCCGGAAGCCGCAGACGATGGACTTTGACGAGATAAGACTTTATGTGGATAATGTTTATATGGTGCTGAACAAATGCGCAACGATTACGAAGGATGTGAAGAATGCATTGCTGGTTAAGGATTACAAGGAGTTGTTTACGGAGACGTACAATTCACCTGCATAGGCTTAGAAGGTAATAGAAAATAGTAAAGGGCGGGAGCGAAAGCTTCTGCCCTTTTTGATTTAAGTAGAAATATTGAACACTGATTTACGCGGATAGAGATTTTAAAAAGAACGCACGCTGAAAGAACTGATTGTTTATGATAAGATATGATTTAGTATACGTATTGCAAGAAACAATTCTTATTTAAATAAAAAACCCGCCCCGATTAATCGGGGCGGGTTTGCGCATAGAAAAATGTAAAATATTATTTCACAAGAATCATTTTCTTTGTCTGAACGAAATCCTGCGATGTAATTTTGTAAAAGTAAATACCGCTTGTGAGTCCGCTGCCGTCGAAGTTTGTTTCGTAATAGCCTGCATTTGTATAACCGTTATGGAGTGTCTTTACGACCTGACCAAGATTGTTGAAGACTTCGAGCAGTACATTTCCGTTTCTCGGGACATCGAATTTAATCTTAGTTGTCGGGTTAAACGGATTCGGGTAGTTCTGGCTGAGAGCGAATTTCTTAGGAAGATTGTTTCCTATCTGAGTAATTCCGACACTGGAACGATTTCCAACAAATATATCATCAATATTACACCAGAATCCATCAACACTTGTATTCATGTAATATCTGAATCCAAGACAAATTCTCTGTCCTGCAAATGCAGAAAGGGAAAATTCATATTGTGTCCAAACATTGGTTGCAAGAGGTACTCCTGCACTATCATTGCTTCTAATAGTTGCAAGTTTTTCTAGAGTTAAGCCTGAAGATTGCTCAAGTAATGTCCATACCTGCATAGTATCAAGGTAAGGTTGGAAACCTGCAGGACTTCCTAATAGCATCCAGAAAATCAAACTGTCCCCGGGTTGAACGGTAAAAGTATCGGTGATTGTCCAGTCATCAGCAACGGGATTGCCGGCACTCCATGGAATAGTAAGAGCTCTTTTGCTGTCGTGAGCTTTTGAAGTAAGCAATGCATTGGTTCCGACATAATTTGTATTCGAGTCTCTAACAGCCCAGTTTCTGCCGGGACCGCCTGTTCCGTCAACATCTTCTTTTATCCAGTTAGGTGGAAGACTATCTGTGTTAAATCCCGTAGTTTCAAAGTTTTGATTAATGATAATTCTTTGTGCAAAAACACCCGGGATAATAAAAGCTAAAATTAATAAAGTAAAAATTAATTTCTTCATTTCTCTTTCCTTTCATTTGAATTTACCTAAATGTATGAATAATTCTCAATTAAAGAAACGAAAATTTTTATGAGCAAGTTTAAAGGATTAATATATTATTTTACAAATCAAACGATTTTTGACTTTTGAGTTTTAGCAATCTTAAGTATCTTATTAAATGTTAAATTTATACATACCGATTCTATTGATAATGGGGTTTGCAGTATTGCTTGCCTTTATTTTCGTAAAATCATCGTCCTGGTTTGGTCCGAGTAAACCTGATGCAGAAAAGCTTTCAACGTATGAAAGCGGAATGGAACCGATAGGCTCGGCACGCGATAGGTTTTCCGTGAAATACTACATGGTAGCCGTCAGTTTTATAGTCTTTGATATTGAAGTTGTTTTTCTTTATCCCTGGGCTATATCATTTCTGAACTTTCCAAAGCCCGAAATGGTTTATTCATTAATAATAGCTATGCTATTCATCGTAATTCTTGTAGTGGGGCTGATATATGAATATAAAAAAGGGGTTTTAAATTGGGATTAGAAGAAAAACTTGGTAAAGACGGATACCTGACAGGTAAGCTCGATGACCTGATGCAGTGGGCACGCAAACACAGCATGTGGCCAATGCCGATGGGAATTTCCTGCTGTGCTATTGAAATGATGGCTGTTGCGTCTTCGCGTTTTGATATAGCGCGTTTTGGTTCTGAGGTGATGAGGTTTTCTCCCAGACAAAGCGACGTTATGATTGTTGCCGGAACCACAACTTATAAAATGGCAAAGGTCGTCAGAAAGATTTACGACCAGATGCCCGAACCAAAATGGGTTATAGCCATGGGTGCCTGCACGTCTTCGGGCGGCATGTACAGAAGCTATTCTGTTGTACAGGGAATAGACCAGTTTTTACCGGTTGATGTTTATGTGGCGGGCTGTCCACCGAGACCCGATAATCTTTTGCATGCATTGATAACATTGCAGGAAAAGGTACTGGCGAGTAAAGGAAAGAAAGTGCAGGTAAAGCAGGAAGAGCAGTAAGAACAGGAAGAGCAGTAAGAACAGGAAGAGCAGTAAGAACAGGAAGAGCAGGAAGAACAATAAGAACAGTAAGAACAGCAAGAACAGCAAGAACAGTAAGAATAGATTGAAAATGAAAATTATTATTAGACCCTGCTTATAGAAGCAGGTTTTTTGTTTTAACAATATATCTTTGCTTTACAATTTGTGGTACATGTTATCGATAATGTACTTGTATTTTTCCTCGACGAATTTTCTTTTAATCTTTAGCGTGGGTGTAAGTTCACCGCCTTCTATTGTGAAGGGTGTTTGAATAAGGTTGAATTTACGAATCTTTTCGTATGTGGCCAGGTTCTTCTGAGCTTCGTTTATTTCTTTATCAATGTGTTTAAGTACTAATGGATTAGTAAAAAGGTCGGATTCAAATTCAATCGAAATACCGAGCTTCTTTGCAAGACTTTTCAATTCATTTATTTCAGGTACGATAAGAGCTGTAACGTACATCCTTTCATTTCCGATTATCATAATCTGATCAATGTACGGAAGACTGCTGACGAGTTCTTCTATATGAGCAGGAGCTATGTACTTACCGCCGGAAGATTTAAACAATGATTTCTTGCGGTCGGTAATCTGCAGGTAACCGTCTGAATCAAATCTGCCGATATCGCCTGTATGAAACCATCCGTCAACTATAGCCTGTGCTGTTTCTTCGGGCTGATTAAAATATCCTTTCATTACGATATCACCCTTAACGAGTATCTCCCCGTCTTCAGCTATTTTTACCTGAACATTATTAATCGGAGGACCGATAGTTCCGTATTTATTTTTATCGAACCTGTTGACCGAGACAACCGGTGATGTTTCAGTAAGTCCGTAGCCTTCAAGAGTCAGAATACCGATACCCTCGAAAAATTCACCAATGGATTTATTTAGTGCACCTCCCCCCGAAGCAAACAGACGAAGCCTTCCGCCTGTCTTCTCGCGAATCTTAGAGAATACAAGCTTATCGGCAAGCACCCATTTAACTGATTTCTTATTATTCCAATGAGTTCTTGCTACATCAAGTCCCCAGTGATAAATTTTCTTTTTAAAACCTTCTTCCATATCGGCACCTGTTTTCAGGAGCTTGCTGTGTATCTTATCGAGCAAACGCGGGACAGTGATAATAACAGTAGGTTTAACCTCAGTCATCTGTAAACCAATGGTATCAATGCTTTGTGCGTAGTACGTTTTAGAGCCGAAAAAGAAAGCAAGATAATAACCAGTAGTACGTTCGAAGATATGCGAGTACGGCAGGTATGAAAGGAAGACATCGTCTTCGCCCGTTTGCAATATATCAGGAAATGTTTCGAGGTTCGAATAAATATTTTTATGGGTAAGCATTACGCCCTTTGGAACGCCTGTTGTTCCTGATGTATAAATAATAGTCAGCAGGTCATCTTCGTTTATAGTATCCGAAATAATTTCAAGTCTTTCGAGAAGCTCACTCTTCGAAACAGATTTTTTCTCACAGAAGATATCGGTAAACGTTATAACATGCTCTTTGATATTAGCCTTTTCAATGTCGTTAAAAGATATAATATACTTTAAATGCGGGCAGTCCTTTTTGACGGACAGTATTTTATCGAGTTGTAAAGCCGTTGATACGAAAACAATTTCTGCCTTGCAGTCATTTAGTATGTATTTCACGGATTCGGAAGTGAGCGATGGATAAATCGGTACGCTCCGGTAACCCGAAAACATGCATGCAAGGTCAGTAATAACCCATTCAATTCTGTTTTCCGAAATGATGGCAAGTTCGCTGTTCTTCCTGAGTTCAAGCCCCTTAAGATAGTTATTTACACAGAATGAATAGTTAACAATTTCAAACATGCTGATACCTTCATAGGAATCCTTCTTTTTAGTAAAGAAGACATCTCTCATAATATCATATTTCTTAATATTATTGATGAGCAGCTGTATAAGCGTCTTTTTGTGTATGTTCATATTTGTTATTTATTGTTAAAATTAATAAAAATAAAGACCAAATAATATATTTGATTTAATGAGTCATTAAATCAGTTCCTAAATGAACTAACTTTTGAATTGATATATAAGTAAAAAATACAGAATTTAAAAACAATTACTATTATAAATGAGCCGAAAGAAAAAGATAATATTATCAGTTTCAATAATTTTTCTAATTGCATTGAGCATCTTTGTCTATCTAAGATTCCGTGCTATTATGTCTGCATCAGAAAGACGCGGAATGCCGACTCCGTTCGTGGAAGTGACAACTCCTGCAAGAGGTGACATATCGAGTATCATAAGTTTTTCCGGTGATATATTAGCGATAGAGCAGACGAACATTTTTTCACGAGTTAACGGAAACATTGAAAAAATATTTGTTGATGCAGGGGACTATGTTTCGTCCGGGAAATTACTTGCTTCGATAGATAAGAGCCTGTATGCGCAGAACGTTAAACAGATTGAAGGAATTCTGAAGGTTGCGGAGGCAACAGCAGCAAATGATATGATTAACCTTGAAAGAACAAAAATATTGTTTGAAAAGGGTTTAGCTTCACAGGCAGATTTTGATAACGCAAGAACAAAGCTCGATGTTTCCAATGCACAGGTAGAAACAGCAATGGCAAATCTTCAGAATTCAAGAATTCAGCTTAGCTATTGCGATATTAGAGCTCCCTTTTCAGGTTATATAACAAAGAAACTTCTTGAAAGAGGTACGTATGTAAGCTCAACTGGTGCCGCACAGAATACGATGTTTGTTCTTGCGAACATTCGAAAACTAAAGGTGATGGTTAATATTCTCGAACGCGACCTGCCTTTGCTCGACAGAGTTACGGATGTCAATTTGAAAACTGATTCCTATCCCGATAAAATTTTTAAAGGCAAATTCAATAAGATAAGTCAGTCAATCGACCTTGGAACGCGGACAATGCCCGCTCAGGTGGATATTGAAAACGGCGACGAACTGCTTAAACCCGGTATGTTCGCAAGGGTAGAAATAGTTCTTGATACAAAATCTGATGTGTTGAAACTGCCGTCTGAGTGTGTTATAAAGGAAGAAGATAAACACTTCGTTTATGTAATTGAAGAATTGACTGCGGTTAAAAAGTTTGTGGAAACAGGCATTACGGCAAATAATGAAACGGAAATAATCAGCGGATTGAATGACGGTGAGAAAGTTGTCAAGGCTGGTCAAGAGCTGATAAGCGATAAGGCAAAAGTAAAAATAGCAGAGAAATAGTATGTGGCTGACCAGACTTGCGCTTAAATATCCTATCACGACATTAATGGCTTCATTAGCCATATTTGTTCTTGGGCTGGTTTCTTTCAGACAGCTGCCTATTGACATGCTGCCTGATATACAAATCCCAAGCGTTACTGCTATTACTTATTACAGCGGTGCAGGTCCTCTCGATATGGAACAAAGCGTTACAGTTCCTCTGGAAAGGGCAGTCAGCTCAACGAGTGATGTCGATTACATACAATCAACTACAAAAGAAGGTGTATCACAGGTAAGAATTTATTTTAACTGGGATGCAAATACGAGCGAAGGCTTGATTGATATAATTCAAAAAGTAAACCGTGTTTTAAACATATTGCCGACCGGAGTTTCTCAGCCTCAGGTAGTTAAGTTCGATATTACTAATTTCCCGATAATATCAATTGCATTAAGCAGTGACATGGATCAGCGTCAGCTTTATGACATTGCTTATAATAATATTCAGCCTCAGATTGAACATATTCCCGGAGTTGCAGCAGCTAACGTTGTTGGCGGCAGAATCAGGGAAATACAGGTTACATTAAACAGAGACCGTGTTGAAGCAGCAAGTCTCTCTGTCCAGCAGGTAGTTCAGGCAATCAGCGCTTCTAATTTAATATTGCCTTCGGGAGATATCAAGACTGGTGTATTTGATTTTTCACTTAAAACTGAAAGCCAGTTTAATCTTGTCGAGCCTATTACCGATGTTGTAATTAAAAATGTAAACGGTGTACCCATTAGAATTGGTGATGTTGCTTCAGTTTCAGATTCTTATCAGGAACAAACTCAGAAAATTCGTACAAACGGAAATGAAGGCGTAATTTTAAGAGTACAAAAAACTCCCGGTGCGAATACTGTTGAAGTTGTAAACGAAATTATCGAAGCATTAAAAACTCTGCGCGATGTACCGCCGAATGTTAAAACCTCCACTGCCTTCGACCAAAGCAATTATATTCGAGATTCAATCAACGTGCTCATTAAAGAAGGAATGCTCGGAGCAATGTTTGCGATAATAATTATTATTGTCTTCCTGAGAAATCTTCGTAGTACAGTAATAATTATTATTGCAATACCGCTTTCGATACTTGTTACTTTTATTTTCTTCAGGTTTGGTGATATATCCCTGAACATAATGACTCTCGGCGGGTTAGCACTTGGTGTGGGCAGACTTGTTGATGATTCCATTGTAGAGCTTGAAAACATTTCGAGGCACTATACAACAATGCAAAGCCGGAACGTGAGCAAATTAACAGCTACTCTTGAAGCCGCAACGGAAGTGGCTTCCCCGATTTTTGTGTCAACCATAACGACCGTAATAGTATTTTTACCCGTAGTATTTTTAACGGGAATAGCAAAGTTACTTTTTATCCCTCTGGTCGTGACGATTTCTGTATCGCTTTTTGCGTCGTTCTTTGTATCAAGAACGGTTACGCCCCTCTTGTGTTACAAAGCTTTAAAAGGTGAAAGGGAAGTTGATCCTGACTCAAAAAAGTTAGCTGACAGAATGCAGATAAAAACAAAGCATTTCTTTGATAAGTTAGATAACTTCTATGAAGGTTCTCTTGCTTATTGTATCAGAAAAAGAAAGCTCGTTCTGATAAGCATATTTGTATTCTCTATATTATCATTTGGTTTATTTAAGTTTATCGGAACAGAGTTCTTCCCTGATACCGACGAGAATCAATTCAATATAAATATACTTTTACCCGTAGGGTCAAGGATTGAAATGACAGAGGGTATCGTAAAAAAGGTTGAGCAGATAGTAAAAGAAAACGTTCCTGAAGCAAATACTATTACATCCGATATAGGTGTCCCTAACGCAAAAAGCGGCAGCTCATTCGGCGGAAACGCAGGCAGCCATGCGGCAAGCGTACAGATATCACTCAAACCTAGAGCCGAAAGAAAAAGGGACGTTTTTGAAATAATAAAAACACTAAGACCAAAGGTGCAGGAAATTGCAGGTGCTAATTTTTACATGAATCCTTCAGGCTTTCTCAGATTCCTCCTTAACTTTGGTTCCTCAGCACCGATTGATGTTGCTATTTTAGGGTATGATTTTGATGATGCTGATAAATTATCGAAGCAGGTATTTGAAGTCATTAAATCAACCCCCGGCACTACTGACGTTAGAGTTAGCAGGGAGAATAACCTTCCGGAAGCAAAAATAACAGTTGACCGCGTGAAAGCCGGAGCGCTTGGGATAAGCGTTTCGCAGATATCAAACACAATCGCAACAAGTATGAGCGGTACAGTTGCTTCATTATTCAGCGACCCTAAAACCGGCAATCAATATAATATTCTCGTAAGGCTTTCAGAAGATTACAGGAATAAAATTGATGACATTAAAAAATTAACTGTAATAAATTCTCAGGGTAAGCCTATACCTATCGGAAACTTTGTAGATATAACAATGTCCAAATCACCGATAATAATTACAAGAAAATATCAGGAAAGACTTGTAAACGTTACTGCTAATGTAAGCGGAAGACCGCTTGGCGATGTTGCTGAAGAAATAAAAGAAAAGCTTAAAGACGTGAAGATACCTCCTGCATTCGAGGTGCAAATGAGCGGTAATGTTGAACAGCAAAGCAAGACCTTCAATGCATTGTATCTTGCATTCGGACTTGCAATAGTGCTAGTTTACATGGTTATGGCATCACAATTCCAGTCGCTGATAGACCCGTTTATAATTATGTTTTCCGTACCTCTCGGAATGGTAGGCGTAGTCTGGATTTTATTTCTTACTAATACAACATTATCCGTTACTTCATTTCAGGGAGTAATAGTCATGGTGGGAATTGTTGTTTCAAACGGCATACTTCTAATTGATTACATGAACAGGTTAAGGAAAAAGGGCATGGGTCTACACGAAGCAGTTTTAAAAGGCGGTAAGACAAGGCTTCGTCCGATTATTATGACATCTCTTGCAACAGTGCTCGGGCTTATTCCTCTGGCTATCGGTCTCGGCGGACAGTCGGCTCAGGCACCTCTTGCAATTGCAGTCATTGGCGGACTGACTGTTTCAACATTCCTGACATTGCTTTTTGTCCCGACTCTTTACATTGTGTTCGAAGAGAAGTTTCACAGAAAAGAAAAAAGCAAAGAAGAGGAAGAAGAATTAGCTAAGCTGTAATAATTAAAATAAAAACGATTTCTTTATGATAAGAAAATCAGTTATTTCAATAGTGATAGGACTGTTGGTTAATCTCTTTATTGGTCAGTATTCCCCGGTATATTCCCAGTATATTTCAAAATCGGACAATCATATTCCCAAAAGTTTAAAGTTATCAAACCTTGATAAATCAAAAGTATTGTATGATTCAACCTTCAAATATAAACCTCTTGAACTTGAACCAATAACCACTGATAATATAATCAACGAGGTTATTTTAGGCGCTGGATTAGGAGGTGCAGTAACGTTTTTAACCTTAGTCATTGGGGTTCCTTTATTCAATATCAAAATAGACCCGGGTGGCAGTGGCGGTAGCGGCGGAAGATCAACGGCATTGGGAGGATTGGTGTTCCTGTCATTATTAATATCCTTTCAGGCTCTCGCAACAGCAGGCGGTGTCTGGACTGCAGGTACCAATAAAAAAGTTGGGGCAAATTTTGGTTTCACATTACTTGGAAGCTTGTTCGGTGTAGGACTTGAAATAGGTGGAATTGCACTTGCAAATTCAGTAGGAAGCAGCTCAAACGGGAAAACAGGAAACGACACTTTCGCATGGATAATTGCCATTACAAGTTTTTTGATGCCTACCGCAGGTGCAATGGTTGGACTGAACATTACACGATATCCTAAAAGAGTTTATGAAGCACCGAAATCCGTTTTGAACCTGAATTCAAACGGCATGAGCTTATCTTCTCCGTTTATTTACACCGAGCAGGATAAATCAATCGATAAGAAACCTATTACATTTGCAAGATTAGTAACCGTGAGCTTTTGAAGTTGCACAATTTAGTTATTATTATTAAGTTGAGACCATAGAATAAAAAGCTCTACGTCTCTGTCATTCCAGCGAAGGCTGGAATCCAGATACAAAATCTTTATTTAAGTTTGTATGAAAGTTACACTTTATATATTATTCATTCTTTCATTACCTGCAATAACAAATGCATTCACAGATGATTTATGCAGCAAGGGCAAGACATCTTATAAATCTTCTGATTCAGTAGTTTACGATTCCTCAATAGATATAAATTATTATAAGCTTAATCTCAATATCACAACCGCCCCGAATTTTCTTTACAGTATTGCTGATGTAAAAGGAAGCATTAGCCCTCTGAGTAATTCAATCTTCTTAAATCTGAGTAATTCTATGTTCGTGGATTCGGTTACTGGTGCTGGGTTAAGCGGTTTCACTCATTCAAATGATTTACTCGTTATAAACTTTTCCTCAAACATTTCATCTTTCGATTTAAAAATATACTATAAAGGTTTACCTTCTGGTTCAGGGTTTGGAAGTTTTGTTTTCGCAGCACAAAATTCTTATCCTGTGATATGGTCATTAAGCGAGCCATACGGCGCAAGCGACTGGTTCCCGAATAAAAACACTCCTTCCGATAAAGCTGATTCCTCTGAGGTTTGGATTACCTGCTCCTCAAATCTAACGGGTGTTTCAAACGGATTGCTCTACGAAACAATTGTAAATCCTGATAATACAAAAACCTACAAATGGAAAAGCAGATACCCGATTGCAAACTACCTTATTTCAATTGCAATAACAAATTATGAACAGTATGATAACTACTACCGATACAGCATAAATGATTCAATGATAGTTAATCATTATGTATATCCCGGTACACTAAATAGTGTAATAGCAGAGCTGGATAAAACTCCTGGAATGCTTCAGGTCTTTTCGGATAGGTATTCGCAGTATCCCTTTATCGAAGAGAAATACGGTCATGCTCAATTCAGCTGGGGCGGTGCAATGGAGCATCAGACAATTTCATCAATGGGAGTTTTTAATCAGGGTATTATTGTTCATGAACTTGCTCATCAGTGGTTTGGCGATAAGGTAACTTGTCGAAACTTCAACAACATCTGGCTTAACGAAGGTTTCGCAACTTATTCAGAAGCCATTTTCGCAGAGTATCTTGACGGCAAAGAAGCTTTTGACGATATGATAAGAAGCCGAATGATTAGTTCAAAGAAAGCTGTCGGCTCTCTATATCTTCTCAGTACTGATAATGAAAGCGAGATATTTAATTATAACAGAACTTATGCTAAAGGTGCAATGGTTGTTCACATGTTAAGAGGAATTACAGGTGACAGTGTTTTCTATAATATTCTGAGGTCTTACTTAAACGACCCCGCACTCGCTTACAGTACCGCTGTTACAGAGGATTTGCAGAGAGTCGCCGAAACCGTAAGCGGAAGAAACCTAAACTACTTTTTCCAGGAATGGATTTACGGTGAGAATTATCCTAAATACGAAATTAGCTGGGACAAATTTAAAAATCCGAATAACACCTTTGATGTAAAAGTTAAAGTATCTCAAAAGCAAAATACAAACCCGACATATTTCACTATGCCGATTGATTTACAGATAACTTCAAATAAAGGTGATACAACATTTACCGTGTTTAACAACGCTCAGGTTCAGGAGTTTTCATTTACCGTAAAAGATGAACCGCTCTATATTACTCTCGACCCCGACAACAAAATTCTAAAAGATAAAACTGGGGACGAACCTGTTGAGCCAATAGACTTTAAGCTTTTTCAAAATTATCCCAACCCTTTCAACCCAGAAACAAATATCACCTACATGATAAGAGAATTCACCGATGTTAAACTTATCATTTACGATTTACTCGGCAGAGAAATTACAAAATTAGTCAACCAAAAACAGCACCCTGGCACTTACAGTGTTCCCTTCTCTCCCCAAAATCTTGCTTCCGGAGTTTATCTCTATAAACTCATTTCCGGAAATATAACCGATTCCAAAAAGATGGTCTATATCCGATAATCCCAAAATTTTCAATCGAAATCAACAACTGCCAAATATTCCAAAAATTTGACACAGGTGTCAAAACCTCTGCAATTAATGAAAAACCATTATCCCTGTTTTTAAAGTCGTGCTTCAGTAGTAGTCTCAACTATGGTTCGCCTAAGCCTTTTTGTAGCCACTTAATGCGGACAAAGTGCGGTGATTTTGCGGTTGATTTGCGGTGAAAGTGCGGTTGATTTGCGGTTGAAATGCGGTTGAAATGCGGTGATACTGCGGTCAAACTGATTTTTTTCTTATTTTATCTGTTCTCATCATAAATTCCCGAGTAATTTATTCACGTTCTTTTCTTAAACAATATTTGTTTAAAATTGTTCCCCTCAAAATAAAAGTATTACCCCTTAATATTCTCTCTTTTCTCAAATTAAATACTCGCAATAATCTCTTTGTTTTTCCACTTTAATGTTGTAACCGATTTCACAATATTATATGATTGATCTAACTTTAACCAATATAATGAACAAAATAATTCTCACTTTAGTCGCCATTCTGGCAATTCTTAATACAGGTTTTTCACAGCATATACACGAACAAAAAGGTTCTGAACAATGCTCTATGAAGAAAACAAAAATATCAGACCCGGGAAAATATTTCACAGATTCTCCGGGTACGCCGAGACATTCGTTTGATGTTTTAAACTACAAACTCAATCTTGATATATACAGAAGTTACTTCTCACCATATCCTAAAGATTTTGTTGCTTCGAATACTGTTACTTTCAGAGTAGATTCCACTTTGAATAATATTAAATTAAACGCCGTCAACTCTTCAATGGTAGTTGACTCAGTAAGACTTATTAGCGGAACTGCTCTTACATACAATCATACATCCAATATACTTACAATAAATTTAGACAGGACTTACAATCCGGGCGAAGTAGTCAATGTAAAAATAAATTACAGACACTTAAATGTATCTGATAATGCTTTCTATGCAAGCAGTCAGGGTTGGGTATTTACTGACGCTGAGCCGGAAGGTGCACGCAAATGGTTCCCATGCTGGGATAGACCCTCTGACAAAGCTACACTCGATTTGACAGTTAAAGTCCCGTTATCAGTAAGACTCGGTTCAAACGGCAGATTAAACGACTCAACAATCGTCGGAGATTCATTGTGGTATCATTGGATAAGCAGAGACCCTGTTTCAACTTATCTTGTAGTCATGACGTCGAAACTTAATTATGCAATTGACATAGTTTACTGGCATAAAATATCAAATCCGAACGACAGCATACCAATTAGGTTTTATTTCAATACTGGACAAAATATATCACCGGTCAAGAATGTAATACTTCCTATGACAACTTATTATTCACAGGCATTTGGAGAGCATCCATTTGAGAAAAACGGATTTGCCTACGTATCCAACTCAGCAGGATTTACCTGGGGAGGAATGGAAAATCAGACTTTAACAACTATGAACAGCTGGGGTGAGAATTTAGCTTCACATGAGTATGCACACCAATGGTTTGGTGATATGATTAGTCCTGCAAGCTGGTCAAACATCTGGCTTAACGAAGGTTTTGCAACCTGGTCTGAAGGTTACTGGCTTGAAAGAACAGGCGGATATTCTGCTTACAAATCATCAATTAATTCTGACGCAAGTAATTATTTATCAAGCAATCCCGGATGGGCAATCTCAGTTCCTTCTTGGGATGTAACAACTCCCGATGCAAACACATTATTCAATTATGCAGTTACATATTGCAAGGGTTCATGTGTTCTTCATCTTTTAAGATATACATTAGGAGATTCTCTTTTCTTCAAGGGTCTTAAGGCTTATGCAACTGATACAGTAAACTTCAAATTTAAGAATTCAACGATTCCCGATTTCTTTGCTAAGATGTCCTCAGAGACTGGTCAGGATCTTGCATGGTTTTATAATGCTTGGATTTACCAGCCAAATCATCCGGTTTACCAAAATGGTTATAATATTGTAAATCTTGGAGGCGGTCAGTATAGAGTTAATTTCCTCGCAAAACAGACACAGACGAATGCAGGTTTTTTCCCGATTCCAATTATGATAAAATTCGCTTTTTCAACAGGTTCTGATACAACAGTAAAAGTAATGAACAGTACTAATAATCAGTGGTACTCATTTTATTTTTATCGTCAGCCTACTGGTGTTACATTTGACCCGAATAATGAAATAGTTATCAAGTCTGCAACATTATTAGTTAATGCAGACGAGAATGTAAGTACCATTCCGGAAAAGTTTGCATTGCATCAGAATTATCCAAATCCTTTTAATCCTGTAACAAACATTAATTATGATATTTCTAAGAATTCAAATGTTAAGATTACAGTATTTGATGTATCTGGTAAGGAAGTATCTGTTGTAGTTAATGAATTCAAACAGGCAGGAAGATACTCAACATCATTCAACGGGATGAAACTTGCTTCCGGAGTTTATTACTATAAAATCCAGGCAGGTGATTTCAGCGAAGTAAAAAAGATGACCTTAATTAAATAAGAGTTCGATTATTTTATTAAAGGGCAGAATTTATTAATTCTGCCCTTTTGTTATTTATAATTTCTTTGTTAGAATATAAGCTTTTAGATAAGTTATCTTGATACCATTTTCTTCCCGATTGAAGTCAATCCCCGTAACTATTACTCTAACATGCATATCTTTAAAGTAATTATTCAACGTCATACTTTGCAATGGCGGACGTTCAGAGTGTAAAGAGTCGGTAATGTACCTTATTGGGAATTTTATCGTGTCAGCATTATTATAAACAATTATATCATTATTATTGAAATCATAATAGGACTTTATTACTGATAAAGAATCTATCCTCTGACTTTCGAACAAACTAAATTTATCAAATCCCTGAATGTTTATTTCGTTAGCTCCTGTAGTCCTTGCAGATACAAATTTCTTTTTGTTTATATTATTATAGCTATCAGCTTTCAATCCCATTATTTGCATAATCTGCTCTGTTTTATTATGATAAACAACTTCAGATACTTTCTTATATTTTTCGAGGGAATCAAGATTCTCATTAAACCAGGGCTGAATTGTATTTAACTTATTCCTATCTATCAAAAAGTTAATTATTGAGTTAACGTCCTGAATTTCTTCTTTTTGAATATCCTTTGATGCAGGGATGATTTTGCCGTTGACAAGGATTGAATTTTTATTCAGTATATCTTCGAGCCTGTTTATCTGGCTGCTACGTGACATATTAAAAGCGCTCCAGGGTCCGGCTGAGGTCAAAACAGCTATTAAGAACAATGAGATAGGAATGTATTTTATGTTTTTAAAATTTGTAATTATATAATATATGGCTGTAATCGTAAGCCAGAAGGCAAGAACAAAAACATAATATCTTCTTTCAGTAATACCATAATCAGACGTCCTGACGGCGATTGCAAGATAAAGCAATACAATCTGAGGGATTAATGAAATGAAGAAAATTCTCGAGAATATCTTTACCCATTTTATCTCTTTGCTTTCGACAAGAGGATAAATCAACAGAAGTGAGAATATACCGGCAGTAGAGAATCCAATAACAAGATATGAAACCCAACCGACGGGAAGGTTCCAGCTGAATATAATTTTAAACAAATACAGGTATAGAATCAGAACATATATTACAATAATTGGCAGCAGAACGTATTGCGTAAATATTTTGAGCCCTTTTGGAAAAGCTTCGGACTTCATATCAGCAGGTTTTGGCACCCCTGAACAGAAAAACCAGGTATTGAATATTCCGACTATGAAAAACAAAAGCTGGCCGTATCTTTTTCCGTCTATGTTCATTTCAAAAAGCTTATCAAATGACAATAAAGCTATAGCCAGACCACCATAAAGTACAAATGTATAAAGACCGGAAAGAATAAATCTTAGAAAAACTGTCTGATTAAAATTCCAGAAATCAAGATGTGATTTATCCTTTGTTAAAATGAACGGAGAAAATGATACCAGCAAATGAAAAGCAACGAGCAATAGAATGTACCTTCCGATATCATAAAAATCAGTTTGATCTGAAAGAGTTAAGAAATAGACAAGAAGAAAAACGACAGGTATTAGCTGTAACATATATTTCTTTATTTTTTCAAATCCCTTGCTCTCTGCCATGAGCGAAAATGCAATAAACAACGGCAATCCAAGAGAAAAGGTCATTACTATATTCCACCAGAACTGTCCTTCATATTCATTAGGAGCAAAATCAATAATTCTTATCATTGCAAGCGCACCAAGTATTGATGTGAGTATTGCAAGTGGGAATCTTGAAGCTGTTTCTTTAGCCTGACTTATTAAAACATCAAGGGATGGTAATTTCATACTATGAAGTTGTTAATTAATAAATTTGTGTTAGAGTAAAAGTATTCTACTCATGATTATAAAGCACGGATTATTTCCCAATACAAAATTTTGAGAACACATAGGTTAGTATATCATCATTTGTAACCATGCCCGTTATTTCTCCAAGATGGTTTAATGCATTTCTTAAATCTATGGACAAAAACTCTCCTGACATATTCTTATCAATCGATGTAATAACATTATTCAGAGATTCTATTGTTTTTTCAAGGCATATCCTATGCCTAATGTTTGTAATAACTATCTTTCCGGATTTAAGATCAGATTCTTTTTCCTTTACTTTACGTACCATTTCATTTTTTAGTTTCGATAATGATTCGTTATCTGTGATAGAAACTGCTATTGAGGTGTCAGGACTGTTTATAACAGCTAAATCCTTTTTAGTGAATACGAGTAACTTATTTATTGATTTAATTTGTTCATTAAAAAAATCCACAGAATGCTCTATTTCACTTTTGCTGTTTGAAGAATCCACTAAATAAACCACCAGGTCGGCTTCATTTATTTTTGAGAAGCTTCTTTTAATTCCTTCGTGTTCTATAATATCAGCTGTTGAGCGCAATCCGGCAGTATCCGTCAGATTAAAAAGAATACCCTCAATAATAAGGTTTTCTTCCAGATAATCCCTCGTTGTACCGGAGATTTCGCTAACGATTGCCCGTTCGGTTTTAAGGAGTGAATTAAACAAAGACGACTTTCCGCTGTTTGGTTTGCCTGCTATTACAACAT
>Ga0172380_10001816_pt1 | contig 35905 bp, 56 predicted proteins | sample Leawe162metaG_FD_119747 | JGI IMG/M metagenome (GOLD analysis project Ga0172380, IMG submission 119747) | Leachate microbial communities from a municipal landfill in Southern Ontario, Canada - Leachate well 162 metaG | ecosystem: Engineered > Solid waste > Landfill > Unclassified | place...
CGCCACGCGTGCCCCGTCCACTTGGCGTAGCCGTAGTGCCCCTTCATCTTGTCGTTGAGGTAGCGCCCGGCGCTGGGGGCCTTCTGAAAGCGCGTCCAGACCATGCGCGGCACCTTGACGTAGCGGTACAGCGCTCCCGGCTTCGGGCGGCGCCCTCCGTCACCCGCGCGGAAGCGAACGAACAGCATGCGCGCCTGGTCGTCGTAGCCGATCTCGTAGATCGTGCTGCTCTCGACCTTCGTCATCGCGGGCATGCCCTCGGGATCATCTGGGAAGCGCTGTGGCATGGTTCCATCCTACTACGGGGCGAGCCCCGATCTCAATCTCCGAAGTGGGCAAAAGCGACATGAGAATTGACGGGTCAGGAAACATTAACCAGCTCCTCGATTATTCGCTCAACCTTGTGGATGTCTCGGTAGGCTATTCGCGTCAGAGTAAACCCGTTTGTCAATGCGAAGTGATCCTTGATCTTGTCGTTCTCAACGGTTGCCCGGTAGGCTGCGACACCACCCCATGAGGCAACGGGCGTTACGTGCTGCTCTCCATCAAACTCTACTAAGTGATGAATGCTCCCGACTGAAAATGCAAAATCAAACGGCAGCATGTTGCCTTTCTTTGAGCGACATTTTGTGATCCTAAACTGTCGCTGGTATGGAAGTCCCAATCGCTCCAGTGTTCGGCAAATACGCTCCTCTCCTTTTGATAGCGCACACCGAAGGCATCCTCCGTTCTGGAGATGCGCACGGGCGACCTGAGTGAACGCCCCGTGCTTTTTGCAAATTATCACAACTGGATCAAGTCCTCCCGTGTACTTAACCAGCGAGTAGTCGAACCTGCTTCCCCACAGCCTACTGGCTTTAGCGACCCACGCGGATTGCGACATTGTATTTGCTTTGGAAAGAACTGCCGCCATGCACCTGGGGCACCCTCTTCCTGCTATGTGATGGTACGCCTTTTGCCTGAATGCTCCATGATCTGGGCATGTGATGGTCACGAGCCCGGACATTTTTACGTAGTCTGAATACGTGTACTTCCCGTGGTGTGCAATAGACGCCCTCCGCGTGAACTCACGCTCGGGTGTTGACTTCGCCTTGGAGAAGGAACACGCGGAGCACGCCTTGCATCCTCCGCGTTTTTGTAGGTGAACCCGAGCCTCAACCGTAAATGGCCCGTGTATCCTACACCGGACGGTTACGGGACTAGATGCTCCAGCATATTCCGTGCTGTCGTAGTCGAACCTATCGCCGTGCTTGAGTTTGGCCCGTGCGACCCAATCAGCCGTGGTTAGTTTTGCCATACCACTACACTGCCACATATCCACCGCAATGTCAAACTGGGAGCGGCTTCGGGATGTTGGGGTGCGTGAGGATCTTCGGGTCCGCCACGAACGCAGGAGCTGGCACCGGCGCCGGAGGAGGAACCGGACGGGGCTCCGGTCGGACGGCCTCGGGCTTCGAGTCGTTCTGGATGAACTTTCCGATCATCTACGGCAACCTCTCCAGGTTCCACTTCTCCACGCCAGCCTCCTCGGCGCTCGCGTACTGCATGGACCACTGGTTGCCGAAGCGCCGGAACATCTCCTGCCGAGCCGAGTCGCACGTCCCGGAGATCACGGCGTAGTGGCCAGCGTGCGCCTGCCCGCAGCCGAACGTGAAGTACCAGTCCTGATTCTCCGTCTTCTCGACGAATTCCACGAACTGCTCCTTCGACACCTGGATCTTGCTGCCGTCCGTGGCCGGGATCAGATGCAGCATCGGCTTGTCGTCAACACCGTGATGCTTCAGCATGCACGTCTCGCAGCGCAGCGGACCTCCGTCCTTGCCGTAGAAGTCGAACTGCGGAGTGCAGACCCGCGTGATGCCGCAGTCGCAGCACTTGCAGACCTTGTGCGCCCTGTTCGGACCGTCGTGCGTGATCGTTTCCTCTTCGTTCATCTCTCCGACTCCTGTCCCTGCGCCAGGTCCTCTTCCCCGCGCAGAATGGTCAGCGCGTCCTGGTAGCGCCGCGCGATCGTCTGCTCCTCGGGCGGCAGCTCGTGGAGCCGTCCCAGGTTGTCGAATATGTCCTGGACCTTCACGGCGAATGCGATCGTGTTCCCGCTGTCCTTGATGCGCCGGATGAACTCCTTGTAGGTCGGCCGGTTCGGCGCCCCCTGCGACGGCCGCGAGAGCAGCTGCACCGCCTCGACCACGGACGCGGAGAACCCCTCGCGCAGCAGCTCGTCCGCCGTCCAGGGCGTGTCCTCGATCACGTCATGGAGCACCGCGGCCGCCATGGTCTCGTCGCCGTGAACCGACACGCCGACCATGACCCGAAGGGGATGCAGGACGTACGCCCGACCGATCTTGTCGACCTGTCCCGCGTGCGCCATCACCGCGAACTGGATCGCGTGCTCCAGCGATCCGCGCTCCGCCTTCAGCCACATCATCCTCTCCGGTTCCATCGTTGCTTCCCTCCGTTGGCAGGCCAGCATCGCGCTGGAAATCCATCTCACCCGAACACTTTACCGCGATCCCGTGCGTTTGTCAACGCGAACACGTGTTCGCCCTACGCTGCGTCCCATCTCTCCCAGCATGCGCGGCACAGCTGGTTCCGCTCACCGCCGACCATGTGCAGGATATGCGCCACCAGCCGTGATTTTCCCGGAGGAGTGAGGCTGGTCACAACGCGCGCGCTGAGCACGCACTCCACCTGCTCCCCACAGCTCGGGCACTTCCAACCGATCGCGACCCCGCCGTTCGGGAGGCTGCTGGTCTCGTGCTCGACGGGGCCACGCGGCTTCGTCCACCCGAACGGCCACTTCTCCGGGATCGCCTTGTCGTTCTTGGGCCTCGCGCGCAGCACGCGCAGTCGATCCCCACAGATCTGCGCCCGCGGCTGATCTGCTGGCCGCTTCGGAACGGGATTCGGCCGCGTCATCTCCCGGATACGCAACCGTGCGCTCTCCCGCTCGTGCTCCGGCGTGGCCGGGTGATCAGCGAGTGCCCGGAGCTTCTGGAGTAGGTCCTTGCGCTCCATCGGCCGCCTCCAACTGGCGATCCACCTCGCGGCGGGCGCCGCGCAGGCTGTTCAACTCTGCCCGCAACGTGTTCAGCTCGGCATCGCGCGCCGCCTTCACCTCGGAAAGAGAGCGCTCCATGTACGCCATCGCCAGGCAGACGCGCTCCAGGACTTCGTCCCGCGCGATCTCCCCCGCCGTCGGTCCGTACGGATCTGGTGTCTTCGCCAGCTCCCTCTCGCGCTCCGCAACCATGGCGCGAACCTCGTCCATCGTGTACACCCGCGCGTCCAACATCTACATCCTCCTGTTCTACTCCGCCAAGAGCGGGATCTTCAGGATCTCCGTCCTCTCGTACTTCAGCGCGTCCGCGGCCCAGAACTCCGTCTGCGCCTCCGATTCCGGCAGCCCGCTCGGGAACCACGTGTGCCGGTACTTGTGCTCGTGCCCCATCAACACGATGTCGGCGCGGCCCAGGACCACGTCGAAGAACTGCTTCGCGTCGTTGAGGCGGCAGAACCAGTCCGTGTAGAACGGGTTGTGGTGGAGGGCCACCACGCTGATCGCCCGCGCCTTCTTCATCGCGTCCAGCTTGCGCTTCAGCTTCCAGAGGTTCCAGCGTCCGATCTGCCCCTGCGCGAAGTCCACGATGCTGCCCGTCCGCATGCAGGAGTCCAGCACGATGATCTCGCCGACCGCGATGCCGTCTATCCTGAACATCCACGGCGTGTCCGCACAGAGCGCATGCCGCAGCTTCGCGAACCGCCGCTGGCACTCCCGGTCGTAGAAGTTCCCGAGCAGCCCAAAGGAATGATTACCGGGAACGACAACGATCCGTCCTTTGAAGGGGGAAAGAAGGCGCAACGCATGCGCGTACTGGTTCTCCTTCCCATCATCGACGATGTCCCCGGTAACAACCAGGACATCACCGTCGCCCATCATCTCTTGAACCTGACGCAGCTTCCCCTCCACCACGCGGTTGTGCTTCATGTCCCCGCGCAGGTGCAGATCCGAAATGTGCAGAATCCTCATGGCATCCACCTCTTTCCCGTGACGACTCGGCTAATCTGTGCCCTTGAAATTCTGAACTCCTCCGCAAGATCCTTCTGCAACTCGCCACGTCCAACGCGCAGACGAATCTCCTCCACCATGGTTTCCGTCAGCTTCACCGATGCCGGGTTAGAACGGATTCTGTTCTCGCGAGCCGTCCTTCCAATGGGCATCCGCCCACGATCCCGGCAATCACGCGCGTTCTGCTTTGCATCCCCAGCGTACAGGTGGTCTGGGTTCACGCACCAGGGCCGGTCGCACCGATGCAAAACCATCGGCGCGCCAATGGCAGGCTCCGTGGGCCACGGCAAAGACTCCACCCCGCCCCACAGCAGCAGACTTGCCACGTGCGCACGGTAATTGTGTCCGTGCTCGCGAAATATTCCATATCCATCACTGCCCAGAGCACCGGTCCATTCCCAGCAATCATCAATCTGGCGCACCTGAACCTGGCGCATGAACCGAGTCCGCATGCCAGACTTCCGCATGGCTACCTCCCCACCCACTGGTCACGCGGGACCTCCGCGCCACCCTTGTCCACAGCCACACGGTTTTCCGCGCTGCTGCTCACCCGATGCCCGTTCTCGCACTGGCGCCCGTGCCCCTTGCGCAGATCCTCCAGATTGTGCGGCCCCGGACACCGGCAGGAACCAACGAACTTCCCGCCGCACACGGGGCACGGCTCACCGTACGGCCACTCCTTCTTCGCCCCCTCCAACTCCTCGAACAACTTCCGCATGGTATCCTCCTACAGAACCAGCTCCTGCTGGCCCATCTCGCGCAGGACTTCCCGGATGTCCCGTCCATCGATCCCGTCTCCAACGGTCACCCCTACCAGACGGTCCGCATCCAATCCACGACACGCTGCAATTCGTCAGGATTCGAATCTCTTTTCAAATTGTTACAACGCCAACAGACAAGGGCGATGTTTCCCACTACATATCCTTTTTCCAAATGTATCCTATCCAAGCTCGGAGAATCATTTCGCTTCCTGCCGTCATGTTTATATGCAACATCAAATTCACGACCACAACACGCGCAATTCCTCTGTGACATCAGCCAGTCTGTCAAATATGCAATCGTGAACACGTCTGCATCGAACTGAATTCCGTGCTCCGAACTCCGGATTTGCATGCCACCCCTCATCACAGTGGCGCGAGCATGGAAAGGATCTCTATCCTGCTTGATGCGTGCTTGTTCTCGTCTCTTGGGAAGTTCCAATTCTCGACGCTCTGCCCACAAGGCCCTACGTCTTTCCTTGTATGGTTCCCCCTTCTTCGCCTTCCACTCCCGATGATATTTTCGCCTGCAAACGCGACAAACCCCACTTATTCCATTTCTACAGTCGGGGCTAGGAGTAAAAAAATCCAACGTCTCCGGTTTCGCTTCCCCGCACTTGCTACACCTTCGCATTCCCTGTTCGCCCGGCATGCCTAACATCATGGTCCTGTAAATCCGATCGGTCAACTAGACATGCAGGGATTTCTGATCGGTCAAATTCTCAATATCCACACGAATATCATTCCCGGTAACGCCCAATCCTATGGTCGTCCATCCCGGACGCGTGGCGCGCGCGAACAGCTCCAGGCGCCGCGTGCCAGCCATCAGATCCTCGATCTCGCGGTACACCTCGTCCGGCTTCTGCGAGTGCTCGCGCACTTTGGCCTGCACGATCTGGTGCACACCCGCGCTCGCTCGCTTCGGGCTGCCGCGCACTCCCAGCAGGACCAGCTCCGCGTTGGCCCGCGTGTAGCTGCCCATGCCCCAGTGCAGCTTGCCGTTGGTCGTGCGCTTTTCCCAAACGAACGCGACCGTTTTGTACTTGAACCCGTACGCCGCCATGACGCGCAGCGCCACGTCGATCTGCGGACACGTGGCCCACAGGAAGAGCGCGCAGTCCGGAGCGGCCAGCTTGCCCACCGGCAATGCCGCGATGTCGTCCGCGGTCATGGTCTTGTAGTGGAACCCTGCTCCGCGCTCTCCAGCCTGCTGCTTGTCCGAATAGGCCATCAGGACCACGGTGGGTCGGCGCAAATCACGTCGTATCTACCCACCGTGGTACCATCCTCGCTTTGTCGCATATCCCTGAACCAACCTTTCGAAATCCTCTTCACCCAGGGAACTTTTCGCCCAGTTGTACCAATTGCAAACCACATGAACATTCGAACGGACGTATCCGCGCGTAGAGTCGATCCGATCAAGGCTTGCAGTAAAAGGCTCCCGATACGGTTGCCCCGTATGAAGCCGACGAAGCGCAATGCCCGTCGAGTCACAACAAAAATCATTCTTTTCCATGAGGGAAAAAACAAACACTTTGTCGATGTCGAATTCCATTCCAGACTTCCTAGCACGATACCGAGATCTACGAACCATATCGGCTGCGATGCCACGCCAAGAATTCCGGTAAACATCAACACCACTCTGTTCGCATGGACGACAAACACTCCCCAGATAATTCTCGGATTTGTTTTCGATGAGCTTGTGCCGCATTCGAAATTGGGATCGATCCTTGATCGCCCCACACACTAAGCACTTTTTCAGTCTATCAACTCCGAGTTTCTCCCGCATGGCACGCAGCCCACCCATGGACTGCTGCATCACGCCCAGCATCCCTATCAGGTTCCTCTTTCGGAAGATGCTCACCGGCGGAATCAGCCCAAACTCATCGATAAGTTTGCGCAATTCCAATTCCACCGACTCCGATGTCCACTTCTTTTTCATGATCCCATCATACCAGAATTCCATTTGTCGTCAAGGTCCACGGAGGGTCCATCGCGATGACGTCGAATCCGCTCATCGATCCACCCCCTGGACCACCAGGGTCACCTGGAGCCGGTAGTCGTTGTCGGGATGCTTCTCGTAGAAGTCCATCTCGCGGATGCTGTTGGAGCTGGCACCGTGCGGGCCCGCCTCGTCCTGCGAAACCATGATGTCGGAGAGCCGAACCAGACGCTGATCATAGAGCGCCTTGGAGGCGTCCAGAATCTGCTTGACCAGAGCGTCCCGCGTAGCACGCTGCGCCACCGACATCTTCGCCATCTGATAGCCGCCTCTGCCTGCCATGCCTCACTCCTCGTCTAGCCCGTCTTGAACAACACCAGCTACCAAGTCCAGGTTCGCTTTATCGCTCCACGCTGGAGCATTCTCCGGCAGCAGAGCGCCACCGGAAAGGCGCTCGATGAGCGTCAGGATGCGGCGCGCCACCGCCTCTGCCTGATCCTTCCGCTCCTCCGCCGTTTCTGGTTCATCCCCTACAATCCCATGAAACTGCGCCGACTTCAACCCGAGCACGTCCATCATGACCTGATCGTACCCCGTGTTCGACACGCAGTAGTAGCTCTGCACCTCGGTCATATCATCGGGAGCGCCCACGCGCGCGATGCGCGTTTCGCACTGTCCATGCACGGCCGGGGCCCAGTCCAGCTCCGCCATCACCGAGCAGGTTGCCCGTGTCTGAAGTCCGTCGAGTCCAGCCGCGGTGCGCAGAGAGAGATCGGCGACCAGGGCATCTCCGTCGATGAACCGATCCAGCGCGGCGTCCTTCTGCTTCTCCGTCTCGCGACCCGTGAGAACCGAGATCTTGAAGTCCGCGAGCTTGTCGATGAGGATGTCGTGCACGTCGTGATGCCAGGCGAACACCAGCGGTCTCTCCCCGGCCGCGATCAGTGACGCCACGAAAGCAGCCACAGCGGGCGCCTTGCACACCCCCGCAGCATGACGCGATCTCCGGTCGATGTCCCGCGCCACCCTCCCGCGGTTGAACCACTCCAAACCCTTGTACCCGCGAGCCTGCTCTACCGCCGCCTCCATCATCTTGGCGTGGAGCCCCTCGTCGTGCTCCAAGTCCTGCACGTGTCGGACCACGCGCGGCATCTGCGGCCGCACCTCGGTCCAACGCCGCCGCAGCAGCAGGCCCTCCCGCCGCAGGTAGTCGCCGAGCACGTCCGGTTGCGCTACCACCTTGTTCCCGTACCCCGTACACCACTCCCGAGAGAAGGCCTCCGCGGAGCCCAAGCAGTTGAAGTCGAGGGCGTTCGTCACCGACCAGATCTCCGTGCCGTACCCGTAGATCGGCGTCCCGGACAGACCCCACACGCTCGTCGAATCGGAGGACAGCAAGGATGCTGCCGAGTACTTGCCCGTTCCTGTGTGCCGTAGCTCCTGCACCTCGTCGAAGATCGTCACCGGGAACCCGTGCTTCAGCAGCGCGTTCTTCCACGGCGCCAGCAGCCCGTAGTGGATGATCGCGAAGGGAGTCTTGGGGATCTCGTACGGCGTGGTCGTCCGCAGGATCGGCGCGAGGACCGCCCCGCGGCGCTTCGCGAACTTCCAGTCGGACTCCCCCTCGCGCTGCGGCTCCGTACCTGGCATGTCGAACAGCGCGCCGATCATGCGCTGCCACTGCCGCTGCACCTGCGTCTGCACGACCACCAGCACCGGGTACTTGCCCAGCGCCGCCGCGGCAGCCAGCGCCGTCCAGGTCTTGCCCAGCCCCATGCCATCCGCAAGGATCGTGCGCTCGTTGGCGAGCAGGAAACCGACGCCCTCCTCCTGGTAGGGGAACAGCTTGCCCACGAACTCTGAGGGAGGCCGCACCGCCGAGATGTCGGCGTTCGTCGATCGCCGCACCGCGTGCTCGATCGCGACCGCCCGGGCTGTTGCCAGAGCGTCGTCGCACTGCACGTCCAGCGGGTAGCGCAGCAGAAACCAGTTCAGGTCCTCGGCCACGCGCCGCGTGTTGTGGAACGCCAGGTACTTGCGGTTGACGTTGGCCCCCGGGAACAGGCGCCGGGCCGCCTCCATCATCGCGGGCTCCCCGGCGATGCAGAACCGGCGGTTGTCCTCGTCGTAGACCAGGGTGCCGTACCGGTGTCCGGCCAGCGAAGGTACTACCAGGTGGTCCGGGGTATAGCTCACGTCACGATCCCCGTTCTCCAAAACTTACCCACCTATCCACGACTGGCATCGATGGAGTTTGGTTCCTGCCCAATCGGGAGTTTCGTCCGCCTCTTTCGAGACGAGCCAGCGCTCCCAAGGCGACAGGCTGTCGCGGCCGAACTGGCCGCCCAATTCTCTAGAACCTTCGCTGCGTTCTCGTCCCGGTCATGGACCACCCCGCAAGAAGGGCAGTCCCACTCTCTGACGGACAGCGGCAGATCCTCCATCACGTACCCGCAATCGCTACATTCCTTCGAGGATGGTTTGAACCGCGGGTAGACCACGACATCGGAACCACACATCAGCGCCTTGTACGTGAGCTGCCTCCGAAACTCAAAGAATCCCATGTCTGCAATTGCCCGAGATAGACGCTGGTTCTTCGCCATCCCGCGCACATTCAGATCCTCGATGACGATCACATCGAACCGCTGCACTAGATTCGTCGTCAACTTGTGCAAGGCGTCCGTGCGAATGTCCGCAATCTTCTCGTGCACTCGCGCCAACCTCACCTTCGCCTTGGCCCGGTTCTTCGATCCATTCCGCTTCCTGCTCACCGCCTTGTTCAGCATGCGCAACCGCTCCAACGCCGCTCGCAACGGCCTCGGTCCATCGATGTGCTCACCTGTAGACAGAGTAGCCAGATGTGTAATGCCGAGATCCACCCCGACCGTGCCGTGGTTCTTGTGCACGATCGGAACGTCCTCGACCTCCACCAACACACTCACGTACCACCGTTGAGCACGTCGCGATACCGTCGCCGAAAGAAGACGACCCTCAAACCGTAACTCCTCCCGCATCCGGACCCACCCGATGCGGGGAAGGCGAATCCTCCTGCCCTCTATTCGGAACAATCCAGGAGTATTGTCAGACGCCAAAAACGAGTCATGGATACCTTTTTTCTTGAATCGTGGGTATCGAGTCCGCTTCTTGAAAAATGCTCCGAACGCATCCCCCAAATTCTGGATTGCACACTGCGGAACCGTCTTGCTAACCTCACACAGCCACGGGAACTGTTCCCGCTTGATAGCATTCAATTTCCGACGCAACATGCTTTCATTCGGTTTCTCGCCCGCCACATACAACTGCTTCCAATTTTCCAATGCCCAGTTATAGGCGAACCGAGCACATCCCGCTGCCTTTGAGAATTCCATCTTCTGCCGATTCGTAGGGTCCAGCGCGATTTTATGAGCGCGAATCACGAAACGCCCGCCTCCCGCATGACCAGATCCACCGCATCCCGCAGCACCTGCGACATGGACGCGCCTCGTCGTTCGGACTCCCCCCGCAACCACGCCATCTGCCGCTCCGTCAGGATGAACCGCGTCGGGACCTTGGGTTGCTTTTTCTTATTGTCCTTCATCGTGCCTACTGTATGCCAATTCTTGGCAAATTTCAACACCAAAATACTCAATCGAAAAATTAAGTCACGATCCCCCAGTTGGTCGCCAGCGATACCACCCGCACCGGCTTTCCGTGGGCCCCGGCGGGCGTGTGGATGAGGTTGCGCTCCAGGACCAGTACCACGGCGGACACCTTGGGCGAGGCGGCGTAGCGGGCCACCTGGGCCTCCACGCGACCGGTGTGCTGCTTCCCGCGCTTCACCTCGATCGCCACACCGCCGTCGCACAGGAAGTCCACCCGGCACCGCGGACGGAGCTTGACCTCGTGCTCGTGCTTGATGCCCGCGCGATCGAGAGCCTCTCCGATGTCCCGGTGGATGTGTTGCTCGGACACCGTGGCGTGCAGCCGCAGGTTGCCGAGAGCGGCCACGATCCTGTCCAGAAGTTCCTGCACCGCTACCTCAGAGACCGATCCTGCCAGGCGCGGACGCGCGACATCACGAGCGCCTCGATCTCCTCGATGCGGGGGTGCGCCGGGAGCGTCGTCTGCTCGAACGCCCGACGCGCTTCCTCCACCAGCCGGTCCGCCCACTCCTGGATCTGCTCCAGCTCGTACCTGCCCTGCTTGATGTCCACGATCTCCTGCGCGTACGGCAGCGGGAACACCAGGCGCCCGTACCGCATGAGGTCGATGCCCTCCTTGAGCAGGTGGATCACGTTGCTCGCGAACTTCGTGTCGTAGCCGTACTTCGTGAACAGCGCCGACCGGTGCGTGGCCTTGCTGAGCCGCTCCTCGATCATCTTGCACGCCTTCTTGGCGTACACGCCCGGCTCGAAGTAGAGGTCGCCCACCCGCAGGTGCTTGCCCTTCTCGGGCTCCCCGACGAACAGCCGGTTGTCCCGGAACTCTCCCAGCACCGCGTGCGGGTCCTGAACCTTCAAGAACTCCAGCGCCCCCTGGAGCGCCGCGTAGTTCTCTGGCTTGATCCGCATCTTGTGGCGCTGCCCGTCCGCGTACTTCACGAAGCGGTGATGGCCGCCCTTGTGCGGGAACAGGTGCGCGTGGTTCAGCAGGTCGCGCCCGAAGTTCTTGGGCTCGTCGAGCAGCACGTTTTCGTCGTTGGCGAACAGCAGGTGCATGATGTTCGGGTTGTTCTCCATCGCGAGCTTGATGAAGAAGCGGTACTCGTAGTACGTGCAGTCCACCGCATCAGCCGTGTTGCGCCCGCTCTCGTCCTTGGCGGCCACGTCCTCTTTCAGCGTCTCGCACTTGGCAAACCCGTAGACCATCTGCGGCGCGGGCATGAAGATACCCGTGAGGTCCAGGTCGCTCTCCGGCGTGTTCGTGCCGAACAGGTGCGACCCGCACCGGATCTTCAGGACCAGGTTGTCCTTCACGATCTTCTCGTAGTTCATGCGTCCCTCCCCGTGATCGGCGGGAATTCCCGCGGCCACACATGCTGCGACATCACCTTGATCACGCTGTCCTTGACGAACAGCGGCACGCCATGGTCCGCACACCACTCCCTGATGCGATGGGCCGTGTGGATGGGATAGAGCGGACGCGTGCCAGCCCCCGTCTGGAAGCCCATCACCACCCAGTCCAATCCCGCCAGGCAGGCCGGGTCGAACGCCGGGTCCAGCAGCGGCTCCACGCTCGCCCAGAGCTTCCCAGGCCGGGTCCCCCACCGCAGCATCGCGTCATCGCGCACGCGGGCCAGCAGCGCCCCAGCGCGCCAGCTCGACGCGTTGTCCGTCAAGCTCACGCCGAGGTGCATGCTCTGCGGCCACATGATCCCGGCCGCCAGCAGGTCCGGACGCTTCGTCAGCGCCAGCACCGTGTGCCCCCGATCCGCGATCTCGGCCGCGAAGTGCGCCGTCTGCGCCTGCACCTGATCGGACAAGATCCGGGCTCCGCCGGACCAGTCGAGGGCCAACGCCTCTCCCTCGAAGCACATGTCGCCCATGCTTCCCACGAAGATCCGCTTCGGCTTCCGCGACCACGTGAAGCGCATCATCTCGCGCTCGTACACGCTGGCGTGGAAGGCAGGCGCAAAGGGATCGCCCCCGCTGGTTGGGATGTGCGGGTTGCCGCCCGTCAGCGCCGCCACCACGTTGTACGCCGTTCCATCCACGTGGCCGAGCCGCCACGCCATGCGCCGGGCATAGCAAAACTCGCACCCCTGACGGCATCCCGTGAAGAAGTTGATCGTCTCATCACACCAGTCGATGCGGGTCCGCGCCATCCTGTCACCCGTTCAGCGGCGCATCCGTCTTCAGGATGCACTTCCCGTTCTTCGGATCGCGGCCGCGGATCTCGCACTCCAGCAGCCACAGCATCTTCGTGTACTTCGCCGTCTCGCCCGTGTTGCTCCAGCAGCACATCAGCGCGATGAACGGCATGATCGCGATCAGCACGCCCACCAGGAAAACGATGATCCCGAATCCCAAACCGATGCCTTCCATAACCCACTCCCTCTCGCGCTATGCGCGTGTTTACAGCCGAGCTGCCAGCCACTTGATCGCGACCTGCGACTCCGGCGTGACGATGCCGCCCTTGCGCACGATCGCGGCAGCCTTCGTCAGCCACTCTCCCGCGAATGCCAGGTCGTCTTCGGTCAGGTTGTACGATCCCAGCTTCTTGACGATCGACGACGGCGTCGGGCACTTCCCGGTGAACCAGTACACCATCTCCATGGACGCCCGGTAGCACTCGCACTCCGACAGCGTGCGCTTCGAGCTGTCCAGGCAGTAGTCCCACGCGAAGTCCGCGCTGTGGAACTGCCGCACGTGGGCGTGCTCGTGCACACACACGATCGCCTGCGAGGCCAGCGGCACCCAGGACGGATCGCCCACCGAGAAGTTCGGGTAGATGCCGTGCCCCAGCGTGATCGTGAAGTCGCGCAGGAACTTCTTCCGGTCCATGATGCCCATGGCCGCCAGAACGACGCCGATGATCTGCATCTCGGGCGCCGTCTTGTCCTTCACGGTGGTCCCGTACTTCCGGCACATGTACCGCCAGAATGCGTTCGTCTGATCGCCAGTGATCGTGTGCGTCGTCATCTCGTTCCTCCCTGGTACTCCGCCCCCTTGGGGTAGCTCTTTCGGCAGGCCAGGCGTCCCCGCTGCACCTCGTCCTGCGCCCGGCTGACCGAAGCCTCCGCCTTCGCCTCGAACGGCTCGCCCTCCACCACGTCGAGCCACTCGAACGCCCAGAACCCGCCGCAGGCCTCCGCCAGCTTCGCGTCGCAGGCTCCCATGCTCTGCACCTGAAGATCCAGAGCGGATTGAAGCAACTGCGCCTCGACCCGCGCCTCATCCCGATCGACCTCCGCGTTCAGCCACATCACCGTCGTCGCGATGAACCCGACGAGCATGACGATCACGGACACCGCCGTCATGATCCGCTGCGTCCAGGTTAACCGGCGCTGCTCTTTGGCGTGATCGTACATCATACGCTCTCCGTGTTCTTGGCGCAGTTGGCCTGCTTTCCCTTCTTCTTGCGCTCCAGGTAGTCCACGCTGACCAGCTTGAGGATCACCCGCCCGCACTCCGGATCGCGCCGCGGCGTCAGCGGCTTCACGACGCAGCCCTCGCGTTTCAAGATTTCCTCTTGTGGTCTGCAACCAGCGTACACCATTCCACAAACTCCTCTTCCGTGTAGTCCTGCTTCATGTTGTTCACGATCTTGTGGACCCACTGCACATTCGACAGGACATAGGGCAAATTGCTATCCTTGCGATCCAGGGATGCCGTCTGCATTGCTTTTCTATCCCGATACGCACGCACGAATCTCAACGGAATCCCAGTCAGCGCACACTTCCTGTCTTGTTGCAAAAACAGGTTCCACGCCTCTTCCATCGTGAGATCGAAAACGAGATCCCGCACCACAGCATTGTACCGAAGTCCGTACCAATAAGAACCACTGATCTCGCCGAATCCAGAAAATTGCTTATTGGGTAGACGCTTACGACATCCACACGACTGCGTCTGCCCAAATCGCAAACTTGCCCCTCTCACCTCTGTAAGGTTCCCACACTCGCACAGACATTTCCAGACGCACTGTTTGCCCTTCCGATCCGGACACAACTCCAAAACGGTCAGGGACCCGAACACCTGCCCCTTCAGGTCTATGCGATTGTGTGCTGGATGTCGGCACTTCATGGGAACGACACTTCCTACTTGGACAACTTGATCTTCGGCGATTTCCTATTCTTGATGAACGTCTTGACTATGGGACGCTCCCGCTGCTGCGCATCCAACTGCGCCTCCCCGACATCCGCGATCTGCTGCGCCAGGACCAGCGCCCCGCAGGTCGACAACTCCAACCGGTGCATCACTTCGTTCGCGTCCTCGTACGACAGATGGACCGTGTTGACCCCCGCCGCCTCGACGAACATCTTTCCTTCGACCGGCTCGCATATCAGGATGCCCACGGCCCGGCGCTCGGAGATCGCCTCCCCCAGCTTCTTCATCACCTCGTCCAACTCCGCCTTCGCCTCCGGATGCACCCGGACCGCCTTCTTCCCCGTAGCCATCATCAACCTCCTCATGTTCTCAGAAGCGCCACGGCATCCTCCGATGACGCCTCGTACCCTGCCTTGTACCCCGCCGCGTACCCCGCATCGGCCGCGGCATCCTCCTTGGCGTCACCGCTGGCCGTGTCGAGGGTCCACAGCCTCGCCCGATTCCGCGTCTCCAGCGCGAACTCCTGCGACTGAATCCGCTGGCGCAGGTGCGCCTTCACCGCCTCGTCGCGCTTGACTTGGACCTTCGCATCGTCGAGCTGCATCGCGTATTCTCCGGCCCGACGTTCCAAACCATCGGAGCGCCCACGTTCATCAAACAAAAGTCTCTCATGTATCCCTACAAGCTCCCGCGCCACTGCGAGTTCAACTTCGAGTCGCTTGTTCTCTGCTACAAGTCTTGACCGATCAGCATTTGCCTTCGTCGTCGCTTCTGCGGCTTCGGCTACGCTAATCGAGAACAGCGGCTGTCCGACATTAGCTATCTCGTCGCGTATCGCTGCTCGCCATGACTCCTTCGAGACGTCATCGAGAACGTCCCAGTGCATCCTCGGATCGGACGCGGCCACGAACAGCGCGGATGCCGCCTGTTCCACTCGTTTCGCGTAGTCGGCAAGCTGTTCCTGAATCACCGCGTCCGTGTGCTCCCCCAACCGTTCCGCCGCTGCGGCCATGGCCTCTGGTTTGTCGAGTCCGTAGAACGCCAGGGCAGTAGCCTGGTCGGCATCGTCGTTCGGCTCGTTGCACTCGCATACGGCATGGTTATGACCGTTCTCATGTCCTACCGGAAGAGTACATCTGTCGCCATGTGGGCAGGTGGATTTGCAACGTCCACTGAATGGGTCTTCCCAACCACGTCGAATAGCATAATTGGAAGGGTCAAATGATATATCTTGCGTGTCGCTCACGGGGAAAGAAAAACCGTGCCTCGCGACGGTTTCACATATCTCCCTTCTCGCTTCCGAAAGTCGCATCGAGTATCCGTGGGATTTTCGCTCCATGACATCGAACCGTTCCTGCTCGTCCAGAATCCTCTTCTCGTAGATCTTTTCACGCTTCCGTGCCGCCGCGAGCCTGCTCGCTATGGCTGCCCGCTCTTTGCGCGCGCAAGGAAGGCACATCCTCTCGTCGTTGCCCGCATCGTAGGTCCTGGATTCCAGCCCGCAACGGCAGCAAGTTCCGATGGGCAGGAGCAGATCGAACACGCGCAGGCTGCTCTGGTCGGAATCGCACGCCGGGAATCGCCTCCGGTACTCCTCGACGGTCATGTCCAACTTCGCCGCTCTGTTCTTCTCCGTGTTGCAATCGGGGCACAGGCCGGGGAATGCCTCCGGATCGTCGGCATCGAAATGATGGCTGCAAATTGTGCATTCGTCGCTCATTGCGCACTCTCATCCTTCGACCTTGTCGCGATCTCGCTTTTCTTCTTCTTCCGGCGGTCCTTATCCCAGTACGGGGACTTGCAATGTGGGCAGATCCGCACCTCCTCCTGCTTCGGTATCCAGACATGCCCGCACCGCTTGCACTCCAACCTCGTGATCTCTACCTTCATACCTGTAGGTATACCCTTGACGGTGTTACTCGTCAAGCGGAAATTACCGCCTCTTCAGGTAGTCCACCGAAACCAATTTCAACTTGACTCGCCCACATTCCGGGTCCCTTCGAGGGGTGAGCGGGGAGACGACGCAGCCCTCACGGATGTTGTCCGCCCCCGGGATCGTGGAGTTGCCATCCGCCAGCATGGCCAGCTCGGGCGACCAGGCTCCGACGAACAGGAGCGGCGCCGTCGGCAGACCCAGGTCCGCGAAGATCGCGCGGGCCGTCACGGGAGGCAGCCACTCGCCGCCGTGCCGGATGTCGTAGAAGGCCAGCCGCAGCCCGAACTTGCTCCGGTCGATGCCGTAGTGGTAGCCCTTCACGGAGCCGTACAGCTCGCCGTAGAACACGTGGTCCGGGTAGCGCGCCAGCTTCTCCTCCAGTCCGAGATCGTCCGCGGCCCGCCACCAGGCCACTCGTGGGTCCCGGATCTTCCACCGCGTGTGCGACCCCGCGTGCAGCGCGCCGTCCACGAACACGAACCGGGAGTTCTCCCCGTTGATCTTCTCGGAGATCTCCACCGGCTCGCCCGGCTTGATGATCTCGCTGAAGCGCCGCATCGACTCCACGTCGTAGTGCACCGCGTCGACCTTGGGCGCCGGAGCATCCAGGCCGTCGCCGCTCGGCGGCGGCTCCCAGTGCGTGCATCCCAGCTCCACCATCACGTCGTCGCCCTCTTTCCAGCCGGGACGCGCCTTGATGAGCAGTCCGAACGACTGCACGCCGCGCAGCCGCTTCGCCGAGATCCGCTTCATGCCGTCCTTGGCCTGGTCCGCCAGGAACGCGAACTCGGGCTGCGCCACCGGGACCATCGTATCGGGCTCGACGAACGCCGCGAGATCGCCGACGTGGAAGTCGCCGATGCGCGCGCACGAGGTGTAACCCCACACGTGAACCACTTCCAAAGAATCCGCGTCGGGATGTTTGTCGATCTGACCGATTCGAACCACCTTCACCGCGTGCTGGCTCATGGCTCCTCCTCCATATCGTTGTCCTCCGACTCGGGATCGCCCTCGGCCTCGGTGAGCAGCTTGGTGTCTCCGCCGGGAACGCGGGCCCGCCACACGTCCAGGACATGCTGCGCCGCGCGGTCCGCCAGCTTCCTGGCCGCCGCGAGCTGCCCACCGCCGGACACCACCGCACGGGCGTACGTCGCCACCCACGTGTCCGCCGCGAACTCCTCGGGCGTCTGCAACGACGCCAGACGCTTCATGGCCGTATCCGACTTCATGGCGCACCTCCTTCCGTCCCGGAATCGGGCGGCGCGCACTCCGTGGTCAGCATGCAGTTGTAGCCGCCTGCCGGGTCCGCGCAGCACGCGAACGCCGCGCCCTCGATCTCGGAGCAGTCCGCGATCAGCTCCCACTCGCCGCCCGAGCTGCACATCTCGGCGCGATCCCCGCTGCACCGCGTCTCGTTCTGCGCGCACTCCTCGCAGGCGCCCAGCAGGAACGCCAACACCACCAGTACCTTGATCATGGGTTCTCCTCTCCGTCCGGCCCCACGAGCAGCCTCAGCTCCTCGCGGCGCTCCGACTCGGTCATCTGATGCGGCGGCCCATCCGCCTCCTCGGCGAGATTGTCCGCGGCGTCGCCGTCCAGGTACGACTGCTCGCACTCATCTAGCGACCCGGCGGGCAACTCCGGCCCCGGCTGCAACTGGCACGCGTCCCGCGCGCACACCCCGAGCCGATCGGAGAGCTGGTTCATCACCTCGTGGTACGCCTGCGCATCGCTCGCCCACTCGCTGCACCGCGTCCCCCTGTACCAGGCCACACCGAATGCGTGCGCCTGCTCGGTGGGAGACAGCCACCCACCCTCGATCCGCGACCCCTTGTGGCACACCAGAGCCCGCGCGTACTCCTGGCACTTCGACACCTCGCGCTCTGACAGCGTCGAGTTGTCCATGCAGTCCTTCCAGATGCGGTGATACGCATCCTCGCGCTCCAGGCATTCGGGCGGCAGCTGGTTCTCGGACTCGTCGTCACCGCAGCCCACGAGCATCAGCGCCACCAGGATCATCATCCCAACCCTCATCGCTATCCTCCTCGTCTCGAAGGCGAACACGTGTTCGCTCTCCCCTGTGTGCCCGACTGGACTCGAACCAATGACCTCAACCTTGTCACGGTTGCGCTCTAACCAACTGAGCTACGGGCACAACACCTTCATTCCATCTCCCTGACCATCCCGCAGCGTCTGCACCGCGGTTCGCCGTCGATCTCAACCCACACGTGATGCCCCTCGACCGCCGCCGACGCGCCGCCGATCACGACCACCTCGCGTCGGCAGGACCGGTCCAACCGGCTCAGAGCCGCGTGCAGCGTGCACGCGTACCACAACCTGAACTCGTCGAGAGCACTCATCGCGAAACCCTTTTCATCTCCGGTATCGCACCGGGAACCAAGCTCTCGGACCCTACCTCATTGCGTCGCGTTTGTCAACACCCGTCTCGAATCTGCGCGCAGGCTTCGATCGCACGCTCGCACGTCTCCTCGTCGACAATTTTGCATTTCCGCCGATATGTCATATGATGTGTCAATGATTAAACCTACTGAAAAAACATGCACAAAATGTGGTTCCAAGGGACCGTTCTACTTCAACAAGTCGATGGGCTGCTACCGTAGCCGGTGCATCAAATGCCACAATGAAAGTAGCCGCGATTGGGCGAAAAAGAATCCGGAACGGAGGCGCCAAATTGGAAAGAAACACGACAACAAAAGACATAAGTTCAAGAGAATTTTCGAAAAGTACAAACTCACAGAATCCGAATTTGACAAGATGATGGAACGACAAGGATTCAAGTGCTGCATTTGCAAACGCACACTCGATCGCAAAAGCCGACACACTGTCGTGGATCACTGCCACAAAACGAACCGTGTTCGCGGCATCCTTTGTCGAAACTGCAACACTGGGATCGGGCAATTTCAAGACAATCCAGTTCTGCTACTTCGAGCCATAGAGTACCTCACGGAATCAGCTTCCGATCCTTTGAAATAATTTCCTTGCATATCTTAACAACCTCATCGCACCGCTCTTCCGAGAACTGCCCGATGTGGCACTGGGTCTTTGGGATTCCCAGTATCTGCGCCAGCTCCATGTACGCCTGCGTGCGCGTCATACGACCCTCTCGCCAGATCGAGTCGAAGGCGTCGTGCGCCCGGATGCGTGCGCGCCGCATGCCCTCGGTCGCCAGCACGCCCAGCGGGGTCTGTGTGCCCGCGTGGCACCCCACGTACGCGCATCCCTGGGGGCACCGCCAGAACATCTTCGCGTGCAGGTCCGGCCGGTACGGGTAGACGGCCGCACCGGTCACCAGCTCGGGCTTCTGCCCGCACACGGGACACGCGGTCGGGGGTGGAAGGCACGCGTCGTTGTCCCGCAACCGTTGGACGTTCTTGTTGCGCGCAGCCTCCGCTCCCCGGCGCCGCGGGCACACGGCCTTGTGCGCGACCATGGCAGCTCGGTTCGGCAGGACAGCCTTGCAGCGCGGGCACGTCACGCGTTGCGACGCCCTCCACATCTCGGTCTCAATCCGCGTCAGCATCGGTGTCGGGTCGAGCAGTTGCGGCGGCCGCGGTCCGTCGAGAGGCCACACCGAGCCGACCGCCCGGTAGCCCATCTCGTACAGCTCCAGGTGCAGCATGCTGAGGGGCTTGCCCTTGTCGTTCCGTAGAACGCGCATCACACGGCCGATCACGCTGCCCTCCTCGATGAACTCCCACTGCTCGCACTTCGTCTCGATCTCACCGTAGATGATCACGCCGCTGTCGCCCTCGACCATGACGCATTCCGTGGGCAGCCACCAGGGACAGCCCGCCAGCGGACCCGTGAATGGCTCCACCCCCACCACGATGCCGTCCTCGATCGCCAGGACCGGCGTGCCCACCGATGCCACCAGGTCGACGCCCGTGTGCACGTCGAACTTGCGCCGGTTCCCGAAGGCCCCGTAGGCAGGCGGGCTGGGCACGAGCACAGGGTCGTACAGAGGGAAGCGCATCACCCATCCTGCGGCTTCGTGGGCATGTGGAATGCGCGGAACTCTATCATCTGGATCTCGCGATCCATGAGGAGGTCGTACACCTCCATGACCTTCTGCATGTCCCGGCCGTCGTGCGCCTGGAACTGCACCCACGCCTCCCAGGCCGTCTTGGCGTACACCGGGTAGTCGTTGTGATCGTAGGTGTCGGTGCACACGATCATGAAGATCGCGCCCTTCTCCACGCCTTCATCGAACCACTTTCGGAGATCTTCCTTCTTAGTGCTCATCGCTTCATCCTTGTCTCTGAACGCACCCTCCGCGCCTGGCAGTGGGGGCAATCGAACGTGACCACGTCCTCTCCCTCTGGGCCCTCCGAGATGTTGTACGGGCTCGCTTCGCGTGCGTTGAACTCGCGGCCGCACTTCGGGCATCGGATCAGCAGGATCACACGGGCACCGATTCGCTCTCGTGCTTCTCGGCAAGCGCGACCTCCGTGGCCGCCTCCATCGATGCGATCTCCTCCACCGTCTGGTCCCAGCGCTCGACCTCCTGGAACGTCAGCCCCCGGCAGGAAGCGTACGCGATCTCGCTGTCCATCGCGTAGTCCGCCGACGCCTCCTCGGGATTGCAGCCCACGGTGCTCTCGCATCCCGCGCACGCTCGCCCGCCACACGGGTCCCCCTCTATCACGTCCTCCAGGGCGGACCGCGCGCCGTCCAGGGCCGTCGACAGCGACCGCAGCGCTTCCACGACGTCCTTGCTCGGCTTGCCAACGATCCTCGCCTGCCAGGTCCCGTTCTTCTTTTCGATCCTCAGCATCTCGCACCTCCCGTCACGCATCGCGCGTGGCATCTGACCAGAGCTTAACCGATCCGATGGCGTTTGTCAACACCCTCGGCAGTCGCAGCCATCCGCGTGTCCGCGCTCGGGAGCGTCCGCGTGGAAGCTCTGCCCGCAGCCGCCGCAGCGCCGGACCTCGGTCAGCCCCTTGAGGAACTCGCGCCGCATCTCCGCGATCCGCTTCTCGCGCGGCATGAACTCGGGCAGGCGCGGGTTGAACATCACGTCCGCCGCGTGCCGCTCCTCCTGCTCCTGGGCCCACGTCTCGAAGTTCGGGCGCATCTCGTTTGCGAGGAAGTGGCAGGCCAGGCGGAACGTCGGCGCGTCCACATCGAACGGACCGCAGTCGCCGAAGTTCGGGTTGTTGTTGTAGATCATCATGCCTCGTCCCTCCTTTGAAGTTTCACGGTGGCCCACCCGATCGCGTCGTCCAGGTCGTCGAACTCGCCGTCCATCTGCGCCTCCAGAGCTTCCCGGAGGAGCGCCCCCATGTCCCTGCCGGGCTTCATGCCCAGAGCTACCAGGTGGCGTCCCAGGAGGAGACCCGGCTGCGGCTTGTCCTGCACCGCCAGGTCCCGCGCCAGCGCGACGTGCAGAGCCATCGGGTCCCCGCCGCCCACCGGCGGCCGTGCCCAGGCGTCCGCGCGCGCGAGCTGTCCCAGCGTCACGATGCTCGCCGGGGCCAGCCGGGCCGCCAGGCGCCGCACGAACCGCTTGGACGGCGTGGGGCAGCTCAGGTGCGCCATGTGCTCGCGCACGAGCGGCACGATCCGATCCCGGAACTCCGCGGGCATCCCGATCGCGTCGCAGAAACCCGGGCACAGATCCGCGCTGGCGTCCTCGTGGCCCTTGGCCGTGATGCGCCCCTCGGCGTCGGCCACCGTCGTGCTCGCCTTGCCGACGTCGTGGAGGAGCGCCGCGAAGACCAGCGAGATCCGCTCGCCGTCGTCCAGGTGGTCCGCCGTCGCGATCCGCGCGGCCGCGTCCACCGCCAGGATCGTGTGCCGCCAAACCGAGCCCTCGGGGTGATGCTTCGGATCTTGCGGCAACCCCACGATGCCCCAGAGCGAATCGAAGAGGATGTGCCACCCGATGTCAGCCAGGGCTTCCAGGCCCATGCCCGGGTGAGCCGAGAGCGCCCACTTCCGCCACTCGCCCCAGAGCCGCGAGGAGGGCAGAGTCGCCGCCGCGCTCCGCATGCCCTTGCACACGTCCGCCGTCTCCGGCGCCACCCGCATCTCGAACCGCGCCGCGAACTGCATGGCCCGCAGGGGGCGCAGCGGGTCCTCGGCGAAGCGATCCGACACGTGCCGGATCACCTTCTTCTCCAGGTCCGCGATGCCGCCGAAGTGGTCGATCACCTCGCCGGTCGCGCAGTCCAGCATCAGCGCGTTCCAGGTGAAGTCGCGCCGCTTGCACGCCTCGCTGGGGTCCAGCGTGGGGTCCACCGTCACGGCGAAGTCCCGGTGCCCGCGCCCCGTCGCGACCTCGCTCCGCGGCAGCGCGAAGTCCACCTCGTGGCCGTCCGGCGTCCAGAGCTTCGTGATCCCGAAGCTCGCGCCAACCGTCTCCACCCGCCCGCACGTGCTGAGCACAGACTCCAGGTCCGCGGCGCCGATCCCGTACACCTCGAAGTCGAAGTCCTTCACCGGCGTGCCCAGCAGCAGGTCGCGCACCGCGCCGCCAACCAGGTAGGGGAGCGCTCCGAAACCGCGAAGGCGCAGAACCGCCTCTTCCACCGCGCGCGGCAACTGGAATCCCTCTATCCGCCTCCACCGCATGTCGTCCTCCGGGCTCCCGCGGCGCATCGCGCCCCGCATCTCCACCTCATAATGCGCCCTTGTTGCCGTTTGTCAACACCCCGGAGGTCGATTTCCGGGCAAGATCGTGTGCGTCCACCCGGAACAAGATTAGATCTCTGCTTACCGGTGATCCCCCCGGCGCTCGGAGCGCTGCCCCCCTCTGGGGGGATTCGTCTGTGCCGGGGATCTTCGAGGGACATCGGAAGCCAGGAGGGAACCGATCAGGGGCAGCGGTCTGGGGCCTTGGCCCCCCGCCGTAGAACGGCTCCCCCCATGTGCCGGATCGTGAGATCGCGTGTCAAGCGGTATCTTTTAGAGCCCCGTATCGATGCCGAACCTTGTGGGTATTCGGAGAGGGGGAAGTCGCATGTTTCAATCGATCTTGAAACAAGTGTCGGTTCGGACGGGTTCTGTTGCTGCGCACACGTGTTCGTCCTCGGAGATCGCGGGACTAGATCACGCGCTCGAAGGAGATCACGAACACCTCAGGATCGTCGGCCCATCGCGCCCCACCCTTGCGCTTCCCGTTCAGGTCGTCCCAGAGGGCCGCGAACCAGCGCACGTAGCTCTGCACGCCGTAGGTGTAGAAGATCGGCTGCCCGCTCATCTCGGGCGCGCCCTCCCGTAGCGCATCGTCCGGCGTGATCTCCCGGAGACGCTCCCGGCGGATCGCCGTGATCCGGACGCGGTCCCGGATGAAGGGGTCGGGCAGGAAGCGGCCGGACCGGCGCCGCGGTGGTTTCTGCGACGCCATGCCCTCTCCCTGCCGCATCAACCCCACCGTCACCTTGGAGAGATAGTCTACCTCCTCATCCTTTGACAGCGGACGCTCGTGGATCACGCCGTCTTGGTACTGGCAGCGGAGCATCGCGATCCCGGCGTACTCCAGCTCACCGTGACCCTTCCCCAGCGAATGGAAGTACGGGCGTTTCTCCACCCACAACCGGTGCGGCTCCCCGATCCCGAGCACATCCCCGACCTTGTACGGGCACTTCCCCAACCTGCGCGTCATGGTCTTCCGGTCGGCCCGGATCGCCTCCCGCATCTCCTCCACAAACGAGATCCGCTTCATGAAACACGCTCCCTGCTCCAGGTGCGAGCCATCCCCAGACCGGACTTCTTGAGCGCTCGCCCGTTGGGGCACACGCACGGACCCTCGTACCCGATCCGATGCGTGCGCGCCGGGTTGAGCGACTCCGTGTGGATGATTCCGTTGTTTCCGCACAGCGCGCACAGGCCCGTCTCGATGTCGATGAACTCGTACCAGTCCACCTTCTTCGTGCGCGCGGATCGTGCCGCGTAGACCATCTCCTCCAGCTTGCTCATGTCGTCTCCTCCGTGCAGCCACAGACGGACGCGTACCCGCACCCCGTGGCATCGCAGGCCCGACAGATCCAGTCCTCGTAGCCGTCGCTCACGCGCCCGCTGCCGTGGCACAGCGAGCAGTCGTAGTGCTCGTTGCACGGGAACCGGGACCTGTCCCCATCGCACCGATCCCGCTCATCATCGCGCAGAGCCATCTACCCCGCCTTCAACTGCTGGTTCAGCACATAGGCAGCCTGGAGTCCCTCGTGCTTCAGCGGCTCCGCCACCCACTCCAGCGTCCAGTTCCCGGCCCCGAAGTGCGCGTCGTAGCGGTCGTGCTTCCAGTCCGATCCGATACCCAGATCGTGCGGCACGAAGCCGATGTCGGAGCAGCAATGCTGCGCCAACAAGTGCCCGTCGTCGCCGATGGCCATGGCGCTCAGCCACCCGGGCGAGCCACCGTTGCAGAAGCAGTAGATCGTGTGCATCTCGTCCTCCTTTACTCCGCCTTCAAATTGAGGATCGGCCGGATCTCCTCGACCACCTCGACCGTCGGCCCGATGGCCGTCCGGATCGCGTTCGCGTCCTTGTAGGCCGCGGGTCCGGACTCGTTGTTGACATGATCCTTGTAAGCATCTACAGTGTTCATGCCAAATGCAAAAAGGACATCATCATGATCTGTGGTAAGTGCAAAATGGACAAGAACACAAATGATTTCCACCAGGGCCAACTTCACGGCGGGTATTGCAAAGACTGCATGCGCATCTACGGTCAGCAATACTACCGCAACAACAAGAACCACCACTTGCAGATCACGAACCAAATTCGCCGAGAACGAAGCGCCCGGCGGCGTGAATTTGTCCAGAAGATGAAGACCATCCCATGCGCCGACTGCGGACACGTTTTCCACTCCTTCGTCATGGATCTTGACCATCGCAACCCTGCGTCCAAATTGGCGAGCATTCAATATCTGCTGTATTCCGCATCGGAAAAGATATTCCACGAAGAGCTGCTGAAATGCGATGTTGTTTGCGTCAACTGCCACAGAGATCGGGAACAGAAACGGTACTTGATCAAGCATCCAATCCCGACCCACTTGTCCCCTCGGCAAACATGGAACAAGGCAATAAAAGATCTCGCCAAGTCCAATCCATGCACCGATTGTGGAGGTACATTCCACTCGTGGCAGATGGATCTGGATCATGTTCGGGGTGACAAAGTTGGCCGCGTTGGAAGCCTCTCCCACAAAGTGTCCACCGATGTTTTGGAGCGAGAGATCGAAAAATGCGAACCTGTCTGCGCAAACTGTCACAGAGTTCGCACCTTTACACGCAATCCTCCCCGGAAACATCTTACCTCCTAGATCGCCTTGCAATTGAGAATCGGCTTAATTTCTTCGATAACTTCCACCGTTGGTTTGATGGCAGCCCTAATATCGTCTGCATTTTTGTAAGCGGAAGGCGCCTCGTCCAGCGGGATGCAGCTCGTGTAGATCCCTTCCATGCTGGCCCGCGCCGCCACCGGGTCCAGCTCCCTCTTGGCCTGAGACCGGCTCATGAGGCGGCCCGCCCCGTGCGGCGCCGACTCGTTCCAGTCCTTGTTCCCAAGGCCGCGGCAGATCCAGCTGCCGTCCCGCATGTTGAACGGGATGATCAGCCGGTCTCCGAGCGCCGCGCGCACCGCCCCCTTGCGGATGACCAGGTCCCTCGGGTCGATGTAGTTGTGGACCGTCTCGATCAGATCCTGGCTGCCGACGTCCAGAACCCCGAGCACCTCGGCCAGGATGGATCGGCGGTTCTGAGCCGCGTAGATCTGCGCGAAGACCATGTCCTCCACGTAGGCGAACAGGTCCTCGCCGCGCAGCGACTCCAGACCGCTGGGCACCGCCACCAGGGCCCGCTGCGTCTCCTTGTACCGCTTGATGCGCTTGTCGATCTCGTGGTTCGGCGACGACCTCCGGATCACCTCGATCTCGGACTGGTACTCGCCGGTCTTGAAATCCAGCAGCTGCTTGGCGGCCAGTCCCTGGTGGTACTTGCAGATCTTCTCGCCCAGCTGCCGCGACCCGCTGTGGATCAGCACCCAGGCCGTCCCGGGTTCGGCGCCGAGGGCCACCTCGATGAAGTGGTTGCCGCCCCCCAACGATCCGATCGATCGCTGCGCGCGCCCGTACTTCATCCCCACCCGCTTGCAGAGGTCCTTGAAGACACCCTGCGAGGCGCCCCAGTCCAGCGCGCGGAACCCTCCGCCCGCGAACCGGTCGTTCAGCTTGCGGCGTACCACGGTCATCAGCGCGTGCGTCCCGTCGTAGAAGGGATCGTCGTCCAGCAGCTCGTGGCAGTCGTCGGTCCGCACCTCGTGCGCGAACGGAACCCGGTCTCGGATCTCGCGATCGAGACGCTCCAGGCTGATGCCAGCGCGCCAGGGAACCCGCGCCGCCAGCACGCCGCAGCCAATGTCGACGCCCACTATTCCAGGAACTACGGCATCCCCGAGTGGCATTGTAAACCCTATCGGAGCGCCAGCCCCGGCATGGACGTCCGGCATCATCACGATGCGCCCAGTGAAAGCCGGGGAATTCACGATCTGCGTCAGCTGCGCCATCGTGGCACTGTCGACCGTTTCAGCAGTCACGGTCACTGTCGTGTATTTCCCTTGAATATCGAACATCGCCACCCCTCCTTACCATCCTCCAAAATGCTCAACGCGGTGACAACAAGAGCAGACCAGATCGCACTTCTCTGCCTCCACCACGATGGCCTTCCACGCACGGTTCACGAGCTGTGGAATGTTCAGCGCGAAAACCTTCACGGCAGGATCTCGATGATGGAAGTCGAACGCTGCACCGTTCTTCCCATCGTATTTCATGCCACACAGCACGCAGAAACCTCCCAGGAGAAGGATCAATTTGACCTTCCGACTTCGGCCATACTCCAACTTGTAGCCAATCCGAACCTCCCGATTTCGATGGTTCCACTCGCGCTTGTACTGCGTTGGGTTCTCGTACTTTCTGTTGTTGTGCCCAGAAACGTACCGCTTCTGCCTCCCGTACGGGTCCATCGACTTGATGAGTTCCCCGCATCCACAGGCACATGCGATCGTGGGAGCCGCTTCGAAAAGTCGCTCATTGCGTCGGTCCTTGCACTCTTTCCTCGTCATGGGTACCTCCAGATCGGAGTATACCACATCCGTTGTCTATCTCAAAAAAAATGGACGATATTGGTTGTTCGATGTTCGGGATGATCGCCTCGCCCAGCGGCATCGTGAACCCGATCACCGATCCCGCGCCCGCGTGCGTGTCCGGCATGATGGCCACCGGCCCCGTGAAGGCCGGGTGGTTGACCATGCCCGTGATCTGCGCGATGCAGCTGGCCTCAACCTGGTCCGCGTAGACCGTCGCCGTCGTGTACTTGCCCTCGATCGTAAACATCAGGCACCTCCGAAATCGTTCCAGTCGCCGCGCTCCAGCGCGAAGTGATCCACCGCGATGTGCACGTAGTTTTTCCCCGGCGGGCTGTTCTCCTCGCTCGCCCGGAACTCGAAGCGATCCGTCCCGTCCAGGATGACCTCGTAGGCGTGCCGGTCGACGCGCTCCACCCCTAACTCGCGCGCCAGACGTTCGAACTCGTCCGCTATGAAGCTCGCGTGCTCCCACGAGGCCCCGTAGATCAGGATCGGCAACTGCTCCGCGTTGTCCCGCATGGACAGCACATGCTCCAGCATCGCTCGCGTCTTTCCGGTCCCGCGCATCTACACCTCCTCGGCCGCGCATCGCACACGGTATCCTCGGGAAGTTTAACCGGTGCTGTTGCGTTTGTCAACTACCGTGTGGAGAGGCGGAACACGTTGCCGCCGCGCCAGGCCACCACCTCGTCGCCGCGCGCCGCCAGCCGCAGGTCCGACACGGCCGGGTCGCTGATCCGCTTCCCCTGCTGCGTGCCGCGCGCCGGGAACAGCGCGAGGTCGCCAGCTTCGTCGATCATGGCCACCACGCCCTTGGGCAGCGCCACGAAGTTGAGATCGCCGTGCCCCACGTTGCGATCCACCCAGCGCAGCTTGGCCGCGCTGCCGCCCACCTCGTACACGTAGCGATCCACGGTGCCCGCGCGTTCCGCCGCCACGATCAGCGCCGGTCCCTCGCAGCGCGCGCCGACCACACGAGCCCCGTCGAGGTCCGCCAGCCGCACCTGGTCGCTGCGCCCCGACGCCGGGAACAGGTTGGCGTACCAGGCCCCCAGGACGCTCTGCATCGCCACGCCCGGGTACAGCTGCGTCGCCAGCGGGGCCACGTTGGCCACCACCCGCGGAGCGCCTAGCAGTTTGCCGCCCGCCTCGAAGAACTCGATCTCGACCACGCTCTCCCCGCTGTGCACGTACACGCGCCCGTCAGTGATCGCCAGAGCCCGGCCTCGCAGCGTCAGCGCCACCTCCGCGCCCCCCTGCCGCAGGTCTCGCACGTGCACGTCCCCGCGATCCAGCCAGGCGTACAGGGGCACCCCGGCCGCCGTATGGGCCAGGTGTCCGCCCGCCTCCACCGGCACCTCGCGGTTGCGTCCCCCGTCCAGAACCCAGACCACGCGCCCGGTCGACCGGGAGATGATCGCGGCCTCCTCGCCGCCCCAGGCCACGTACTCCAGGATGTCGCCGGTGTGGGCCACGCGGAGCAGCGTCAGCGTCACCGCCGTCGCGCTGGCCACCGGCCGCGCCGTGCCCAGGGCCGTGCTGATCTGCGCATCCGCCGGGGGCACGCCTCTGAATCCGTCCTCGAACATGGCCTTGTACCAGGCCCGGTACGCGCCCGGGATCACGTCGAACGGCGGGACCATCTGCGGCACCGACACCGCGCGGTTGAACACCGACAGGTTGCCCCGCATGCGCTCCGGCAGGCCCCGCACGATCGGGTGCTTCCCCTTGTAGGGGTGGATGCCCACGAAGAGCTGGAAGGTCACGATGCCCCACGAGTACCAGTCCGATCCCACCGTCCAGTGCCCGCCCGCGCTCCAGTCCCGGACGCCCTCCATGAGCGCCGTGGCCGGGAAGTGCGGCGTCTGGTAGGAGTCCACGTCGATGAAGAACACCTCGCCGAAGTCGGGCGCCACCAGGAAGTTCATCTCGTTGGCGTCGACCACCAGGACGCCCGCCGCGTGCACCGCGCCCATGCTGCGCTGCATGCCCTGCACGATCCGCAGCACCGTGGCGCCATCCACGCCCTCGCGATCCCGGAACGCCCGCGTGAAGAGCTGGCAGAGCGGGTGCGCGTCCGCCACGCGCCGCATGCTGTAGCCCACCGCGTTCCCCTTGCCGTCGAGCAGGACCCGCCGGGGTCGCACGACGCTCTCGTCCGCGATGCCCGCCAGCTCCGCGATCTTGGCCTCCGGGATCATGCGCTCCGGCTTGAGGTACACCTTGAACGCCTCGTCTCCGTGCCCGAAAACTTGCCCTTCACCCCCCGCCGCGATGAAGTTGGCCTGCGTGAGGTTGACCTGGCCGCCGCCCCGGATCGCGTACTTCGTCATGTTCAATCCTCTCCGGGTTCCGGATCGGTCCAGCGTTCGCCTGTCCGAAATCTCTCCGCCTGTCTCTCGTTGAACGTGCGGATCAATCCAGGTCCCGGTTTACATTTCGGGCAGACGTCATCCTCTTGCGCGGGCCACTCCCCGCCGCACCCATTGCAGTGATCGATGATTTCGTCCTCCCCCTCCGACGCACACGTGTTCGCTTTCCGATCCACGAGTTGCCGCTGCAACCGCTCCTTCGCCGAACGCGTGGATGCCTCCGCCTTACGCCAGGCAATCGCCCACGCCAACCGGCTATCCCGCGCTCGAAGCGGACACGCATCCACGGACACTCCGGCGTAGAATGCCCTGCGTCCGGATTGGATCGCGTTCTCCCGTCTCTCTCGTTCGCTCATGACTTCTTCTCTGCCAACACGAGCATCCGGATGTCCACCAGCCGCCCCTTGACCGCCTCGTACAGGGCCGCGTCGAACTTTGGGACGTAGCAGCCCTCCGGCACGATCGGGTGCTTCTCCCCGCACGCCTTGTACCGGCAGGTGGACGCGCCCCGCTTCTTGAACGGATCGTAGCCTGGCCGCGGCACGTGGAACTCCTCGCCGTCGTAGGCGTCCACGAAGCCGTGCGCCCACAGGCACCCCTCCTCGACGCGCTCGAACTCGACCCCCACGAGGGGCAGCTTGAACGCGAACGGGCTGTCGTGCTCGGGGTCCGTGGCGCCCCGCCCCAGCCGCGCCGCCAGGACCCAGAGGCCCGGCCTGTGGTGGTTGTTCACGTCATACAGGCTGCCGCGCCCGACTCCGAACACCTCCAGGATCTCGAACCGCTTCGGGTCCGGGTTCCCGTACGGAGACGCGGGGGCCGAGACGGGCACCGGCGCCGATCGGACGCAGCCGCAGGACGAGTGGAAGAAGTTGAGGCCCATCAGTCGACCCGCATGGCGGATTCCAGCTCGCGCCGCTCCCGCGCCTCGTCGTCGCGCTCGTAGTCCCGCTCCTCCGGCTCATCGAAGAAGTGGCGCATCTCGCCGCCGCACGACGGGCAGCACCCGGGAGAGCGCGTCTTGTTGTTGAAGTCCTCGTACCCGCAACTCCGGCACGTGTGTGTCATGCACGCCATCAGATCCTCCTATCCGTTTGCTCCAGAGGCGGAGCTTCCCATGTGTCCTTCCAGGTCAAGGACCGAAGGTTCACATCGCAGTGGGAGCACCCGCCATCCAGGTGCTCCAGCATGACCGCGTCGTGCGGGCTCACGCCCGGGTTCTCCTTGTCGCAGCGCCCGCAAAGGAGGGAGCCGTTGTTCTCGCGCACGATCCGGGAGTGCCCGACCAGTCCGCAGATGATGCGGCGTCGCGTGGCGTCGTCGCTGATGAACAGAGCGGCCACCTTGATCTTCGCTTCCGCCTCGTTCAAGTCCTTTTTCGACATCACAATTCCCTACTGCGCGTGCAGCCGCGCCGCGCTCAGCACCCGCGTCAGCTCCACCACCAGCTCGCGATCGTTCCGCGGCGCTCCCTTGTCCCTGCGATCCTTTGCCCAGATCAGCTCCAGGGCCGCGTTGAGCGCCTCCACCCGGGCCTGCTCTCCTGCCCGCACCCGGTCCAGCTCGGCCAGCGCGGGGGCAACCTCGGCGCGCACCGCCGCGATCCTGGTCTCGGTCTCCAGGTCCCGCGACTTCAGCTGCGCCGCGAAGCGCTCGTCCGCCCTGGAGTCCACGGCCGCCAGGTTCTTCTTCATGGCCAGGACCTTTGCGCGCAGGGCCTCGACGTCCACCCGCTGCGCCCGCAGGGCCTCGTCCTTGACCCGCATGTCCCGCTCGACGATGGCCACGAGCAGGTCCGCGTTCGCCTTGTCCACCAGCTCCAGCGCCTGATCGCGGGCTGCCAGGTACTTCAGGCTGACGCCCTCCGCGTCGTGCCGCAGCTGCACCTCGCGCAGCAGCGCCCTCTCGTGCGCCGCCAGGCAGTCCGTGCACCCCGTTCCCGGGGAGTCCGCATCCGCCAGCGCCTTCGCGGTCGGCTCCGCCGCCGCGCTCGCCTGCTTCTGCTCGTCCATCAGAACTCCACCTCCTCGGGCATCCAGGCCCGTTCCGGCGCTGGCGACCAGGTGGCCGACTCCAGCGCGAACACCACGTCGTCGCGGCAGCTCATCATCTCCACCGCCAGCTTGTCCCATGCCCAGAGCAGCTCGTAGGCGCGCTCCACAGCTCCTTCGAGATTGGACCGCACCGCGGCCACCCCGCCCTCCGCACACACCGCCCGCGCCACCGCCGCGATCTGCCCATGGACCTGTCTCCACGTCCGCATGTCAGACCCCTCCGCGCAGATCTTTGGCCACCGCCCCCGCCATGTCCGCGACCTTCCCGAGCATGTCGCCCTTGATGAGCGCCATCTCGTTGTTCATGGCGCTGGAGCTGCACCGCCGGAAGCTGCCCGCCACCAGGAAGGCCACGCAGCGGTCGCGCAGCCGCGTGAGGATCGCCTCAACCGCCAGGTCGTCGGACCGAGTCGCAGCTTCTGCCAGCGCATCCGCGATCCCCCGCGCCTCGACCAGGACGACCCCGGCCCGCGCCAGCTGCTCGAACTTGTCGCCCTCGTCGAAGGTCAAAGCGCGCAGCCCGTCAGGACCCGCGTAGCTCGCCAGATCCTTCGCAGCTCGATCGAAGCGCTGCTGGTACCCGTCCACCCAGCGCCCCCAGGCGCCCACCGCATCCGCTGCCGCTTCGCCCCTGCGCCACCGGAGACCGTCCTCGTCCACCGCGACCTCGTAGCCAACGGCGGCCCCTATCTGCGCTGCCACATGGTCCGCGGCAGGCACGTAGACCTCGCACGGCCACGTGTAGCCCTCGTTGGTCGGACCCAGCGAGATCCGCAAGTTCGCCCGAATCACGCTGCCTCGGATCGCCCCGCGCAGGACAACCAGAGCCGCCGTCAAGGCCAGCAGCACCGGCTCCGGAGGAGCGCCCTCGTAGCCGATCGCGTTGATCAGGTCCTTGCGCGCCGCCAGCAGTTCATCCTGCCGCGCCGCCCGACGCTCCTCGTACAACTCCTTCTTGGTCTTCCGCGCCATGCTTCCCTCCTCCCGACATCACATCGGGGATCTGCTCAGGAGCTTAACCCTTTCGGTTCGTTTGTCAACCGCCGAATCGCCTAGCTGGCGCGCTTCACCTTCTTCGGGTCCTTCTTCTCCCTCCGGTGCTCCTTGGCCGTGAGGCGCGTCCACATGTACTCCGCGGCCTTCGTGTACTCGTCGCAGTGGAAGCAGTGCGCGTGCTTGTAGGCCTCGTCGGTCAGGGTCTCGTGCAGCCCCTGGACTTCGTAGACCATGATCCCGTCGTGGTTGCGCCCCTCCGAGAAGAGCATGGTCACCTGGCCGGTGACGTCGGCGTCGAAGCCCTCCCAGCCGTCGATCGCCTCGTTGTACTCCTCCCAGTGGAAGATCGTGAGCGCGAAGCCCTGCTCGCGGCCGTTGCTGTAGCAGCCCACGTGCGCCTCGCACTGCTCGCTGTACTTGTCCTCGAACGCCGCCAGGACCGCCGCCGCCTTCCGGAACGCCTTGCTGATAGCCATCGCACGCCTCCTCCCAGCATCCTGCCGGGCATCTTGTACCCCAATCATAAGCCCTGCTGTGCGTGTGTCAACCAGAAATCGACCAGCCCCGGACGGGGCGAACACGTGTGCGCTACCAGCCCATCTCGGCCACGGTGTTGGCGAGGATCTGGGCCAGCTGCGGGTCGATCCCGTAGCGCTTGACGTTGATCTCCAGGCTCTTGGCCATGGTCCCCGTGTCGTGGCGCTCACCCGCGGCGCGCCAGTCGGCGATCATCTCGACCAGGTCCAGGAGCGTCATGCCCGCGATCCCGTTCGGCCAATGCTCCGCGTGATGCCTGTTGTTCGCGTAGTGGTGGGCCAGCGCGGGCCCCAGATCCTTCAGCGCGTCCCGGTACGCCTGCGACCCGTACTCCAGGCCGTGCAGCTGGTCCGTGACGGCGTTGAACGCCTCGACCTCGGGGGACTGCGTCTTGGAGAGATCGTGCTCCGCGGCCCGCGCGTCGAGCAGCCAGGTCAGCTCGCCCATCAGGGCCTGCACGCGCGCGCGATGCCGAACCGTGTCGGGATGCGGGTCCATGATCAGATGAGCGAGGCCAGGATGCCCCGCCAAGCGGCGTCGAGGGCCTCGTACTCGTTGCCCCCGAACTCCTTGGGCGGCATCACCCCGCGGTCCCCGTACATGCCCATCAGCTCCGCCTTCACAGCCGCCTTCAGCTGCTTGAGCAGGGGGTCCAGCTGCGCCGCGTGGCGCTCCCCGAAGTCCTCACCGACGCCGCCGAGTTTCGACAACTCCTGCGCGGTCAGGTTGCTCTTCACCCCCTCCACCACCACCGCAGACGTCCCCGGCGCCATCACGTCTCCGATCCGCTCGATCAGGTGTCGCATCACTTCCCCTCCCGTATCTTCAGCACTTCCCGGATGTTCTTGGACCACCGAGTGTGGTCGGTCGCGATCTGGACCATGAGCGGGCCGATGCCCGCGTCGTTGATCTTGCCTTGCGTCTCCGCGAAGGTCTCCGCACCCGTCTTCTGCGAGGCCTTCAGCACGACCTTGGCCATGGCCTCCACCGCGTGCAGAACGGTCCGCGCAGCGGCTGCCACGTCGTCGTGCAGGTCGGCGTTCACGCCCTGCTGCGCGTCGAAGGACTGCGGCATGTAGGGCTTCTTGGCCTCCGCCGTCACGCTCCCCATCGCCCGATCCAGCCGCTCGTTCAGGTGTCCCATGATCTTCTCCTCACTTCGCCGTCAGGCCGTGCCCCAACATGGGCGGCAGGGCCTTTGCGAAGGCGCGCCGAAACGCGATGTACGCCCGATCCATCTCCCGCTCGAACGCAATGCCGGTGATGTCGGAGTGCGCCTGCTCCATCACCGCATCCTCGAACTCTTCCTGGATGGCTTCCCACGCCGCATCGGTCGCCTGCGCCAGACGCGCCGCGAACGGTTCTGCGATCTTCATCATCTCGCGCGCCGCACCGCCGCTGATCGGGACGCCCTCCTCCAGCCGCTCCAAGGTCTCCCGCATGACGATCCTCCCGCGCCTCAGCGCAGCATCTCCGCCTTCTCGCGGATGGCCTCGAAGTCCCGCCGCAGGTCGTCGGCCGCCTGCAACATGTGGGACCCGCCGCCGTCCCCGGCGTCGTCCTCCTCGGCCCAGCGATCTTCGATGTAGGCGTGCACCCCCGACATGAGGTCCCGCATCGCCGCCAGCTCGTCCTCGGTGCGGCGCTCGTCGGTGTGCAACGTCCGGTTGAGGATCGACGCCACCCTGCGGCGCAGCGTGGTGAAGGCGCCCTCGTCGGGCGACCGGCGCGGGATCGCCTCTTCAAGACTCCGCAACGTCTCGCGCATACCCACGCTCTCCTTGCGCAGCATCGGGGAGATGTCGCCCTGCGCCTTGCGCACCTGGTCCTTCTGCTCGGCCGCGTTCTTCGGTAGCTCGAAGAACCCCACGCTGTCGACCATGTGCCCGGCCCCGTTCGGCAGCACGATGATGTCGCCCACGCTCATGGAGCTGTGATGCAGACCGTTGGCCCGCACCAGCGCGTTGCCTGCTCCGTCGGGAGACCAGGACTCGCCCTGCATGATCCCGAAGATGCCGCCGAGGTTGGTCGCCTGGATCTTGCCCAGCAGGCGGTGCGTGCGGCTCTGCTCCACGACATGACCGATCGGCAGCGGGTGCCCCGTCTTGAGGGCGAGCGCCGGGCCGCGGGAGAAGATCTCCCAGCCCTTGTCGTTCATGTACCAGATCTCGGTCTTGCCCGGACGCAGGCCGTTGATGCCCGTGACCTCCGCCGCGTCGTTCAGGCTCTCGTAGCTCATGACGCCACCAGCCACACCGGCACCGCCACCGCAGGCGCTGTGCTCCCCGCCGTGCCCGGGCTGGTCACGCACGCGAACGAGAGGTTCGTGAACGCCCACCCCAGCGGCAGCGCGAACGTCTGGCGCTGGCTCGGCTTGGCCTGGATGATCA
>Ga0172380_10001817_pt1 | contig 35903 bp, 24 predicted proteins | sample Leawe162metaG_FD_119747 | JGI IMG/M metagenome (GOLD analysis project Ga0172380, IMG submission 119747) | Leachate microbial communities from a municipal landfill in Southern Ontario, Canada - Leachate well 162 metaG | ecosystem: Engineered > Solid waste > Landfill > Unclassified | place...
CACTACAGCGCCGCCAACACCCTCTCCAGCGTTACTGCTACCGCATTGGGCGTGGGTGGCAGCGACATCATCGTTTCCGGCACTGGTACCAACATTATTGTTGCCGGTAGCGGCACCCTCGATCAGGTAACAGCAGGTCTTGGCGTTGACAGTTCCAACATCGTGGTTGGCGACAACGGCACCTTGACCTTCGACGCCCTTGGTCAACTGGTTACCCTGGCCACCACCGACACGACGGCAGCCACGGGTGGCGAGGACAGTATTACCCTGGGCAACGGCAGCAACATCGTGGCCAGCGGCATGGGCAACGATGCCGTAACTACCGGTAATGGCACGAACGTCGTCTTGGGCGACAACGGCACCCTCACTTACGATACCAGCGCCGCGCCGTACCTCCATGATGTCGTCACCACCCAGACCGATCTGGGGGGCAACGACCAGATTACCGCCGGTGACGGCACCAATGTCATCGTTGCCGGCATCGGCAACGACAGCATCACCGCCGGCAACGGCACCAACGTCCTCCTTGGCGACAGCGGCGATATCCACTACAGCGCCGCCAACACCCTCTCCAGCGTTACTGCTACCGCATTGGGCGTGGGTGGCACTGACATCATCGTTTCCGGCACCGGTACCAACATCATTGTTGCCGGTAGCGGCACCCTCGATCAGGTAACCGCAGGCCTTGGCGTTGACAGCTCCAACATCGTGGTTGGCGACAACGGCACCTTGACCTTTGACGCCCTTGGTCAACTGGTTACTCTGTCCACCAGCGACACTACCTCTGCCACGGGTGGCGAGGACAGTATTACCCTGGGCAACGGCAGCAACATCGTGGCCGGCGGCATGGGCAACGATGCCGTAACCACTGGTAATGGCACGAACGTCGTATTGGGCGACAACGGCACCATCACTTACGATACCAGCGCCACGCCGTATCTGCATGACGTGGTCACCACCCAGACCGACCTGGGGGGCAACGACATCATCAAGGCCGGTGACGGCACCAATGTCATCGTTGCCGGCATCGGCAACGACAGCATCACCGCCGGCAACGGCACCAACATTCTCCTGGGCGACAGCGGCGATACCCACTACAGCGCCGCCGATACCCTCTCCAGCGTTACTGCTACCGCATTGGGCGTGGGTGGCAGCGACCATATAACCGCCGGCGACGGCACCAACATCATTATGGGCGGGGCAGCCGGCGACACCATCCAGGCCGGCCTGGGTGCCGACAGCTTCAACACGGTTGTCAGCGACAACGGCACCTTGACCTTTGACGCCCTTGGCCAACTGGTTACCCTGACCACCACCGATACTACCTCTGCCACGGGCGGAGACGATACCATCACCCTGGGCAACGGCAACAACATCGTGGCCGGCGGCATGGGCAACGACACCGTAACCACTGGTAATGGCACGAACGTCGTCTTAGGCGACAACGGCACCATCACTTATGACACCAGCGCCACACCGTTCCTGCGAGATGTAACCACTACCCAGACCGACCTGGGTGGCAACGACACCATCCTTGCCGGCGACGGCACCAACGTAGTTGTTGGCGCTATCGGCAACGACAGCATCACTGCCGGCAACGGCACCAACGTGCTTCTGGGCGACAGCGGCGATATCCACTACAGCGCCGCGAACACTCTTGCCACGATCACCGCTACCGCATTGGGCGTGGGCGGCAGCGATACCATAATTGCCGGCAGCGGCATACATACGAACATTATCGTCGGCGGCGCCGCCGGCGATATCATCGAGGCCGGCCTTGGTGCTGAAAGCTACAATATTGTCCTAGGTGACAACGGAGATTTGGCCTTTGATGGCAAAGGTCAGCTCCAGACCCTCACCACCACTGACACGACTTCGACTACGGGCGGTGACGACACTATCACCCTGGGCAACGGCAGCAACATCGTGGCTGGCGGCATGGGCCACGACACCATCCTGGTCGGCAGCGGCAGCAACACGGTCCTGGGTGACAACGGTGTCCTAGGCTACAACACCAGCACTACTCCTTACCTGCTGGATGTAACCTCCACCCAGACCGACCTGGGCGGCGACGATCAGATCACTGCCGGAAACGGCACCAATGTCGTCATTGGCGGCATGGGCAACGACCGGCTCACCGTGGGCAGCGGCACCAACGTCCTCCTGGGCGACAGCGGCGACATTCACTACAGCGCCGCCAACACCCTATCCAGCGTTACTGCTACCGCATTGGGCGTGGGTGGCAGCGACCGTATCACCGCCGGCGACGGCACCAACATCATTATGGGCGGGGCTGCCGGCGACACCATCCTGGCCGGCCTTGGTCTCGGATATATCAGTGGTGACAACGGCTCGCTGACCTACGACCCCGCCGGCAAGCTGATGTTGTTGACAACTACCGACACAATTGCCCTTACGGGTGGCGACGACACCATTGTTGCCGGTGATGGCAATAAGTTCGTGCTCGGCGGAGTTGGCCGCGACACCATCACCAGCGGTACCGGCAACGATATTCTGCTTGGCGATAACGGTAGCATTTACTTCAATGCGGATGGTACGCCAGCCGTGGCCCAGAGTACTGAGCCATCCCTTGGCGGCAATGATGTTGTGAGTGCCGGTGTTGGCGCTGACGTGATAATAGGCGGCTTTGCCTCTGACACCCTTGATGGTGGCGCCGGCAGCGACTATATGGTCGGCGATAATGGCAAGGTTGTCTGGTATCGCGACGGTTCGACCGTCATCGCGACGACAGATCCTCATGTCGGCAGCAATGACTCGCTCAATGGCGGTTCCGGCAATGACATCATGCTGGGCGGAGCCGGCAGCAATCTGTTCTACGGCCAGATCGAAAATGACCTCATGATCGGCAAGTCTGCCCGTGTCACCATGAAAAACAGCCAGGTCACCAGCCTGGAAGCTATTGGCGATTTCGGCCCGATCGACTTGTGGGGCTATACCAATGCCAGCCAGTTTGGCTCTCCGGCCGGAAACAAGGGGGGAAGCAAGGCGCAGCTGGCCCTGTTGTCCCTGGATGCCGTTGGCCATGGTAAACCGCAGGAGGTGCAGCCGACTGCGGACATCGTGCCGGTCAAACCTGCCGGGTGGCAAGCGCCGGTTGTGACGTATCATCACAGTGATGCCATGATGACCCCGGCGGCGATAGAATCGTTGATTGAATTCTTCCAACCGGTTGACCAACAGGATGATGTGCCGTTGTCACCCCAGGAACCTGCCGATGACGAAGCATGCGCCAATGGAGCTGTTTTGACGATGAGCCTTGGTACGGACGAATCAGGCGGTGTATTCTGCCAATTGGATGTAAATCCTCATGATGCAAGGCGCAGCACGGTCCCGGACCAGGCAAGAACTCTTGAGAAGAGAGATGAATCGAGAGTGATCGCTGATAAAGAGAATGAAGAAAAGGTTGACACGAGGCTGGGTGCTCTGGTAGCTGGATATGTAGGATGGAATGTAAATACCTCAAAAAGTTCTGAACGCAAAATTGTTCTTGATCGAAAATCGGTTTCCAAGTTGGAGAGCCAGGAGCGCAATCGGCGGTTCCAGAGGTGGTAGCAGGCTGAAGGGAGCGTTTATCCGGGGCTTTGGTGTTTTCTACAGTCAGATCCAGGTCTGATTGAATTTATCAATTAAGGAGAATGCGATGGCGCAAGAAGAGGCAAATGCTGAAAAGAAGAAGCAGGAGACCCCGCCTGCAATTCATTGGGATCACTCCAGGATGGAAACGACCTATGCCAATGTCTGTAATGTCAACAGCACCCGGGAGGAAGTTTCGGTCCTTTTTGGCACCAATCAAACCATGAACGTGGATATCCAGAGTGGCATCACCGTGGAACTGACTGATCGCATCATCCTGAACCCCTATGCGGCAAAGCGTCTTTCCCTTGTGCTCAATAAAGTGATCAAGGACTATGAAGCTGTTTTCGGTGAACTCCCCATCAGTTGAGGAAGACGCCGGACGGATATGTTTGCAGCAAATATAAACAACGGAGGAGAAAGCAATGTCGCTGAAAACCAAGCCAGACGAGAAAAGTGTCGAAGAGGCAAAAGCCAGGACCGATGCTCCCAAAATCAACTGGGATCAGTCCAAGATGAAAACTACCTATGCGAATGTCTGCAATGTCTCCAGCACCCGTGAAGAGGTCTCGGTCATGTTTGGCACCAATCAGACCATGAATATGGGCCAGGGAGAAATTGCGATCGAGCTGACGGATCGAATTATTCTTAATCCCTACGCTGCCAAGCGTCTCGCCCATATTTTAAACGGCGTCATGCAGCAGTACGAAGCGACTTTCGGGGAACTCCCCGTTGAAGCAAGGTAATTACCTTTTCCGCAGAAACCCAAGGTGCTAAGGCCGTAATACATGTCTCAAAATATATCTACTGATCCAGACAGTGAAAAAATATCCGCGGGCATCTCTTCCTTGTGGTCCGATTTCAGGGATGCCCGCGGAGAAAATTATTATTATTGCTGGTTGGCCCTCCAAGCTTTATTGATTAAAAATTCGATTCAGGCTCTTCTCGTTTGGGGAGAGCCTGATTCAGGTTCATACTCCCCAGTAGCAAAATGGTCTGCAGGAAATTCCGATGTGGAGCGGCTTGCCGATATCTGTGAGAGCGCTCTCGAACAGCGTTGCGGCCTGCTGGCACCATTAGCGCCCCCCGTATCCGGGGATGCCCCGCAACAGGCGCCTGCGGCGGATTCCGGCGGTAGGCAGTCGTATGCCATTGCCTATCCGGCGCTGATCGACGGTGAACTTTACGGTGTGGTGGCCTTTGAGGTTGCAGCCGAATCCGAGAGGGATCTGACCTCGGTCATGGAGCAGCTGCAATGGGGCATTGTCTGGCTGGAGCTTAATTTTCGGCGTCAATGCGTGTCAGAGGATGCGGATGCGTTGGCGGAGATGAGGGCGTCTTTCGATCTTCTGGCCGGCGTGCTGGCCGAGGAGCACTACGCCGATGCCAGCATGGTCTTTGTAACCGAGATGGCGACGTTGATGAAGTGTGACCGCGTCAGCCTGGGGTTTATGAAAAACAATGCCATAAAGCTCCAGGCCATTTCCCATAGCGCCCAATTCAGTAAAAACATGAATCTGGTCCGCTTCATTACCGGGGCCATGGAAGAGGCGGTCCTGCAGCGGAGCGAATTGAGTTATCCCCTTGCGGCGGGCGACAAGACGCTGGTGACAAGGGAGCACGAGGAACTGTCGCGGCAGCAGGGTGGTGGATCAATACTCTCGATTCCGCTTTATGGCAACGGGAAGTATTATGGGGCGATCACGATGGAGCGGCCACCGGATTTGCCTTATCAGGAGCACGAAATCAAGATCGTGCGCGGTATTTTTGCCCTGGTTGCCCCGATTCTGGAGCTTAAGCGCCTCCATGACCGGCTGTTGATCTTCAAGCTGTCAGATTCTTTCAGAAAACAGTTCGCCCGTCTGTTCGGGGCCGGATATGTCGGCAGGAAACTGGCCGTGCTGGCCCTGGTCGGAGTGGTGATTTTTTTCGGTGTTGCCACCGGTGATTACCGGATTACGGCAAACACGGTGCTGGAACCTTCCGTGCGCAGATCCATTGTCTCTCCGTACAACAGTTATGTAAAAGACGCCTCGGTACGTCCCGGAGATGTCGTAAGGCAAGGCATGGTGCTCTGTACCCTGGACGACAGGGATCTGCATCTTGAACGGGTCAAGTTGATCAACCAGGAATCCCAGTATCAACGCCAGCGGCAGGAGGCGATTGCCACAAATGACCGGGCAAAGGCGAACATCATCAGTTCCCAGCTCGACCAGGCCAATGCCCAGCTGAATCTGATACGGAGCCAGTTGAAGCGGACCAACCTCGTTGCCCCCTTTGACGGCATTGTCGTCAGCGGGGACCTGAGTCAGAGGATCGACGGCGCTGTTGAGCAGGGTGAGGTTCTCTTTGAGTTGGCGCCGCTGAAATCCTATCGTTTGATTCTTCAAGTTGACGAATTCAGAATTGCCGAAGTGCATGCAGGTCAGACAGGCACGTTGGTGCTCCCGGCCATTCCGGGAAAATACCTGGATTTTGTGGTGGGCAAGATTACGCCGATTTCCTCGCAAAAAGATGGCAAGAATTTTTTCCGGGTGGAGGCGAAATTGCGGCAAGTCGATGATAGCCTGCGTCCCGGCATGGAGGGGGTCGGCAAGATATCTGTCGATCGCCGCAAGCTGATCGCCATCTGGACCCGTTCTCTTACTGATTGGCTGCGGCTGAAGGTGTGGAACTGGTGGCCATAGCAAACAGACATAACGACCAAGCGCTGTACAGCCAGTCATGGTATCGAGTGGGGGCCTTGAAACCAAGGCTGCGCAGCCATGTGCAGATTCATCGCCAGGTATTTCGGGACAAGGAGTGGTTTGTTCTCCAGGATCACTTTACCGGGCGTTTTCACCGGATATCCCCGGAAGCGTATTTCATCATCGGGCTCATGGACGGCATGCGGACCATGGGAGATATCTGGGATGCCGCCTGTTTGCATCTGGGGGACAACATACCGACCCAGGACGAGGTGATCAACCTACTTTCCCAGATTCACCAATTTGACGGCCTGCAATCGGACCTGCCGCCGGACATGAAAGACCTGAGCCAGCGGAATATGCGTGAAAAACGCACCAAGCTTTTGAGCTACCTGGCATCACCCACGTCCCTTAAATTCCATCTGTTCGATCCCGATACCTTTCTGACAAAGTCGTTGCCGTTGATCCAGCCGCTTTTGGGCTGGTTCGGTCTGCTCTGCTGGCTGGCCATTGTGGGCTACGGCCTGCTCCTGGCAGGAATACACTGGAGCGAACTGACCGCGGACGTCACCGACAAGGTGTTGAGTCTGGAAAATGTCTTCATCCTGTCGCTGGTCTATCCCGTTATCAAGATCATCCACGAATTCGGCCATGCCTACACAGTGAAACGCTGGGGAGGCGAGGTGCATGACATGGGGATCATGCTTCTGGTATTCATGCCGATCCCCTATGTGGATGCCACCTCGTCCTACTCGTTCCGCAACAAATACCAGCGCATGCTGGTGGGCGCCGCCGGCATCATGGTGGAGCTGCTGTTGGCGGCCGTGGCCGTGATCGTCTGGAGCAACGTCGGTCCGGGCGCTGTGCGCTCCATCGCTTATAATGTCATGATCATCGGCGGTGTCTCGACCCTGTTGATGAACGGCAATCCGCTGATCCGTTACGATGCCTATTATATCCTGTCGGATTTTCTGGAAATACCCAACCTGGGAGCGCGCAGCACCGAATACCTGGGCTATTTCGTGAAGCGGCGGCTGCTCGGGATCCAGGAGCTGTCATCCACGGCCCGGACAGCGGGCGAAGCCTTCTGGCTGGCCGTCTACGGGATCGCCTCCTTTGTGTACCGCATTTTCATCATGACGGCCATCACACTGTTCATTGCCGGCAAGTTTTTCGTGGTGGGGACTGTTGTTGCCCTTTGGACCGTCATCAGTTTTATCGTGTTTCCTCTGGTTAAACTGATCCGGCATCTCTCCTCGGACCCATTGATGCGCCGCTACCGGGGGCGGGCCATCCTGGCCGGTGCGATCGTTTCGGGTCTTGTCGTCGGAATCGTTGTGGGGGTGCCCATCCCCTCGTTCACGGTGGTTGAGGGGGTCGTGTGGGTGCCGGAAGAATCCCAGGTGTTTGCCGGAGCGGACGGTTTTGTAGTCAAGGTCCTTGCTGCCCCCAATACCATGGTGCACCGCGGTGAGCCCCTTATCCTCTGCGAGGCGCCGAAGCTGGACAAGGATGTGAATGTCCTCAGGGCCAACCTGCAGGAGGTCGAAGCGCGCTACCAGCTGAGCAGGGCCACCGACCGGGCCGCAACCGGAGTCATCAGGGACGAGCTGGAAAAAATCCGGGCTGAACTGTCCCGCGCCAGGGAGCGTTCCGGCGGGCTGGTGATCCGTAGCCCCGCCGACGGTGTCTTTTTGCTACCCCTTGCCGAGGACCTCCCCGGGCGCTATGTGAAAAAAGGAACCCCGCTGGGCTATGCGGTCGATTTTTCCAAGTCGGTCGTGCGCATCGCCGTGGATCAGGATTATGTGGATCTGATCCGCAATAAAACCCACCGGGTGGAGGGGCGGCTGGCTGGAAATCTGGACCGGATCATCCCGGCAACCGTGGTTCGCGACGTACCGGCCGCTTCCAAGGAGCTGCCGAGCATGGCGCTGAGTGTCGGCGGTGGGGGAACAATCGCCATGGACCCCACTGAAAGTAAAAAACCGCAGTCTTTTGTTAAACACTTCATGTTCGACGTAATTTTACCAGGAACCACCTTCAACCGCGTGGGAGAACGGGCTTTTATTCGCTTTGATCACTATCCGGAAACGCTTGCCGTGCGTTGTTACCGGAATGTCAGACGCGTGCTGATCAAGAGATTTGACCTGTGATCCCCCGATGCTGACCCCAATGCGCGCAAAGACCCGCCTATGTTGAGCAATCTGCTAAACCATCCCCCGCCGACCCACGATCTTCGCCCTGAAAAACCGGATTACCGGCCATCTGCCCTGGAAGGTGCCGTCAAGGCGGTGACAGGGCGGATCGAGCGCCTCGTACGCACGCAACTGGCCGGTCTTGAAAAGATTGTCCCCTTGGTTGAGCAGCATGCCGCCAGGGTGGGCGGGTTAAGCGACGCCCAGTTGCAGGAAGAAGCCGGGAGGCTCGGCTTCGAACTGCGGCGCAGCGGTTTCCGCGATGATCTGGTGGGCAATGTTTTCGCAGTGGTGCGTGAAGTTGCGGGCAGGACGTTAGGCAAACGTCATTTCGACGTCCAGCTGATGGGAGGGTGGGCCCTGCTCAAAGGGATGATCGCCGAGATGGAGACGGGAGAGGGGAAGACCCTTACCGCCACCCTGGCTGCCACTACCGCGGCCCTGGCAGGGGTGCCGGTGCACGTGCTCACGGTAAATGACTACCTGACCGGCAGGGATGCCGAGGAGATGGGGCCGGTTTACCGGGCCCTGGGATTGAGCGTGGGCTGCGTCACCCATGACGTTCCAGTGGAAAACCGGCGTGCCGAGTACCTGAACGATATTACCTACTGCACCAACAAAGACATCGTATTCGACTATCTGCGCGACAAGTTGACGCTGGGCGGGCTTGGCGGAGCGCCTTTGCGGCTTCAGGCCGAAGCATTGTATGCGAGAGAGTCGCGGGAAAAGCGCCTGCTCCTGCGCGGGCTCTATTATGCAATCACCGATGAAGCCGACAGCCTGTTGGTAGATGAATCGAGAACCCCTTTGATCATCTCCGGTTCAGTGGTTGGCAGGGAAGAAATCCGGTTTATGCAGTCTGCCCTTGCGTTTGCCGAGAGCCTGGCCGTTGGTGTTGATTTTTCCATTGATACCGCTTCCCGTCAGGTAAGGATTACCGCGAAGGGGGAAAAACGAATCAATGCCCTTATTCTGCCGGCGGAAACCCCGTGGACCAGCACCATCAGGAAAAACGAGATGATTCGCCGAGCGATCTCCGCGCTGCACATCTTTTATCGCGACAAGGACTACCTGGTGCGAGATGGCAAGGTGCAGATCATCGATGTCTTCACTGGTCGCGTAATGCCTGACCGTTCCTGGGAGCAGGGGCTGCAGCAGCTCATTGAAATCAAGGAAGGGTGCGAGGTGACAAAACAGCAGGAAACCGTGGCCCGGATCAGTTATCAGAAATTCTTCCGCAGATATCTGCATCTGGCCGGCATGACCGGCACCGCCAAAGAGGTCACCGGAGAATTCTGGTCCGTCTACGGGTTACCGGTGGTACGCATACGAACGCACCGTCCGTTGCGGCGCAAATATCTTGCCGGACGGGTCTTCACCGGCATGGAGAAGAAAGAACGGTATTTGCTGGAACGGGTGCGCGCGATTCATGGCACTGGGCAGCCGATCCTCATCGGTACCGGTTCCGTATCCGCGTCGGAAAAGATTAGCAGCCTGCTGGACGGTGCCGGTCTGGCACATACGGTCCTGAATGCCAAAAACGATCACGAAGAGGCCCAAATCGTCGCCTTGGCCGGTGAGCGGGGTGCCATCACCATTGCCACCAATATGGCTGGCCGCGGCACCGATATCAAGCTGGCTCCAGGCGTGGCGGAATTGAACGGCCTGCATGTGATTCTCACCGAACGGCACGAAGCCGCGCGGATCGACCGTCAATTGGCCGGACGTTGCGCCCGTCAGGGTGATCCCGGCAGTTGCGAAGCGATCCTCTCCTTGGAGGATTCATTGCTGGAAAACGGGAGGGGCGGGCTTCCCGAGTGGCTTGCCCGCCGCTTTTGCCATTCAGGTTCGATTCTGTGGAACATCATGGCAAATTATGCCATTATGCATGCCCAGAAGCAGACGGAACGCTACCATGGGCGCATGAGACGAGATCTGTTTAAAAACGATGTGCAGACGAAAAAAATCATGTCCTTTACAAGGGGTGAAGAGTGACAAGCAACGCGCGAATGCGGGTCAAGGCAACAATGGTGATGGTGCGGTTCCTGGCTATGGTCCTGGCCGGCCTGGCATTGCTCTGTAACGGGGTGGCCTGCTGGGCGGCCGAAGACTTCGAGGGGCTGATCTACCCGAGCGAAGTTGTCAAGCTGAGCAGTCAGTCTCCTGGCATTATTGAAGAGATCACGGTTGAGCGGGGTGACGTGGTCAAGAAAGGGGAGGTTCTGGCCAGGTTGAAATCCGGCCTGGAACGGGTCGCGGTGGAACTGGCCCGGGCCAACGTCGAGTTTCAGAAGCGGAAGACAGCGCGGAATACCGAACTGGCCGAGAAAAAGCTTATTTCGGCCAATGAAAAGGATGAGCTGGAAACCGACCTGAAAAAAGCCGAGCTGCAACTGGAAGAGGCCCAGGAAAAGTTGAAATTACGAGCCATTGCGAGCACCATCGACGGCGTGGTGGCCGAGCGGCTCATGGCTCCGGGCGATTACGTGGGCGAAGACGCCATTCTCAAGCTCGCCCGACTGGACCCACTCAAGGTGGAGGTCATTGTGCCGGCCCGTCGGTACGGGTTCATCAAGACCGGCATGAAGGCCGAGGTTCGGCCGGAAGCGCCGGTGGGCGGGGTCTATATCGGCAAGGTCACGATTGTCGACAAGGTCGTTGATGCGGCAAGCAGTACGTACATCGTCAGGGTGGATTTTACGAACCATTTGCTCAAAGTGCCCTCTGGCTTGAGATGCAAGGTGCATTTTTTGAGGTAGCAGTTATTTCCCGGCAGCCCCTAACGCCTTCTTTACCGCCGCAACCAGGAAAAAAGGCGTTTCAAGATCAAGCCATGTAATGCTGATCTCTTGGAATCCCAATTCTGCCAGCTTGTCTTGATACATGTCCGGTGCCCGGAAGGTGTGGGCGAAGAGCAGGATCGGGATGAGAGAGTAGGGGAGCCCTGTTTTGGCGATGTCAAGGGGCCCCCGTTCAAAGATCAGCAGGGTCCCTCCCGGTTGTACCGCTTCAGCCGCTTTTTGCAGGAACAGCCGCGCCTCCTGGTCCGGCCAGTCATGAAGTACGGATTTCAGGGTCACCAGGTCGAAGCCTTCCGGCAGGTTGCCCGAGAGGGCATCCCCCTTGATGAACCGGATCCTGCCCGCCTCTGGTTCGCCGGAAACGTGGGCTTGCCCGATGTCGCAGACTAGCGGCAGGTCAAATACGGTTGCCTCCAGCCCCTGATGGCGTCGGCACGCCTGCAGGACAAACTCCCCGCTGTTTCCCCCGATATCGAGCATGCGCCGGTAATTGCCGAAATCATGGTGCTTGAAGCAGACGCCGGCCTCGTAGCGGGTCAGCATGGTGGTGATCCGCACCCAACGCCGTGCCAGCTCTAGGTTCTCCCGGTTGGCGTCAAAGCACCTGCCATAGCTGAACAACCTGAACATGGCGGCGCGTTGCATGAACCCCGGAGGATCGACAACGAGCTGGGAAAAATGTTCGATGAAATCATGGGCCGCCAGGTGGGCGAAATCGAGCTTGGCCAACATCAGGTCGCGATAGCCCAGGGCCTCCGCAAATCCGGCTGTCAGCCGGATGGTCCCGATGCTCCGATCGATGACATTGTTGGCGGCAAGGAGTTCCAGCAGCAGGACCAGGCCAGCCATGGGGCACCGGGTGTCCCTGGCCAGCGCCTCCGGGGTTGCCTGGCGCTCTCCGGCCAGGCAGTCGATCAGCCCGATCTCAAAGGCGGTGGTCAGGGCCCGGGCATCGACCATGCCTTTGATGAATCCATCCACGCGCAGATACCCCAGTTCCTTCTCCATGTTCTGCTTCTGTTCCATGTCAAAACGTCCCGTAGTAGCCGCTTTTCAGAATACTGAGACCATCTTGTTCCATCCGGTAGTCAATGCCCACATCATAGAGCAGGTGATCCAGCTTTGTGCGGTTTGTCATTACAAATGCCCTGATCCCTGCCGGATAATCAAGCCGGTCGAGGAACCAGATCAACTGATCAACGGTGATGCCGGAAAAATAGATGCAATCGTTGTGCTGCTTGTTGGCCAGGCAGATGGTCCCGCAGTCGGCCAGTTCCGGCATCAGGATGTCGCGGATGTCGATCTGCCGCGGTTCGATGAAGGCGGAGCAGCAGATCTTGCCGATGATCTCCTCCCGGTGCTGCCTGGGATCGAAAAAGAAATAAAGGTTTTGCAGCTTCCGCCCTTCACGGGTGAGGGCATAGCTGATTCCTGACGAGACTGTACTGCCCGGGTTGCCGAGGTACAGGTTGATGGTGTCCAGGTCCCGGACGCCGGTGACCAGTTGCTGGTCGATATCGATTGAAAACATGAAGTAGTGCAGGTATTCGTTGATGGCCAGCCCGCAGGGGACCAGGGGGGTGATGGCCTGCAGCAGCCTGGAGATGGAGCGCTCCCGGTCCCGACGCCGGTAATCGTAGAAATAGAATTCCCAGGTCAGCACCGTTCCGTTCCACTTAGCCCCCCATACCGTATTCAGGGGACCAAAGGCCTCCCTGATGCTCTGCACGATCCGGTAGGCCCGCTCATCTATTCCGGCATATTCGAAGGAATGATAGAGCAGGGTCGCTGCCCTGAATTTGCCGATGGGGGAGGCGGGGGGCTCGTACTCCCAGAGGCAGTAGTTGTAGTAGCGGTCCCCAGCGGCCGTGTATTCGTAACGACTCGACATGTCTTGCATGGTTCCTGCTCCGAAGGTCATTGAAATGGGGTGAGCCGGTCCCGCTCGTCGCCGAACCTGGCGATATAGGCGCTGGACAGCCCCCAGCAATCCCTGGCGCCGCACACATCCTTGTACACGCAGGTGCCGAAGCCGTTGGCGGCAAATTCGCACCAGAAGCGGTCATGGATCAGGTTCAGCGGGAAGGAGTTGTCGAAAAAGCACGGCGGACCGGACGCGAGGCATTCCGGGAAGGCCTTGAACACGACCGGTTTGCCGGCTGTTTCTCCGGCCGCCATGATTTCGGGCACCAGGGCGACCAGGTCGGCCAGGTCGGCCAGGCTCACCAGGAGATTTCGGCTGTCCCGGCTCTCCATGGGGAAGAGGTTCCAGATGTTGAGCTCGCTCACCGGTGCAGCGCAGAGATCGCTTACTAGCGGGACAATGTGGTGGTAGTTGAGCGCCGTCAGGACGGTGTTGGAAACGACATTGACGTCACACGCCCCGAGGTTGGCGATCCCGGCCATGGTCTCCCGGTATGAGCCCGGCCTGCGGGTTATGGCATCGTGGACCTCCTCCGGGCCGTGAACGCTGATGAAAAATTCGTTGACGCCGGCGGCGATCAGGCGGTGGAGGAACCGCTGGTCTGCCAGTTTCCTGCCGTTGGTCTGGATCTGGATTTTTTTGAAATAACCAAAAGACGCCGCATAACGGACATAGTGCTCCAGGTGGTCACAGGTGGTGATCTCGGCGCCGGAAAGGATCAGGCCGTCGTAGCCGCCGTCGGTGACCAGGGCATTGACCAACCCTCGGAACGCAGGGAAATCCACGTTTGGTAGCTGCCCCTTGACCTGGGACAACATGCAGATGGTGCAGTCGTTGTTGCAGGCATACCAGATCGGGATGACCGCATACCTGCCCAGATTCATGCGTTGATAGGTGGAAGGCACCGTTGCTCCTAGGGGATGGTGGCCCGGATGAATGCCGCTGCCTGTTGGACCATCCGTTCCAGGGACTCCCTGCCGTCAAGCCGCAAATCTGCCTTCGGGCCGATGCGCTCTCGTTGCACTGCCAGCACATCGCCGATGAACAACTGGTAGTTGTCGAGATAGTTGTTCAGCCAGACCAGGCAGTTACGGTAGTCGTTGATGGCCGGGTTTTCCAGGAAATTCCGCGTGTACTCCCTGATCTTGCGGGTAACGGCCATGTCGGCGGGCAGGTCGATCCAGAGCAGCAGGTCGATGAACGGGGCGGTTTCGCCATGTTCCTTGCCCAAGGGCATTTCAAGGACAATATATTTCCGGGGAGTCACGGTGGCCCCGGTAGCCGGATGCACGATGGTTTCGCCCCGCTTCAACCGGGCCAGGTCGGCTGCCAGTTGCGGGACAATGAATTCGTCGATATTGGCGCCGTTTTGCAGCCATTGCACCAAGTCCTTGGCAGGGCTGTCGGTGATCCTCTCATAATCGTCGAAAAAGAGTGTGGTGGCATCACCCAGGCTTTGGGCCAGCGCCTTGGTCAGGGAGGTCTTGCCGGAACCGATAGGGCCGGCAATGGCAATAATATGATTCATGGTATGCTCCTCAACTGGAGATGGGGCGAAGTCAGGCAATCGGCACCAGGAACGCCGACAGTTCGCCCTGTTTAATCAGCTTTCCCAGGTGGCCGGATTTGAGCGCCAGTTCCCGGGCGCTGCATTTCGGCACCACCCCGGCCGCCCGCGTGGCGCTGTTCTCGCCGTAACCGATAAATACACAATGGTCGAAAATACGGGCCAAGGCAATACTTTGCTCGAATTCCTCCCAGGTTTCGCTGGGAAAGTTGTAGATAAAGTGCGAATAGATGAAAGTATCCGGGGCAAGCGCTCTGATCCGCGCCACAACCTTGGCCAGTTCGCCCGGATCGTAGGCGCGATTCATCAGCTCCAGGACCCGCGGGGCTGCGGATTGGGCGGGGAGGCAGATGTAGGGCAGGCGGCCCTGGGCGAAGAAGGGCTCCAACTGTTCGGCATAGCCGAGGAAGAGGCCGGGAAAGATTGTGAACAGCTTGAAGCGCATGTCCGGCACACTCTGGCAAAGCCTGGTCAGCAGTTCCGGCAGGGTCGTACCGCGGTCGAGCCCGTATGAACCGCAGTCGTCTGCCAGCAGCGTCACAATGCGTTCGCCGCTGCGGTGCAACGCCGATATCTCGGCCCCAATTTCCTCCAGGGAACGGCTTTGCACCTGGCCCTTGGCCTTTTTGATGTTGCAGTAACTGCATGCATTGATGCAGCCCTGGGCAATCATGACATAGCAATCGGCCGGCCCCATGAGCGGTTGGTAGGGGAAATGGCCATGGAGCCGGTTGGCGGTGACAACGGCAAAGGGATGCCGGGCGTGGATCAGGTCGTCGAGTCTGGAACTTTCCGCAAAGGGGATGATCCGAAGCGTCGTGCCGTGCAGTCCGGCTGACGCCAGCAGCCGCTCCGGGAAGGCCGCCAGGCAGCCGAAGACAACGAAGCTGGCGCCGGGGTGGTCGCCCATGCTCTCCAGAATGATCTCTTCGCAACGGGCCCGCATCCGGTCCGTCACGGCGCAGCCGCCAAAGAAGAACAGGTCCGGTACGTCCGGTTCGTCCACGACCGCATGCCCATTCACTTGAAAATAGATCCTGGCCCTGGAGAGAAAGAGGGTGTTGTGCTCGCACATGTTGTGCAGATTGCCGATGCTGACTTTCATGGCTGTTCCACCCGGTGCGCCCACAAAAGCCTGAGCCGCTCCAGTCCCCTGCCGAAGCAGGCGACCGAGTTGGCAAGCGGTTGCTCCGTTGTCCGTGAGAAACCATACACCCGGACCACCCCTGTGTTCCGGATGGCCTGGGCAATCAAGGCATGGGCCTTTGCCATGCCGGCCAGGGGGACGTACAGGTAGATGGGAATTCCCTGGGCCCCAAATGCCACCAACCCAGCAACGGTTTTGGCGAGTTCGGCGTCAGCATACCCGATGTCTGCGGAACCCCAGAGAGGCACCAGGACCTTCAGCGCCCGAAGGGGGCGGGAAGCGAGTTGCCGGGCAAATGCCCCGCCAGATGGAATATCCCGGCATGTGGACCAGAGGGTTATGCCCTTGTCCGGCGGGACCCGGTCAAGTATCTCGAACAGGTCCGGCCGCAGTAAGGCATCTCCGCCATAAAAATCCATGGTGCGATACTCCGGCGCCACCTGCCCCATCTCTTGGGCAATCTCTTCCAAAGGTCGTTGTGCGGTGGCCGCCCCATGGGCGCACCCTGGGCAGGCAAGGGCGCAGGTGGTGTCCAGGTCTATCAGGTTTTGCGCTGCAATGGGGTGATACGGCTTGTCCAGCCCCAGTTTTCGGATATGCGCATCGATATACTGCTCGTTTCGCATGGGGCAGTGGTCGCCCCCCAAGCGCACCAGAGGGTGGGACTGCATCCGCTCGAAGATATCGACGATGGGTTCCCTGGTCGCATCCCCGAAGACGAGCGGTAAATAGGGGCAGGGCGCGACCCAGCCGTTGCTCATGACGTGGCAGAATACGTGTTTGGCCGTGCAGACATTGGTCTCGCCGAGCGAGGTGCCGGGTGTGTGGACATAGACAAAGTCGTGGTATCGGGGCTCAACATGGGAGAAGAGCTCCTGTTCCCGACCCGCGGCAAGGGGAGTGCCGTCGGCGTGACTTGATTGGCCGACAAAGCGCGGCAACAGGAGGCGTACCATCTCGGCCCCGTGCTCCAGCACAAACTGCAGGTAAAGATTGATGTCGTTATTCAGGAAAAATTCCTCGGTTTGGGGAACGACCGATACGTGCATGGTCATGGTGCTCTTGGCTCCCCACTCCAAGGCCCGGACTGCCCGTTCGAAACTCCCTTGCTTCCTGCGCCGTTCATCGTGCCGGTCAGCGCGGTAATCATCCAGGCTCAGGTAGATCTGGTCCAGGCCAGCCGCCTCAAGGCGCGCCATGAATCCCTGGTCGAGCAGATAGCCGTTCGATTCCAGTGAGATAATGAAGCCGTAGGACTTGGCCAGGGCGATGATCTCGCACAGATCCGGCCGCAGGGTCGGCTCGCCGCCGAAAAGGTCGATGACCAGGCAGCCGGCTAGTCTGAGGTCCTGGAGGATGGCATCAATCTGCCCCAACGACAATTCCGCGGCAATGGCGTCGCGCAAGCCGGAAACGCCGCAATGCTCGCAATGGCACTGGCATCTGTTGGTGAGCGTCAGCTGGACGATCTTTAACAGGGGCAGCGGCATGTTGTCACGCCTCGCTTGGCCGGGCCGGGAGGCCGTAGGGGAGGGTACAGTCGAAATTCTTGATCACGAAACCATGGCCATTTTTGTGGCGACTGACGTATTGCGCGGCAATCGCCAGGCGCTCTTCCGCCTCCTGTGGCGCCACTTTCGGGTAGATCAATGCCGCGGCGGTTTCCAGGTTGTCTGAATAGTGCAGCATTATCACCTCGTCGAATTCCTTCACAAGTTCCAGGGAGGCGAAAAAGTCTGCCATGGTTTCGGTGGGGAAATTCACCAGGATGTGGGTGCAAAAGGTTGTCTGTACACCACTGTTGCGGATGATCCGAATGTTTTCAATGACCTTTTCAATGGGGTAGCTGCGGTTCATCAGGTCCAGCAGACGTTGCGAACCGGACTGTACCGGGAGATGTACATAGCTGATCCGGCCGCTTCCGAACAACTGCGCCATCTCCTCAAAGCATTGCAGCAGGTATTCCGGGTAGAGATAGAGCAGTTTGACGGTGAAATCCGGGGCAAGGGCAAATATTTGGCGCAGAAGCACCACTAAATCGGAGCCGATATCGCGGCCGTAGCTCCCACAATCATCGGCGATGAGCGTAAATTCCCTCACCCCCAGGCCAAGCCCCTGTCTGAGCCTGGAAAGGATCGATGCCACTGGCTCGCTCGACACACTGCCCTTGGAACGTTTGATATTGCAGTAAGAACAGCTATTGTTGCATCCCTGCGCGATGAGGATGAAATAGTCTCCCCGGCCAAGGCCTTGCCCAGGCTCGTATAATTCGTGGTGCAACTGGTGGGCTGGAATGTCGTTGATCGCGGTCATGTGGGGGAAGAGGGCATCCAGCTTGTCCAGTTCCTTAGGCCCGATGCAGATCAGCTGTTCGCGGTTGACTCGTGGGGTGGGGAGAGTGGCAAGACAGCCCAGCAGAATGACCTGTTTTTGACCGGCGTACGGCCTGGCCAGGTCAAGGGCGCCCATGGAAGAGGCAATCTTGTCTTCGGAAACGCAGCAGGAATTGACCAGGATGGTGGAGCAGGTGTGGATGTCATTGGTGATCCGATAGCCGTTCAGCAGAAAAAAATTGATGGTCTTGGTAAAGAGGTAGGCATTTGGCTCGCAACGCTTGCTCGGGTCGAGGATATATATCCCGTGATGCCGGGAGGGGGGTAAATCGGATACTGTTGTTCCGGGTCGATGGTTGGTGGTCATCGCCATTGAACGCCGTAATAGAGGGTGATGAAATCCTGGCCGTTGCGGTCGATACCGCCCGACAGGTGGCCGAAGGCCTTGTCCCGGACACTGGCGTTGAGTGCAGCGAACCGGTCGGCCGGGATTTCGTAGAATCTCAGGATATCCGCCATGAACGGCGTGATCTCGCCCATAAGCAGATTGGCTTCATAGAGCTTTATGTCGAACGACAGCCGCGGATTGTTGTCCTCGTTGACCTCGATGTACAGAAACGTATGTTCCGGCATCCTGGCGACGGCGGCGCCCATGATCCGCGCGGCAAATCGCAGCGCGCTGTCATGGTGGGGTTCGCAATAGATGCTCCCGATCCGCTCCATGATGCCGTTGTGGGACAGGAAGGGATAACAGGTATAGCGCGACAGGGCGCACTTGGTGTTGTCGGCGGCCGACCACTTGAACCCCAGGTGCAGCAGGAAAGGATCGGTCATGGTCCGGGTCCCGACCGGGCCGAATTTCAGGTCGATATCAAACTCGAGATACACCTTGTACATGCAGCCGCTCAGGGTCTCCTCGAAACCGAAATGCACGCATTTCGACATGGGGAGCAGTTCCCGGCAATGGGTCAGGAAATGGGGCGGCATGTCCAGCTGTTGGCAGATGGTGAGGACCGCGGGCTCCGGGTCGTCCAGGGCACTCTTGCTGATGCCGAACAAAAAGCGGTTCTGCAGAATCGAGCGGCGGGCGAGTTTGAAGGATCTTTCATAGGCGTAATCCGTATTGAGGCCATCGATCAGCCGCATCAACCGGATGGCTCTTTCCGCGCCTTCCTGGTCAGTCTGGTCCGGGGCGGGGACATACAGGACAGAGTCCGGCGCGGGGGTGAGGCGTGGCGACGCTTCAGTCGGCACACTGCCGTGCATCGCCTCGTACTCGGCGACCTTTTTGGCCAGCAGGATGGCGATGCGTTTCGCGGTATAGGGCGATAGGATAATCCGCGAGGAGAGCAGGGCGGAAAGGAGATTCTCTTCGTAGTTGACCGAACGGACAGTACCGAAATCCAGGATTACTTCTTCTCTGGAGTTGGTTATGTTGAAGATATCCGGATGGAGTGTACCCATGCGGGAATCATCAACCACAAACTTGGCCTGCTTCGCGTCTGAAGAAGGCAATTCAGCATCTTTTTCCGTCATATGCGCATAATCCTTGATGAAGATGCATTTATTTGCAACAAATTATCTGCTTACCCCATTGGTTGTCAAGGACCTTCCCGGCAGGTTCATGGGAAGATGGGGCGAAAGCGTAATTTGATTAATCAACAGTCCTGTCAGCATTGCTACACAATGGCGCCACAATCCTTTCTGACAGACTCTTTGGAAAAGGTGCTATCATAGAAAAGTGGTCACCGGATTATGTTTATTAAGGAAAATACAGTAGTGGGAAATTGCATGACTGAAAAAGGTACGTGATATTGATGGCTACCGGGAATTCCGGGATATGCAGGATGTGAAGAATATGTCTGATTTTCTCGTGGATAGCTTCGGTTAAGTTTCAATGGAGATGGAATCAGCTATGTAGATTGCGTTTAATGTGCTATTAATTAAAGAGTATTCGGTGCCTCCGTTTGTTGAACGGCGGTGCCCATAATCATACCGAAATCAAGCTTCTATTTTCTGGAGCGAGGAGAATTTTATCAAGGTATTTCTGATCTATGTCCGGGACGAGGACTTCTACCGGCTGCTCCCGCCAGAACTCGGGGATGGCCGGTTCAGCGCGGGCCGGGTCCAGGTGATGGCGTTTCCCCCGATCGGCATCGAAACCCTGGCGCCGATTGTTCGTCAACATGGCCATGATGTGCGGATGTTTGACACCTGTCACCCGCAGATGAAGGAGGAGCAGATCGCAGCGGCGGTTCGCGCCGAGAAGCCGGATGTGCTGGCGCTCTCGTTCCTCTCGACAACCTCCTATCCCGCAACCCTCAGTATGGCGCATCGGCTCAAACAGGCTGCCCCTGGCACGCCAGTTATTGTCGGCGGTGTGTTTGCGACCATTAACGCCAAGGAAATTCTCGCTGACTCAACGGATATAGACTACGTTGCCAAGGGCGAGGGTGAAGAGCTTTTGCCGGAATTTCTGGACAACCTGGGATCGCCTGAAAAGGTTGGCGGCCTGGTGTGGCGTTCCGGAAGCGAAATCATGGAGAACCCTGCCCGCCAGGTGATCGAAGATCTCGACCAGTTCCCCTATCCCGACCGCAAGAGCCTCCCGATCGACTACATCGAGTCCATGCCCCTCGACGTTCCCGCCGTGCTCTCCCTGGACCGCTTCTGTACCATGCAGACCTCGCGCGGCTGTCCCAATCAGTGTGTCTACTGCGGCATACCAGCGCTGGCCAATCGCAAGTGGCGGCATCGTTCACCCGAACATGTCCTGGGGGAGATGCAGCAGCTAAACGACGAGGGTTACCGATCCATCTATCTCACCGACGACCAGTTCCTGCTGAACCGCAAGCGCATCGGAGCCATCTGCCAGGGCGTCATTGACCGCAAGCTGAAGTTCAAATGGGGTTGCGAAGGCCGGGTCGATTCGGTTGCTACCGACCAGTTTCCGATCATGGCCAAGGCCAACTGCAACTTCCTCGCCTTTGGAATAGAGGCCGGCACCCAGAAGGTGCTCGACCGCCTTGGGAAGAAACAGACGCTGGAGCAGGTCGAGCATGCTGTGAGCAAGGCTAAGGGCTGCGGCATAGAAACCATCCACGGCTTTTTCCTGATCGGTTCCCCGGAAGAGACCAGGGAAGAGATATTGCAGAGTTTCAGTTTTGCAGCCCGGCTCAAACTGGATACGTTCGGCTTCAACCGCCTCTGCGCCTACCGCGGCACCCCCCTGTGGCAGGATTATGTCGAGCGCGGGATCATCGACGATGGGCGCGACTGGAAGAAGTGGTTCAAATGCTCGGACATCGACCCGACCATCCTTGCCGGGGAGATTGTGAATCGGGCCAGGCAGAAAGGATATATCCTGCTGTTCGCCAACAGGATCTTCCTGCGCCCATTGCAGACCATCAAGCTGCTACGCAGGTTTGGCAGGTACATGAAAAAATCGGATATCCTCAAGCTGCTTTGGAGTCCTTTCCGCAAGCGGACCCTCACGCTCAAGCCTTCGCTGCCGGCACCCATGATCGACCAGGGGCTGAGCGCACCGATCCGCACCGCGATTACCATGGAGTGATACGGCAACGCCCACGCCCGCATCCGCCATCAATTCGGTATTATTTTTTAAAGGGATGGCGTTCGGGAGCCTGCTCAGGCGCCGGAAGCACCGCAAGGATACTCGGAACCGCGAGATTCAGGGCAGGGCTCCGGTGACGCAGATAACCGTACGTCGCTTGAGCCGTGGCGCCGATCTGGGCTTTTGGACCCAGTGCCGTGCGACCCATAACGAAATGCGCTGCCCTCATCTCGATCACTTGAGCAATGCTCGCATAAATCAAGGAAATATACAGAGGAAGGTCACTGGCAGCTGCGTCTTTATCGAAACCGATATAATAGCCAATGGCGCTATCCGTGTCGCGGAGGATTGTGACAAAGCCGAGAATCTTGCCGGCATCTTTGTAACGGATCACCACCGTGCGAAAATCGTCCTGGTATTGCCTTGCAAGGGCAGGGATCCAATTTTTCCCGATAGTCACCAGGCGCAGCTTCTGGTGATCGTGAACCTGGTGGTAGAGACCATAGATTTCCGCGGCCCTGACTTCCACTTGCTCCGGATCGAGTCGTTCAATGACGATTCCGGATTCATCCAGGCTTTGTAAGGTCTTCCTTATCCGGCTCCGGTAATCGGACTTCATGTCATTGAGGTAATCGTCGAAGCTGGTCCACTCCGGCTTCAAATGCAGTACCATGTTCGGCTCCGTTTCGAAACGGCGGAAACCTGAACGCCGTAAGGCGGCTCCTGCCCCGTTATCATCCGTCAGATCCTTTATCAGCACCATGTTAGACTCGCCAAAGATGGTGCTGGATCTCCTTATGCGATAAAGCGCTTCAACAACGGCCGGCCAGAGCCTTGCCGGGTCTTCGCCCGCGGCAAAGGCGGCACCATGGGGACCTGTCGAGAAAAAGTTGCCGCATACCTGGAAACGCAAGCGAATCCATGCAACCGGGAGTTCGGCCGCCCGTTCCGCAACCTTCAGCATGTAACGAAAACGATGCCAAAGCCCCATGGCTACGTCTCCCCACAACTCCCCGGGAAGAGCGGCAGTAACATCCTCTTCACGTATAGGCCAGGGCACCAGGTTGTCGTATATCAGGACCTGCCTGCGCGCCTTGCTGATGGAGCGCTTCGATGCCTTTCCCAGTGAATGCCAAAAACCGGGCTCCATTTTGGGAAGGTTCCCCGCAGATAGATTCGCCACACGAATCCCAAGGCTCTGGACAACCACCGTGGCAACTGGCCGGTCGCCTTCATAAACAATGGCATAATGCGCACAGAGATTTGCCGGCAGATTTTCTTCCAGAAGTCGAAGAAAGGGACGCGAGAGAAACAGACCGGAACGTGCCGATACACTGTCCCAGTGATCAGGGTTCAAAAAGGCAATGGAATCGGCAAGAGCAAAGCGAAAATCGGAGAGAGACTTGGTCCCGGATTTAGACATAGACTTCCTTTGTTACCCTGAATTTAGTCATGTCACCTGCATGCTAATAATCTCATCCACCCGTGCACCATCCAGGGTTTCCTCCTCTTGCAGTGCTGCTGCCAGGGCATCCAGGAGCGGCCTGTTTGCACCCAGAAGCCCGTCGGCGATCTCTTCTTCACGGCGGATGATGGCGGTGATCTCCTGGTCGATCTTCCAGGCCATCGCTTCCGAAAAGCCCTTTTCTTCGGCCAGTTTGCGGCCAAGAAACGGATTTTCTTCGCCACGGGTATAGGTGACCGGCCCAACCTTTTCGCTCATCCCCCACTGACAAACCATCTTCTCCGCCAGGTCGGTAACCACCTTCAGATCACTCTGGGCGCCGGTGGACATTTCGCCAAAGACCAGCCGCTCTGCGGCCCGGCCGCCAAGGGCAACGCAAATACGGCTATCCAGATAGCTCCGGGGATAATGGTAGCGGTCGTCCTCCGGGAGTTGCTGGGTGAGACCCAGTGCCATGCCGTGGGGGATGATCGTTACCTTGTGGATCGGATCGGTACCCGGAAGCAGTTTGGCAATCAGGGTGTGCCCTGCCTCATGGTATGCGGTGAGCCGTTTTTCATTGTCGGAAATGACCATTTTCCGCTCTCCGCCCATCAACAGCTTGTCCTTGGCCTGCTCCAAATGCGCCATGGTAACCGCCGGGGCGCTTTCCCGCGAAGCCAGGATGGCCGCCTCGTTCACCAGGTTTTCCAGATCGGCGCCGGTCATTCCGGGAGTACCCTTGGCGATGGTGGTGAAATCGATCCCCTCGGCCAACGTGATCTTGCGCGCATGGACCTTGAGAATTTTTTCCCGATCCCGCCAGTCCGGCCGTTCGATCACCACGTGCCGGTCAAAGCGGCCTGGGCGCAGCAGTGCGGGATCAAGCACGTCGGGGCGGTTGGTTGCCGCCAGCACAATCACTTCTTCGTGCTGGTCAAAGCCGTCCATCTCGGAGAGAAGCTGATTCAGCGTCTGCTCCCGTTCGTCATGGCCTCCGCCGAAGCCTGTGCCGCGGCTGCGCCCGACAGCGTCGATCTCGTCAATAAAGATAATGCTCGGTGATGACGTCTTGGCGCTTTTGAAAAGGTCCCTGACCCTGCTGGCGCCGACCCCGACAAACATCTCGATAAACTGGGAAGCGGAGATGCTGAAGAAGTTGACCCCAGCTTCGCCGGCCACTGCCCGCGCCAGCAGGGTCTTTCCGGTACCTGGCGGGCCGACGAGCAACACCCCCTTCGGCACCTTGCCGCCTATGAGTCGAAATTGCCCCGGTTCCTTCAGGTAATCGACAATTTCCATCAGCTCCCGCTTGCTGTTCTCCATGCCGGCGACATCTTCAAAGGTGACATTGACCTTCTCCCCGGTGCCGTACATCCTGGCTCCGGATTTGGCAAAGGCGCCAAACATCCCTCCTGCCCCCATCTGATTGCGCGCATTACGGGAGATATACCACCAGACGCCTAGAATAAGCAGCCAGGGAAGCATCGCGACGAGGAACGAAACAAGGGGCGATGCTTCTGTGGAAACGGCTCTGATATCCACCTTGTGGCTGGCCAGTTCGGCAAGCAGTGCCGGATCGGCCGTAGCAGGCATGATCGTGGTAAAGTCGCCCACTTCCCTGGTGACCTCTTTGCCTTGAACGGTTTCGGCCAACTTGATCTTTTTCAGGAATTCTCCGCTTGCGGCCGTCCCCCTGAATGTGACCTTCTTCAGGTTGTTGTCGGCTAATTCGCTACGAAAGCGGCTGTAGCTTATGTCGGCAGTCTGCCCCGCATCGCGCATCATATAGCTGTAGCCGATGTTAAACAGGATCGCCAGGAACATTATCAGAACAATTACGCGCCAGTTTGAGAGGTTCATGGATTGGTCCTTGGCTGGGATGTCGTTGCTATCTTCGTGACCTGGGAAGCGATGCTGACCATGAAGTCAACGCCTTCCCAATGGCCTGAATCCAGCCAGTAGATGGTGAATTTCACCTGTTTTCCTTCAGGGAGGGATTCTGTCGCCAGGTCTGCGATATGGATCGCCAGTCCGGTATCGCGCGTATTGGCGTCATGCACGGCGTTCCAATCGTCGGCACTCCAGTGAATGACCGCCGGAGCGAGTGTTTCGATGCGCAGTATCCTGCCGGCTGGCATGAAGCGAATCTTGTGGTTGAAGCGCCACACCATGCATGAGGATTCGGTTTTGTCCACCAGGTAGCGCTGCACGGTTTGCGGTGGCATGTCAAAGACCCGACCATCGTGCAGTGAACGAAGCAACTTCAGGTACTCGGCATGTGCCCAGACCAGCGGCATGGCGGAACCGGATGGCCGGCCGAAAAACAGTTCGCGTTCCGGAAGGTCCGGTGCGTCCCATATCTGCTCGGGAATCAGTCCTTCCGCACCGGCAAATGATTCCAGCGCCGATAGCAGCCGCCGTGCCTCTCCCCCGCGATCTGCCGCCAGCTCATAGTGGGCCCGTTCACCGGTCAAGAGAGGCCATACCCGGCCAACCCCGGTGCCGTCAAATGGCTCGCCATCCTCATGTTCGCCGTAGCCGTCGCCATTGTAGCGATGCCAGATGGGGCCCTGGGGGGGAGCCACCTTGAGCAGTGCATCTATGATTTTGACCGTATCGAGTATGCGCGGATCGTTTGCCGTACGCAGGCCAAAACGCACCAGGGCCAGGGCGTCGGGGCTTATCAGATGGCAGGCGAGGTTGCTGGCCTCCGCAGGCGAGACATTCTTGACGGGAATACTTTCTTGAAAGCGGGACACGCCATCCCCTGTCTTGACCGGGGCAATACGAACATAATAGCCATCAACCTTGAACTCGCGACACCAGTCGTTACCGGTCACATACATCCAGCGGTCAATGGATTCATTCCACACGTCAGCGGTCTCCCGCATGTAGGTCGCAATGGTTGGTTCAAGGTGCAGGTCGGCCAGGTCTGCCGCAGCCAGGAGCGCGGCGATTTCGGCAGCGACCGTGAACGGCGAATAACCGGGATCTTCCTCCCAGCGGTCCTGGGGGCTTACCGGCCCGTTGCGGACCAGGTAGGCAGCGGCTTGACGCACCATCGGCCAGAACCGGGCCAGATCGCTCCCGGTCAGCGCCCTTTCACGCCTGGCCAGGTCTACGAGAAGGACCGGCAGGGCGGTTTCATCCATCTGGATGCCGTTCCAGTAGGGCGAACCGTCCAGCCACATGTTCTGGGCCCAGTGTCCGTCCTCTTCCTGGGTCGCTTGCAAATAGCAGAGTACGCGACGAACTTCTTCCTGGGCCCCGGCGGCCAGGAGCCCCCCCGCCGACTCCACCAGATCGCGCGGCCAGGCAAGGTGATAGCCCCCCAGGTCATTGTCGCCCTTGTTGAATCCCCATGGGATCGAAAGGCTGGCGATAATCCCACCGGGAAAATGGAAAGACTCGTGCGTACGCACAACGGTTGTGCTGACCCGGTAAAAGTTTTGCCGGTCATTTGCCCGGTCCTTGTCGAGGGGGAGCAGCTTCGCTTGCCATCGGTTCCATTCTTCAACATACACCGATAGCGCGGCGTTGAAGCCGTCCTGGAGCGCGGCGCGGGCCCGGTTCCCCGCTTCGGCGGCGTTACGTCCAAACCCCAGGACCAGCAGAAATTCGCCATTGCCCGCTTCCAGGTCAACCTCGGCTGTCAGGGCGATGTTCCCGTTTTCGGCCCGCGTGTAGTCCCACGTCATCTGTTGGTGAGCAGACAGATCCTGCCAGCCGTCCGAGAACCCCACGAACCCCACGGAACGCTTGAGCCAGGGAACGGATGAGGCCAGGGCAAGGGCGTTGCCGTCCCGTTCGGCGAACAACATGGGCATGCCTTTGTACTCGCCGACCCAGGCGGTATTGCCTGCTCCTTGGTTCCCCAGGTGCGGCGCCAGCAGCACATGGAGCCGGTAATCCCGTATCTGTCCTTCTTGGGCGATGAATCTGGTCTGCTGCAACACGGCATCCCTTTGGGGATCGGCCAGAATCTTCTTTTCGATGCAATAGCGGCCCTGGCGGCACGTGTTGACCACACTGAAGGCCGGCACGCCGCTGGCCATCCAGCTAACCTCGCTCGTGGCATCACGTTTTTCCTCGGAGAGGAAACCTGCCCCGTCCGTAACGACCAACCCCATGTCGCGCACACAAGCCTGGTCAATCCGCGGATAGTAGATCTCATTGAAGATTCCGTGGCTCAGGGTGAACCAGACACGGCTTTTATCTCCAAGAGCAGCGCCCACTCCCGACTTGGCGCTGGAGGTCCAGCGCGCCGGGATACCCGGCCACCCAGGTGCGTTACGATCTGTTGCCGCCATAGCGACTCCTTTTACCGGTTTCCATTCCAGATACGTTTCAGTTCAGTAAGGTGCATGGAAGATCAGCCTCCATGGGCAAAGTCGGGATAATCGGTCATGCCGCCATCCACGAAGATGGTACGGCCGGTCACGTAGGAGGCAATATCCGAGGCCAGCACCACCACCATGCGGGCAACCTCTTCCGGCTCGCCGATCCGCCCTAACGGGATCTTTTCCATCAAGTCTTTCATACTTTGCTGATCGCTCCAGACGGAGCGGTTGATCGGCGTCTTGATCGCCCCTGGGGCAACGGCCAGGACGCGCACCCCATGGGGGGCAGCCTCCTGGGCCAGGGTCTTGGTCAGCATGCCGACTGCCGCCTTGCTGGCGGTGTAGGCACTGTAGCCTGACCAGGCGATCTCTTCATGCACCGAGCTGATGTTGATGATGACGCCGTTTTTCTGCCCTACCATCCGCTGCAAGGCTTCGCGAGCGCAAAAAAAAGCTCCCTGCAGATTCACTTCGATCACTTTGCGCCATGCGGCAGTATTCGCCTCCCAACCGAAGGCGCGGCCGCCATCGATGCCGGCATTGTTGACCAGGATATCAATCCCGCCCCAGGCCGCGTCGATACTTTTGAACATTTCAGCAACAGCCCCGGAATCGGACACGTCGGCCTTGATCGCCATGGCAGTGCCGCCTTGCCCCTGAATTCGCTGCACCAGCGTCTCTGCAGCCTCGGGATGGGTGACGTAGTTGATTGCCACTCGCGCGCCCGCTTCGGCGAGGGATGCGGCAATTGCCTCACCAATGCCCGAATTGCCGCCGGTGACGACGGCCCGTTTATTATCCAGTCTTATGTTCATATGTTCCTACCTTTCATCCATTCCTTCCCCCGTGCCCAGCAACTCCGCGCCGAACAGCAGCCCTGGAACGGATCGGTCCTGTGTCCCCTTAATCCTCATCATCCTTGCCCCGGAAGAAATAGTAATAACGCCCGGACGTTTCAGTACTCCTTGAGGTTGCTGAACTCGCCCCAGGCAAGGAAATTTTTGGGCGACTCGACAAAGGAGTAGATGTTCTCGACAATGCTCAGGTGCTTTCTCTCTTCATCGGCGATCATGAGCAGTACCCCGCGGGTCTCTTCGTCTTTTGCCTGGTTAGCCAATTCCTCGTAAAGTTTGATGCCCTTCTCCTCTTCCTTTACAACGTGCTGGTAGGCATCGGGGTCTTCCTTCAATTCGGCCATGAGGTCACGCTTTGCCAAGAGGGGTTTAAAGACGCACGCCGCCTCCTGCAAAGCCTTGGACTGGGCTTTTTGAGGATTTATGCTCTGTTTCATCTTGACCAGGGCATCGTAGTGTTCCTGCTCGGCTGCCGCCAGTATCGTGAATAGTTCCTTCAGCTCGGGGACAGTAACGGTTGCCGCCAGTTTTTCGTAATAGATCCTGGCTTCCTCTTCCATCTTGATGGCGCAATCGAAAACGTTCATGGCAATCTCCTTAGTCTGTAATTAGACGGATACGCGCTTGTGGGTGATATTTGTCGATGTTCTTATTTTTAATTATAACATGTTTTTTGACAGTAATATTGGGGCGGACCCACCCAAGAGATGCCGGTAATAATTTCCGTTACAATGGCCTATCAATGAACAAACGAGGTTAACCCGTGCCGCCGCAACCACAAGCGGCCATTTAATTCAGACCATCGATTGTCAGTTGGATTTGTTGTGGTACAAAACACAAAGCAGGGGAACACATTTTGAACGGTGAGCCAAAATTCTTGTCCAAGGGATCTCGGCATAATTTCAAGTCATGGAGGAGTCGATAATGGGTGTTCCGATCAAAAACAATATTACGTGGGTGGGCAAGGTCGATTGGGAATTACGCAAGTTCCACGGCGAGGAGTATTCGACGCACAAGGGAACATCCTATAATTCGTACCTGGTGCAGGAAGGGAAAACCGCACTGATTGAAACCGTCTGGGCGCCATTTGCCAAGGAGTATGTCCGGAACCTGCAAAAAACTATCGATTTGAATGCCATCGATTACATAATTGCCAATCATGGCGAAATAGATCACAGTGGCGCCTTGCCCGAACTCATGCGCCAGATTCCGGAGACGCCGATCTACTGCACTGCCAATGCGGTAAAATCCCTGAAAGGTCAATACCACCAGGAATGGAATTTCAACATTGTAAAGAATGGTGATCGTCTGAATCTGGGAACCAAGGAGTTGATCTTCATCGAGGCGCCGATGCTCCACTGGCCTGACAGCATGTTCTGCTACCTGACCGGAGACAACGTCCTTTTCAGTACCGATGCCTTTGGGCAGCACCTGGCCACGGAAAGGCTTTTTAACGACCTTGTTGACCAGTCAGAGCTATTCCAGGAGTGCATCAAGTATTACGCCAACATACTGACCCCCTTCAGTTCTTTCGTGGACAGGAAAATCAAGGAATTCGTCAGCATGAATCTGCCGCTGGACATGATCTGCACCAGCCATGGTGTTGTCTGGCGTCACGATCCTATGCAGATTGTCGCCAAATATCTTGAGTGGTCAGCCAACTACCAGGAAAACCAGATCACGATCATCTATGACTCCATGTGGGATGCCACACGTAAAATGGCGGAAGCAATTGCGCATGGCATTGCAGAGGAAGATCGTTCCGTGCTGGTCAAGATATTCAATGCCGCTCGCGCCGACAAGAACGACATCATCACGGAAGTGTTCAAATCAAAGGCGATCCTGGTCGGTTCTCCAACGGTCAACAAAGGCATGTTATCCGCAATTGCCGGCATCCTTGAAGAAATCAGGGGCTTGGGTTTTAAAGACAAGAAAGCAGCGGCTTTCGGGGCTTACGGCTGGAGTGGCGAGTCTGTGAAGATGATCACGGAGCGGTTGAAAGAGGGCGGTTTTACCGTTGTCAACGACGGCTTGAAGCTGCTCTGGAACCCGGATAGGGAAGGGATGGCGCGTTGCACGGCTTTCGGAAGGGATTTTGCCCGGGATCAGCCACCTGTTTCCCAGTAGATTTCCGAATGGCGTCATAACATTGCTGCACGGGGTAGTTGGGAAGAGTGGGGCGAACATGATGCAAAAAAAGACAATGTTCAATCCATGAGGACATCCGAATCAAGACACACCTTTACCACGTGCGGATCAAAGTGCGTTCCGGCCAGCGAGCGGAGGTGTTCGCGCACCTTTTCCACGGACCAGGAGCTGCGGTAGAGCCGGTCGGACCGCAACGCATCCCAGACGTCAACCACCGCAAAGATGCGGGCCGCAAGAGGGATCTGCTTGCCTTTCAGGCCAAGGGGGTAGCCGGTGCCGTCCCACTTTTCATGATGTGCGTAGGGGATGTCCAGCGCCGAGCGCAGATAACGGATGGGAGAGAGCATCTCAAAGGCGTAAACCGGGTGTTTTCTCATCACGGCCCATTCAGCTTCCGTCAGGGTGTTTTTGTTGAGTAAAATCGCATCCGGAATACCCATCTTGCCGATGTCGTGCAGCAACGCGCCCCAACGGACCTGCACCAGTTCCGCATCGCCCAGCCCGAACAGGCGCGCCAGCTTGACGGTTAAAACGGCAACCCGCTGCGCGTGCCCTTCGGTCTCGTTGTCGCGCAGTTCCAGTGCCCGCGACCAGCCTTCGATGGTGGCGTCATACGCCTGGGCAAGCTCCCTGTTGGAGCGCTGCAGGTTGTCGAACAGGGTGGCGTTGTCAATGGCAATCGCGGCCTGAGCGGCCAGGGCCTTGAGGAAGTTGAGCCATTCTTCATTCCGTATGAGCCTGGTACGATGAAAGACCTCCAGCACCCCCATGACCTGCCCCTTGGCAATCAACGGCACTCCATGGTAGCCGACGAAGTCTTCTCCGGCCAGAAGCATTTTGGCCAGGAAACGGTCATGTTCCTTTGCCAGATCAGGGATGTGAAGGATGCTGCGCTCCTGGGCAACCTGTCCGGCATATCCCTCGCCCAAGGGCTGGCGCGCATGCTCAACGGCTTTGGTGTGGAAACCGCGGCCGGCAACGTATTCCAACGTCTTGGATGCGGGATTGAACAGCAGTACGTCGGCTGCGTCAACCCCCAGCTGAACGATGACATGGGTGAGAAGCGTTGTCAGGTTGAGATTCAGATCAAAACTGAAATTGATGGCGTGGTCGATCTCAACCAGGGCGGTCAGATGCTCCATTTGCCGCCGGATCCTTTCCTCCGCACACTTGATGTTACTAATGTCCGCGAAGGTCACCACTATTTGCCGCAACTGTCCGGCACTGTCAAATTCGGGATAGGCATTCACCAGTACCCACGTGTATTCCCCCTCACGTTCGCCGGCAATCCCCATGACGAAATTCTTCAATAGCTGCCCCGTGGCGATCACCTGATTGACGGGAAATTGATCCACAGGCATGCGGGTTCCGTCTTCGCGCACATGGCGCCAGTCCGGGTCGTGGGCGTCTTTGCCCGCCAGTTGATCCGACGGTATCCCCAGCAGTTGCGAGGCTTCCGGATTACTCAATATGATTCTGGTATCAGGGGTGTGGATAATGACACCGACCGGCAGGTTTTCGATCATCAACCAGTGTGCCTCCTGATTTTCGACCAGCGACATACGGGCCTCGTCTATTGCCCGCAGAGCAGCCTCGGCCCGCTTGCGGTCGCTGATGTCGCGGATATTGCACTGGATGACCTTTTCATCACCAACCAGATATGCGTTACTGACGAATTCAACCTGTATCAGCCGGCCGCTCTTGGTCTTGAGCGGCAGGTTTTCGTAGCGGATAAACTCATTCTCCTGCAACACCCGGAAGGATTTTCTGCTGGCCTCCATATCCTTGAACGCACCGACTTCCCAGAGCTTTTTTCCCACAAATTCTTCCCGCGAAAAGCCCAACATTTCGATCAGATACGGGTTGACGTCGCTGATTGACCCTGTCTCGGCATTCAGTATCAAGATGCCGTCCCGGGCCGTCTCGAAAAGGCGGCGGTAGCGCAGTTCCGATTTTCTGAGCAGCTCGGTTTCCGCTTTCCGGTCAAACTCATCGCCCTTGGACACAACTTCATTTTCACTTGAAGCCTTGCGCTTCATGGTAAGCTCTCTTTCGTTCAACAGTCTGCTTAGTCCTGCCAGTAGATACAGGAAACCGGGCAGATGTCGACGGCCTCCTCCTGGATGGTTTCTTCGGTCTCACCGCCCGGATCAAATACTTCCGCCTTGCCATGATCCGCCATGCGAAATACTTCAGGAATGTTTGTCGCACAGAGTCCACAACCGATACAGGCCTCCTGGTCTACCCATGGTGTTCTCATTGTATCATTCTCCTTTCTATAATTTCTTTTGCGACGATTTATCCCGATACATCCGCTCGTCACCGAGTATTAAAGCTTTTGTAAGTTCATCCTTATTTTCCGCTGTAGCAATCCTGAAAGCGATGCTCAACTGGCCAGTGCTGATTTCAGGGCAGTTCATAATCCTTTTGAAAACAGGGCGCAGGACTGCAAAAATTCAATTATATATATTACATCGACAAACAAAAATCGCAAATCAACGACTTTTTACGGATAGTTAGGGACTAGTCCCTTAAGCAAAATAACCTGATTAGACTACCCACCACAAAGCATCTCTCAATATGTTGTGTATTTACCAAATACTGAGAGCAGATATGTCGATTTAATCCTGTTCGATGCTTTCTCCATAAATCTAACAAACTGTTATTAAACAATTAATCCGGTTATTTAATTAATACATGGGTATTGGCGGGCTATTTGCTTTTACTGTTATTGATTCTGGTCATTCCAAGCGAATTTATAGCTGAACCAAGGGCAATGACTGTTTGTTTAATGCGGTGAGAGAAGGTGAAAAAGGAGAGAATAGCGAATGGGTGTGTGGAGAGGGTGTGTAATAAACGGTCGATATTTCAAAAGATTTAAAAGGGGTTTTTATGAAAATTTTTAAAGGACAGAAGGCCTATTTGCTTGTCAACGCTATTTTCCACATCGCTTTTGTCGCAGTTTTGGGCGCTTCAATCAGTGGTTTGTCAGGATGCGGAAGTTCGGGTAACACAGGCACACAACCCGGTACCGTTAGTTCGAAGGTTTCTCGTACGACGATGCCAGTTGTTCTTGGGGCAGTGGCACCATTCGGAGTATTTGGCGGCGCAGCCGGGATGACCAACCAGGGGATTTATACCGTAGTCAACGGGGATATCGGCACCACAGCGGCTTCTACGTTGATCACGGGATTCCACGACAAGGGCGCTGTTTATACGGAAACGCCTCTCAATATCGGTGCGGTGAACGGGACGGTATACACTGCAACCGCTCCTTTCGGTTCTGCTCCGGGCGTAATCGCAGCCGCGGCAGCACTTGCCGCACAAACCGCATTTGACAACCTTACTCCTGCGGCGCTTCCCGGTGGGATGGATGTCTCGTCGTTGGGCGGTGGCGCCGGAGAACTCGGCAACCGCACCCTGGCCCCAGGCATCTACAAATCCGCACCGGGCTCATTTGCCATAAAAGGTGGAGATCTCACACTCGATGCCGGTGGCGATCCGAACGCGGTCTGGGTCTTCCAGATGGCGACTACACTCACCGTGGGCGGCCCGGGAGCGGCATTTCCCCAGAGCGTCATCCTGATCAACGGCGCTCAGGCCAAGAACGTCTTCTGGCAGGTAGGCAGCGCCGCCACGATTAACGCAGCTGGTGGCGGCACCATGGTCGGAACCATAATTTCTTCCGCGGCAACTACATTCTCTACTGCCGGCAACGTCGAGGTAGTGACACTTGAGGGTAGGGCACTGGCACTGAACGCCTCGGTTACCTTGGTTAACACCCATATCAACGTGCCTGCGCTGTAAACTTGGAACCCATTTTTAAGTCCCCAAGGAGAGGACAAATATGAACACATGTAAAGGATATTCAAAGATCTGGTTTCTGGTAGTACTACTCGTCTTTTTTGTTGCTGGGTGCGCAGGCAATGATACCGTTGCCCAGAACTCTAATTCTGCCAAGGCCATTACCGCTTATTCGCTCAACGGGGCTACAGGGACTATAGATGAAACGGCAAAGTCGATTGCGGTAACCATGCCGTTCGGGACAGATGTAACGGCATTGGTTGCGACATCCACGACCACGGGAGCAAGCGTAACAGTTGGCTCTACCGCTTTGGTGCAGACGAGCGGGACAACACCGAATGACTTCACAGGCCCGGTGACATACACCGTCATCGCTGCCGACGGTTCAACAACGACATATACGGTTACCGTGACAGTAGCCCAAAATGATGCCAAAGCCATCACAGCTTATTCACTTGCCGGGATTGCCGGGACCATAGATGAAACGGCAAAGAGCATAACTGTGACCGTGCCGAACGGGACAATCCTGACGAACCTGATCGCGACATTCGCAACCACGGGGACAGGCGTCAAGGCCGGAACTGCCGCTGTGGCCCAGACAAGCGGGACAACACCGAATGATTTCACAGGTCCGGTGGCATACACCGTAACCGCGGCCGACAATTCAACGGCGACATATACTGTAACCGTAACCGCGGCCCCGATCTCTGCCAAGACCATTACCGCTTATTCGATTAACGGGATTGCAGGAACTGTAAATGAAACGGCAAAGTCGATTGCGGTAACCATGCCGTTCGGGACGGATGTAACGGCATTGGTTGCGACATTTACAACCACGGGTGCAGGCGTAAAGGCAGGCACAGCAGCTTTGGCGCAGCCAAGCGGGACAACACCGAATGACGTCACAAATCCGGTGACATACACAGTGACCGCTGCCGACGCCTCAACAGCGGCATATACGATTACCGTAACAGTGGCGGTGACCGTCACGGCAGGTCCCTCGCCAGTTAACCTGAGAACAGCCGGAAACTTTGTGATTTTGGGAAAATCGGCAGTCTCAACCACGGGGACCACCAAAGTTGTCGGAGATATTGGCGTCAGTCCTTCCGCGGCGAGCTTCATAACGGGTTTCTCGCTGATCGCGGATTCCACGAATACCTTTTCAACATCTGCTTTGGTGACCGGAAAAATATACGCAGCCAACTATACCGCGCCTACTCCCGCTAAAATGACCACGGCGGTACTAGACATGCAAACCGCGTTCACCGACGCCGCCGGAAGAACAACACCTGATTTTACAGAACTGGACGCCGGAAATATCAGTGGCAAGACACTCGTTCCTGGCCTCTACAAATGGGGCACCGGAGTATTAGTGACAAATGCCGGCGTTACTCTCTCAGGTGGCGCGAATGACGTCTGGATCTTCCAGATAGCAAAGGACCTCACCGTGAACAACAGTGCCATTATTACCCTGAGCGGCGGTGC
>Ga0172380_10001818_pt1 | contig 35901 bp, 25 predicted proteins | sample Leawe162metaG_FD_119747 | JGI IMG/M metagenome (GOLD analysis project Ga0172380, IMG submission 119747) | Leachate microbial communities from a municipal landfill in Southern Ontario, Canada - Leachate well 162 metaG | ecosystem: Engineered > Solid waste > Landfill > Unclassified | place...
CATCAGGTAGATGGCGAGAAACCCGTGGATCAAATCCCACCCCGACACCTCCGCGAAGGCGAAGACGACGAAGAAGATTGCCGCACCAACTGCCGCCCAGCGCAGCCCATTGGCTGCTTGAGCGTGCAAATGCTGGAGTTCACCCGCCCAGAGCTCCGCCGCAAGGCGGCGCACATAGGCGAAATACTGCTCGAAGCCATCATCCGTGACGGCATCGAGCCAGGCCGCCAACTGCGCATCGTTCATGCGGGCAACTTGCCCGAAGATCCTAAACCGATCCTCCGGGTCCGTTGTCTCGGTGAATACTCGCCCAAAGGCCGTATTCATGTAAGTCTCAGAAAACTCGTTGAACGCTCCGCCCGACGCCCACCACTCGTGGCGAGCCTGCTGACGCGCGAAGAGCAAATCCCAACCCACCGGATCTCTATCCATGAAAGCCGTTTGGGCCCAGGGCCAAAACTTCTCCCGAGCAGCTGCCGCGAACCGAGCCTCAAGGCTCTTGTAGAAATCCTTCCCGCCCACTATCAGTTCATCGGCCCGTTCCTTGGGAAGGAACTTTGCGATTCGCTCCAGGAGCTCAATGATCCCGAGCGCATGCAAAAAACCAGCGATCATTGCCATTCCCCTTTCTGGGGTATGCTTCCCCCTACGGGGTCTGGGTTGGTACCTGGGAGAAAAGCCGCGCACTCCACGACTTCAAGCCGGGGCTTTCCACCGTGACATGAACGGACGAACCGCTTATAGTCACGGTATGCGTGCAATATCCATCTCCTCCGGTAGCCAAGGCGCCATTGTTGACACCCGGGTACTCGATGGTGATGGGCACATTGGGAACATTCACCCCGTCTTCGGTTTGAACCGAAACAACGAGCTGGTAGCTCCCACCAGGTTGCGGCGTGGCACGAACGACGATTCTCTTCGCCTTCATGTCAACCGTAACTGACTCGGAGATGTTTCCATCTCCATCCGTGACCTGGTAGACTCGTTCCTGCCCCGGTGGGATTTCGACAGACCAATGGGCGAGCTGGGTTGCCGCCTCAATGAATGCGCCGAATTGAACGCTTGCCCCCGTGGGACTGGTTGTGGTGAGCGTCATTGGCTCACCCGAGAACGGCCGCTTGCCGCTCTCGACGCGCGCTTGGAGGAGAACCCTCTTTGCGCCGCCCGCCACGGTTTCCTCCGTGATGGACTTAAGGCTAATCACCCGGCGTGACGACTGGTTGCCGCCTCGCTGCTGATTGCCCTGCTGCTGGTTATTGCGGTTCTGTATCATGCAGACCCCTCCTTCTTTGCGCGCGATTTTATTATGTATCGGCCCAAAAGGCCGGAATTGTAAAGAAACACCTTCCTAAAATCCGCTTTCGCGGTCTTCAGGTTGGATAGTATATTATAGCATTTTTAGTTATAAATGTCAATACTACACAACAACTAAAAACCCCGTGCTATACGGGGTTTTTAGCGCACAATACCGTGCGATATTCCCTAGGAGCCCAAGAACCCTCGAACGATGCTGGGGATGTTTTGCGCAATAAAGGCAATAATCAACCCAACGACACCGGAAACCAAAATACTTCGTGCCTTTACCTTGTCCCCACCCGCTTCCGCGGTGAGATACAAGAACGCGGCGTAGAAGAAAAGCGCAATGGAAACCGCAACAATCACAATAACGGCAATATTGGTAACAAACTTGATAAGCGAGTAGGTGCACACAAGTGCATTTTCTCCGCCATCATTCCCCATTAAGGGGAGGTCGGTACCAGCGGCTACCGCCCCATGCCCAGCCTTACCGGTAATGCCCGCTGCCTCTTCCGCGGTAACACTAGCGCGTACGGTACACTTATCAACAGGCTTCGTCTGCGCGAATGCGGCTGATGCTCCCGCAAAGACGATACTTGCCAATACCAACGAAACAATAGTGTTTTTAAGAATGAATGAAGATGTCATGTGTTTTTCGTAAAAGTTCGCACGACCTTTTACAGAACTCCTTGCACGATTGCGGCGATTCCGCGTGCAAAGATGATTACTATAAATCCAATTATACCATACTTAATAATATTGATGGCGGTCGTTCGCTTCCCGGGGTCATCCCCACCAAACATGTAGTAGAATCCGGCGACCACAATTAACGCCACAAGTATGGGCGCGGCAAAAATTGTGAGCACATTAATAAAACGATCCAGGAGGGCGAAGAAGTCTGAGTTATCGCCCAATGGATTTGGCAGTACTACCGGTGACCCACCCCCTGAGGTACCCCCTCCGCTCGGCCCACCTGATGTGCCTCCCCCGCCCTGCGCGAAAACAAGGCTTCCCGTACCCGCAACACAAAGAACCAGTATACCCATACTCACCACGAGAAAAAATTTCTTCATACCTTTATTGTATCACGCCTTCAGGCGTAAAAATGCAAAAGAAACACTACTCCCGAACCGAGAATACCAACCCGTAGTGGGCATCGCCTGCGTCAATCTGACGCTCTGGCACAAAGCCCGCCTCACCGGCGAGGGTGTGCATATCCTCTTTACTGATGGCACCTGCCGGTGCCATGGGGGAGGACCCGTCCCACTCCAGCACCACCAGTGTTCCGTGGGGCTTGAGGATGCGGCGTGCCTCACGCAGTACGGAAGGAGCATCTTCAACCTGGTGAAGAATATTCGAGCAGAGCACTTGATCAACGGAGCCCTCCTCCAGCGTGGAACCGTTTGGCAGCTCCAAGTCCGCGTGGACGGTACGAATTTGCAGTGCGCCCTGCATCGTAGCGTACCCCCGCGTTACTTCCAGCGCTTCATCGCGAATATCCAACGCATACACCAATCCGTTTCGACCCACGAGCAGCGCTAAAGCCAGCACAAAGTGCCCCGCGCCCGAACCAAAATCGGCAACCGTCATCCCTTCCTTTATGCCAAATTCTTTTACTGCTTCGCGAGGATCTAAGAAACTCATAGGGTAATTTTATGCTCTATACTGTTGTAGCGGAAGCGACACTATCGCCTGCGGACATCTTCATAATGCGCACGCCCTGCGTAGCGCGTCCCAACTTGGCAATATTCTTGATAGGGGTGCGGATAACCTGTCCCTTTGCCGAAATAACGATAAGCTCTTCTTCGTCGGCGATTGCACGCGCATCGGCAACATTTCCAGTCTTTGGGGTTATTTGGGCCGCCTTCACACCTGCTCCCCCGCGGTGCTGAATCTTAAACAGAGAAATTGCGGTGCGCTTGCCATACCCGTTTGCCATCACCAATAGAAGGTGTGACTCTTTCGCGCCTTCGCGCACGATGGTCATAGACACTAACTGGTCATCGCCCTTCAGTGCCATACCCTTTACACCCGAAGCGGAACGCCCCATAGCGCGCACATCTTTTTCGGAAAAACGAATTGACTGCCCCTTGTGGGATACCAGCAAAATGGAATCTTTCCCGCTGGAAGTTCCTACCCAGCCGAGCGTATCGCCCTTCTTGAGGTGGATAGCAATAAGGCCATTGCGGCGTACGTTCTCAAAGTCCTTCAAGGGTGTTTTCTTGATGACGCCCTGATGGGTCACCATAACCATAAACTCCCCCTTGGGGCCCTGCGCATCCTTGCCCTTCGCCCGGTCGAGCGGAATAACGGCGGTAACCGCTTCGTCCTTCTGGAGGTCCAAGAAGTTCACGAGCGCCTTCCCGCGTCCGGTGCGGGTAGATGCGGGAATTTCGTACGCGAGCGTCTGGAATACGCGGCCACGGTTGGTGAAGAACAAAAGTCGGTCGTGGGTTGAAGCGGACAAGAAGTGCGCGACCACGTCTTCGCCCCGTGTCTCCATACCGATAATTCCCTTGCCCCCGCGGTGCTGCACCTTGTAGAAAGATGGAACAACGCGCTTGATGTAGCCATCCTGCGTCAGAGAAATAATCGTTTCTTCTTTTGGAATAAGGTCCTCTTCACTGAAGGCGCCCGCGGCATTGGCGTACACCCTCGTACGGCGCGGATCGGCGTACTGGGTAGAAACTTCGTTGAGCTCCTTCTTGATGAGCGTCCACATTTTTATTTCACTAGCGAGCAACGCCACGAACCCCTTGATGAGCGCCATCTTTTCCTTCAGCTCATCTTCTACCTTTTGGCGCTCAAGGTTTGCTAAGTTCTGCAAGCGCATATCCAAAATAGCGTTCGCCTGCAGCTCGCTAAAGCTAAACTGTTTGCGTAAGTTTTTATGCGCGTCGGCACGGTCTTTTGAGGCGCGGATAGTCTTGATAACCGCATCAATATGATCGAGCGCCTTCTTGAGCCCTTCTAAAATGTGGGCACGGGCACGGGCGGCGGCCAAATCATACTCGGTGCGGCGGCGCACCACGACAAGCTTGTGCGACAGGTACTGCTCCAGCACCTCCTTGAGCGTAAGCACCTGGGGCTGAATGCCGTCCACGAGCGCGATCATGTTGAGGTGGAAGGTGCGCTGCAGGTCGGTGTGCTTGTAGAGGTTGTTTAAAATCTTTTGCGGCTGCGCGTCGCGCTTTAGCTCTATAATAATGCGCATACCCGTACGGTCGGACTCATCGCGAATATCCTTGATGCCGTCAATTTTGCCGTCCGTTACCAAAATCGCCATATTCTCGATGAGCGTAGACTTGTTTACCTGGTACGGGATTTCGGTAATCTCGATATACTCGCCCTTAATAGAGCTTCTCTTTCCGGCCTCTTTTATGTCAGCCGTGCCCCGCATAACAATAGGGCCTTTCCCTTGGCTGTACGCCTCCAAAATTGCCTTCTTATTGTAAATATTTCCGGCTGTTGGGAAATCGGGCCCCTGCACGAATTGCATGAGGTCTTCAACAGTCGCCTTGCGGTTATCAATGAGGTACACGGCGGCGTCCACCACTTCCTTGAGGTTGTGGGGCGGAATGTTGGTCGCCATACCCACGGCGATGCCGAGTGACCCATTCAATAGAAGCTGGGGCACGGCGGCAGGCAGAACCTTCGGCTCCTGGCGGGTACTGTCATAGTTGTCGCGCCAATCAACGGTATCCTTATCAATATCGGCCAACATCAAATTGGCAACTTTTGCCATTTTTGCCTCGGTGTAACGCATGGCGGCTGGGGAATCGCCATCTACCGAACCGAAGTTTCCCTGCCCCCATACGAGCGGGTAGCGCATGTTGAAGTCCTGCGCCAAACGCGCCATTGCATCGTACACTGCAGTGTCAGAGTGAGGATGGTACTTACCAAGCACCTCTCCCACGACGGCCGCTGACTTGCGGAAGCGAGCGGACGCGGAAAGCCCCATCTCATGCATGCTGTAGAGAATACGCCGCTGTACCGGCTTCATGCCATCGCGCGCATCGGGAAGCGCCCGCGATACGATTACGCTCATCGCGTAATCCAAATACGACTCCCGCATCTCGGTTACCAGCTCTCGTTTTTTGATTGTTCCGATATCAGCCATAGGTAAAACTCTTGGTTATGATTGCAATTCTTCTAATGAAGGTAATTTAGGAAACTGAACATCCCAGCGCGCCCCATCTACCGTATTTCGCGCTGACACGACAAACAGAAGCACTAATATAATGGTGACTACTACCATGCACGCAATGAAAAGGGCGACACGCCGGCCGTATTCCATACCTACACCTTGAGCACCACTATCTCGGTTTTCCCCTCTTCGGCAAGTGGCGCCTTCTTAATCGTAAGCTTGTCCTGGGGTTCGCTATCCTTCACCCCCATCTCTTTCAAGAATACATCCACGCCATCGAGCTTTATCTTCAAGGCAGGCAAGGCGTAGTGCATCGGAATAACGAAGCGCGGCTCTATCTGGTTCACGATGGCAATTGCCTCGCTTCCGTTAATAGTAAACTGACCGCCCACCGGAACCATGAGCACATCCACCGAGCCAATTGTTTCCACCTGCTTATCCGTAAGCGCGGTTTGCCCTAAATCTCCTAGGTGCACGATGCGCAACCCTTCCATACGGATGATGTAGATGGTATTGGTTCCGCGGTCAGCTCCTTTCTTATCATCGTGGTAGCTCCTCAACCCGCGTACGCGTATACCCTGATATTCATATTCGCCAGGGCCATCAATAACAAAAGGCTCACCTTTTATAGAGGCGATATTATTGTGGTCGCTGTGGTCATGGGTCGAAAGCACTAATTGTGCCTCCCCTGTTGGTGGCGTCAAACCAATCCCCTTTTCAAAGGGATCGATAATAACGGCTTGCGGGCCGCTTGAAAGCTTAAAACATGCTTGTCCGTACCAAGAAATAACCATAGAAACAGTAGTGAGCCGGTAAATGAAGAGAGAAGAAAGTGCGTCTCTATCTACCCAATGGTAGCATTTTACGAGCCTTTTTTCAATTCGCTTTCTTATTGCTTTTTCATCCTGTGCGTGGTACTCTAGGGCGCATGGAAAAAACACTCGCTAACAGTACGAGCGCAATGAAAGAAATCGTTGCCTCCTATAAAGAATGGTTCCAATTGCCCCACACGGGCGATATTTTAGAGGGAACGGTGCTTGGAAAAGAATCGGGTGCCCTCTACATTGACTTGGGCCCTATTGGTACCGGCGTTATCTATGGCCGCGAATATTTTGCGGTGCAGGACGCGGTGCGAAACCTCAAGGCTGGGGACAAAATTTCAGCAAAATTGGTACAGCTTGAAAACGAAGACGGTCTCCGCGAGCTCTCTATGAAAGAAGCGGGAGAAGAGCGCAACTGGCAGGGCCTAAAGGAGCTGCGCGACAAGGGCGAGAGTATTGAAGTAAAGATTACCGACGCAAACCGCGGCGGTCTTCTTGTAACCCTTGGGGATTTGAATGGTTTTCTACCCGTATCCCAGCTTGCTCCCGCCCACTACCCTCGCGTGGAAGGTGGCGATAAGGAAATGATTTTAGATGAACTGCGCAAATTCGTAGGACAGAAGCTCATGGTACGCGTACTGGACATTGACCCGCAGGAAGGAAAGCTTATCTTCTCCGAAAAAGCGGCAGAAAATGACAAGATAAAAGAAGCCCTCGTTGGCTACACTGTAGGCGACGTTGTTGAGGGAGAAATTACCGGAGTCGTTGACTTCGGTGCCTTCATCAAGTTTGACCCCCTCTTGGAGGGACTCATCCACATTTCCGAACTTGACTGGAACCTGGTAAAGAACCCTCGTGATGTTATCGCGGTTGGCGAAAAGACGAAAGCGAAAATTGTTGATATTTCTGACGATGGACGCGTATCGCTTTCGCTCAAAGCCCTCAAAGATGACCCATGGGCTGGCATCGAAAAGCGCTTTACCAAGGACGACAAAATAGAAGGAGAAGTTACCAAGGTAACTTCGTATGGGGCACTCATCAAGTTGGAAGAAGGCGTACAAGGCCTTGTCCACGTTTCTGAATTTGCTTCTGAAGATGAATTGCGCGCTTCCCTGAAGGAAGGCGACAAGCACACCTTCACCGTCACCTCTGTTGACGCTCAAGAACGAAAAATCAGCCTCTCGCTGGTAGCCTAAATAGATAATAGCTTGTAGCTATTATCTATACCGAGCCCTCACTGGGGCGCTAATTATGGTACATTAAGATGTAGCTTCAGTATGCCCTGTAAGCCACCGCCTAATGGCGGGGCCCCGCAGAATGCGGTGGCTACAAGCTCAAAGCTAATAGCTATCATCTATGACTTTTTTCCCTAAAAATCTTCTTATTGTCCTGGCGGTACTCGCCATCCTTATCGTAGGAGCGGGTGTCTTCTATTCAAGCGAACAGGCCCCTGAGGAAGTTTCATTTAGCACCGTTGCTAGCCAAGTAAAGGAAGGTGCTGTTTCTTCTATTGCCGTTGAGGGAAGCAAGCTCACGGTAACCTTGCAAGATGGCACGGTAGAAGAAAGCCGAAAAGAAAGCGAAGCATCCGTTACTGAATCCTTCGCCAACTATGGCGTTGATCCTTCAAAAATCGCGGCTGCCAATATTGAAATAAAGGGTGCCTCGACGATGCAGCAGTTCCTGCCCCTTATTTCCTTCCTGCCCCCCCTCCTGCTCATTGGCCTCCTTGTATGGTTTATGTTGCGAGGTGCCCAGCGCGGAGCAGGGCAAGCCTTTACCTTTGGCCAAGCCAAGGCAAAATTGTTTGGCGGTCTCCAGGGACGTAAGCAAAGCGTTACCTTCGCTGACGTTGCGGGCGAGGAGGAGTCTATAGAAGAATTGAAAGAAATTGTTGAGTTTTTGAAAACTCCCGAGCGATTCATTAATATGGGCGCCCGTATTCCGAAGGGTGTTATGCTAATGGGCCCTCCAGGAACCGGAAAAACACTGCTGGCGCGCGCCGTATCGGGCGAGGCGGGGGTGCCGTTCTACTCTATCGCCGGCTCTGAATTCGTAGAAATGTTCGTGGGTGTTGGGGCCTCCCGCGTGCGCGACCTTTTTGAAAACGCAAAGAAAACCGCCCCATCCATCATCTTCATTGATGAGATTGACGCGGTAGGGCGTCTTCGCGGCGCGGGCATGGGAGGTGGCAACGATGAACGTGAACAAACCCTCAACCAAATCCTCTCCGAAATGGATGGATTTGAGCAAGGCTCCAACGTTATCGTAATCGCGGCAACTAACCGTCCCGACGTACTCGACCCCGCCCTCTTGCGCCCAGGCCGTTTTGACCGCCGCATCCTTATTGATTTGCCTGACATGCAAGGACGAGAAAGTATCCTAAAATTGCATGTAAAAGATAAGCCTTTTGCAGACAAAATTGACCTTAAACTCTTGGCGGCGCGCACCCCTGGTTTTTCAGGAGCTGACTTGTCCAACCTCGTGAACGAGGCTGCGATATTCGCCACACGGCGTGGAAACAAAACAATTGGCCAACAGGAGCTGTACGATGCAATAGAAAAGGTGCTCCTCGGCCCAGAGCGTAAATCCCGCATCTACACGAAAAAAGACAAAGAAGTTGCTGCCTACCATGAAGCAGGGCACGCCCTCGTGGCAACCACACTCCCCCACAGCGACCCCGTGCACAAAATATCTATTATCTCGCGCGGACGAGCTGGCGGCTACACGATGAAGGTTCCGGATGAGGAACGAAGCTTCAAAACATTCTCTGAATTTGAAGCTGAGCTTGCCGTAATGTTGGGCGGGTATGCCGCAGAACAGCTGAAGTTTGATGAGCTAACAACGGGTGCGAGCGACGACCTCCAACGCGCCTCTGACCTTGCGCGCCGCCTTGTAACTCGCTATGGCATGAGCAAGAAACTTGGCCCTGTAGTATTCGGCGAGCGAGATGAGGCTGTATTCCTTGGCAAAGAGCTGGGAGAGCACCGCAACTACTCTGAGGACATTGCCCGCATTATCGACGAAGAGGTACGCAATTTCATCGCCATAGCGCATGAAACCGCACGGCGGGTTATTGAGGAGAACCGCGAAAAATTAGAACGCATTGCAACCACACTCATAGATAAAGAGACGCTAGAGAAAGACGAGTTTGAGACCCTTATGAAAGTAGCCGCGTAGAAGAAGAATACCCCTCTGTACAACAAACACCGCCCTTGGGCGGTGTTTGTTGTATCTTACAGTTTGTGTGTCGTTAGACCTCTTCAAGAATCTCAATCTCCAACGTACGGACACCGAACTGGAGAGCTTCCTGGCGGCCAGGCATCCAAATGTCTACCTTGTGCCAGTAACGCTTGTTCATACGGTCTTCAACAATGAAGATCTGGTCACCGTACATGGAAGGAATCTTGATTTTCGTACCGAAGGGCAAGAAGTTCGCGGCTACCGTACCCCAGTGCACGTGTGTACCGGAAGCGGTAGTAAACGGCGTGGAGTCGGTCTGGTCAGGCGTAGACGAGTAAGCAGTCATGGGGACGGCCATACGCGTACCAACGGTGTACTGACCAGTATCAATCCCAGTGGAAGCCAAACGAATATCAGCGCTCTTCGTAACCACCTTTACAGGCTCAGGAGCGGTAACAGGAGCAACGATGGCGTTACCGCCAACCGTTACGAACGCAATGTCGCGCTCTACGGCCGCCAAAGCGGGAGTATTGGCGCTCATACCAGCAATGGTAAAGATCGCCAACGTGCTCACGATGGTGGCTATATGGAATCGGTCATACTGTACAAATGTAAGGGTGCTACGCACAGCCGCAGAAGCAATACGCTTCACGCGGTTAAGAGTACCTTCTGCCACCGCCATCGAAATGGTACGCAACAGAAGGGGTTGCAAGCTATACATGATCTTTTCGATCGTTTTTGTCACGCGCCCCCTTGCGGAACAAGGATTAGGGCGGTAACTACTGGGGTTCTCCGGCAGTTGTATTCATTATTGGAGAACACTCTACTGTAGCATACTGCGCTATTTTTGTCAATAGCTCTACCACGCTTCCCTTATGCGTCAAGATACACCTAAAAGATACCTAAAAACCGCCCTCTTGGGGCGGTTTTTAGGTATCTTTTACTTCTTTGCTATCTCTTAGAATGCGGCATCTGCAATCGTAGTGAATGCGTTACGAATTCCAGAAAAAAAGCTATCAATGGCTGAGAGGGGCGGGACCTCCTTAAAGTCAGGTAGGTTCTGCTCGATAGTGAGAGAGCTCTCCGTAGAGCAGGAAATACTATCGGAATCCGTTACTCGCAGGGTTGCTACCTGATCCCCCTGTGTCGCGAAGGTTACCGCTACACTTGCAGTATTTGCTGAGGGGGGCGTTCCTCCTTCAAAGTTCCACTCGTATGCGCTGATTGAGGCGCCTCCAGAAGCCACCGAAGTGCTGGTAAAGAGTACCGCTTCTCCCGCACTCGGATGAGCAGGGGCAGAAGTAAAGCTCGGAGTGGGTGCCGCATGTACGGGAGTGCTGAATGCAGAGCCACTCGTCCACCCCGACCAAGCATTTTCGCTATCACGTACACGGATGCGCCAGTAGTACGTTGTGTTGAAGTTAATCTGTGAACCAACCGCGATGTAGCGCTCCTTAATACCTGAACTTACCGCACCCGTGTCATAATTAACCGATCCGAAACTTCCACTATCATCAATCTGGATATGGTACCCGGACTGGTTTGCTCCGTCTTCGGGGTCAGAGAACGTCCATGACAAGTAGGTATTCGTAGTACAGGGAGCCGTGCTTGCTAACTGGTTGTTCGGGCTGGATACGGAAACACTCGGGCTGTTGTTGGATGGAGGCGCTCCCCCACCACCGTCGCCACCGCCTCCATCTCCGCCACCATCGTTACCCCCACCGGCCGCGGGAGGTGTCGGAGGGGCCGGGGTTGTAACAGGAGAAGCGGCGGGTGGATTTCCATTGCCTCCGCCTGGTTCGTCTACCGGCGGGTCACCAGCATCACCTCCAGGAATAGGAATATCAACATTACCACAGCCATCCCCCCATACAAAAGTTCCTCCTCCGGCCTCATTCTCTACGTAAGTACCACTTAATCCGATGCTTTGCGCGTATGCTTCCCCAGCATTACCCGCGGCGGCCGCAGCCTCGTTCTCTGAAGCCCCACTCGCAATAGCCTGGCTGTATGCGTCATTCATAACAGCTGTTGTATTCGGAGAATCACCACCAACATCAACTATTACTGGTGCCGCTGGCGCTGGTGCGGGCTCAGGCTCAGAGTAGCTCGGCGGATCATCCGGTGGAGAGGGTGGGTCATACGAAGCGGGGTCGCTATTTACTGCCTCATTGTACGCTTCTACAATATCGTAGACCGTTTCCCAATCTCCAGCAGCGGCTGCCGCCATCGCATCTTCTAATGCGGTCTCAAAATCGAAGGCTTGCGCATTTCCAGCTGACCCAATAAACCCTACGCAGAGGGTAACGACAAGAATAGCCACGGCGACTCCTTGAGGTACACACTTCGTGTATCCCGCTTTGGTTTTTTTATTTTTGAAAATAGATAGGATATTCATAGGTGTGTCCGTTACTCTGAAACTAATGAAGTAAAGCGCTCTTGTGTGGCAAGTTCGCTAAAAAAACCATTGTCCTCGGCATCCAAGCGAGCACGGCTACCTGCAGAAGCATCTATCGCCACAGCAGCTGTGAGTGCGGAGAAGCTCTTTTCAGTATCCCCTGCCATATCGTAGGTTTTTGCGATGTCGTATTGGAACCTCGCCCGCGTTTGAACGCGTTTAGAATCTCCTACGATTGTGTTATCGGCATCTACTTTTGCGAGTCCATTCTTCAGGTGTGTAATACTCTGATCGTAATTACCACCCGCTCGCAGTATAAGACCTGCCACATAGTAGGCATTAGAGTAACGGGGATTCTTTTGCATCGCTTCGGTGACATATCCCATAGCCTCGTCCATTTTCCCTTCGTACGATAGCACGAACCCGTACAAAACGAGGCCGGGCGCGTACCCTCGATCAGTGTTTACCGCCCATGCGGCAAGGTTGCGGGCATCGTCTACGTCGCCATTCGCTAAAGAAATAGAAGCTGCGTTCGTCCATGCCTCTGCCTTTACGCCATTCTGGTCTGACCGTTCAGCTGCAGCCATAAAAAATGCATACGCACTCTGAATGGACTCAGCTGTGCCTTGCTGGGAAAGAACTGATCCCATTGCTAATAGGACCAATGGATTCTCTGGATCTAATTTGTACGCCTTTTCGTACAATGCTTGAGAGGCGGCAGAGTTTTCCGATACAAATTCAAGAGTATGAGCAATATGGAAAAGAATCTGGGCATTATCCGGGTCTATGCTGGATGCCTTTATATAGTACTGGCTCGCCTCTTGGTAGTATCCCGCCGTCTCGGCAAGATACCCAACTGCCAACAACACCTCAATATCGTCGGGATATTTATCCGTCGCCTGCTTTGCCAATGGGTAGGCTTTGGCGTACATTGCCTTCTCGGTACCATTTGCGTTACCCTTTAGGGCATACGCCTGGATAAGCTGGGCAAGCACCTTTGGAGATTCTCCCGCTTGGAGAGCTGCTTCCAATTCAGCGATAGCCGAATCGTAATCACTCGCCTTTAGTAAAGCTTCCGCACGCGTGCTCGCCGTGTCACCCTGCAAGCTCGGAATTACAAAACGCCACACAGCAAACAGGCCTAGTAACACTGCAAGAACAATGGCTGCCATCGCGAGGTAGCGCGACCTATTAAGGGAAGAGAATGAATATGTCATTACTTTTATTATACATCCCCTAACATCTTGTTATCGTGTAATCAGTTATCCACACCTATATAAAAATGAACGAGGGGGCAACCGATTGGTTGCCCCCTCTGATAAGATGCGCCTCCTTCTTCTGCGCTAGCGCACAATAACCCACTTGTAGGCCCACTTCTGGTACGCGGGCGGCACCAGGGCGTCGATTTGCGCTTGGGTGTAGCGCCCGGCTGGATTCAACAGAATCCGAATAATCTCGGATTCTGCGTTCCACGGATTGGGCTTATACGTAAGCCCTTCCAGTCCCTTACTCGTCCAAAGCCCTTCGGACTCGCCACGTTGCCACTCGCCAATCTCCATGAATTCGGCGGCGGCAGGAGTCCGAAGCCACTGGGAGTAAAACTCCTTCCCTGCGAGCGCCGCATACCATTCCTGGTTCGCGGAGGCGAGCTCGTGGGCCAGAAGCTCCACATTAAGAGGACCAATGATGGTGATGCGCCCATTCCACCACCCCACTCCGCCCTTCTCCCGATAGATGCGCTTAGCATCCTCGGAGAGAAGCTGCCATGCGCCAGCGCGCTGAGCATCAACATCGGTCTGGTAATGGAGGAAGCAAACCGATGGGATTACCGCCATCCGAGAGAGTACCTTCTCCCTGATGACCAGTGGCCATTCCTGGCTGCAGCCGTTCGGCGTGTCCGACCCCTGCGTCCGGGGGACAGCCGGCTTGGCACACCGCACCATGAGCGGTGAGTTTGCCGGCAACTCCTTATTCGGGAGCCCCTCCACGAAGGGGACGTTCACGAACTCCGGCGCCCGGAAGATGTAGGTCGCAAACTCGCCGGATGGCGTGCTGCGCCATACCGCCTCGAGCGTGCACCCTTCAATCTGCGCGGCCCCGGCCAGACGCAGCATGCTGCCGCCTGGCACGAAGATCAGAAGACCGAACCCCCCATTCACCGGGAGAAACCCACCGGTAAACAAAGGCTGCTGAGCGTTAGGAACCTGCGCGGACGCCGGCCCTGCCACTCCCAAGGCGAGCATGAAGCTCGCCACCACGGCCACGAGGGCCATCTTCAGAGCGGTCATTGCCCGCCTCCTCTCCTAAACTACCCGAACATTGTTTATGCGGGTACGAACGCACCCGCTACTACCGATAAAATGGCATGGAAATACAAAAAAGTCAATAGAAAACAATACAATAAGAGAAAGTCAAGTTGCTAAACTCACGCTGGGGTAAAGGGAATCCTGCTCCCTCCGCGCCTCGTCGGTAAAGAAAAGGAATCGGCGTCAGCTCACTAGGCTCGCACTACGCCCTTCGGGCTTGTACTCACGGCTGGGGTAAAGGGAATCCTGCTCCCTCCGCAGCCGGGGCCTCGGTCATCGTGCCATTCAAGGCACGATGCTGCGAGTTCCCTTCGATTCCCTTTCATTCACAGTTACACCAATATAAAACAACCCCATTAATGGGGTTGTTTTATATTGGTGAGCGGGTAAAGGGAATCGAACCCTCGTCTCCACCATGGCAAGGTGGTGTAATAGCCACTATACGATACCCGCACTATAGCGCTCTTACTGGTGCCGCGAGTCAGAATCGAACTGACGACACGATGCTCTTCAGGCATCTGCTCTACCACTGAGCTACCGCGGCGATGGCCCTCTTTTTCGGGGTCCCCGCGCGAAGCGTGGGGAGAGCAATACATAACGGAGCTGCTATTTAGTTACGGTAATGCCGTAACTAAAGGCGGCGGAGATTATGTGTTGCGAGTGGGCGGTGAGGGACTCGAACCCCCGACATCTTCGGTGTAAACGAAGCGCTCTAGCCAACTGAGCTAACCGCCCGCTGTGGGCGCGCCAGGACTCGAACCTGGGACCACGAAGGTATAAGCTTCGCGCTCTGACCAACTGAGCTACGCGCCCGCGTTGCTCGCTTTTCACTATACCCCACTGCGCGCCTGACATACTACTGGTGCCGCGGGAGGGACTCGGACCCTCATCCCTTTCGGGCACGGATTTTAAGTCCGCTGCGTATACCAGTTCCGCCACCGCGGCCCAACTCCCTTATTCCTTTTTCTCGCCTTCTTCAACAACAGAAGTCTCCTCCGCTTCTTGCGGGGCTTCGGCGGACAGGTCGGCGGTGGCTGGTTCCACTTCCGCTACCGGTGCCTCTTCAACTACCTCCTCTGCAGCCACCGCATCCTGCGGGGCCCCACCATCGGCGGTGGTAGATTCTTCAACTACCTCCTCTGCGCGGGGCGCTAAATCAAACATAATATTCTTTTCGGTGGCCTGACGCTTTTTGGTCTTCTTGTTTACCTGCTCACGCACGAAGTAGAGCTTCGCGCGGCGAACCTTCTCTTGGCGTAATACCTCAATCTTGGCGAGGGAAGGCATGTGGAGCACGAACGTGCGCTCAACGCCAATGTTACCCGCTCCCATTTTGCGTACCGTAAATGTTCCGTCCAAGCCCATACCGTGACGAACCGCAATAATAAGGCCTTCAAATACCTGGATGCGTTCTTTTCCGCCTTCAATAATACGTTCGTGTACACGAACAACGGAACCCGCACGCAAGGCGGGAACATTTTGTTTCAATTGGTGTTCGAGAATAGTGTTTGTATTCATAGTCAGTTCTTCTGGCGGGTGGGCTATGCCACCGCGCGCATAACAACTACGGTATCACGAAAACATCAGGAAGGCAAGCCATCCGGATTCCTTCGCAGAGAGGCCAGAAAAGCCTCTAAATCTGGCGCCATGGGTATATCCACCTCCAGCAATTGCCCTTGGCGCGGGATGCGCAACGAGTATGCGTGTAGGAACAGCCGCCCTAATTCTGCTGGGCACTCCCGCTTCCCTGCGTACAGCGGATCGCATACCAGCGGATGCCCCATAGAAGCCATATGCACGCGAATCTGGTGAGTGCGGCCTGTCTTTGGAGCAACGTCCAGTAGTGCCATCGAATCCCCAAACGGCTCAACAAGTTTCCATGCCGTTGTCGCGGGGCGAGTCTTCGCCGATTCTACCTGGCTCCATACCTCAACGGTGCGGCGCTTCCCATTGTGCGCGGCAATTTCTTTCTCAATAGTCCCCTGGTTTAACCGTGGCACACCCCAAACGAGGGCGTAGTAATGCTTCTGTATTTTCCTATCGTGGAAAAGGCGCTTCAGCTCCTCGTAGGCGCCCTGCGTTTTTGCCACCACCAACAATCCCGACGTTTCTTTGTCGAGTCGATGCACAATGCCGGGGCGAGTAGGGTCTTCTCCAATCGTTGCGATCTCTGGGCGCTGACGCAGGAGCCACGATACCAACGTATCACTCTCCCCCCGCGCGGTAGCGTGCGTTAAAAGCCCGGAAGGCTTATCAACCGCCAGCAACGATTCGTCTTCGTATATAATTGTCGATTCCTGTTTCATTACGATAGAGAAGCCCCGAGATTTTCGGGGCTTCTGAAAAGGAGTTACAACAGTGAAACCAGTTGGTCCACCGCTCGCTGCAAACCTTCCTCTCCGTCCTCATTGACGATAACGTGCCCCGTCAGCAACGGGCCCTCGAGCATCTCAACTGTGGCGCGTGCCAAGCGTGATTCCATCTTCTCTGGTGAAACATCACCTCGGCCCTCAAGCCGGCGGCGCAGTGCCTCCATGCTTGGTGGAACAATGAACACGATGGTCGCGTTGGGATACAGGAGCTGCATCCGCCTGGCTCCCTGTATCTCTATCTCGAGGAACGTAGTCCCGGAGCGCTCGACCTCTGCCTTGGCAGTCCCGTAGTAATCTCCTTGCTGGTCCTCTGGCGGAAATTTCGCCCACTCAACGAACTCGTTCCGACCAATCATCTCCTCAAACTCTTCCGGGGTGATGAAGTGGTACTCCCGTCCGTCCAGCTCGCCTTCTCGAGGTTCCCTGCTTGTGTAGGAAACGCTGAGATGCGCGCCCATGCGTTCGCACACCTTCGCAACGACGGTGCCCTTCCCTACTCCCGATGGTCCACAAACAATGACTAAACGATTCATAGGAGAGGCCTCCTCGTATTAACAAATGAGCGGCTAATGCAAAGAACGGTACCATGCATTAACCCTACCGGCAAGATTCTTGAAATAAAAAGCCCGCACACGGTGCGGGTTCTTTTATTGTATTTGGGGTCCCTATGTCTTCATGGGGAAAAGCAGCACATCATGGAGCACCCTATCGGATTCGCTGAAAGCGTAATCGATGGACGCGTAGTAATGTGATGCGGGTGCGCATGACAGGGCTCGAACCTGTGACCTCCACAATGTCAATGTGACGCTCTAACCAACTGAGCTACACGCGCGAAAATCTTTCTTTGTTTTTCTAAATTCGGGGTCCCCGTCCCGAAGGGATGGGGAGAGCAATAAGCATCGGAGCTGCTACTCGGTTTTTTCGTCCCCGGAAAAACCGAGGGCGGCGTAGATTGCTTGTTGCGAGTGCGCGGGACAGGAGTTGAACCTGCAAGGCCTTGCGGCCACAGCCACCTCAAGGCTGCGTGTCTACCAATTTCACCACCCGCGCTCGTATCGCGTTACTTCACGCCTTCACATTCCGCTTCCGCGGAATAATTATGGCGTTCCGAAACGCACTACTTCTCCCCATCCCTTCGGGACGGGGACCCCAAATACAAAACAAATAGCGATAACCCGCACAATGCACCCCCCTTAAAGGTGTGAGGCCAGGACGGGAGTCGAACCCGTGTACGAGGTTTTGCAGACCTCTGCGTAACCGCTCCGCCACCTGGCCCTAGACTGCAACGCCCACTACCTCGCGCATTGCCTCTCTAATTCGAGTTTGCGCCTCATCAAGGGACATATCAAGCGTACATCCAGCGGCGTACCGATGCCCACCGCCGCCCAAGCGCTCGGCAATAGGGGCAACGGGTACTCCCTTAAACTCTTCGCCCCGAAAACTCACCTTCACGTGGCCGGGTTCGTATTCAATGGCAAAGACTGAGAAATCAGCCTCTGCCGCACGATTAAGAATACTTACAATGCCCGCCAAATCTTCCAAAACAATACCATACGATTTGAATTCGGCAAAGGGTACGAAGAGCAGCATTACGTTGTAGCGCTCGTCCTTGTACGCCTTGGCGATAAGAGCACCCCATGCGTTAAGTACGTTCGCCGATTTCCCCCCGAACGCCGACTCATATACGCGTGAGAGGAGCGCGCCGCGTGCCACCAAATCACCCGCCACCTGAAACGTCCGCTCCTTCGTGTTGTGCGCGAATGCGCCCGTGTCAGTGATAATTCCGGTCAGCAAACACTGCGCGACCTCCTTGCTTATCACCCAACCAACCTGCCGCATAAAGTGGTAGAGCAGTTCCGTTGTGGAAGCAACACTCACATCAATCAACATCACATCCCCTTCTTGGCGCCCCTTAGGGTGGTGGTCAAAGGTAATAAATTGCGGAGCCTGCAAAAACTCTTCCCCAATTCCTAACCGGCGCACATCCCCATAATCAAAGCCGACGACGACATCCGGGTACCATTCAATGGTGTGCACAAAAGAGTCAGCACCGGCAAGGGCGGCAAATGCGGCGGGCACTGGGTCTACGCTGTAGCAAATAGCCTCCTTGTTTTCATTATCGCGCAACGCGCCGGCAAAACCGAGTACCGAACCAATCGAATCCCCGTCGGGGTTGCCATGTCCGGCGAGCACAACATAGCTACCCGCGCGAAGTATCGCCAGGATTGCCGCGCATTTCTGCTCAAATGTCGCTTCTGTGGTACTTTTCATCCAATTCATCTAACAGCTCCTGCGTTTTTGCAACATCATCCCGCTCCGAGTTCACCGTAATGATGACCTTGGGGATATGGCGCATTCGCAAGCGACTGTTTAAGTAATCCTGAATAGTAGGTGTTGCCCGATGGACGATAGCCTGGGCTTGCTCGTAGTAGTCTTTTGGAAAAACGCGGACAAAAATACGGGCAATAGAAAGGTTCGGCGATGTTTGTACGCGCTCAATCGTTAGCAAAAAGCCATCTCCCCTAGCAAAACGCGCCAGAGCCTCCCCTGCTTCGCGTGCTATCGTTTCGTTTACCCGTTCAGCGTGGTGGGCCATTTGTTAGGAGTTAAGCGCGAATACTTTGCGCTGTTTTTCGAGTGCCTCGATAATATCTCCCTCTTCAATGCGTACGGGGCCGCTAAACTGGACGCCGATTTCCGTGCCTTCACCCGCTTGCTCTACCACTTTCTGCCCCTGGCGTACTTGCGTGAGCTTGCCCTTGCCCTGTTCCTGCTTGCCTTCCTCGCCAGCTTCGCGCATCACGCGCACGGAAGCCCCGCCCTTAATGGTGCCGCCAATAACACGACCCCCCACAATCATGCGGCCTGATTCGGTGCGGAATACTTTCAAAATTTTCAGCTCCCCTACCACGCCTTCCGTTACCATGGGCTCCAAGTGCTCAACCGCGGCCTTACGCACACCCTCAGCTAAATCGTAGATAGTATCAAAGGTAACTACGTGCACGTTGCTGGTGCGCGCCACTGTTTTAGCAATTGCGCTCAAGCGCGTACGAAAACCAACGAGAAGTGCGCTTGAATCACCCGCCTGGCGGATATCCGAATCGGTAATCTCTCCCGTCGCCGAGTATAAGACGCGCAGAAGCACTTCTTCGTTCTGCAGTTGGTTCAAAATATCCAGCACCGCCTCCAGTGTCCCCTGGGCATCCGCCTTCACGATAATATTTACCGAGCGCTGGTCTTGGGTAACCGCGGCAACCTCGCGCACTTCGTGGTCGGGGGGCGTTACCATTGCCTCTGCATCTTTCTGGTTGGCAACCGTAACGAGCGTATCCCCTACGCGAGGAACGGCGCTAAAACCCAACACAACCGCCGGAGTTCCTGGCGTCGCTTCTTTTAGTTTGGTTCCATGGAAATCTTCCATAATACGCACGCGGGCCCACGCAGAAGGACTTGCAATAATATCGCCCACGCGGAGTGTGCCTTCGCGCACGATAACCGTCCCAACAGAACCGCGCTTGGCATCCATTAGAGATTCAATAACTACGGCACTAGGGGCTATGGATGCATCAGCCTTTAATTCAGCAAGCTCGGCGATAAGCGTAATCATTTCCAAGAGATCGTCGATGCCAGCCCCGCTCACCGCCGAAACCTCAACGTTGGGCACATCACCTCCAAAACCTTCTAGCGTAATACCGGACTCCAGAAGCTGTGTTTTCACGCGCGTAACATCGGCATCAGCCTTGTCCACCTTGTTGAACGCAACAATAAATGGGATGCCCGCCTCTTGCACGTGCTTCAATGCTTCTTTTGTTTGGGGCATCACGCCATCATCGGCGGCAATCACAACAACAGCAATATCGGCAACACGGGCGCCTCGGGCGCGCATCGCAGAGAATGCCTCGTGTCCCGGGGTATCAATAAACGTAATGGCCTTACCGTCTTTTTCTACCTGGTAGGCACCAATATGCTGGGTGATGCCTCCCGATTCGCGGGCAGCAACGCGGGTCTTGCGAATGTAATCCAAAAGCGAGGTCTTGCCGTGATCGACGTGACCCATAATAACCACCACCGGCGGCCTCGTCATTTCTTGTTTCTTTATTTCTGCCATAGTCCAAAGTCTTCGCTCCACGGCGGAGAGGGTGAGATTCGAACTCACGAGAGCATTGCTGCCCTACCGCTTTTCGAGAGCGGCCCATTCAACCGCTCTGGCACCTCTCCACCCTAGAGCGAGGGTAATAAATAAGAATAAACCTACCGTAACCCCTAACTTTTACCACAAAAACCCGCCTTCGTAAACCCCGTTGTAGATTTTCGACCATTCCGCTTTTGGCGGAATCGGGCCTGGGGCCAGTCGAAAACTCACAACGGGGTAAAGGCGGGTTTTTGTGGTGCAGTGCCGCGCACTGCGAAGCTTTAGCGTAGCAGTGGACCCAATCGGATTCCGCCCTCACACGTTCGGGCTCGTCCCGGTCGGCACAACGCGCCTCCTTGAAACCTTGCGGTTTCAACACATCCACCACGGGGAAACTCCCGTTTCCCCGACCCCCTTCCCTCGGTTCGAATCCGATACAAATGAAAATACACCGATTTTTCGGTGTATTTTCATTTGTGGACCCAATCGGATTCGAACCGACGACCTCTTCCATGCCATGGAAGCGCTCTAGCCAGCTGAGCTATGGGCCCCTATTACTTGCGATACTATACCTCGTCGCTTGCCTCAAATCAATAATGAATCGTCCCTACGCTTCGCGCGGGAAGAACGGCGAAAAGTATGTATTGCGAGTGCCCCTGGCAGGAATCGAACCTACAACCTCTTCCTTAGGACGGAATCGCTCTTCCATTTGAGCTACAGGGGCTATACCGCCCTACTGTGCCACAAAATATACCCATCAACAAGGTCGGATATCTCACGTAAGTCATGGTATTATTTCAGTATATGAATACTCTCCCCATTACCGAAATCGCGAAGAAAGTTTCCCCAGCAGTCATCAGTATCGCTATTACAAAAGACCTTCCGAAGGTTGATGGCTTCTATTCCCTGCCAATGAATGGGCGTAACTTTGTCATCCCCAAATTTAAGAAAGGAGTCCGTGAAGCGGTGCGTGTTGGAGGCGGCAGTGGTTTCATCATTAGTGAAAATGGAATTGTGCTTACCAATAGCCATGTTGTTGAAGACCCGCGTGCGGACTATGCCGCGGTATTCAACGCCGACACCATAAAAAAAGAAACGATGAAGGTGTTGGCGCGTGACCCCATCCACGATGTGGCAATCTGCCGCATTGAGGGCGATGGCTACCCCACCGTTCCCCTCGGAGACTCCTCCCAACTACAACTTGGGGAGTCGGTTCTGGCGGTTGGAAACGCCTTGGGTGAGTTCTCAAACACGGTAAGCTTGGGTATTGTGTCGGGGTTGTCCCGCTTCATCCAGGCGCAGGGAGAGGCGCGGCGCAACGTAGAACGCTTGCGCGGCCTTATCCAGACGGATGCCGCTATTAACCCCGGCAATTCGGGCGGGCCGCTCATTAATATGAGCGGAGAGGTTGTTGGTATTAATACCGCCGTCGTATTTGGCGCCCAGAACATCGGCTTCAGTATTCCGGTCAACCAGGCAAAGGACGATATCGCCCAAATTAAAGAGTACGGGCACATCCGTATCCCCTTCCTTGGTATCCGCTACCTCATTATTGACGAAGACCTCCAGCAAAAAAACAACTTACCTGTTGGGTATGGCGCTCTCATTATGCGCGAAACGTTAGGAGACGCGGCGGTGGCGCCAGGCTCAACCGCCGAAAAGGCGGGCCTGCGTGAATTTGATATTATTTTGGAAGCAGCTGGCAAAAAAATTACCACCGACTTCACCCTCCAAGACGTCCTGCACGAACACGAAATTAACGAAATAATCCCCCTCAAAATACTACGCGAAAAACGCGAACGCGATCTCAAGGTTCGTCTGGAAGAAAAGAACCAGAAGTAACAGAAAAGCCGCCCCCTGGGGGCGGCTTTTCTGTTACGAACTAGGCGAACCGAGCGAGAATATCTTTTCTCTTTGAGAGAATCGAATCCAATCCCCATACCCGTCCCGCGTGTAACGCGGCCAAAAGGGCGAAGGCGAATATAAAGATGATGTGGTCATCAACTATATAGGCGTGCGTGCCCGCGTAGGGAAAGTTGAGGGCCGGTAGGTAGTACAACGCCATAATGGCAATACCAGATACCGCTCCAAGGCGTGTGAGCGCGCCCAATATCAATGATACCCCCACCAGCGTTAACCCCCATTCATTGAGTACGTTAACAATAGGAAGAATATCCGCACGCGCGAACCACTCGTATAAACCCGGAAAAGTCTGGGCTCCGCGTAAGTATCCTTCCGCGCTCCACTCCGGATCGATAAGCTTACTGACACCCGCGTAGAAAAAGTAGGCACCTAAACTCACCCGCAAACCAACTAAAGAAATAGAGTTAAGTGAAATCATATACTATTGAATTATGCGCTATGCAGGATGACGACCACATCCCCATCTTGCATTATATACCCTTTTCCTTCGGTACGAATGAGTCCTTTCGCGCGTGCCTCACTCCACCCATTCGCTTCTAACAGTTTGTCCCACTGCACCACTTCGGCGCGAATAAATTTTTGTTCAAAATCAGTATGGATAACGCCCGCCGCCTGCGGGGCGGTAGAGCCTTTATGCGTGGTCCAAGCGCGCGTTTCATCGGCTCCCGTGGTGAGAAACGTAATAAGCCCTAATGTTTCGTACGCGGTTTTAATGAGCGTAGGCACAGCGCTCTCCCCCAGTCCTAGCTCCTGGCGTTCGTCCGCGCTCATCGCCGCGGTCTCCAGCTCAGCACGAGCATCCATAGCAACGTAGCCGTACCCCAGCGCCTCAATGTAGGCCTTTAATTCTTCACCTACCACGCCATTATGGGTATTAACGAGGTAAATGGCGGGCTTTGCAGTTAGGAGCTGCAGGGTGCGCATTACACGCTGTGTTGGCGCGTCTACCAACAACCCATTGTCGCGTACGTATTCGTAAATATGCACTCCACTATCTAAAACTTCCTGCCACTTCTGCAGAATTTCCAACTCTTTCATAGCATCCTTGTCGCCCCCGCGCGCCTCTTTTGCCGCGCTTACCAAGCGCTTTTCTAACGTCTCTAAATCTTTAAGCGCCAACTCGCTGCGCACCGTTTCGCTATCGCGTATAGGGTCTACCGATTCTTCCACGTGCTGGATATCGCTCGCTTCAAACGCGCGTACCACGTATACAATCGCATCCACTTCGCGAATATGGGAAAGGAATTGGTTGCCGAGCCCTTCTCCTTCGTGGGCGCCCTTCACGAGCCCCGCGATATCGGCAAATTCAATAATGGTAGGAACCACCTTCGCCGAATGGGAAAGCTCTGCCAGTTTCTGCAGGCGCTCATCGGGTACCTCAACAACACCGATGTTAGGGTCGATGGTGGCGAACGGGTAGTTTGCAATTTCTACCTCATTGCGCGTGAGAGCCGCAAACAAGGTTGATTTGCCCACGTTGGGCAAACCAACAATACCAAGTGAGAGTGACATAAAAAAAGAAAAAGCGTTACACAGGGGGGCCCAAAGGGAATCGGACCCTCGTCGCCAGGACCACAACCTGGAGCTTTGCCATTAAGCTATGAGCCCCCCTCTATAACGCTTTCTATTTATTGCAAGTGTCCCCGGCAGGACTCGGCGTCAGCTCACTAAACTCGAAGACTCGTTAAGTGGCTCCTGCCCGGGCTCGTCCTGCCAAAAGCAGGACTCCGCCTTTCGCCTCCTGACGCACGCCAAGCGGTTGGCGTGCTCCGGCACGGGTGTCCCCGGCAGGACTCGAACCTGCAGTCGACAGGGTAGAAACCTGTTGCTCTATCCAGTTGAGCTACGGGGACAAAAGTCTTTCTAGGCCCCAAAGGCTTTCCGAGAACCATTGTACTATACCAGCAAAAAACGAAAAAGCAAGGTATTACAGAGCCCCGGCGTACGCCGGGGCTCTGATTCCTTCTTTTCACCTTACTGTAGTGGCGGTTGCTGGGCACCTCCCGTTTCAGCAACCGGAGGAGCATCTTGAGGCTCCTGCGCGGGCGCGGCCAACGGGTCGCGGCCCTCACGAAGGTTGGTTAATACGAGCGCGATAAGCTGGTTGTCCGGGTTCTTTTCGCGCAACCATTCAAACTCCGCAATGGCGGCATTCCGCTGGTCGAGGCGGGCGTACGCAATACCCAAGAAGTAGCGGGCATTTGCGTAGTCTTCTACCAAGAGCTTCGCGCGCTCAAGCGCGGCTCGAGCCTCTTCATAGTTTTCAGCCTTGAGGTCTAAAATACCCAACTGCAACAGCGCGCCCGCGTCCTGCGGATTTGCCACAACAACGCGGCGCGTCTCCCCTACCGCGCTCTGGATATCACCCTGTCGGTCAAGCACTTGCGCGAGCAAGAAACGCGCGGCGGCATAATTTTCTTTCAACTTCACTGCTTCCTCCAAATAGGTGCGGGATTGGGTGAGATACTCCTCGCGCTTTTTTATCAATTCTTGGCGTTGTTCATTTGTTAGCTGTGCCGCGCCCTGCTGGTTCGCGGGAACGTTCAAGCGCGATTCAATAACATCAGCGGCGCTCATATATACCCTCCCCTGCGCCAGAGGAACGGACGGGTTGTGCGGGTCACGCTTCTGCACCTCCTCGTACGAATCAATCGCCAGTTGTTCTACCCCGTCCACGAGTCCGATGGTCTGCTCGTACACTCCGGCAAGCTGAAGCCAGTTCTGCATATTCCAGGGGGCAACTTCAGTCGCGCGGCGTGCGGTGGTAACGGCATTCTGGAGGGCGGCGGTAAACTGGTCACGTGCCGCGTCGGGTTCCATTTCGTTGTCGCGCAGGACTTCTCCCATGCGCAGCATCATAGCTTGGCTCGCGGTACGCAGTACCGCGTCATTCGTTTCATCAATCTGCAAGGCGGTATTCAATTTCTCAACGGTGGCGACCAAATCCTGCGATTCCTGGTATGTCGCCACAGCCGAAGACAAGGCCAACTGGCCGCGGTAGCGCTCTACCATAAAGTAGAGACTGCCAAGAGCCACGCTCATCAATACAATCGCCACAATGGACGAAGCAATCAGCACGCGGGGCGAGCCAACAGCGGATACTTTCACTCCCTGCAAGGCTCCGCCTACCATTAAGGCGGCCATCGCGATGCCACTGGCCATAAAGAAGAACAGGTGTGTTACGGTATTGCCCTGGTACAGGAAGAATGAGGAGCCCAGCACCACCATAACGGCGGCGGCCCCGAGTGCAATCGCGTGGGCGCCGTGGTCATTCGTAATTTCTTTAGACGAAAGACCCTTAAAGATAATCCTGCCAAAAACTGCGAGTAAGGTGAGGAGGGCAAGTGCGCCCAGCAATCCCCAGCTTACCAAGTATGTAAGGAAGGCGGAAAAGCCTTGGCTAAACTGCACACCCCAAAAATCAGTTTGGTTTATATCCTGCGAACGGTGTTCGCTGTACGAGTATGGGAACGTGCTCGGTCCGCTTCCCCACAGCACGTCTTTACCGGCGAGCGTGGACTTAGCGATATCCCAACTCGCGCCCACGCTGGGACGAACATCAATACCCAGCGAAATAAATCCATCGATAGACGGCTTTACCGTAATGGCAAATACCGCTACTACCAAAACCAAGAAGGGCAACAAGAGCGAACGCATGGTGTTTTGCCCCTCACGTATCGCCTGATACCCGATAACCGCGGCAATCGCCCCCATACTTAAGGCAAGGGCGATCCAGATGCCGCTATCGTTAATTTGGACGACCAGCACAAAGAAAAGCAAGGTAAGGGCTCCTACAACGCTCGCGCTAAGCGTGCTAAATCGAGGACGGGAGGATGTTGCCACAAAGGCGACAATGGCGGCAAGTCCGGCGGCGGCTACAAAACCGAGAGAAATCATGCCTCCCATCGGGGTAAAGGTTACGGCGCGGGCAAACTCTTGCGGGAAAATGAACTTTCCCGATGCCTGCAATAGGCCGAAGGCGGTCAATAGGCCACTGGAAATCAAGAAGAGAAACGATGCAATACGTAAGCTAGCGCGGCTGGTAAGGGTGGTGGAAGCCACAATAAAGGCAACCACATACATTACTACCCAAATTAGAGAGTCGGGAGCGGTTGATAGTAGGCTTTGAGCGCGCGCGTCCGAAAATATCGTGGACAGCACGACCGCGCCCAATAGCCCTCCGGCGGCAATGAGAGCGGTGCGGGGCGGTAAGGCGAGGGCGCCACGGTCAATAAGGCGCGCAAGCACCGCCAAGAACACACCGATAACAATAATCCCAACGAATAGTTGCTTGTTTAAACCTACGGGGTCTGGCGTTGCGGGCAAGAAAAATAGGGGCGCCAAAAGAATGAGCACGAAGAGCGCCCAGCGTTCAAGCGCGCTCCACCACGCGCCGCGTTCAAGGTTTTCAGTACGGTTTACGACACGCTCGGCAAAACTGCCAAAACTTCCAGAAATTCCTGCATTAGAAGACTGACGATTGAAGAGAGAAAGCATAAAGGCTGTTAATTGTTCCTATTAATAATATCGTGTTTGGTAGGGTCAATGAAACTGGACTAAGGGGTCGTTGTATTGTCTGGTGAAGTACTACTGTCCGCACTCGGTGCTGTACTGTCGGTCGACCCTGTTGGCGCGCTTGGTTCACTCGTACTTGTTGTCGTGTCTATCGCCGTCCCATCCCCTACCGGCTGTTGGCTCGTTGTTCCCGAATCGGTTACTGGTTCCGTAGTTTGTGGTGAATCGATAGGAGCATCAGCAGTCGTGGTGGATGGTTGTCCGTCGGCAGATGGGGCTACTTCCGTTGTTGGCGCTGCTGGCGGGTTTGATACCTGCTGGTCAATGACGCTATTTTCAATGAATACCTGCTCCAGCTGTGCCGCGCCCGTGCCCGTGCCAATGCGGGCAATAACAATCCAGTCAAAGGTGCTCCCCGCATCTTGGGCGTTACTTTCGGCGACCACGAACCCGCGCGCCGATTTGCCCGAAACGTATACCGTTCCTCCGACTTGGTCGGTTGGGGTAATGAGCACGCGCACCTCGGCAGAACTATCTAAGAGCGACGAAAACTCCGGTGCGAAGGCAATAATCCCTACAACATCGCTCGCTCCCACATTCATCGTAAAGCCAAGGTTGTTGGCAACCTCGTTACACCCAGACGCACCACCCGCAGCGTAATCTGCGCACGCTCGCAACATTCCAGTTCCGGAAATAAGAATTTCTTGCTGGCTGCTCTGGATGGAGTACGTAGTAATCTGTACGGCCCCCGTGCCATCGGCACTTGCCTCTTGGCGTAATTTGGAGCTGTCGGCAACAATTTCGTTTCCACCGTTTACGAGCGAAGAAATAAATGAGGTTGCGAAGCTGCCGATGCGCTCCGGCGATACGTTGAAGAGGCCCGCAAAGGCTCCCCGCGCCTTAATCGCGCCGTCAAAGATGAAGGTGCGCATGCCGTCTATCGTTGCGGTAACGAGCCCCTCAACGGAGGTTGTAACCGTTTGAATTACTGCCTGCGCTTCTGTCGACGAAGACCCTTCCAAAATTGCGAGTCCACCCGCGGTTGGCGACCACCACCCTGGGTTCACAAATACCAAGATAGTTCCTGCTTCAGAATCGAGGCTTTCAAGAGCAATACCGACAATCCTTCCGTCCTCCACTGCCTTCATCCCAACGCCAGGGGTAGAAGAAAGGGTAATTGCGTCTCCCGCCTTAATCGCGCCGTTCTCCGCGGAAACAGCAATATCAATACGTCCGCTTAACGCAACCGCAACTTGACGTTCTTCCCTGTATTGCGCGCCGTTAAATCCTCCTAGGAGCACACCAGGCTGCGTGGAGATTGCTCCCAAAATCGTCTCTCCTTGTTCCGCCCTCTTCACAAAAGGACCTCCGGATACTTCGTCAATACTTACGATCTCACCGGGTGTAATGGTGGCGTCCTTCGTCGGATAATTCTCCGCCACGTCGTAGGTTGTCATCGAGGTGGAGCTTGAGTAGACAACACCCTCCGTGTCGTTGTCACTGTTACAATTAGCATCACTTCCTACGCAGAGGCCCCCTCCCGTTATCTGAAGTCTGCTTTCTGGTGCTGCTGTTCCGATACCAACATCATTCCCGCTATTAAAATAGGTATTTACACCAGAGTGAGCCGATATATTTGTGGTGGTGCCTGAACCAAACCGCAAGATAGCTACAGTCGGATCGCTCACTCCTTGAAGTGATATGGTGTCCCCAGCTCCTTGGTATACAAATTTCGCAGTCTGTAATGTTAATAGATCCCTTGGAGATGAAGCGGAAGAAATGCTCAAAGTTCCATTTACAATATTCAATGAGTCTCCACTCGCCAAATCAAGCCGGTCGGCGGCACCGCGGTAGAGCTGTGTGTCCCGAGAAGAACCAAAAGCAATACCGCCCGCGGCAGTCGTGCTGTCCGTAGACCCATTTACCCACAGCGTCTGGGTGGATGCCACATCAATCTTAACTCCGTAATTATTCGTTCCGATTGTTTGGGCTACTACATTTAACCCATACGCATTCGCAATCGTTCCCGTTCCACTCTCTGCATTGGCATCAATCCAAATTCCGTACGCGTTAAGGCCGGTAAAGCCCGCCTTCGCGATAGTGGTTGAGGTATAGATAACATTCGTGTTGTCGCCGTTGGCCGTTGCGGTAACTGTACCACCATAAACACCTAATATTCCCCCGCCGCTTCCCGCGGTACTCGTGGAACCCGCAATCTTTACAACCGTATTGTCAGTAAGTGCACTCTGCCCCACTGCAAGTTTTGTAGCGGCAACGAAGCTGTCATCAGTCTTCAGAATGTCTGCGGCGGAACGGTAGAGCTGTGTATCCCCACCGATAGAGATACCTGCGGATGAACCGGTAACAGGCGCCTGGATTTGACCGGCGCTTGTAATTTGCAATTTTTCTGTAATAGACCCCGCATTATTGGTGTAGAAAACAAGATTGCCACTCACATTTGTTCCAGAAGCCGCGGTCAATGTACTCAAAATCATTGCGCCACGTTTTTCTGCAGCTACGGTGCCGGTCGTTCCGAACTCAAGAGAGCCGATGGTTCCACCACTCCCCACATTTGCAGATGAAAGGTTAAGAAGAGCAAAATCGTTTGCTGTCGCGCCCGAATCACTGAGGTGCAAAATTGTTGGGCTTCCCCCAGCACCAAGTCCTCCCGGGCTCGTTGTCCCAATTCCCACATTACCCCCCGCCCCATTAAGAATTAGGTTTTTTGCCGCAAGTCCAATTGTTGTAGCTTGTATGTTGCCATAATCACTACTACCGCCGTGTCCTATCGCGACCCCCAAAGGATTTGTTGCATCCGAAGAGCCAAAGAATGCGACGGTTTCTGCGCTTCCTGCTTTTGCATTATCCCCAAAGACATGAAGGTTAACGTTGGCCTGCCCCGCCTGCGCCGCACCAATAGAAACCTCGCCATTTACGTTAAGAAGTTCTTGCGGAGTAGCCGTTCCGATTCCGACATTGCCACCCGCAAAGGAGGCTGCGTAGTTCGCGGTTCCTCCACTCGGCGTATCTACGTACAAGCCGTAGTTGACTGCGGATGCTCCATCCCAGGTGCCGGTTGAGCTAACATACAGCCCGTATTTGTTTATTGATGCTGTTGATGAAGTTGAAGTGTTGGAAATGACCTGCCCGTAATCAGCCGCTGTTTTTGCCCCAGCCTGTACCAGGTTAATTCCCCTGGCTAAACTCGGTGAAACGCCTATACCAACACCACCAGTGCTATCCACGCGTAGGAACTGACTTGTTCCCGCGCTATCAGTAATGTTGATGAGTGGGTACCCACCAACAGCCGCGGCGGGGGCTTTAATAGATACGGTGTATGGTGTTGCGGCTGTCGTGTTCTGGAAGTGCGCAACATAGTTGCCGCCTCCTGCTTTTGTTACATCAAGCGGAGTTCCTGGCGATGTCGTTCCGATTCCCAACTCACCCATAATGTATGAATCCCCGGTCCCCGCAACAGAAAGTGTTCCATTCTGCCACGTGTCTCCATCTGCATCTGCAATCCAGACGCGGCTTCCGTAATTTTCTATTGCAACGAGGTTAGAATTTGCCGCGAGTGCCGCGTTGTTAGCTCCGGCGGTCAGCATAATTGCCGCGACGCCAGATGTTGACTTGGTCGTGTCTGTTGTAGCGGTTAATCCGCGCAGATTTAAGCCAACATTTGCCCCACTCAAACCCGAGATACTCAACCCTCCGTTAGTAGCGTGGTACTTGCTAGCGCGGCCGAAACTATCTGTTTCTGACATTGCCGTGAGTCCGTGGGCAACATCCGATGATTTCAAAGTAACGATTTCGTTGTCGTTGGCGCCCTGGTTTATGGTCAGACCCAGAGTCATTAAGCTGTTGGCGGTGTCATTCAGGAAGAGGCTGCCTTCGTTCGTAAACAGAGCAAGGTCGGTGCCGTTTGACTTCTCGATAAGCAAGTCATCTTCAAATGCCGTCAGGTCTATGCTGTTGGTCGTCGTATCGTAATCGGCAGAAAACTGAACCTGGTAGCGGCCGCCGAGTTGCTGCCCGGTGCCTTGCCCGTACGAAATAACCGTTCCGCGTCCTGAGTCTTCCGTTCCGAACCATGCAGTTCCAGAAGAGGTTAGGTTTGCAACAAGGAGAGCGTCGTCCGTCTTCAAGGTGTTCGCCGCGCTTCGGTACAAATTGGTGTCACGGCTCAAGCCAAACGCAATTCCGTTTGCCGCATCGGTAGTGTCGGCGGCAGAGCTAATCCAAAGCGCTGCGGTATCAGCTCCGGAAATGGCGATGCCGTAGTCAGAGCCACCCGTTGTCATATCTTCTATATACAACCCGTATTGGTTTGTAGGCGTGCCAGAGGTGTTGAGGATACGAATGGCGGAAGCATCGGTAAGGGTGAGGTTGGTGCTCTCAACGGGGGCCACGGCCCGAACCGTGGTTGCCTTGTCAATCGTGAGCGGATTTGTCGCAAGAAGCGTGTTGCCGGCAAACACGTTTAACTCCTGTAATTCGGTAATCTGGGTTGGGCCCGTGTAGGTAATATTGCCAGACTGCGTTCGGAACAATACCGTGGTGCTAGTTGCCCCGTCCGGAACTGTACGCGCGGGACTGTTGAACAAGTTGGCCATAATGCCAGATACCGTGGTCCTCGTATCGAGCTTGTAGTAGCTCGTGGTTCCATCGGTTATATCAAAGGCACTGGATGTATTTGAAGGGGCTACGATGTCCAGAGCGGTAGAAAATATAAGATTGCCGCCAAGAGTAGAGGTGCCGCTCTGCCAGGTATCACCATCTGCATCAAATATATGGGTGGTTGTGCCGTTGTTTTCAATTGATACCAAGTTCCCATCAGCACCAACGGCTGCATCGGTATTGAGTGCCTCTAATGCAGCATTCAATACGATTACCCCGGACCCAGCGCTTGACTTGGTTGTTTCTACTGCCGCGAAATCAATAGTTCCCTTAAGGAGGAGCGCTTTTTCATCATTGCTTTCGGCAAGACCATGTATCATAAGCCCACCTTCATTAGCGGCAACCTTGGAAAGGTAGCCGTACGTATCGGCTTCCGCAACGGATGTCCAGGCACCCGCAACATCACTGCTCTTAAGAGCAAGAATTTCGTTGTCATTTGCGCCCTGGTTTATGGTCAGACCAATAGTGGAAAGGGTGTTGGCACTATCATTAATAAATACTCCGCCTGCAGTATCAAGCCTTAGTCTTTCCGTTGTTCCGTTGGTCTGGAAAACCATATTGTTTCCAGAGCCACTCCTCACTACAAGGTTAAGGGTCGCATCTGTTCCTATGGCTCCCGACGAACCATTCGTAACATTGCCAAGAGTGATGAGGTCCCCGGTGCCTGTGGTCGCATGCCTGACATCAAGCCTGGAAGCTGGTGCCGTTTTTCCAATCCCAACAAATCCACCCGACGTAACTACGAGAGCTGGAGTTGAAAATGTTGAACCGTCTGCCGCTGTTGATGGTGTTATTTCAAAGCCGTTATCTACATTAGTTTGCGAGCCGACACGGAAATTAAATTTGCCCGTTGTGCCAACCTGCTTAAAATCTTGGGCAATTGCGGTTGCAACATTATTGACGCCACTTAAGGTCAAACCCCCGGTAATATCGGCTCCTCCGCTGGTTACGGTGAGAATAGCGCTCGTTGTAAAAGCATCATCTGTTTTAAGAACATTCGCCGCGGAGCGATATAAATTGGCATCCCCACCAATAGTGATTCCTGCGCCAGAACCTGTTGTTGGGAAATTAACGCGTCCTGCGTCCCCTTCAATAGTAATAATCGGAGAAGCAGCAACACCAGCGGAGTACGTTCCCGCAACTAATTGGAGAAGGTTAGCTGCGGTGTGAGATGTGCCTGGAATATTCCAAAAGTACGATTTAGCGCCAGTCGCCATCGTTAAACCAACGGAGCCAGAACCGGCTGACGTTCCGAGGGTTACTGCGCTTTGGTTGTCTACTGCGGTTGTAAGGACATCACCGCTTCCTAAAGTAAGGGTGTTTGCCGCGGAGCGGTACAGTTGGGTATCTCCGCCGACAAGGAGACCGGCAGAAGAGCCGGTAACGGGGAGCTGATACTGCCCGGCACTCGTCAGGGTTGCAAGGCTCGTGCCTCCGTATTCGGCAGCATCTGCCCACCACTGGAAATTATCTGAACTGCTGTTATCAGCATCCGCGGTCATGATGATTGAGCCGGTGGCTTGAATCATGAGGTTTGAAATATCAGAACGGAGTCCGTTAGCGCTGGACGCGAGTGCGCCGCCATTGCTAGGGAAGAGTAGTTGTCCATCTAATCTTGTATTCCCTGAATCTACCCACAAGGCGTAGTTGTTGGAGGCTCCTGCCATTGCGTCGCTAACGTATAGCGTGGCTGCGTTCGTGAGGGTTCCCGTGGCAGTAATAGTCCTACCTACAAACCGCCCTTGCGCGACAAGCGAAGTAGCTCCTATTGGAACCGTAAAATCATTGGTAACGTTTAGGCCATAAATATTTGTGTTAGCGGCTCCTGTTATCGCATCCCCAAGCTGCATAGTCATACCCACGTTGGCTGCGGCTGCGGTAAAGACGCGGGCGGTTTGAAGGGTAACGTTTGCGCTAGGAGCACCGCTGAGTCCGACGGTGCCGTCAACCCGCAGATTTCCATCTAGCTGAGTCGCGCCGCTATCAACAAACAGAGCGTAGTTACTACCGCCCTCCGTAGGAGCATTTTCGATATAGAGAGTGGAGGCAGTGGTAACAGCACCAGTTGAAAGAGTAATTACTGGCTCTGAAACCCATAAGCTGGCAACTGCTGTAGCGGTTACCCCACTGACAGTAATGCCTCGCGGAGCAATCTGCGCGCCTAGTCCATATCCTCCTGCGAGATCTACTGTTGTTGTGCCCCGTACATATAGTGACCTTCCTGCCGCTGTCGTTGTGTTAACCGTCCCATCAACAATAAGTGTATTGTCGGAATCCAATGCACTTCCGTTTCCGATCGACGCGTATCCTTCAATATCGGCGGTTCCTGTGCCACCAACTGTTAAACCACCGCTTACGATATTGAAACTATCCCCGCTCGCTAAATCTAAACGGTCAGCAGCTCCCCTAAATAGAATTGTATCCTGGGCAGATGTTCCGTCTCCCCAGCGAAGTGTACCGTTTGAATTTGCCAATAATCTTGCATTAGCATCTCCTACTACTGCCAGCTGTAATCCTGTGGTGCTTGTCGATGCCCCATAGCCAGTAATAGTTCCACTTACTAAAGTAAGCGAATCCCCGCTTGCCAATGCAAGCGTGTCCGCAGCGCTGCGGTACAACTGTGTATCTCCGCCGATAAGGAGACCGGCAGAAGAGCCGGTACCCGGGAAGGCGACCTGCAATCCAGCATCATTAATCTCAAGCACATTCGCATCAGTTCCAATTCCATCGGAGTTTGTGGTTCTAATGGCGAATTGGTTTCCACTGCCAGAATATCGAACATCATATGCGCCAGAAACATCTGCATCGCCCAAGAGAAGGCGGGCAGTTCCGCCACTGGTTGATGTCATTGATACAGATGCTGTTGCAGCAATATTGTAACTTTCAAAGTTTCCTGTGCCTGGAGTTGAGACTCCTAAGCCAATACCACCGGAGACGAGATACAATGAATCCCCGCTCGCCAATGCCAGCGTGTCTGCTGCCGAGCGGTACAGTTGCGCATCCCCCCCAATGAGGAGACCGGCGGAGGAGCCAACGGTCGGGATTTGGAATTGTCCACTCGCGTTCAGTGTTGCAAGTGTTGTCCCACCGTTATTGCCAAGATTTATTACGCCACCCGTTCCTTTTGCAAAAAGCTGCAGGGATACATTTGTATCTGTGCCAACAGCGTTTATTGATGGGCTACCTAGCGTTACCGTTGGAGTTACCGTTATATAGTTTGCAGCTGAAGCTAATCCATTTACTACAAACCATGGATTTGCGCTTTGATCGCTCACAACAAACCCTCCAGTTCCTTTTGGCTGAGCATAAACATTAACATTTGCATCGGTTGTTCCTATTGCCCTCAACACAGCACCCCCGCCATTGGAAGCCGAGACTGCCTGGATATAGTTGGTGCCTGTTCCACCAATGGATGTAGAGAAAGTATTTCCGGTTGAACCATTCGTAAATAATAAAGTACCAGCTGCGGAGCGATACAGTTGCGTGTCCCCACCGATTAAAATACCGGCAGAGGAACCCGTGGTAGTAACCGCAAATTGCCCATTTCCATCAAGAGTAGCGACTTGGGTTCCTGTCGTCGTACTATTGTTTGCCGCGGTCCAAAAGCCAATATTAGTGGCAGCGGTAAACGAACCAGTCCCTCCACCGATATAAACAGTGTTTGATGCCGCTTGAGAGATACCGTAGAGAAGTCCCATTGAGGATGTTGCATTAGTGTAATGCATAACACCCAACTTAAAGGATTTGTTGGTGGCGTCTGTTTCTATATTTGTTGCACGAAGCACTCCAACAGCATTAGAGGTGAGTAAAACATTGCCCGAAGTAAAGTTTAGGTTGCCCGAAACAATGTTCAGCGAATCTCCGCTTGCCAAATCTAAGCGATCGGCGGCACCACGAGATAGCACTACATCAGACGCGCCACCTCCTGTGGAAAATCCGAGGGAACCATCATCAATAGTAAGGAGCTGGTCGGGCGTCGTTGTCCCGATGCCGACACTTCCCGCCTCAAATATAGCGGCGTAGTTGTTGGTGGCACCAGTTGCTGTGGCATAAAGGCCAACGTTGGTGGTGGCAGCACCTGTGTTGGCAAAGTATCCGGCGTAATCGGTGCCAACCGTGGCTCCTGTTTGGGAA
>Ga0172380_10001819_pt1 | contig 35894 bp, 30 predicted proteins | sample Leawe162metaG_FD_119747 | JGI IMG/M metagenome (GOLD analysis project Ga0172380, IMG submission 119747) | Leachate microbial communities from a municipal landfill in Southern Ontario, Canada - Leachate well 162 metaG | ecosystem: Engineered > Solid waste > Landfill > Unclassified | place...
CCTACAGTTTAGACGTCGAAATAGTTCACCTAAACTCCTCTTGGTTGTTCAGATATTTAACCTGATTAATAATCTACAAATTTAATTATTGTTAGAATGCTAATCTAATAGCGGCGTCGAAGTGCATAAGTCTCCAAATCCCTCAAATCCATTGCAACAACGTCACTTGAGAGCTAACGTAGTTAGCAAAGAGCCCAGGTAAAAAAGTATTCCTTGATAGTCCCGTAGGGGTGGAATTTTAGTAGCATCTGTCTCAGCGAGGACTGAAAAGACGTGGCTGTCTCAGTGTTACTTATTATAACACGAAGCCACAAAGATTTGCTTTTCTGTTTTATTACTCTGACATCGATCATCACAAGCGATAAGTATCTACAATTGAATTTACCTATAAAAAAACTCCCACAAAATTTGTAGGAGTTCTATATTCTTATAACTAGAATCTTATTCTATTTATCTTGGCGACAAGTCGCGTTCTCTTTGTATCTCACAAGTTCAGAGCCAGATAATAACTGCTTCACTTCTTCTATGAATGAAACTTGATTTGCAGAATCTAACTCGTCTAGCTTCAAACAATAATCAAATTCTCCTTCTCGTCCCCAGTTTACAGAATTGAATTCTAGGTCTTTGCTTTTCAGTAAATCAACAAAGCTACTTTTTGCTTTATTATCAATTCCACTCCCTATGCTTATAAATGAAACAATGAACCTAACATTGTATGCTTCCACTTGCTCAGTAGTCGGTTCAACCTTTTGGTCGGTCTCATTAGTACTCTTACAAGAGAGGAGAGTAAGTGCACAGATAATTAATAATAGAATTTTCATTGCTGTTTTCCTAATAAAAATGGGGTAGTTAGCCCCATTCAGAAAAATTATTTAGTAATATATAATTTCTTAGATTGATTGAAGTTTTTGCCCGTTATCTTCAAGAAGTAAACTCCTGAACTAAGCTCGCTGCAATCAACAAGTGTAATACTAGATTGTACATCAAATCCCTTTACGAAAGTACCATACATATCTACTATTTCAACTTTGAAGCTTGGATTATTACTAATATTCACAACTAAATTGAAAATACCATTGTTAGAATTAGGTACTATAAGAACATCATTCGATGTATTTACATCATAAACGCCAGCAGGTACTTGACAACCATTAGAATTAATCAAACCAGAACGTACTGTGTTCAATGTAGCTTGCATTCTTTCTTTCTGACCAGTCGTAAACATAACAGTACATACAGCATCCGAATAGTCCATATAGTTCATAAACATTTCGCCATACTCACCTGTACCACACTCACTGAAGTCATTATGTGGGAATTCTGGGCAACCTTCGTTACTCTCGAAAGCTGGTTCTGTATCATCAACCAAATCGTCACCACATTCATCATCACCCCATATATGTCTTAGGTTTAGATAATGACCAACTTCGTGTGTAGCAACTATTGATTTGTATTCTGGATCTTCTGGGTTAACACCGAAGTTAGTATAAAGTATTACAACTCCATCTGTAGTATCAGTAGTCTCAGAAGGGAAAGTACCCCAACCATCTACTTGTGAATTCTCATCACCTTCACGGAAATCAGCACACCACATATTCATGTATTGATTTCTGTCCCAAATTGTTACTGGTTTGATTAAACTATCAAACTCTGCTATTGACCAGAATTCTCCTCCACTATTAAAACGAGTTATTCCACTAGTAGGGTTTCCGTCAGGATCAGTTGTAGCAAGGCAAAACTCAATTTCACAATCTGCCTGAGCATAGTAAAAAGGATGAGATTCTCCTAGTGCATCAGTATTAAGCAATCTAAACTCTCTATTCAGAATTTCAATTTGACTAATAGCTTGTTCATCAGTTATGTTTGGGCCTACGCCTACTTCTTGACCATTATTAATGATATGTATAACAACTGGAATTGTAAGTATAGTACCAGCTTGTACGGTTGCAGATTTAGAATTTATGAATTCTTGAATCTGAAGCTCAATATTTTTTTCTTTTTCAAGAATAGTTGCATCTTTTGAGATAGAATTTTTGTAAACATCCATAGTAGCACATTTTTTATCTAGTGCATTGGAGTTAATTGTTGCAAACATAAGTAAAGCAACAAATAGGATTAAGGTTTTAGTCATATAGGTTTGTTATTATTTTATAAATATTATTTTTTGTTAATGTAATTTAAGAAATATTAATTTTATGAGGGGGGATTATTTTCTATTTATAATCAACTTCTTGATTTATATTACGTTGTAATTGAAAATAATTAGTAGCTTATACAGTGAAACCAAACCAATTAATAATAAAATAAGATATCCTCATGATAAAATTCCCATCTTTGGACGAGCTTTTGTTAACTAGCAAAAGAGCCTTTATGAGGTTTCCCTTTGCCATTATTTCATCAATAATAACAGCAGTAGTTGCTATTTATTTAATAGAATACGACAAGAACCCAGAGCAAAACCTTAAACTTGTCAATTTGATGCTAACTAGTGCTTTGGGTATTCCACTATATATTGCTATTAAGCTATATAACGATAAGTATAAGTCGCGAAAAGCAACAGAGATAATCTCAAACCTTTTGGCTCTAGTCCTTTTGTTTCTTGTTTACCTAAGTTTGCCAGAAACAGAGTTTATGATTATTAACACTACTCCATATATCAAGTATGCTATTTATAATGTAGTAGTGCATTTATTAGTCGCTTTTCTTCCATATATAAACAAAGGGGAAGAGAATGGTTTTTGGAATTATAATAAAACACTTTTCTTAAGAATACTAGAAGCAATTCTTTATTCAGGTGTCCTATATTTAGGAGTTGTAATAGCAATCTTTGCAGTAGATACACTATTCGAATTAGACATAGATGGTAAGATTTACGCTCAAATATTTGTTTTTCTTGCTTCTGTTTTTAATACTTGGTTCTTTGCGTCTAAAATGCCTACTGACTTCGAAAAGCTACAAATCACACACAAATACCCAAAAGGTTTGAAAGTCTTTTCTCAGTTTATTCTCCTGCCTTTACTACTAACATATTTAGTGATTCTTTATTCGTATGAATTTAAGATAATTGTTTCTTGGGATTGGCCCAAAGGCATTGTTTCCTATCTAGTAATTGTGGTCGCTACTATCGGTATTCTGACTTTTCTGCTTATCCATCCTTATGGTAATTCTAGTGATAACAAATGGATTAAAAGGTTTACAAAGTCATATTACCTTACTTTAATTCCGCTCGTTACGATGCTCTATTTTGCTATAATAATGAGAATAAGCGATTATGGAGTTACTATAAATAGATATATTGTCTTCTTACTTGGCTTATGGTTACTGGTACTAATTGTTTACTTCCTAATCGGTAAAACTAGTATAAAGTTCATACCAATAAGTTTAGCAGTTATGTTGGTCTTATCCTCATTTGGACCTTGGGGTATGTTTTCAATAAGCGAGAACAGCCAATTAAACAGGTTAGATAAGTTATTGAAAGAAAACTCATTACTGGAAAATGGGAAGATAGTCAATGAAGTTATATGGGTAAAGGACAGTCTTCCCGAATTACACAGTGAGAAGATTGAAACGAATATTAATAAAATAGATTCGACTACTAATGCTAACATAATCTCGTTAGTTAGATACATAATAACTAACCACGATTTCAACGAAATTGCTAAGTATTTCAAACAAGATTTAGAATCTTTAATTGCGCTCAATGATAGTTCAGACTCATACAACTGGAGTACATACAGAATCTCCTCAATGGTTATAAAAACATTTGGTCTTACTGAATATTACAAGGGTGAATTGAGTCGAACTATTCAGATTAATAGTAGTAGAGGGGAATTTATAAATATAGAAGGATATCAAAAATTACTAGAATTCTCTTATAATAATTACAATGAAATATTGATTACTCCTAAAGAAAACAATGAGTTTGAAATTGACAATGAGATTGATGATAACAATATACTATCGATTCAATATGAAGGGAAACAAGTTAAATTTGATCTATCTTCTATATTTGAAATTTCAACTAGTAATGAAGAGTATGATGATACAGTAGTTAACCAAGAAAAACTTACTTTCAAATCAACTGACAATTTTAATCAATTCAAATTAGAAATTGAAAATGTAATTATAAATAATGAAAAAGAATTTCTAAGATTCAATGGAAGATTCTTTGTAGGGAAAAAATAATTTACTGTTTTTTTTTAAAAAACTCCCATTTTTTAAGCGGGAGTTTTTCATTTTATAGTCTATTTTAATCTGACTCTTAGTCCAAGAAATGAACAAACAGCCCGTCTCTTAGCTTCGGTTCGAACCAGGTTGATTTAGGTGGCATTACTCGCCCTGCATCGGCAATGTTCATCAGCTCTTCGATAGAAGTAGGGAACATACTAATAGCGGCTTTCATTTCGCCATTGTCAACTCTTCTCACTAGTTCATCTAGTCCTCTGATGCCACCAACGAAATCGATTCTCTCGTCAGTACGTGGATCTTCGATTGCCAATAGGTTGTCTAATACGTGCTTTTGTAGCAAAGCAACGTCTAGTGATTCCACTGGATCGTTCAAGTCAACTAATTCAGGTTTTATGTTCAGAGTGTACCAATTGCCTTCGCTGTAGAAACCAAATTCACCTTTCTTAGAAGGAGATACTTTAGTGTCTGATTTCACAACAGTGAATTTTTCAGCCACTTTATCTAGGAATTCCGAAACGCTATTGCCGTTCAAATCAACTACTAATCTGTTGTAATCCATTATATATAGTTCACTAGCTGGGAATAAAACTGCCAAAAAGCGGTTATAGTTCTCATTGCCAGTGTGGTTGGGGTTCGCTTCTCTGCGTTCCTTGCCAACTATAGCTGCTGCAGCTGATCTATGGTGACCGTCTGCCACATAGAAGCTAGGTACTTCTGCTAATCTATTTTGGATAAATTCAATATCTTCATTCTTGTCAATTAGCCAAGTTTGATGACGAATACCATCATTAGCTACGTGATCGTTATCAGGTGCGTTCTGCTTTACTTTATTGATCAGATTGTTTATATCGTTATCATCTTTGTATGTCAAGAAGATTGGACCAGTATGTGCATTAGTAACTCGTACATGTTCACATCTGTCTTGCTCTTTTTGTTTTCTAGTGTATTCGTGCTTTTTGATTACATCGTTCCAATAATCTTCTACACTTGCACAGCCGACTAATCCATTCTGAGTGCGTCCGTTCATAGTCAAACTATACACGTAATAGCAAGGCGTAGCATCTTCTACCAATATACCATCATTAACTAATCTATCCAGATTCTCTTTACCTTTCGCATATACTTTTGCGTCATAAAGCGAGATATTAGGATCCAGATCTACTTCTGGCTTACCAACTCTTAAGAAAGAATCGGGATTGCCCTTTACTATTTCTCTTGCTTCATCAGAGTTAACTACATCATACGGATATGCTGCAACATCTTTTGCTTTGTTACTTGTAGGTCTGAATGCTTTGAATGGTTTGAATACTGCCATGTTTTTTTACCTTTATTTTTTAAGTTCAGCTACTACTCTTTCAGCTATTTCTATTCCGACTCTGTCTTGAGCTTCGCCAGTCGAGCCGCCAATGTGCGGAGTAGCACTTACGTTCGGGTGATTTATTAATTCTGTCTGTGCTGCTGTGCATGGCTCATTAGTCCATACATCAACGCCTGCACCAGCTAATTTGCCTGATTTAAGAGCATTAAGCAATGCAACTTCATCAACAGTACCACCGCGTGCACAGTTAATAAGTATAGAACCGTCTTTCATCTTAGCTAATTCAGCTTCGCCAATTGTAGCACCTTTTTCTTTGTCTAATGGGATATGTAGAGATACGAAATCACTAGTTGATAGTAAAGTATCTATGTCTTTAGCAACTGTGATACCGCCTTCTGGGTTGATTGCAGATCTATTGAAAACTTGAACTTTCATACCCAAACCAAGAGCTCTTTTAGCCACTTCTTTTGAGATATTACCAAAGCCAATTAGTCCGATAGTCTTACCTGTCAATTCGATTCCTGTATAGTCTTTTTTAGGCCATTCGCCACTTTCCATAGCATGAGTACTTCGGTGAGTATATCTACAAAGTGAAAATAAATGTGCGAATACTAACTCAGCTACAGAGATAGAAGAAGCACCCGGAGTATTAACTACGGCGATTCCTTTCTCACGAGCATAAGCTACGTCAATATTGTCCATACCAACACCGGCCCTACCGATTACTTTGAGTTTAGTAGCGTCTATTAGGTCTTTGCGAACAGTAGTCGCAGATCTAACTATAATAGCGTCATAGTTGTTCAATTTTTCGAACAATTCTTCTTGTGGTATATGATGTGTATCTAATTCGATACCAGCATTTTTTATTACGTCAATCCCTTCTTGGGATAGTCCGTCATTAGCTAATATTCTCATATCTTTTATTATAATTTAGTGGACAAACAACTAATTTCAAAGTTAGCCAAAAGAAACTATATTATCAATAGATTTGAAGATAAATCCAACTTTCACTCACTTTATACAATTATTTTCGGAATCAGTAGTATATGTGTTAAGTTTGTATTATCAATTGTCACAAATTTACCCAAGGTAATTAATCATGAATAGAATTCATAATTTTAGTGCAGGCCCTGCAATTTTGCCTGTACCTGTATTAGAAGCTGCTAAGCAAGCAAGCGTTGAGTATAATGGTTGTGGTATGTCCGTAATGGAGATGAGCCATAGGTCTAAGGAGATAGTAGCACTTTTCGACGAAACAAGTGCTAATGTATTAGAATTAATGAATTTGAAAAGCGACGATTATACTGTACTTTACCTAGGGGGGGGAGCGAGTATGCAGTTTGCTATGATCCCACTTAACTTTTTGAAGACAAGTGCTGACTATATAAATACTGGTGTTTGGTCTAAAAAAGCTCTTGCAGAAGGGAAACTAGTAGGTAACGTTAATGTTGCGGCGTCTTCTGCTGACAAAAACTTCAACTATATTCCAAAAGAATTTAACTTCGATGCGAATGCGGATTACGTGCATTACACTACTAATAATACTATATTTGGAACAAGAGTAAAAGATATTCCTAATGTTGGTGATGTTCCTTTGATTTGCGATATGTCTTCTGATATATTTAGCAGAAATATGGATTTCTCTAAATTCGATTTGATTTATGCTGGTGCACAAAAGAACATAGGCCCATCTGGCGTTACTTTAGTTGTTATCAAAAAGTCGTGGGCTGCTAAAGCTGAGAAAGAAGGCAATATGACTATGTTGAAATACTCAACTCATATCGAAGCTGACTCTATGTTCAATACTCCTGCCGTATTCCCTGTATTTGTTATTAATGAAACATTGAAATGGATAAAATCTGAAGGTGGATTAGACGCAATCGAAAAGAAAAATGACTACAAAGCTGGTTTACTATACGATGCTATTGATAATTCAAATGGTTTCTACAAAGCCGCTGTTGCTGATAAAGCTGACCGTTCTACGATGAATGTTACTTTCAATTTGGAAAGTGAAGAGAAAGAAGCAGAGTTCATCAAACAAGCTGCTGCACTTAATATGTCTGGATTGAAAGGTCACCGTTCAGTTGGTGGAGTAAGAGCATCTATTTATAATGCTTGCCCGGTAGAATCAGTAGAAGCTTTAGTGAAATTCATGAATGATTTCCGTTCATAAAAAACATACCGCAATTAAGATTATTCTTAAGCCCGTTCTATTTTAGAATGGGCTTTTCTTTTGAAAAACCAGACTGGTTTAGCATCATAACCCAATTCAATCTTAGCGTTAGTCAGTATAGAGAAGATAACGCCCATCATAGACCACAACGCAAATCCAACGAATGAGTTACTCGTTAGGAAATTAGTCATTGTCAATATAACAAGTGCATAGAATGAAGCATTAAGCAGGAAAATTGTATCTGGTTTTAATTTATGAAAACTACTTCGTAAGCTAAGGTACTCACCAATATTCAAAAAGAATAATGAAAGAAAAATCAATCCACCTATAATACCAGTTTCTATCAGTGAATGCATAACTGCGAAATCACTATATCCTATCTCTCCCAAGTGTTTGGTCTGACCTAGGCCGATACCTATTATTGGGCTTTTAAGCCATAGCTCTACGGAACTAGCGAAGTTATTACTCCTAGTGTCAAAAGATTCACCTACAACACTATGTGTCGTGAGACCTAATATACTCGAAATACGAGTATAAAATAATTCTAATAAACTCGTTTCAAAGAATTCAAGAATGAAAAAATCGCCTATTACAATTAGGACTATTACAGCAAGTAATATTTTTAATATCCTCTTGTAGTTTATCCCTTTGTTATATATAAAGTAAGCGGCGGCGAGAAAAGCCAACCCCAAAACCCCTGTCAAGGAGAATGTAACGAAGAGAGAAAGAGCTGATAATACAAATATAAAGTTTAAGAGTTTTCTTGATTTAAGTATAGCCAAAGATCCAGATTTGAACATAGGGTATATCATAAACCCAATAATAGTTAGATTGTACCCAGCTAAAGCCGATGGCTCAGAAAATATGGAGGTAGCCCGGTAGAAGTTCTTGAATTTCAAACTCAACTGCTGATAAGGTTCTGTGGTATCTTCTAATGCCTGTAAACTAGCATTAGTCAGGTCTATCCATGCTAATGGCAAATCATAGGCACGAGCGAATAGCTGATAAATACCGAAGATATTGATAAGTATTGATAAGAATAACCAAATTTTAATTATGTTTACCCACACCTTATTCTCTATTTTGAATATCCCTAAAAATAAAGGAAAAGAGGTTAAAAATAAAAAGTGCAAATAAGTTTTGATGAACTGTGTGTTCTCTGCATTGTAATCAGAAAGGACATATATGAAAGAAGCTCCTGCTGCCACTTGCAATAGAACTAATGATTTGACACAATAAATGGGGTTCAGATTTATAGTAATTTTGTTTGCAAGAAACTTTGCTAGAAAGAGAAAATATATAATTGCTATTACTGGATACGAAGGCGAAATACCAAAATTCCCAATATTGAAAAGTTGGAATACACCTACGAAGTAGAGAATATATAATAAGTAAAATAAGAAATTCATTAGCTGTTTTTGCTCTTATCTAGTTCGAAGGATTTCTTTTGTAGATTATAAAATTATCTTCGATTATAGTATCTTGTTTGAAATTTGTCACAATATAATCCCAAATTAGCAAATTCTTCTGTATTGATGATAATGATGTGTCATCATTGAAGAACATAATATGGGATTGATCATTATTCTGAAGTATTATTACTTCAGAATCTTTTATATTCTCAAATGCTTTTTCTTTCAGATATTCGGGTGCTCTTTCGTTGAGATAGAATGCCGATTGGGGGAATGAGTATTTATAATCAAAATCGAAGTAACAAATCATCTCATTTCCACCAGTATTTATCAGAAGTACTTTGTCAGTATTCGTATTAGCATTTATATAGTCTGCAACGGCGAAGTGCTTTTTAAGTATCTGTCCTTCTTCACCTTCTGTTAGTGTAGAATAGAATGCTCTACCACCTTTGGTGATTACTGCTACAGGGAATCGCATTATATTTAACAATCGTGGGATTGGGCTAAAAAGTATAACTACAAATAGTATAATTGCAATCGTTGTTTTTCTGTAACCTTTCATCTCTTTGATTATCAACGAAAGTCCAATCGATGAAAGCATAACAAGGAATGGGAATATTCGCTGTTCGTGATAATTAAGCATTTTTCTTTCAATCACTACCGAAACAAATAAAATTAAGGCGAATACTATTAGTCCTTGTATTAGTTTTTTATTCTCTATCTCTATATTTTTCGAACCAACGTAGAATACAATATAAAGTGCTGAAAGAAATAAGACTATTGAATAATGTTCTGTGAAAAAAGATGTTCCAAATTTAATAGTTTCTTGCAACCAACTAAACCCAAGAGCTGGGTAATTGCTATACTCTTTCATATAGTTAAAGAAATCTAAGAAAGAATGGAAATTCCCAGATAATAATACGGGTGAGAAGAGCAATAGTGTAACAGCTAAAGCTATAATTAGTTGGATTACACTTTGAATAATTATGCTTCTAATGCTTTTCTTTTGGATTAACATGTACAAAATATCTGCCAATAATAGTATCCCAAACGTATATTTTAGATTAATAGCTATTCCTAGCAAAACGCCTTTTATCAATTTATCGTATTTGCCAGTTTGTGATTTGCTTTCTAGATAATAATACCATATCAGAGGTAAAAATAGCAGACTTTCCACTTGGAAAGTGCTTGGAAAGCTAAGAGTGACATAAGCCATAGGCATAAGCACTGAGAATAATCGAATTGCCGTTTTGTTAAATTCTAGCTTATTGAAAATATAAATACTCGACAGAAGGAATACAGTTTGATAAACGAAATCAAATAATCTATAAAGCGTTATATTCTTGCCAAACATAGAGTATAGGAACTCGAAGAAATAGTAAACGAAAGGCGGTTTCACGTCGAAATAATCAACATATAAAGCTCCTCCATTCTTTAGTATCATTCCACCTTGGATGAACGTAGCCATATCAGATGAGACAGGAAAGAATACAGTTAAACTTAGAATTAGAATTCCTAATGTTAGTAATAGATAATCATATTTGTTCTGGAAGTATTTCATTTGATTTTTCTCTCATAAATGAAATATCTGTCCATAAGTACAGTGTCTAGGGTGAAGTTCTTATCTATGTACTCATTGTATTCTTTCTCTCCAAAAAATAAGTCGTAGCTACTACCCTCCGATAGGAATATCATAAATATGTCATCGCTACTATCTATTGCTATTATATTAGCATCATGCAAGTCTTCTTCAAATGCTTTCTTATATGATAACGGTGCCTTTGGAGATAGGTGAAATGCACTATGGGGGAACTTGTATCTATAATCGAAATCCAGATAATGAACGGCTTGGTTGCCCCCAGTATTCATAAATAGAAATTTCTCATCGCCTTTTTTATTAATATAATCGGCAATTTCTATATGCTGACCTAGTATAGTGAACGGCATATCATTAGTATAGTATGAGACATAAGATTCATAATTAAATACTCTATCAAAAGCTATTTTGTATGTATTCACAAACCTTAATAGTGGACTAAGTATCAAGAACATAGATACGATTACGAAAGTTGAGATGTTTCTACCAAACCTAAATCTCTCAATTAATATAATCAATCCAAAACTTACTAATATCATCATGTAAGGATATATTCTTATAACATGATACATATTAATTTTTCTTTCTAAAATGACAGAGCCAAAAAGCAATAAAATAAAAATCAATAAATACTTTTTAATCTGGACTAATCTTTTATTTTTTAGCAATATAATGGCTACCGTAAATAAAAATAAATAACTAATGGAGGTCATAGTACCAAAATTATATGAAAGGAAGTTTATTATTGTTTTTACCAATTCAATCCCTATCGGTGGGTACTTTGCATATTCAGCAAGATATATATTTGTTTCAACAAATCCGCTGATATCCCCCCTCAAAATAATAGGTAGAAAACTAAGGAATACTATGAACAGTGCTACTGTTATATGTAAAACTGGTTTTGCATAATTTCTAACCTTTAATTCCTTGAAAAAATAGATCAGATATCCAACGAAAACAATACCCAGAGTATATTTGAATGCAAGAGCTATACCTAATGTTACTCCCATTATTATATGATGTTTATAGGAATCCTCATTCTTAATCATATAATAGAAGTATAGTATCAGAGGTATAAATGCTAATGATTCTGTCTGGAATATATCTCTGTAATTTAAGATAGTATAGCTGAGTGGGAATAGTATCAGAAATGCTTTTATTACCTTCGTTTTTATTTCTAGCTTAGTCAGCAAATATGCTGTTAGAACAAGAAATGACATCTGATATAATAAATCAAATATCCTGAAAGCAAATACATTATCACCAAAAATAGAGTTGATACCAGCAAATAAATAATATATCAGTGGCGGTTTGATATCATAGAAATCACTGAATAGCCCACCACCATTCGCTATTATACTTCCTCCGTGCATAAATACAGATAAGTCTGAAGAAATAGGAAACGCGAGAGTAGGCAAAAGTATAACTAAAGCTATAATGAAATACTTTATTAAAGATTTATCTATTACTGGAGCTTGTATCATTCTACTTTCTTTCTATCGTATATATAATATCTGCCATCAAGTAAAGTGTCTAATTCAAAATCATCGTTCAGTAGCTTATTGAATCTCTCTATTCTCATCATATTATCATAGCTAGAAAGATGATTGAAGAAATTAGCATAGTGGTTGTCATCATTCTGAATTATCAAATAATCAACTTTTTCCATATCTTTAGCAACTTCTTCTACTATGCCTTGGTTGTCAAAATCACCTAGATAGAAAGCAGAAAGAGGATATTTATAGTAACTTTCGCTCCTACGCAAATACTGATGGCTACCCGAATTTACATAGATAAAGCTCTTGCCTTTCGGCTTTGTATATTCCTCAAGTATAGCCATAGCATTATAGTTGCCAGTACCGTCATCGTGAGAAAAGTTGAATATGTAATTTTCTTTGTTCCGGAAATAATCCATTGGTATTTTCATTGTATTAACTACTCTCGGTAGTGGAGAAAGGAATAATGCAAAGAAGAGTACGAATGTGAATGCTATTTTGTTTTTAACTGAAATGCTTTTATAAAGAGAGTATAAGCCATAAGAACTTAGCATTATCAAGAATGGATAAACGCGGCTAAATTGATACAAATTCGGCTTTCTTTCTATCAGAAATGAGACGAAAAGTAGAATAAAAAAGAGCAGTATAAAATTGAATACTTTATCCGCATTTTCGTTCTTTTTGAAGGGAAACAATACCACACTATATATAGCTGCCGCTGAGAATAGTAGTGAATAATAATCACCGAAGAGGTATCCTAGTCCTTTCAAATATTCTTTTATAAATCCTAAGTTGATAGGTGGGTGTGCCTTGTATTTATCTAGATATGCAAATAAACCATCTAGGTATAGAGTATTACCTTGTGCAATAGTTGGTAGAAAACTCAAGAAAACGCAAAGTAAAGCGACAGTGAGTTCAATTATTTTGTTCCGAGCGAACTTCCAATTGAAGTTGGATTGAGTTAAGCTATAAATAATATCAGCAAGGAAAACGAGTCCTAGTGAATATTTGAATGAAACTATAATGCCTAACAAAATTCCTTTGACTAAAGTCGAATTTCTATTAGGTTTTACTATTTGGTAGAAATACCAAATCATAGGTAAATAAGTCAAAGTCTCACATTGCATAGTATTACTATGGTTTAGCGTGACATAGCTAGCGGAAAATCCAATTATGAATATCCATCGAACGGCTCGGTCCAAATTCAGTTTGAAAAGAATGTAATTAGCACTTAAAACGAAGGACAGAGTAATAATATAATCAACTATCCTAGTGGCTATTATGTTACCACCAGTTAATAAGTCGATCAATGCAAAAAAGTAGTAAGTCAGTGGTGCTTTCAGATCAAAGAAATCTTTGAATAGTTCACCACCATCAGCTATGACCTTCCCACCAAGCATAAACACAGATAAATCTGATGATGCCGGGAAAAAAATAGTCGGTATCAGAATAATTGCTGCTACAATTAGAATTCTAATATCTTTTACTTCTGGAATCAAATCAAGCCATTTTTATGTTTTTCTGTTAATACTTCGACCATACTTTTAGTCATTTTTTCCAAGTCAAAGTCGTGTGACCAATCCCACTCAGCACGAGCAGCACTGTCATCTATAACTTGTGGCCAAGATTCGGCAATCAATTGTCGTGAATCTGGTGTGTAAGTAATTTCAAAATTTGGAATATGCTTTTTGATTTCTGCGGCTAACTCAGCAGGAGAGAAGCTAGCAGCAGCAACGTTGAAATTAGAGTGATGCTCTAATCTATCAAAATCTGCTTCCATCAAATCTATAGTAGCTTTGATACAATCGGGCATATACATCATTGGTAAAGTAGCATCTTCTTTCAAGAAGCAATCATATTTCTGATGCTTAACCGCTTCGTAGAATATCTCAACAGCATAGTCAGTAGTTCCGCCACCTGGCAATGTTTCAGATGAGATAATACCTGGATAACGCAATCCTCGAATATCTAATCCCTGTTTCTTAACGAAATAGTCACTTAGTATCTCGCCACTAACTTTGGTAACTCCGTACATAGTAGTCGGTTGTAATACTGATTCTTGTGGGGTATTAATAGTTTCTACGCCCGGACCCCATACAGCGATAGAGCTAGGAACGAATATTTTCTTTATTTTTTTCTCAATAGTTGTCTTGATGATATTGATAGTACCATTCATATTGATATCCCAACAAAGGAAAGGATCTTTCTCGCCAGTGGCTGATAGTAACGCTGCCATGTGGAATATAGTATCTATATTATATTTGTCAACTACGCTATCGATAGCTGATTTGTCCATTATATTCAAGACTTCATTTGGTCCATTGTCCGCAATTAGAGATGGTGGATTGTCTCTGACATCAGTAGCTATTACGTTCTCGCCGCCATATTTCTTTCTTAATTCGTTTACCAATTCGGTCCCTATTTGACCGTAAGCTCCAGTTACTAATATTCTTTTCATAAAATTAATTTTTCCTAGTTTATATCTATCCTGCAATTTAATTAATTCTTGGCATTATATAAGGGGTATTTGGAGAGTTAATTCTCACATAAAAAACTTATATTGTGTTTATGCTACCTTCAAAAATCCAAAAAATGGAAAAGGCTCAGAAAAAGCTGAGTAATATCAAACTCAAAACAGTTGAAAAGTATTTTAGAAAATTATTCTTGATATTATTGATATCATTATTGTCCTTATTATTCTTTGATTTGATACAATACTTTACTGATAAAACAAGCTACCCTTGGGGGTATGAAGATGGTGGATGGACTTATGAAAACCCTATAAATTATTTAATTTCGAGTATCTTGATTATAACATATTTAGGGAGCTTGACTTTTCTATTAATAAAACGATTTTATAAAACTTTTTTTATTTTACTGTTAGTATGGTTTCTTTATTTAATGGCATTTTAAAAATTAGATTTGAAAAACTGGATAATGGCAGAGTTTGTGGATATGTAAATACCCCGTCAGCCAACGCTAGTGTGTTGTCTGCCACCCCTTTTTAAAAAAGGGGAATTCTCACAACCTAAGAAACGTATGACTTTATGCGTAGCGAAAGAGAAATTCTCCAAGCCTAAAGCATGGGTGTTTAAGATGATACAACAGAACCTAATATAATATGGATAAAATCAGATTCAAAATACATTTGCGTTTATTTCGTTTATTTCGTTAATTGCGTTTGTGATTATAATAAGCGAGAATAAATAAATGAATTTAGTTCTAAATAAAACAACTCTTGAAGAAAGACAATTAGCTTCTATATCGAAGGATACATTTTCAAAGGCTTCAAGTAAGTTAAGCTCAAGAGACAAAAAAGAAACTTTCATTAAAGTAGAAAAATCTGGTGAGTTTATACAAGTTCCTTCTAAGTTAATTGGTCTAATTTCTGATATTATTACAAGTATGTCAGAAGGGAAATCTGTTGCCCTAATTGATTCTGATTCCGAATTAACGACTCAACAAGCAGCTGATATTATCAGAGTTTCTAGACCTCATTTAATTAAACTACTTGAAACAGGTGAAATACCACATAGAAAAGTGGGTACTCATAGACGTGTGAAATTAAGTGATTTATTAGACTACCAAGAAAGCCAGAAAAAGAAAAGAGAAATCTACCTTGAGGAATTAGTTAGCCAAGCACAAGAGTTGAAAATGGGTTATGAATAATCAAGAAGTTTTAACCGCAGTCTTAGATGCCTGTGTTTTGTATCCTGCACCAATTAGGGATTTACTTTTATCTCTAGCTTCCGAAGGTTTATTTGAACCCAAATGGAGTAAAATGATAAATGAAGAATGGGTTAGAAATCTCTTATTAAAGAGAAAGGATATTAAAAGGGAGAGACTAGAAGTTACAGTTGGTTTTATGAACAAATCATTCCCTTTGGCGAATACAAGAAATTACAGAAACCTCACAACTAAATTGAATTTACCAGATAAGAATGATAATCATGTTTTATCCAGTGCAATAAAAAGTAAGTCTCAATATATTGTGACTTCTAACCTCAAAGATTTCCCTAGTATAATTTTGAAAGAGTATAATATAAATGCAATTCATCCAGATGAATTCATTCTAAATCTACTTAAAAACAATGAAGAAAGGAGTTTGAAAGCATTTTCAGAATTAATGTATAGATTAAAGAATCCACCAATCACACAAGAAGAATTATTAATTATCTTTGAAAAAATAGGTCTTTCTAAGACTTCTAGCAAGTTAGCTGAACTAACAAAAACCCCTCCGAAATAAATCGGAAGGGCTTGATAAAAAAATGATTGTAAAAGCTAAAAATTACTAATATCTACTCTTGTTGCTTTGGTAATAAGTTCTATGAGTTAGTTCTTTTGGATTAGATATGTAGAATAATCTTAATCCACTTTTATTAGTAAAACGTGCTTTTTCTTCATCACTAATTTTTATGAAATCGTCTTGAACTATTTTCTCTCCATTTAACTCAGCATCACCTGATAGCATGTAGAATGAGTGATATCTATCAGAGTTCAATTCTAATTCAAAATCAGAATTAGCATTTATTTCTTGAATTTCTACACCCTCGCTTACTAATTCGATTGGCGAATTATTCCCGATCATAATCTTAGTAGAGTAGTTGTCATTTTCTTCTACCTTGAAATCACTTTCTTTGTAGTCTGCATATTCAGCTTTATTCTGCAATGTTATTTCAATATTAGGGTTAAACCATATCTGAAATATACTAGCTCCGGGATTCATTTTCTCAGCGTGGTAGATACCACTTCCAGATTTTATAACCTGTACATCACCTTTGCTAAGTGGGAACCACTTATTATTGTGATTGTCATAGTGCTCTATATCTCCATCCAATACGAAAGATAATATCTCGAACGCTTGATGTGGATGCTCACCTATAGTGCTGCCGTTCACAGTATCTGCCTTCGCCCAATAGAATAGGTTAGAATATGGATGACTACCGCCACCGCCTGATTGCGGGAAGCCAATTGGTTTGTTCTCAACTATTGCACCGCCGTTGAATTCGCCGTATCCTTGCTCTGCTTTGCTGTATTTCTCTATTGCCATAACTAACTCCAGTTTAACAAAATTTGTCTTTGCTAAGACGATACTATAAGAATCATATTTTAGTTGTTATGACAACCTTCTCCATACCAAAACTGTTTTTTCGAGTCCAGTTGTTTGCGCTATTTCTTTAGCTTCTAGATAAAGCAAATCGCCTTCGAATCGGTAGTAACGCTTAACTTTATGGCCTATCCAATTCGGGAATAAACTTTGCTGAACATCGTGTATTACATATCCATTCTTTACTTCGTAAGCACCGAAGTATGCAATGTATGTGGTAAATGCTGTTTGTGTTTCATTAGCATTTGCATCTCTGAAATTGAAGGTTGAAAGGTTTGCCCTCTCTCTTACTCCCAACTGAGCGGAGACATGAGTGTCAGTGTATATTATCATACCCTTCACGTCTACTCCCCACGGGTGTATCTTAGTCCCATCAGTTTTGATGCTATATTTTTCTATTAGTTCGTACGTGCCGGGGAATTGGTTCATTTTATCCACCTTTAAGTTCCATCTCATTTATATGTTTGTTCAATAAATTCCAATTAGCTTTTGAAATAGTGTCAATATCTGTTGGCTTAATTACCGCGAAAAGACCTAATAAATCATAAACAATTACGGTTCTCTTGTTATAACCAAAAGCACCTATATCCTGTATTTGATACTCAATTGTTAAATTATCATCTTCGATGTTCTGATAAATAATAGTCTGGGTTTTCCAATTAGCTGAATTAAATATAATAGGCGTATATCCTATACTCAAACTAAAGACCAATGTGAATACTGGAATAATTAAACTCAAAAGTTTAATCTTTAGATTCGATATTAGAATCAAATTAAAAATTATTATAATTGGTGATAATATAAAGCTAGTATAAATAATGTACCTCAGAGTCATATTTTTTATTCCAAAAGCAGTATAAATATCTGCTAGAAATAAAATTACTAATAAAGTAATTAATATGTTGAAGTAGTATATTGTTTTCATTTGATTATTACTTACCAAAATCTATTTTGTTTCCTCTTCAAACAACTTTATAGTATAATCCAGTAATTCTAATCCGCCGGCTTTACCGTGCCCTGGGATAATTACTTTAGCATTTGGATACTTATCTTTTACTTTAGTTACCGTCTTTGCCCACTCATTTATATCTGCATCAGCAAGATTTCCTTTTGAAGCACCAACTTCTTTTACTAGGCACCCACCGAACATTGATTCATCTTTCTCGTAGTATGCTATTATATTATCTACTGTGTGGCCAGCTCCGAAGTATTCTAACAATACTGAGCTTTCATCTATATTTAGTGTCAAGCTATTGTTAAAAGTAAGGAACTCATAACCTACAAAGCCAACCTCTTTTTCTAGTATGGCTTGAGTTCTGTTCGATATATAGATTGGGATTTCAGCTTTCTTGAATTCACTCAGACCGCCTACGCAATCCTCGTGGAAATGAGTTGGAACTATTCCAATTATTTTAAGACCTTTGTTAACCAGATGCTCGATTAATAGTCTCGAGCTTTCATTATCTGCTGGAGTGTCTAATATTAGTGCTTTGTCATTTTCTACAATTATCATTCCATTGCAAGGAACTTTGCCCCAACTTTCTGTTTGCAGATACGATATATGCTGATAAGTATGCTCGGACAGTTTGATTATTAATAAATTATCTGATTTTAAATTTATTTCATTTGCTAAGATTATTTTAGGAGTTAAAAAAGAAGCAAGTAGAAAAAAGATGATGAGATATATTCTGCTATAATTCATTATGAAATTAGATTTTTGTTAATTCTCAATTTAATAAATCAGAAGTCTAAGACCAACTGTTAAATTTTCCTATTTTCTTCTCTAACAAACAAACAATTCCATAATCTTTTCGTATTATGTTCTGTAAAAAAAAACAATAATTATGTTCAATTTTTAAATTGATGGAAAATGACAGATATACAAGAACTAAACGATAGAATCCAACAAGAGAGTGGATTCATAGACCTACTTATGATGGAAATGAGTAAGGTCATAGTTGGACAAAAATATATGGTAGAGCGGCTCCTCATTGGATTGCTTTCCAACGGACACGTATTACTAGAGGGTGTACCCGGGTTGGCGAAGACTCTTGCTATCAATACACTTGCGAATGCAGTAGATGGACAATTCTCGCGTATCCAATTTACTCCTGATTTATTGCCTGCTGACGTAGTTGGTACAATGATATACAATCAAGGTGAGCAAAAATTCCACGTTCGAAAAGGTCCAGTATTTGCTAACTTCGTTTTAGCCGATGAGATTAACCGTGCTCCTGCTAAAGTGCAGAGTGCTTTGTTAGAGGCGATGCAAGAACGTCAAGTGACGATTGGTGATACGACTTTCCCTCTACAAGAGCCGTTCCTAGTACTAGCAACTCAAAACCCACTAGAGCAAGAGGGAACATATCCTCTTCCAGAAGCTCAGGTTGACCGTTTTATGATGAAACTAGTTGTTGGCTATCCGACTAAAGAGGAAGAGCGTCAGATTTTGAGAATGAATCTGGAAAGAACATTCCCCAAAGTATCTAAAATTCTAAGTCCTGAAGATATCATCAAAGCTCGTAATGTAGTGAAAGATGTATATATGGACGAGAAAATAGAAAAGTATATTATGGATATAGTATTTGCTACTCGTTATCCTGATGAATATAAACTAGGTGAACTTAAAGATTTGATTTCATTCGGTGGGTCGCCTCGTGCTACTATTTCACTAGCTAAAGCAGCTAAAGCTTATGCTTTCATCAAGCGACGTGGCTATGTGTTACCAGAGGATATCAGAGCTGTTGCTCTCGATGTACTCCGTCACAGAGTTGGTATCACTTACGAAGCGGAAGCAGAAAACTTAACATCTGAAGACATAGTAAACAAGATTATTGATAATATAGAAGTGCCATAGACCGTGGAAACTCAAGAGCTAATAAAAAAAGTAAGAAAGATAGAGATAAAAACTCGTGGTCTTTCTAATCAGTTATTCTCTGGTGAGTATCACACAGCGTTCAAAGGGCGAGGTATGGCGTTCAGCGAAGTTCGTGAATATCAGTCAGGCGACGATGTGCGACTTATTGATTGGAACGTAACTGCTCGTTCGGGTGATGCTTATATCAAGATATTTGAAGAAGAACGTGAACTAACTACTATGTTATTAGTAGATGTCTCAGGTTCTAAAGTATTTGGAACAGGTGATCAATCGAAAAGAGATTTGATTACTGAACTTTCTGCTGTTATTTCATTCTCAGCAATTCAGAATAATGATAAAGTGGGTATTATATTCTTTTCGGATAAAGTTGAGAAATACATACCACCAAAGAAAGGAAAATCGCATATACTTAGAATCATAAGAGAGTTAATTGAATTTGAACCAGAGTCTAAAAAGACAGATGTTGGTGCTGCATTAGAGTTTTTCACAAGTGTTGTGAAAAAAAGAGCCATCGTATTTCTAATGTCTGATTTTATTAGTCCTGAGTTCAATAACCCTCTAAAAATAGCAGCGAAAAGACATGATTTGATTGCTGTCAGACTATATGATGATAAAGAAAATCAATTGCCAAATATTGGACTTGTTAATATTATGGATTCAGAATCTGGAAAAACTATGTGGGTAGATACTTCAGATAAGAAAACAATCGCTAAGTTTGAGAAAGAGCGAAGTGATTATAATTCTAATTTAGAAAGTTTACTTATGAAAAATAAAGTAGATATTATAAATCTGAAAACTGACGAATCATATATAATCCCACTACGCCAATTCTTTAAAAAACGTGAAGGTCGGAGATAAATTATGAGAAAAATTGCTACTGTATTACTTGCTATTTGTACTGTCGCTACTGCTTATTATTTCATGGATTTAAGTCCTGAAAGAAAAGTTGATGATCAACCAGAATTTTCAAAAAAGTACCAACAATGGTTACATGATAGATACAAAGACCCTGCCACTGGTGAAATACCGAAAAATGTAAGGCAGTTAGAGTTGCAATTTGCTCGTGAAATGAAGAGTCATAACCCTAATTTTGTAAAGAATAATCGAATACAAAGTCTTAATACTTGGACTAGTCGTGGCCCCTATTATATGGGAGGTCGCTCCAGAGCTATAGCTTTGGACATAGATGATGTGAATAGAATTTTAGCAGGCGGTGTAGATGCTGGTATGTGGCTCTCAACAGATGGTGGAGCAAATTGGAATAAGACTACAACTGCCACCCAACTGCCTTCGGTAACTACTATTGATCAAGATAAGAGACCAGGAAAACATAATATATGGTATCATGGAACTGGAGAAAGATTAGGATCGAGAGCCAATGGAGATGGTATATACAAATCTACAGATAATGGTAACTCTTGGTTCAGATTACAATCAACGGTCAAAGGTAGTATAGGACTTTGGGATAACCCATTTGATTTTGTTTATAGAATAAGAACTAATCCCAATGCTCCTTTAGACAAAGACGAAGTTTATGCTGCAACTTCAATAGGTGGTATTTATCGCTCCGAAGATGGAGGCGAAGTATGGGAACCAGTATTAGGTGGTGGAGTTTCTAATGGCTTGAGTTTATACACAGATTTAGAAGTGACAAAGAATGGTGTGTTTTACGCTACAATGTCTTCACATGGAACAGGTATAAACTCATCGCTTGTTAAAGGTATTTTCCGTTCAACTAATGGTTTAGATTGGACAGATATTACACCTACTAACTTTCCGAAAAACTATAATAGAATAGTGATTGGTATTGATCCTAAAAATGAAAACAGTATGTATTTCTTAGGGGAAACTCCTGAGTTTGGCTTAAAAACTACTAACTCTCAGAAAAGGGATTTGTGGCATAGTTTATTCAAATATGAATATAAATCTGGCGATGGTGCTGGCGAAAACGGAAAATGGACTGAGCTTACAGATAATTTGCCTAACCCCGAATTGGTCCGTCATCAGATGAACTCACAAGGGGGATATGATTTATTGATTAAGGTTCATCCGATTGATTCTAATGTTGTTTACATAGGTGGTGTTAACCTATATCGTTCTGATAGTGGATGGAAAACAAAAGATTTCAAAGTTATTGGTGGTACTTGTCCTGACAATGATTGTGATTATACTTATAGATATAACAATCACCATGCTGATTTACATACAATGATATTTTTACCAAGTAATCCAAACATCGCTTTTACTGGTTCGGATGGTGGGATTCACAAAACATTAGATAATAAAGCGGCTAGTACTGAATGGATCTCTCTAAATAATGGATACTTGACTACTCAATTTTATAGTGTAGGTATAGACCATGCTACAGAAAGTGGCGACATAGTAGGAGGGTTGCAAGATAATGGGTCCATTTATAATTCTACTTTCGATAGTAAAGCTCTTTGGAGTGATGTACTAAGAGGTGATGGGTTCAACTGTGCAATAGCTGATAGTAGTAAGTTCATTATTACTTCTAAAAACTCATCTTATGACCCTGATATTAACATATACAAATCAGTAGTTAGTAAAGATGGGAAGATAATAAAAGCAGCAAGAATTGACCCTATTGGTGGTAAGGATTTCATCTGGAATACACCATTTATGCTTGACCCCAACGATAATAATAAATTCTATTTGGCAGGCGGGAGAACAGTATGGAGAAATTCTGATTTGTCGAAAGTGACAATGATAGATTTCCCAGAAACTGGATGGAAAGATGTAGTTAACCCTGATAGTATATCAACCGAATGGACTGAATTAACTAATACAAATGTAGCAGTTAAAGATACAACTGAGAGAATAACAGCAATATCAGTTTCCAAGGTCCCAGCAAATATAGTTTACTATGGGACTAATAATGGGAAATTATACAGAATAGACAATGCCGACAAAGGAAATCCTAAGCCAATAGATTTATCAGAGACAGGTTTTGTTAGGAATTCAACTGTAAGTTCAATCGCAATTGACCCTGACGATGCTTCCAAAGTACTTGTAGCAATTTCAAATTATAATATTCCGAGCTTGTATTACTCCACTGATAGTGGTGCAACATGGACACAAGTAGGTGGAAACCTAGAAGGAAATGTATCTAATACAGGAACTGGTCCAGCAGTGAATGTAGTTCAAATAGTAAAGTACAACGGTAATAAAGCATATTTAGCAGGTACATCAGTTGGTCTATTCGTTACTTCATATTTGAATGCAGAAGGTACTGTGTGGGATCAAGAAGCTGAACAAACAATTGGTTATAATAATGTGTTCACGTTGGATTTTCGTGAGATAGATGGCTATACGGCAGTAGGCACTTATGCCACTGGTGCTTACGCTACTCATTTCACTAGCTTCCCTTCTGCTATAAGTGGTAAAATCAGTTTGATTAGTCCTATTGATAATACTAGTAATATAGAGCAAAACCCGATATTGAAGTGGAAATCTATTACAGATGCTTTTTATTATAAGTTGCAAGTATCAAGTGATGCTAACTTTGAGAATATACTATTTGATAAAAGTAATATAACTGAAACTGAAAATGAATTAAAGGGTGTTCTCTCTCTCGGATTCAAGAACTACTATTGGAGAGTTGCTGCTATCAACGCCGGTGGCATTAGTCAATACTCCGATGTATGGCAATTCCAAACAGGATTAGGTGCACCGAGTTTGATTTCACCGCCTAATCAATCAGTAAATATACCTTCAACTGTAAAAGTAACTTGGGAAGCATTTCCTGTAGATGCTATCAGTTATAGGGTACAATTAGCAGTGAATACTTTCTTCAGTAAAATTGTAGGTGAAGGCGAGACATTAGATAATAACTATACTTTCGATAATCTAGAAAAAGGTAAGAAATACTTTTGGAGAGTGAAGGCATATCACGGCGGCGATTCTAGTGATTATGGGGAAAAATTTGCGTTTGATACGGAGCCACTTTCATCTGTTAATAATAAAGAATTAGAAAAAAGTATTTCGTTGTACCCTAATCCTGCTACAAATTATGTGAAAATAGATTTGAATATGATTGGTACTATTCCGAATAGTATTAAACTATATGATAGCCAAGGAAAATTACTAAGGTCATTTGATTATAAAATCAAGAGTTCAGTAATGAATTATGATTTTGATATCAGAGAGTTGCAGGCGGGTCAGTATTTTATAAGATTACAATTTGAGAAATTTACAATAAGCAAACGTTTTGTCAAGCTATGAAAATCAAGTTATTAATTACAGCATTACTATTATTTAGTTTTATATCAGTTTCCAATTCTCAATCTTTGATACTATCTTCGGATACTAACAATGTACAGATAGGTGATTGGGTAACTTTGAATATACAATATCTTTCTTCCGAAAAGAAAGAGATATTACTCCCTTCATTTGATGCAAGTATGATAGAGGGTTTAGAGCTTTTGGAAGAATCCAAAGTTGATACAATAAAGAACGGTAATTCATTTGGATTATCTAAGAGATTCACTGTATCGGCGTATGATTCTGGTAGTTTTGTCGTTCCTCGTATGTCCGTACTTATTGAAAATGATGGAGCAATTGACACCTTGTTCTCAGATTCGCTGGTGCTTAAATTTGGTTCTCCAGCCGTAGATACTACTATGGCTATAAGGGATATAAAAGGAATATTTAATATCAACTATTCTGATAATTCAATGCTTTATTGGATTGGTGGAGTTGTACTGTTCCTGCTAATCGCGGCTTCACTTATTTACTATTTCAAGAAAAGAAAAGGTAAAGAGGAGAAAGAAGAAATTGATTATGATCCTAATATTCCACCTTATATATTAGCAATAGAATCGCTAAAGAGAATAGAACAAGAGCGATTATGGCAAAATGGATATTTCAAAAAATACTACACTGATATAACAGATGTATTGAGAATATACTATCATAGAATATATGGTATAAAAACAAAAGAGCTAACTAGTAATGAGCTAGTAGAAGCGTTACACGGAAGAACTCTATTCGATAATGATTGTTCAACTATGCTAGAATATATATCTAGATACTCGGATTTATCTAAATTTGCTAAAGCGAATCCATTACCTGAGAATAATACACAATCTCTGAAATATGCTTTTGATTTGGTAGAAAGGGGTAAATCTTTGAGCGACAAAGTAGAGGGAGGCGAGAATGTTCAATAATGTTGAATTTGCTAATCCTGAGTACTTCTGGGTATTGGCTATTATTCCAATCTTAATCTTATACAAATTATTTGTATCTAATAAGAAACGGACGACGCTAACATATTCGGATTCAGCACCTTTCGAAGGAACAAAGAATTGGAAAGTTAGATTAAGAGAACTTCCTTTTTTTATTCGTTTGATTGTTATCGGGCTAATTGCAATTGTACTTGCTCGTCCACAAACGACTTCGGGAGAGGAGAAAGTAACAACGGAAGGTATAGATATAGTAATAGCTATGGACATTTCTACTTCGATGTTAGCTGAAGATTTGCAACCTAACAGAATAAAAGCAGCAAAAAAGACGGCTGAGGAATTCATAGACAATAGACCTAATGATAGGATTGGGCTTGTTGTATTTGCGGGACAAAGTTTCACTCAGAGCCCCATAACAGTTGACCACACTATACTCAAAGAGTTATTGGATAAGTTAGAGACAGGTATGGTACAAGACGGGACTGCAATTGGTATGGGATTAGCAACTTCTGTTTCAAGATTGAAAGAAAGCGAGGCAAAGAGCAGGGTAATAATATTACTAACTGACGGCGAGAATAATGCAGGTTCTGTTTCACCAGAAACAGCTGCCGAAATTGCTAAAACCTTTGGTATTAGAGTATATACTATTGGAGTTGGAACAAAGGGAAAGGCGAAGTACCCTGTGAAAACACCTTTCGGAATGCGTAGCCAATATATAGATGTGAAAATAGACGAAGCAATGCTTACAAAAATCGCTGACATAACAGATGGTAAATACTTCAGAGCGACAAATAATAAATCACTTGCTAGTATTTATAAGCAAATTGATGATCTAGAAAAAACAAAAGTGGATGTTGCATATTTTAGTAATTATACAGAAATGTACTATCCATACGCTATGGCTGCTTTGGTATTGCTATTTCTTGAAATAGTACTACGATTTACAATTTTCAGGAAACTACCATAGATGAATTTTGAAGTACAAGATTGGGGTTTGATAGACTTCCAAGAGGCGTGGGATAGACAAAAAGAACTTGTGACGGCTATCCAGAAAGGGGAGCAAAGATCAACTCTTGTCCTTTGTAGCCATCCGTTAGTTATTACAATGGGTAGAAATTCGAGCTACGATAATCTAGTTCTACCAAGAGAAGAATATGATAACAGAAACATTAAAGTAATTGACATAAACCGTGGGGGAGACGTAACCCTCCACAATGAAAACCAACTTGTTGGTTATCCAATCTTCAATCTTAATGATTTCAAACCCGATTTGCATTGGTTCTTACGTGAAATCGAAGAAGCAATCATTAAAACAGTAGCCGATGTAGGTATTGACTCTAGCCGAGTAGATGGACTAACTGGAGTATGGATTGAAAATCAAAGAAAGATCTGTGCTATAGGGCTGCATTGCTCCCGATGGGTAACTTCGCACGGATTCGCACTCAATGTTTGCAACAATGTAAAAGATTTTGACTATATTGTACCTTGTGGGATTGACGATAAAGAAGTAACTTCCATAAAAAACGAAATTGGCACAGATGTTGATATGAATAATATCAAGAATATAGTTATCGAAAAGTTCTCAGAACTATTCTAAATTATATCAAAAAGCAGGAGTAGCTCAGCTGGTAGAGCACAACCTTGCCAAGGTTGGGGTCGCGAGTTCGAATCTCGTCTCTTGCTCTACGACATCTGTCGTAATTTCCTTTTATGCTGCATGCCTTGCCGACACTTCCCCCCGTTGGCAAGGCATTCTTTTGTCAGTTCTAGTAGTAACTTCTTTCTCCTTCAGGTAGCATTTGGATTAAAAAAGCATCATTAGAATGGGGATTGAAGATGTAAACGTCTTGCTCAAGTCTAGTAATTATATTGACACTTTTACCTACCGATTTAGATATAATTCTAAGTTTCTTTTCCGAATCAATTTTATGTGAATTATTTTTATTACTTTTGTTGATATGATTACAATGTATTAATTAAAATATTCACATAAAAAATATGAAGGTATTTGCACTAATAATATTTTTCAGCTTGATATTAATATCATGTGAAACAGGATATATGGAAAAAGATGGTAAATGGGTTTGGGCTACATATGCTGGAAGTTTATCAAGAAGATTCTTACCTATAGAAGATCAGGATTTTGAAAGTTTTATAGTCTTGAATGAATATCATGCAAAAGATAAAAATAATGTATACTTTGAAAGAAGGAAAATTTATAATACAGAAGCATCAAGTTTCATGATAATTAGTGAGTTTTATGCAAAAGATAAAAACAGTGTTTATTTTGATGGTGACGTAATATTATATGCAGACCCAAATTCTTTCGTATTATTAGGGTATCCATATTCAAGGGATAAGAGTCATGTCTTTTGTGGTGGAATACCATTAATGTTAACAGAAAAAGAAGTAAGCATGTTTAAAGTTACAAGTAAAGAGGAGGGTACAGGTTCTAGAGGTAAAGCAAGACTCTCCTTCTTTTTAGAGTTTCATCCTGAATATCAATGGTTAGATACAACAGGTATTGAATGGATATCATATAGTGATAATGGAACAGGTGAAGTTAATGAAAGAAAGTTTAAAGGATTTATCGAAATAAAATAAACCGCGACTGCAGCAATAAATCGGGTAACATGCTTCACATGATGAATTAAATACTACAAATATTGGATTTATCCCAAACAAAACCTAATCAAACTTTATTCACCGCAAAAACAAGATATTCGACCTAATTTATGCGGAGATTAGCTATTTTATTCACCGCATCTTCTCAATTGTTGTTACTAAATGAGATTATTTCATTAATTTAAATAAATTCATAATCATCAATCTCTCTAATAAAATGAAAAATATTAAAATTTCTCTTTTAGTACTATTGACTCTAGTTTTAGCTTATAGCAACGCACTATCTAATGATATATACTCAGTTTCTAAATTTGTAACAGCCGAAGAAGGCAGAGAGTTGATAGTACAAGAAGATGATTATTCTCGCTCCCTTTCCAAATTTGATTTAAAATTGAGAGTGCATAATGCAGAGCCGACACTGGAAAACCTCAATAGTTCTACTCAAGAACAAGTGCTAGAATGGACTAAGACCGAAAGCCATTTATTAGATTCTCTAACAAAAGTTATTTCGGATATTGCTGTTGAGAAAGGATATAATTTTATACTACCAGACAAGATAGCTTTCATCAAAACCACTATGGAAGAAAATAAAGGGGCTGGCGGCTATACCCGTCTGAATTATATAGTATTAAGTAAAGATGTTTTTCTAATGCCAAAATCAAAATTAAAAAGTGTAATTGCTCACGAGTTATTCCATGTTATATCAAGGTATAATCCAGAACTCCGCACCGAGCTTTATTCTGTAATAGGTTTCACAACTTGTAACCCTATAGATATCACCACAGATTTGAAGAATTTCACAATCTCCAACCCCGATGCACCTAATATAGACGCCTATATTACGCTTAAAAATAAGAGTGGCGAAGATGTAAAATGTGCTATGGTTTTATATTCTGACAAAGAGTATGAGGGTGGTGCTATGTTTGATTATATGAAAGTAGGTTTTTTGAAATTATCAGTTAATAATGATAAGAATATGGAGATATTTGTCGAAAATGGAAAGGAACAAATATTTAATGCTCAAGAAATCACCGGTTTTTTTGAGCAAATAGGATCCAATACTCACTATATAATCCATCCAGAAGAAATAGTCGCTTCTAATTTCGAGCTACTTTTCGATGAGTACCCAATTGTGAATAGTGCCGAAATACTTGCTAGTATAGAGGCAATACTTAAAAGGGACTAGTCCTTATCGTCCAAAACTTCCTTGAATACTCCCAAGTATCCTTTGGCACTGCGCTTCGAGGAATGATTCTCTGCCATACCGTTTTGGCGTATTTTTTCTATGTGGTCTTTAGATTTATACAAATCTATTGCACGGCGAATTGATGCTTCTAGCTCATCTCTGTTATAATGCGGGAATGAAATTCCGTTTCCGGTTCCTTTCTCCGCCGAATAATTGGATATAGTATCAGCCAGCCCGCCAGTTGCTCTTACTATCGGAATAGTTCCATATTTAAGAGCGTACATTTGCGTTAGTCCACAAGGTTCGTATTTCGATGGCATGAGTAAGAAATCGGAAGCTGCAATTAATCGATGGGCTTCTCTTTCGCTATATTTCAGTTGCAATATTACATTATCAGGGAATTGATTTTTAGCTTCAATTACCAGATCTTCATATTTCGCTTGACCTTCTCCAAGTATAGCCAATATAAACTTATTAGTGTTCAGTAGTTTAGCAATTTTGTTTTCTAATATATCTAAACCTTTTTGCTCTGTTAGTCTACTGACGAATGAAATTAGTGGAAGATGGTGTCTGGTCTCTGGAATTTCAGTTTCACGTAAGTACTCTAGTTTCAATTCTTCTTTTATTTCCAAGCTACCTGAATCATAATTCTTACTCAAATAAGTATCAGTTAATGGGTTCCAATCTCTATAATTAACCCCATTGAGCACACCCGTTATATCACGCAAACGGCTGTTAATAGCATCTTGCAAACCCTCACTATAGTATGGCTCTTTTATTTCTTCCGCGTAAGTAGGGCTGACCGTTAGTATTCTATCAGCGTACATAATACCCGTTTTCATGAAATTCACCTTGCCTTCATGCTCAAACCAAGAACCAACCTCGAATTCTTTGTGTTTTAATCCAGTGAAATCCATTACTCTGTACTTATCATATATCCCTTGGTACGAGAGGTTGTGAATAGTGAAAACTGTACCTGTTTTAGCAAAAAGTGTTTCGTCTTTGTACTGAGCTTTCAGGATTGGCATAATGAAGGATGTATGGTAATCATGGCAATTAACTATATCTGGACTGAAGTTAATGGCTTTGCATAGTTCGGGAACCGCTTTGCAGAAGAAGAGAAAACGTCTATCGTCATCTTCATCTTCGTTCCTATCACCATAGACATACTCTTCGTCGAAGAACTCATCGTGACCAATTAAAAATATACGAGCATCGCTATTTGGGAAACTACCACTATAAACCGTAGCTGTTTCCTTGCCAAATCCCATAGGAACTTCGAAGGAAATATCGGTTTTTCTGAGTCCATAAGCGTCTTTGTCTATTGACTTATAACCGGGTAGAACTGCAATTACGTCATGACCCATCTCACCCCATTCTATACAGAGATAAGAAGTAACATCGGCCATTCCGCCACCTTTGGCGAATGGGTTGATTTCTGCGGCTGCTAATAGTATATTCATATTAATTTCTTAAATTGTAATTACATTTATTTATTCTACAATTATAATATAAAGCAATGAGCGTTAATAAAAAAATAAAAGAAAAAACAGTTACTACACTTAGATTACAAGAAATGAAAAATGCAGGCATCAAAATATCCTGTCTTACAGCTTATGACGCTTTAACTGCAAATATATTCGATGAAGCTGGCATTGATTTATTATTAGTTGGTGACTCACTTGGTAATGTTTTCCAAGGGGAAGAGACTACACTACCTGTTACATTAGAGCAAACTATTTACCACAGTAAAGCCGTTGTAAAAGGGGCAAAAAGAGCTCTGGTAGTATCAGATATGCCATTTATGACTTATCAAGTCTCAGCAAACGAAGCATTCAGAAATGCTGGTCGTTTGATGAAAGAGGCGGGCTGTTCAGCAGTCAAGTTAGAAGGTGGAAAGAATGTAACAAAAGCAATTAGGAAAATGACCGAAGCCGGAATACCAGTAATGGGACATTTGGGGTTGACTCCTCAGAGTATCAACAAATTCGGATCTTACAGAGCTAGAGGTAAAGACCCAGACGAGGCACAACACATAATAGATGACGCACAAAGACTGCAAGATGCTGGTGCCTTTTCTGTTGTATTAGAGAAAATCCCTGCCGCATTGGGTAAGAAAATCACTGAAATGCTTGAGATACCAACAATCGGTATAGGTGCTGGACAATATTGCGATGGTCAGATTTTAGTCTATACAGATATGATGGGTTTGACCGTAGATTTCAATCCGCGTTTCGTTCGCCAGTATGCGGAACTGAACAAAGTATATACCGAATCCGTAAAACAATATATAACTGATGTTCAAACAAATGATTTCCCAAATGAATCAGAATCTTATTAAATACATACTAGCAATTGCTGTTATTAGCTCATTTGCTATTATTAGTGCTTGTTCTAATACGGTACAAAGTTCTAGTGATTTGCGTTTCCCCGAAGAAGGGGGAGATGAAGTGAGCTTTTACAAGCACGTAAAGCCGTTTATGCAATATACTTGTGCTACCGCTGCTTGCCACGATGGATACTCTCAAGCAGGCGGTATAACCTTAACTGAATACTACACCTATTTCCAATCATCTAGTATCGGTTTGGTAGTTCGAGAAAACCCAGATGCTTCTAGACTAAATCAAATTATCGAAGGCAAAAACATCCACTTATTCAATTATAACCGCGAATTACCTACAAAAAATCAGCAGGAAGGCATGCGCCGCTGGGTACTCAATGGTGCACCGAATAATTAGTTGACAGTTTATAAATTGCAAGAAAAATTATCATAAACCTGTCGTGGAGTTTTTATATCAAGACTCGTATGTTGTCAATCAGTATTATATAAATCTATTGCTTGTTTAATCCTTTTTCATCTGGACTCTTCGCTAGCTTTGTTAGTTCTGAGTAACGTGGTTAGTCACACCCTCTTGGGATTCACTTCAACAGGATTCAGCACAAGTATGTTAAAATAAAAAAAATTTGAGACAGCTCGTGCTTTCAGTTTGGCAAGCATATTTTTTTTAGTTCCACTACAAAACTCACTTCTTAACACCCTCTTAACACTCACTTCACTCTTACCAAACACTACTCATAACCCAAGCCATATTTAACCAAATCTTAACACAGGATTCAACACACCTTAAATCTAATATTACAACTTTGCACTGTGTCAAAAAACGAAAACAATATTATTCAAGTGAAGCTCAAAAAGAATAAGATGTACTACTCAAATTCAGAAAAATTTTATGGTGGGAAGCAAACCCTGAACCGTCAGTATTGGTCTAGAAAAATTTCTAACAATATGCAATTCGGAGCTTCACAACTTAACGCGGAATTCGCGGTGAGCTTTCCTACCATTTTTAAATACGAAATTAAAACAATTAACAATTTAAGTCAAACAAGTAATATAAAATGTGGAGCTCTAAAATGAACTACTTGACTAAGATAATCTTACTATTCGGAGCTATGACGATAATGTCAATGTCTCTATTCTCACAAACTGGTACTCTATCTGGTAAAATAACTGACCAAGATTACGGCGACGCTATGATAGGCGCTACCGTACAAATCAAGGATACCAAGTTAGGTGCTATGACTAAAATAGATGGTAGCTTTATCATCAAAAAAATCACTCCTGGGACTTATACGGTTACTTTCTCATATATAGGTTATGCAAAAACTGAAGTAAAAGATGTAATAATCAAAGCTGATGAAGTAACAAAAATAGATATTGCATTGAAAACTGAATCAGGCATGAGCGAAGAGGTGTTAGTCACTGCTAAAGCTGTTCAAGAAACAGGTGCAGCGCTACTAAAAGAAAGACAAAAATCGCAATCATTCTCTGATGCTATTGGATCTAAAGAAATTTCTCGTGGTGGTGCTAGTGATGCTGCTTCTGCGATGAATAATGTAACTGGTGCATCGATAGTGGACGGCAAGCACGTACTCATTCGTGGATTGGGAGACAGATATTCGAATACACAATTAAACGGTACAAGTTTACCAAGCTCTGATCCTGATAAAAAATCTGTTCAGCTAGATTTATTTCCTGCTGCTATGATAGAAAATATAGTAACAATCAAAACGGCTACTCCTGATAAACCTGGTGATTTCACAGGTGGTTCAGTTAATATTAAAACAAAATCTTTTCCCGATAAATTCAAAGCGGGATTATCTTTATCTTCAACTGCAAATTCAATAGTTACTGGGCAAGATGTATTAACTTACAACGGCTCTTCAACTGATTGGTTGGGTTTTGATAATGGTAAAAGAAATGTTCCAGATGCAATTCAAAACTCTAATGGGATACCATCGGTAACTGAAGTCAGAAGCAAAAAGAAAGATACTGATGGATTGGGTGCTACTAAGCTTAATGATTTATCAAATGCTTTCGATTCAGAGATGGCACCAAGTATAACACAAGCACCACTTAATGGAAAAATGTCACTTAATATGGGTGACCAATTCACAGTATTCGGCAATTCTATGGGTTATCTTGCTAGTTTGAGTTATGGTAACAATAACAACAACTATTCAGACGGGCAATTTGCAATTTACGAGCTGACTTCTGGTAGTGCTAATGAACTTAGATCAACTAAAATAATCAATGATTCTAAAAGCTCGTCAGAAGTAAACTGGGGAACTTTGGCTAATATAGCTTATGACTTTTCACCTACTGATCAAGTTAAGTTCAACTTATTCTACAATCAATCGGGAGAAGCAGTTGCTCAAAGTATTTCTTACTATGATGAATACTACCCTGAGGCAAGTCAAATTCGCTCAAGCACATTAAAATATACTGAAAGAAATATACAATCATATCAACTATCTGGAGAACATAGCATTGCTTCTATTTCCAATGCAAAAGTTGAATGGAATGTTTCGACTGCAAATACTTTGCAAAATGAGCCAGATTTGCGTTTCTTTACTTACGAAATAAATAATATAGCAGGCACGGATACAACATGGAGAATTGACGAAAATCACTATGACTTACCTACACGTTACTACAGAGATTTGCAAGAAAATTCTAACAATGCTAAACTTGATATTGAGATTCCTTTAACTGAAGCTATTGGTACGGCATTTAAACTAAAAACAGGATTTGCTTTCCAAGCGAAAGACAGAAATTTCAATCAGGATAGATATGTAATTGGTAAAGACCATGATATGACATTCGACGGTAATGTAAATCAATTCGTCAAAGATAGTAGCGGTATTAGTGACTGGAAGTCAACCAATAACTTCAATTACTTTGGACTATATATCGAAGATAGATTCGTACCAAAGGATGCTTACACAGGCAAAGAAGATATATCAGCTTTCTACGGAATGGTAGATGTGGAACTATTCACAGGAATGAGATTGATAGGTGGGGCTAGATTAGAAAGTACTGATATGTCTATCACGAGCAGAGATACATCACTACCAATAGCTGCGATTAACAAATCTGATTTATTACCTTCAATGAATGCTATATATAATCTTACTGAAAACCAGAACATCAGATTCGCTTATGGTAAGACATTAGCAAGACCTACTTTCAGGGAACTCGCTGATTTTGACTTCTTCGAATTTGTTGGTGGCTATACTTTCATCGGTAATCCGGATTTGCAAAGAAGTCTGATTGACAACTTCGATATTCGTTGGGAATGGTTCATGAATCCAGGTGAAATCTTATCGGTAAGTGGGTTTTACAAAGATTTCACGAACCCTATACAACGAGTTATAGTTAACGCAAATGGTAACGTACAGATGAGAAATGTGGCTAGTGCAAGATTATACGGATTAGAGTTTGAAGCAAGAAAAAGTTTAGGATTTATATCTGCTCTCGAGAACTTCCAATTAGGTGTAAATGTCACTATAGTTAATTCGATAGTTGATTTATCTGAAAGTGAATATCTCCTGAATAAATCTTATGACCCAAATGCTTCTCGTACAAGACAATTGCAAGGACAATCACCTTATGTTATAAACTTAGATTTGGCTTATGTCAATTACGACCTAGGTTTAGATGCAGGACTTCACTTCAATGTATTCGGTGAGAGACTTTCTGATGTTAGTTTGGGTGGTACTCCAGACATTTTCGAACAACCACGTAATATGCTGAACTTTACTTTCAGCAAAAGATTAATAGACAATCTTAATCTTAAATTCACAGCAAGAAATTTACTTGATGCTCGAATGGAAAAACTATACCATTTCAAAGGTCAAGAATTTTACAATACACAATATGACTTAGGAACAACCCTTTCATTAGGCTTTTCTTATACATTTGAATAAATATTTTTTATTATAATATACTTTATTAGGAGTTTATAGAATGCAAAAGTTACTACAATTGATCATAGCAATGATGATAGTAGGATATACATCACAAGCAGAAACTATCACAGTAACTGATAGTTGGATAAATGCAGGTGAAAAGAAGACAATGACGGCAGATAACATTTATGTTCTAGATCGCTTCGTTTTCGTAGAAGACGGTGCGGAACTATGGATAGAACCAGGGACAGTAATACAAGGTAAACCAGGACAAGAATCAAACGCATCAGCTTTAATTATCGCTCGTGGTGGTAAAATTTATGCTGAAGGAACTCCAGACAAACCGATCATCTTCACATTCGAGGGAGATGATCCTTATGATAATACAGATTATCCAATGGAAGAATCAGGACTTTGGGGGGGACTAATAATATTAGGTAATGCTCCTACTAATAATCCAGAAA
>Ga0172380_10001820_pt1 | contig 35889 bp, 23 predicted proteins | sample Leawe162metaG_FD_119747 | JGI IMG/M metagenome (GOLD analysis project Ga0172380, IMG submission 119747) | Leachate microbial communities from a municipal landfill in Southern Ontario, Canada - Leachate well 162 metaG | ecosystem: Engineered > Solid waste > Landfill > Unclassified | place...
AACGCCGCAATGATGGTGATATTAAATCCAGACAGCGCCACCAGGTGCACGGTACCAGTTGTAAGAAGTGCTTCACGCAAAATTTCAGGCAAACGAGTTGACCCACCAAGCAGTAGGCCGCGAACGAAACCCGCCACTGGCTCTGGAAATGCTTCATCAATACGCTCAGCGACGCCGTCACGAGCTGCTGGTAAAATGCCACGCCAACCAATCGACTCGTGACGAACTATGTCTACGTCAGGGAATAAACAAACCGGCGCCACTGGCCGACGCCCCTTCATTTCGTCTGTAAACGTACAACGCAATTCAAGCACGTCTCCGGCCCGAATTACAGGAAAAGGTTCTGCAACCACTGTTAGCATTGCTGACTGACGTATACCGTCAACCGAAAAAGTCTGTATGGAAAAACGAACGGAGCGACGTTGTGCCTGCGGTGGTTGGTAAACGATGCCGCTCACAATATGCACTATCCCGTCAGCAAATGGTAAAAGTGGGTCTGCCATCTGCCGAGCAACAGAAGACCGAACAAAACCAAAAGAAAAGGCCGCAGCGACCGCAAAGAAGAGTGCCCAGCGCGGCCATTTGTACAGCGCACAAACAAAACCAATCACACTACTCCAAGCGATAACGTAGCTGATGAAACTAAAACCAATCACCCACAGACCTAACATCGCTCCAAAAAGCATTGCTACACAAACGAGAAAAAACGCCTTCGACGGCGTTGGTGTGGCCACGGAAAAACGAGCTACAATGGTTTTGATTTTTTCTCGAGTACCCACTGCAAGTAGTGTTCGGAAAACTTATCAAGGTCGCCATTCAAGACACCAGCCGTGTCAGCTGTTTCGTACCCAGTACGATGATCCTTCACCAGCTGATACGGCTGCAAGACATAGGAACGAATTTGGCTTCCCCACTCGGCTGACTGATAAGCGCCGCGCAGTGTCTCGCGCTCTGCGTCTTGCGCAATAACAGCCAAGCGGTAGAGCTTGGCTTGCAGAATTTTCATTGCTGTTTCTCGATTCTGTAACTGTGACCGCTCGTTCTGGCAGCTTACGGTTATACCGGTCGGAATATGAACGATGCGCACGGCAGAATACGTGGTGTTCACTGATTGACCGCCGTGGCCAGATGCTAAGAACGTATCAATGCGCAAATCTTTGGCATCAATCGGCTGTTCTTCAACAGCTTCCAATTCTGGAACGACTTCCACGAGGGCGAACGAGGTATGACGCATTTTCTCGGCATCAAACGGGGAAATACGAACCAACCGATGAACACCATGCTCGCCACGCATATACCCATATGCCCAGCGACCCTGTACTTGCAGCGTCACGGTCTTAATACCCGTCACTTCGCCACGAGTTTCGTCCACTATGCGGACGGCGAATGCATGTTGCTCGCACCAACGCACGTACATCCGAAGGAGCATCTCCGCCCAATCTTGAGCTTCAGTGCCCCCAGAGCCGGCATGAATTGATACGATTACATTTCGCTCGTCGTGTGTTCCTCGAAACAGCGTGGCAAACTCTAGCGTACTAAATATACCAAGAATCCTTTCGTACTCTTTCTGAACTACTTCACTCATAGCGGCATCTTCACTTGACGCCAACTCTGCCGCATCCGCAGCGTCAGCCAGGAGCGCATCCCACGTGGATAGTTCAGCACGAATACTACCAGCTCGCTCGGCAAGTTTTCGAGCGCCATCGCGGTCGTCCCAAAAACCCGGCTCGCTCATGCGAGCCTCAATAGTTAGAAGTTCTTCCTGTCGGATGGCGTGGTCAAAGTAACCTCCGCGTATTCACAATCTTCTCGTGAAGGGCACGGAGGTCTTTTGTTAATTCGTACATATTACTTGCGTTCAATGAGTACAACGGTCAATTCCTGCTCCTTACCTTGCTGCAATACGGTCAACGGTACACTACTCCCTACCTGATAGCTAGCGATGAGCTGCGACAAAGGATTATCGGAAGTAATTTTTTGATTGTTAATGCTCAAGATAATATCGTTTTCTTTAATACCCGCCTTGTCCGCTGGACTGCCTGGCGTCACTGCCACTTCAGAAGCTACATTACCACGAACAACGAGCGCCCCGTACGTCACTGGTAGCTGTTCATCTTCAGCGAGCTCTGGCGTAATTAGGACGTAACGAACGCCAAGAAATGGACGAACTATCTTGCCATTCCTCTTGACCCCATCCACTACCTGACGGACATCATTCGCCGGAATAGCAAAACCGATATTCTGCCCCTGTGAAGCAACGGCGGTGTTCACCCCAATGACCTCACCTTTAAGATTAATGAGTGGACCGCCGGAATTTCCGGCATTAATAGCCGCATCTGTTTGCAACACATTGAATAACTGCTCCGGTCCAGTTGGCGCGCCATCAGCGGTAATAGAACGAGCCAGGCCAGAAATGACACCGACTGACACCGTATTCCGAAATTCACCGAGCGCATTACCAATGGCAACAACTGTTTGTCCGAGCTCTAACGAACTCGAGTCACCAAATGCAGCAACGGGGAAATCCTTCCCCTCAACCTTAATAATAGCCAGATCATTAACTGAATCTCGCGCCACCACGACGGCCGGTAGTTCTTTACCGTCATTCATCAGCACACTGTACTCCGCTGCTTCGTCACTAACGACATGTCGATTCGTTAAAATAAGCCCATCAGCAGTTACAAAGAAACCAGTGCCACCGCCGACCTGCTGTTTTTCTGTTTCTACTGGTTCTGAAGAATTTGGCACGCCAAAAAATTGTCGAAATAAATCATCACTCCCTAACGGATTTTGAAATGGAGAAGTTCCGTTCGACATTTTCGGCACATCTTTTTTAATGACGATACTAACCACCGCTGGACGCACGCGGCGAACAGCCGCCACAACGGTTTCAGAACCTGCATCGGTAGAACTATTCTCGACGGCTTTCAGGTCTAAACCATTTTCTTTGCCGCTTCTATTCTGTGCCAGTTGACCCAAAGGGTCAGCAAGGAGTGTCGCGGTAACAGCTCCAAAGAAACCTCCGCTTATGGCACCAACAAAAAAACTCGTTACCAGAACGGAGGCAAACATCGGCCTCTGGGGAAAAAACTTTCGAATTCGATTCATTATCTGTTTCATATACGAGAAAGATAATAAATAATTAACTACTTAAGAAATATATATTGCAGCCACTCGATTAGCGTGCACGGGTACGCCTTCAGCCCGCAGGAGGGCTGCTTTTTTTGACACTCCCAAAATATAACCACCAAGGCGACCATCGCTCATCACAACTCGATGACACGGCAAACCGCTGAGACCAACGCGACCCATTGGCGCCGGATTACGGCTAAGCAAAGTACCAACCGCCCTTGCCGCCTGAGGAGAACCGGCACTCCGAGCAACGGCGCCATACGTCATTACCTTACCCGCCGGTATCGCATGAACTACCCTATATACGTGCTCACGAAATGTCACTTTCCCAACCATACTTACTTAATGATACCAAATTGTCGTGCTTGATCGAGCAGTTGCTCTATGTCAACTTTACTCTTTGAAGGCGTCGGTACGGCCGGCAGCTGCTCAAGATTGTTCATCAGCTGCTGATACTGTTCGATGTAAGGACCAATGAGTGGGGGCAAATAAAAAGCGGCGAATAGTAGTGGACCGACGATAAGTGCGAATGAAATAAGCGTCAGCACCGTACGCGTGGCCATATAACGGCGAGTGCGCTTCATCATAACGTGCACCTCACGCGTCAAGCGTAGGTTTTCTTCGAGTAGCGCTTTTATGTCTGGCTCCATACTACTACACTCCTTAAATTAATTTCTTACGTTTCTTCAATTTTGATTTCTGCTTTGCAGCGCGAACCTTTCGTCGACTTGACGGTTCGAGTCGAGCAATTGCCGCATGAAACGCCGCCGCATCTTTAAACCCCTGATAGACAGAAGCATATCGAATAAAGGCAACTTCATCGACTCGCTTCAAGCGTCGCATGACAATTTCACCTACTTCAGTAGACGACACCTCAGTTTTTCTTAAGAGTTGAATATCCTGCTCAATAATTTGCGTCAATCGCTCTACGTCATCGCGACTAATTGGCCGTTTTTCAAATGACTTCATCAGACCGGCCACTAGCTTCTCGCGCGTGTACGGTTCGCGCCCACCATCTCTTTTTAAAACAGCCAGATCAAGAATTTGCACTTCTTCAACAGTTGAAAATCGAAAATCACACTTCGTACACTCACGCCGTCGCCGAATAGCAATGCTATTCGTGGACAACCGCGAATCAATTACTTTCGTGTCTTTCTTACCGCACGCCGGACAGCGCATGACCGCGCTAGTTCATTTTACGACGAATAAACGCTGGAATATCCAAATCTTCGTCGTTCGCCAGTGGTGATGGTTTTGCAACTGGTGCTTCAACTGCCGGCTTTGCAACTTTTTTCTTGAAAACTTCTCGCTCTTCTTTTTCTTCTTCATCATCATCTTCGTCTTGCGACTCGATGAATCGAGTTGGTGTGTAGGCAGGTGTCTGGCGAGTTGGTTCCGCTTCCCTCGCAACCGGCAGCTTTCGGGCGCTGGCAAAACCGGTGGCGATAACCGTGACCCGAATCTCCCCCTTCATTGCTTCATTAATCACCGTACCCCAAATAACGCGAGCATTTTCGTCGGCTGATGTCGTTACAATCTTCGCCGCTTCGCTTACTTCATGCATTGTTAAGTCCGGTCCGGCCGTGATGACAAGCAGAATGCCTCGGGCGCCATCGATAGACGTTTCAAGAAGTGGGCTGGTTATGGCAGCTTTCGCAGCGGTAATTGCTCTGTTTTCGCCCGTGCCCGTGCCAATACCCATGAGCGCCGTGCCGGCGTTATGCATAATTGATTTCACGTCGGCAAAGTCGACGTTAACGAGACCAGGCATAGTAATTAAATCTGAAATGCCCTCTACGCCTTGGCGCAACACTTCGTCCGCTGCCTTGAAAGAATCGAGTAGTGTTGTTTTCTTGTCGACGATTTGTAAAATTCTATCGTTTGGAATAACAATCATGGCGTCCACTTTTTCAGCCAAGTCGTCGTACGCCTGCTCCGCTATCGTGCGACGCTGTGAACCTTCAAATGAAAACGGTTTTGTTACTACCGCAATGGTGAGCGCTCCTAAGTCTCGGGCAATGGAGGCCACCACCGGCGAGGCACCACTACCAGTACCGCCGCCTAACCCACACGTTACAAAAATCATGTCTGAGCCCTTCAGCAAATCACGAATTTCATTCTGCGCTTCTTCAGCCGCTTTCCGACCAAGTTCCGGATTCATGCCTGCACCCAACCCTCGAGTTACCGTCTTGCCAATATGCAACTTCGTCGGTGCTTTTGTATAATGCAACGCTTGTACATCCGTATTCATCACAATAAAATCTACACCACGAATTTTTGCTTCGACCATGCGATTAACGGCCGAGGAACCACTGCCGCCGACACCGATGACCTTAATCTTCGCTATAGTTTGTATCTCTGGCTTCACTTCCATTGTCGTTGCTATGGTTGTCTAAGGGAGGAGTGACGAAAACCAAGACTTCACCTGGCTAGCTATCTTACCAGCGGAGACACCAGGGAGGAGACCACTAAACCGACCGCTACTTTGACTACGCGTTTCTTCTTCGCCCCAGAGAACTAGACCCAAGGCCGAGGCGTAACTTAAGTCAGATACCGCATCAACGGCGCTCATGAAACTGGCACGTGGTTCGCCAAGCGTTACCGGAAGTCGCAGGCGACGTTTTGCAAGCTCAACAAGACCTGTCACTTTAGCGCCACCACCAACGAGCACCACGCCTGCCGGCAGCATACCCGAACGATCGATTTTCTTCAAGATTCCATCAACCTTCTCGAGAATCTCATCCATTCGTGCTTCGATAATTTCAGCTACGTACTTCCGTGAAGCAGTTTCACCCTCGTCTCCACCAAATTCAGACAAATCAATATCCTCACGACGGTTGACTGTTTCGGTGTCAGCGGTGCCATAGTTAAGTTTCACCTGGTCAGCTATATCGAGCGACGTACGAAGACCAATGGCTATGTCGGCCGTCACGTGTTCTGAACCAATGGGAATGACTTCGGCGGCCAACAAATCCCCTTCTTCAAAGATAGCCACACTTGTTGTTGCCCCACCGATGTTGAGCACCGCCACGCCAAGCTCTTTCTGCCGCTCGGTGGCGTGACTTTCGGCGGCGGCTAACACAGACAGTATGACACCCGAAACATGGAAGCCTGAGCGATACACAACACGCATCACATTCTTTAACTGCGCAGACAAACCTTGAATAATAGTCGTCTCGACTTCAAGTCGCACCCCACTCATACCCATTGGGTCTTTAATGCCACCCTGATTATCAATCGTAAAACTTTTTGGAATGACGTGCAGAATTTCGTAGTTCGGTGGTGTGGCAACTGCCCGCGCTGCCTCAATCGCTCGCTCGGTATCGCTCTCTTCAATCTCGCCGTTCGCCTTACCAACCGCCACCACACCACGACTGGTACTGGTTATAATATGCGGCCCAGAAATACCAACCCATACGCTCTCGATCGGGAGACCAGTGATGCGTTCTGTTTTTTCTTTCAGCGCACTAAGGCAGGATGTCGCATCATCAAGGCTCGTCACAATGCCGCGGTTCACCCCTTCGGCGGGCACCGAAACGGCAGCAATAATGTTAAAACCACCGTCCCCGACCCGTTGACCAACAACGAGACGAACGGCGGTAGAGCCAATATCAAGTCCGGCGATGAGTTCTGTTTGTGCCATATAATCGTTCAAAAAGTATACAACCTTCGGACTCGTTATGCCACACCTACCGGCCCTTATTCAGGCTACAGGTAAGGCCAAAAGAGAACGATGCCAACCGCGGCTGCGCCAATTGACGCCACGAGCACTGATGCCGCAAGAATATCTTTGAGCATCGCAGCATAGGCGTGCACCTTCGGGCTTATAAGATCTATCAATTTCTCAAAAAATGTATTCAGTAGCTCAAGCACAAGCACCAGGGTAACAAGGAGCATTAAAACAACAAAGCGCAATGCGCTCATGCCAAGAAAAAAGGCAAACGTAAAAACAAATAGACTAATAAAAACTTGAAAGCGAAAATTTTGTTCACTACGCCACGTATACCGCAGGCCAAGCAATGCATACCGAAAACTTTTTACAAATCGTCGTAATCGAATCATAGCCGTGGATACCCTTGCATGGTTATTAAGCCTGTCGCACCAAGTATGCGCTCCTCCATCATTTGCATACGAACAAGGTCTTTGTTTTTTTCGTGGTCAAACCCAAAGAGGTGCAAAAGACCATGCACAAAAAGCATATCGAGTTCTCGCGCTATTGCCACACCATGTCGACGTGCCTGACGACGAGCACTTGGTACGCACACCACGACTTCACCATAATCAAAACTGAGTACGTCCGCACTATGTTGTTTACCGGCGTAGGTCGCACTTAACCGTTTCATGCGTGTCTCTCCAACAAAGGCTAATGACAATTGGTCACGCCACTGTTTTGATGGCGTCATGCCGATATGGCTGAGCGCAGTCTCAAGAAGTAACTGATAGTGGTGAGGAGAACGAGCACCAGTAACTGCCGCATAGACATCGAGCTCCATTACCGTGTCGCCAAGGCCGTCATAGTATTAACCATGAACAAATGGGTTGAACGATAGGAAACCGCTGCCTTTCCCGTTGTAGTTAACGAGACGATGATGATCGTATCTTGGGCAGCGTTACTTAAGTACACAGTAGAACCGTCTGGGGACAACACCCCAGGGTTATTTCCATACCGCCCTACACTAACGTCTGAAGCTTGCGTACCGGCAAGATTTGCATACCAATCTTGCACGGTCGCTCTCGTCGGGTTTGGTTGGAGTAGTACAGCCACCCCTTCCCCATTTGCCGCCACAAATTTCACCGCGCCGCCTTCGGCCGCAGCGGTCCACGTGGATGGATACAGTATTTGAAATTTGCCCGCTGGATCAACGTACGTACTAAAAATACTAGCGGTTTGCAGAGCCCCCACACCACGTGGGTTATGGTTCGTCAAAATTTCAGACCGATCTGGGTAGCCGTCCCCATCAGTGTCTGGCTTACCGGCATCCGTACCCCACAGCGCCTCTTCGTCTTCGGTCAAGCCGTCGCCGTCAGTGTCTGTGGTTGGCGGCAAAATAACTGACAATGTTGACGGGGCTACTATGGGCGACGTTGGCGGTAACGGCACAATTTCTTCTGTCGGTAATATCGTTGGAATAGTGTCCGTTGGCAATTCCACAGGGGCGGCCTCTGGCTCAGGTGACGGAAGCTGTTGATTCACGCTCGATAATAACCAGTAGGTTACACCAACGAGTGCGACAATCAGCACAACGACCACGGTCCACACTTTTGGTGCACTCCAAAATCGACGGTTGACCACGGTTACGTAAAATTTTTCTGGCATGACCTGATACTTCGCACCAGCAATCGGGACGGCTGGTTCAATGGGTGCGACAACTGTCGGCTGCTTTTTTTTTAGAAATGAAACACGCATATCAAGTTGCCGCGACTAACAAGCCAGATTGACGCAAACTATTACTGTGGAACGTTAAACAATCTTCCTTCGCCTTTTGGGTTAAAGCCGTTCCGCACTTCGTCAGCGTCGCTGAAGGTGTCACTGTCTGTATCGACACTCAGTGGATTCGTACCGTAGATGCGAACTTCTTCACCATCAAACAACCCGTCGCCGTCTGTGTCTGGGTTATTAACGTCAGTACCGGCCGTTTCTTCATTTTCGACAGAAAGACTATCGGCATCACTGTCATCATTAAAATCCTTCGGATTGGCTCCCTGCGGTTTTAAGTCTGACGTAGCATTAACAACCCCTGGGCCAGCCTCTTCTACTACTTCAGGGGTGGCTGGCTGCCGGAGCGCAAAAAACCAATACCCGGCAACAGCGATTGCACTCACAACGAGGATGGCACCAACGACCACGGCAATTCGCTTCCAGCGACCTGAATTATTTTGGAGATATTCCTCTGGAATCCCTGGTGTAGCAGCATACGTCGATGCCGATGCTTGCCGCGATGAAGCTCCCTTTGCTGGGTCTACAGTTGCCAATACGTCTTCCGGTTCAGCGCCAGGAAGATTCATTGGCGCCGCCGAAGCACGCGGCTTCACTGACGAATCAGTGCCTTGTTGGTTATCTTGCTCTTCAAACATAGTGTTGTTCGTAAGTATAGCTAAAGTTCGACAACTGCTCAACAAATTTTACTGCGGTCCAGTGAGAACGTTCACGGTTGCACCACGTAAAGCCGCCCCTTGCCCATCGGTCACCGAAGCCGCGGTAACGTAAAGTCGGTCTTCCGAAAGATAGTTCACAGATACATTGCGGTAATCCGCCGTTGTTGCTATGACCGTTTTCGGGCTTGTCCAACCAGCCGTTACCCATTCTGGGTCACTAGTGCTTTTTGCCGATCGAACATAACGAACGATTGCCGAAGCCGGAGTACCATTTTGTGTTCGCTCGGCGTACACAACGTATAAATAACCAGAACGAGCATCTAACCCCAAGGCCAAATCATGAATGCCGAAGCCGCCGAGTGAAATGTATGGCAGTGAAGTCACAAATGATGTTGTTCCGAATTGCCGCCGACGGATAGTAATGGTATCGGCGTTATCAATGAGATTTTGGTCATCTTTCCAAGCAATATAGGTGTCCCCGAGCGGATTATCGCTTCTCAGTGATGCCTTATTATCTATAACGTTAGTCAACACACTCAACGCCCCTTCGTAGCCAGTCATGATTACATTTGAAGCTATAGTCATGTTCGGTGTCCATGCCGACCCGTTCCAGAATGATGCCACTACGGTGCTCGAAAGCGGACTATGCTGAACGAGCACATCAGAAACAGCTGGCGAGAGGCCCAGTGAATCACCCGCCACAAGTGGAACAAGCTGCGTAGACACGTCGTCATTATTGGCGTACGGGTGTGTTAGGCGAGTACACGCTGCTGAATTATTGAGCACACATTGATCAACATAGCTCAATAGGTTTTTAGCAAAAGTGAAAAATCCATTGCCGGCGACTCGACGTATTACGGAAATTTGTTCCGCGTCAGTTACATTGGATGCGCTGGTACTGGTTCCCTTTCGGAAGGTCAGAGAAGGACTGTTGGTGCTCGCCGCACTCATTGTAAAGTAGTTAATCTGATCTTTTTGGTAGGGAGTTGCGGAAGGGACGCCACTCAACGTCGTTGCCAAGTGAATGACATCGTCGGTCGCCGGCGCCTTAGGAACGCCTGGTGTCCATTTGTCGTACCAGACAGCCACATGGCGACACTGAGCTGTAATATCAAGTGCTGATGCCAGTGTAAAGGTGCTACTCGTTGGCGCAGAACCTTTCACATACCGACAGGTACCGTTCGCTCCCTGGCCAGTGTAAAACGCGTAGGTGATGTCATTGGAACGAATGCCATCACGGTCGTTCGTAACGACCACCCGGGGGCTCGCTTCATTATGGCGTCCTTGCTCTGGACTAACGTTACCATTCGCAGGGGTACCACCTGCCAAAAATTGCTCGGTTTGGCTCCAATCAATCCACACCTCCACCGGTGCGCTTGGAGTGCTGCCGGCATCGTTTATGGCGGACAACGTATAGACAGCGCTTCCAGACTTCACTGTTCCGCTGCCCGTTGGCCAGCGACCGCCGCTCACCGTAATGTCGCCGGGGTTCAATTTGATAACTGTCGCCCCTTCCCCGCCGCTCCAGGTAAAGTAGAAACTCTGATTTGGCGAGCAGGGGGCCGCAGATGTACAGGCAGGATGTACAGTAAGTATTGGCTGTAATGGTTTACTAAGAAAATTGGCAAAGACGGTTCTATTGGCCGACATACTTACCGTGCAATTTAGTGGGTCAGTGCCGGCGCAAGCACCTGACCAACTTTGAAATTTTACGTTTGCGCCGTCTATCGCGTTCAAGCTCACACTCGTGCCGTCGGTGTAGCTCTCAACAAAGCCGGTTTCAGGACTACCCACAACAGGGCTATCAGTAGACGAAGGTTTGTTCCCACCGCTTACTGGGTTCACCGTCTGCACTGCTACTGTCCCCTCGCCGGTCGGGGCGTTCGTTGTCGCATTGCGTTTTTCAAGCGTCAGTACAAAAGCCTTTACAAAATTTGCGGTGACAGTCATCGAACTATCTGCTGTTAGTGTACAGGGCGACGTTGTTCCCGATGGACAACCCGTCCACCCGGTAAAGCGAGAATCGCTGTCGGCTGTCGCGGTAAGGGTTACCGAGTCGCCGCTGTTTGGATAGTACGTGCAATTTGCGTCACACTGCGACGACGCAAAAGCAACGGAACCGCTACCCGTTCCGGTAAAATTCAACGTTATGGTTGGTCGCACAATGACGGTGACCGTGTCGCTCGCTGTACTCTCTGCAGTTGTACCAAATTTTCCTCTAACCGTAATGGTGTACGTCGTTGTACTCGGTGACGCTAACGCCGGGGTAATAGTTAACTGCCCAGTAGCACTTGCTGGGTTATAACTACCCGGGCTCGGCGTAAAACCGGTAATGGAGCCAAATTCTTCGTCACCCCCCCAAGTTAGTCTGACTGAGTCATCACCATCCACGGTCAGTGATGTATCTTCGACTGACGAACCTGATGTGTCAGCCCACAATATAATTACTGGCGTTCTATGAACGGTAACCGTAACCGTGGCAGTTCGAGAACTTACCGCACCAGTTGCAGTAAACGTAAAGACGATGTCTCGAGTGGTAGCTGAGGTTACTGTAAAGGTTTTTGAGCCGGCATTAACTGATGCTGGCGCCACAGGGCTAACGCCCCCATCGATTGCCGCCGTGTTCGCATTCGTCGTTATCCAATCAAACGTAATAGTATCGCCTGTTCCAACTTCTGCCGTTGGCCCAAATGATGAGCCCGGTCCTTGCACACGGAAACTTGTGATACTCGGAGGATTAACAACATTTACCGTAACTTCTGCCGACGTTGGACCGCCATCCGAAGTTGCTATTAACTTATACGTCTTTGGACCAATGCTAGTTGGAGTGAAGGTTTTGGAAGTTGAACCAACAACCGGAGCTGGGGTACTGTCGACACCATCAACCTGTAGCCCAAGAGATGTTGGCGTAGTGCCAGAAATGCTCCAGGTTAATGTCACTGGCTTATTTACCTCAACCGTTGAGGCCGACGCGGTAAATGAATCAATCACTGGCGGCGGCGGATTTGCCACAGTAATATCTACCGTTGCCTCAGCCGTACCACCTGGCCCATTCGCCACGAGTTTATACTTTTTCGGCCCGGCTTTGGTTGGTGTATCTATTCTACTTGTATCATTCACCGCTGGCTCTGGTACGAGGGCGGTCTCATCAGCACCATCAATGCTATACAATTTGAAAGATGTTGGGCCACCGGAAACGCTCCAGCTCAACGTGGTCGACTGGCCTAAGACAATACTCGAAGGGTTCGCGGAGAATGAGTCAATAGCGGTGGCGGCATTTACTGAGATGGCTAAATCTCTACTCGCAGTACCACCAGGGCTCGTAACCGTCAGCGTTAGTGTATTCATTCCAGACACGGCCGTTCCGGTGTACTCACCGCTCACCGTTACATCAGTATTTATACTGCCGTCGTTTGAAGTAAGACGGGCGACCTCTGCACTAGTGCTGGTCCACCGAACGGTGAACGGATCGCCACTGACGTATGTACTCGGCCCGCTACCAAAATCGAACGAGCTTACTGTAGGCGGATTTGCATCTAACTTCGGAGTGACCGTTAAACTATCGTTTAGCGGTATCGAAACGCACGAAGCGCCACTCTCACTCCCTAGTGGGCAGCTCCCTTCCCAACCGATAAATTCAGTCGCTGGATCAACAGCAAGTTGCACACTGAGGCTTTCCCCTTTTTCAAATTCATAATCACAACCGGTTACTACTGATGCACACGTCCACGTTCCACCACCCGCGCTGGTGATGGTAGCTCGAGCATCGCCCAGACTGTCAGCCGTTGCCCTAATACTAAAGGTTGCTTCACTGCGAATACTAGTGGATACCGCCCGGAAACCGTCAATAGTAAGCGTGCAATCAGAACCAAGCGACCTACCACGACAGGCACCATCCCATGCACCGGCCGAATACGTTGCATCAGTGACGATTCGAATAACAATGGTGTCTCCTTTTTCATAAACAAAATCGTGCGCCACAGAAGCACCAAGCGGCTTTACGAGTGAATCAACGATGCTGTTGTCTTTTAAAATATGTACCCTCCCTGCCCCATTTCCACCAATGGAGAGCCGAAACGCAGCAAAATCAGGAGATGGTGGAATTATGGTTTCGTCACCAATGACCGTGCCAGTGGGTGGCTCAGGCAGCCGATCTTTTACGGACTGGCTGGTCACTAAGCAAAGCCGCGAACCAGCCGTGGTCTGCCCCAGAATGCCAGGCGTGGGAGCATACTCACGTTCAAAGAACGTACAGCTCGCATAGTTTTCCCCTCGAGCAATACAGGTTTGTTCTGCTAAACAATGCGCATCCGTGAGACAGGCTGTTCCCGTATCTATCGAGCAGTGCCCGTATGCGCTGTAGGTATACACCTGGCTGGCTGGTTTATCGCCGTCTGGCCACGGAACGTCTGGCGGCGGCTCGACGTGTGTAATCTTGCCGCTGTTCCCGTCGACTGTGCTGTAATGGGATGCGTAGGTCTTAGAAATTTCATCCCAACAGGTTTTTACATTGTGCGTTGAAGCGAATGACTGGCTAGAAGCTTCACACTCGGCCAAACGATTGAAAGGATCAGCTGGTAACTGCTGACCGAGGGCGTTTCCGAGTGTTGCGACCCACGACGGCCAAACACTGATCGTCGTACCTGGTACATAGCTACCGGCGGCAAGTGGCGGGAAATTTGTTGTGGCGCCGTCAGGACGTTTGCAATTAGCTCGCACCGCATTCGTGACGCTACTCACATCCGTCGCGTCAACATCGTCATCACCGTCGTAATCTGCCCCACTGCAGTATGCTGGCATTATGGCACCCCCACTCCTGTACCACTGCGTAAGCGTGACGTCCGGGCCGCTGAGTAATCCGTCACAGTTAGCATCCCCCGGCGCACCCGGGGTTACGGCGGTGCATGAGACACCATACTGATAGCCAGCCAACGCATCGCTGACGGTCATAATATCTGCCAGGCGCTTGGTGTCACGAGCAATAGCAGGTTTATCTGCGTTGCAGCTATACCCAACGCCACACTCCGTATCACGCAAACACACTTTTGGTTGCGCCACACACTGCCCTGTTCCCGTGCAGGAGCCTCCACCCGTACACTGGTCGTTATTTACGCAGGTCACGCCAGCATTCGTACCACCAACACAGACTTTGCCGCATTCAGCATTTTGACTGCACCGCTTCGCAGCATTGTTGCTGCAAAGGCTAATTGTCGATAACTCTCCGGTGTCTATCTTGCTGCAACTTCCGACACTCAAATGATTTATGGTCAGAACCAAATTCTGCACCAATTGATTGAAAACATTAACGGTCGAGGCCTTAGCGTTTTGGTTGTAAGAGAAGATGTAGATATTCGTGTACAACACATCCTTGCCAGCACTTTGTACCGCATTCCCGCCAGCGACGTAGACCGTACGACCATCTCGAACGGCCGGATATCCATCAACAAGGAGGTCTTGGGGACTGCCTTCTTTAAATGCCTGCTCTGTGTACCACTGCGTGGGTGAAAGGTGGCGATCATTACGCACGACACGAATACCAATCGCATCTGCCGAACTTGGATCTTTCAGTATCCACTCATTTAAAATATTAAGTGGATTCTGTCCCGATGGCTTACCAATAGACAGTGGGTCGAAATCTGGTAACAAATCTTTCCCCGTATCGCGACAGTATGTTGTATAAAAATTTGTCTTGTCATCCCCGGGGCCGTCTTGCAATGCCCCGCTAGCAGCCGTCCATGGTGCCTTACAAAGCTGCACAACAATTGGAACAACTTGCGAACCGCTTGCTTGCGGCAATCCAGCAAAAGAAGCGGCTACTTTCGCCTGCGCAAACCCATTTTTTTGGTTCTCTAATGTCAGTGTTTGTGTCTGACCACTCCCCGGTTGTATATCGGCAAACAACGAGCTTGGATCATCCGTTGTCCATCCATACGTTGCGCTCAAGGGTTGTCCAACAGCATCTCTGGCAGTAGCAATATATGTGTGTTGATTGCTGGCCGTGACTTCATCCTGGTCTTCATCTACCTCGCCGTGATCAGTTAAACGGCAGGCCAGTTTTCCAGTTTCTTTTTTACAACTACAGTTGTCCCCAAAACAATTAAAAACATCATACGGCATGGACGGCGTCCGCGGCCGGGCTTGCAACATATCGCGAGAGAGCTCTGGAAGAACCTCAATGTCCACACCGGCCACAGCGCAAATTGTATTACCAACAGCGGGACGGGCTGAGATACTGCCATCTCCGGCAATGCTCGCAAAACTTTGAACAACTTCACCGGCCATGGCGATACCCGCAAGATTTTTCGCTCCCCCGAGTGGCCGAGCATCAGTTTCTCCATAGACCGAAATGCGATACGTAAGTTTTGGCTCCAATAATTGCGAAACAGACAGAATGGCCGTGCTCTTTATCGGTTGCCCCGTTCCTCCAAGTATGGGAACAACTGCGGTTGATGTGCCACCCACCGAACACCAGGTGCCCGAAGCTTGAGCGCCAACGGCGGTTATGAGTACCGCCCGTACCTTCGACCATAATCTGCGAACGGGTCCTTGCTCAAGGTACGCAAGACTCTTACTCATATCACAATCCGTCGTGTCACCAACAACGTCCAACCATTGCAAACCAACATTGGCACGAACACTCGCCGTGTCCATCAGCTGACTGAATGTGGTGGTAAAAGCGGCGTTCCGACACAACTTATTTTCGTCTGCTCCCGGCGTTGTATTTATAGAACCTATAATAGACTCGACATACGGCCGCACACCACAGCAGCCGCCGGCATTCACCGCAAATGTACAGAGGGCATCATTGGCTGCACCATTTGCGTCAGCGCAAGATACTTGTGGGTCGTTACTACATCGCTTTGTGCCGGAATCGCACATACCGCTCGGCTGGCCACCACCGCAAAGATTGAGCGGCGTACCATCAACTTGGCTGTTGCACTGTGCGTTAGTGCTGCACGCCCGTGAAGCTTCGTTCGAACACGTATGGTGCACGAGTTCAATTGCGTCTATCTCGGTACCCGCCGGTATTTCAATGACGAGATAGAATACATTATCCGTTGTGCCAGCTGGCACCGTGGCCACACCCACTGCTTGTGCCCACGTTGAGCCCAAATCCACTCCCGCTTCACCAGCAAAGGTGAATGTCGTTAAACGATTCAGCTCATTGGTAGCATCATCGTACGTTGCCAACCACGCACGAACCTCCTTATCTCCTTCTGAGTGCCGCGCCTGCAAGCGAACGGTGAAGGCTGTTCCGGCAATGGGTTTTGACGAAACCATTTCACGAGCCAAACCTTCCGCAAATGGGCAAGCGGCACTGTCACAATCTTTCTGACGGTAATAGTTTTTTCCGGCCGCCGCGTCTCCCGCAACAAGGAAGTCAGCGGAATATGGATGCTCCAGGTCGCCCCACCGCAGTATGTTTCCGTTCGCCGGCGCGGCTTCAAAGCTACCATTCGTCGCTAGATTTTCACCAAGCGGCGCACATCGGCCAGGTTGCTCGAAACCACACTGCAAAGTAAATTCACCTTCTCCAGTTTTACCTTCCGCAATAGCAGAGACAGTGGTCGAACAAGCAAATGGAGTAACACTACAACTTGGTGCTTGCCCAATCGCCGTCGTAATCTGTGCGGGGTCAATTCTGTCAGCTGGTGGCAAATCATCAGCAGCGCTCACCACGCCCACCGCGGCATCAGTTGAGCTCCAGTCATACCCGTACGCAGTAGCCACAAGACGTTGCCCCGCCGGCCGACAGGCATCTGGTGAACCAAATGGCTGAGCAAAATACGGAACCGTAGCACCGATAGTGTTCACTGTTGTTTCCTTCGGCGAAACATCGACTTGGGCAACCGCGCACTCACTATCTTTAGTCGTGAATAGCCAGGCATAGGTGCCGTCAGAACTATTCGCCACAAGCGATTTACCCTCGGTGCTCTTAATGCCCGTTGTTAAAACAACACGATAGGTTGTATTTTTTTCTAATAGTGCCGATGCTGCCAAGCTAAAAGTGAGTTGCGGTATAGTTTCTGTGTCAGTAGTCGCTGGATCATCCCAAACGGAGAGATTGGGGACGCTGATACTTGCACGAGTCGTACACGTCTCCGTTGTCTGACCGCTACATTTATATAATTGCACGCTGGCGCTCGGACTAGTAACGTCATGGGTAATGCTTGTTGGATCAATGGCCCGGGTGAACAACACACCAACGCTCGCATTGATGCACGCTTCGCTACACGATGGGAAATGCTCTAAAACTTCTGGCGCGGCAAATAAAACTTTTAATTTACACATTTGCACCTTAGCGGCTGGCTCACTGACGGGCCGAGGGAAAATACTTGTGCTTCCCTCTGCAATTGCGGTTGCTCTGTTTGTGCAGTAATGCAACGTTGCATCAATAGAAGCAACCGTACTAGCAAAAGATGACCAGTCGAGTATCCCAGGAGCCGGAGGAGTTGAACAGGCTAAGATATTACAATTGGCAGCTTCTAGTCCGGCGAGTAAATCTTTTGTCTCAAACTTTGCCTTCAGTGAACCATTCACCGGCTGACAAGAAACGGCCGCCACAACACACGGGCCACTGCTTGTTCTGAATTGCCACGTATACGGTGCTTGCATCGGAACATTGGCGTCGCTCGTAACGGCAGTCGTTATAGTTGCGCGGTACCACGTATTCGCCTTCAAACCTCCCGGGGCAACGGTAAAACCGCCGAGCTCACGTCCATCTGCTGCCGTATAAGTAAAAGCGACTGGTAAACCAAGCGCGACTGTGCCAACAGGAGCGGCACAGGCCTGTGAATCTCCACATTCATCCAGAGATGCCGCAGCGGATACGAGAGACGCGGGATTCAAAGGTGTTGTGAATCGAACTGAAACTTGCGCATTCGTGCAGGCATCATTGCTGTCCTTCCATGGACTTGGACTCTGTGTGCCTGTGCCATTACCTTGGGCGAAACAGGCATTCTCTTCAACAACCCTTGGCGCTGGGTTACCAGTTGTGAAACGCCAACGATAGGATGAGAGCACCGTTCGTGGTGGCACCGGACAGGTATCACTGGACGGTATACAACTACCATCACCGCAGCACTGCGAACCTTCGCCACATTCATTACCAACCTCCAAACACGACTGCACACTAAATTGCAAAGGATTACTGGCCGCCACACGGGTAACCCGAATTGGTCCAGTTACGGCGTTGTCCGGTACGGTTGCGGCAATTGAATTGTTTACCCACCGAGATACGGACGACTCTACCCCTGCCGTCACTGGATTAACTACCGTCTGATTACCATCATAAAATCGTACCTGACCAGTTACGCTATCAACCTCCTGCGCGCCACCGAAATTGTCACCATACAACTGCACAGAAACAGACTCCGGGCCATTGTCAGGCAGGCTACAGTACAAACCGGGCGTTGGTGCGGATGTATTTACAGTAAAAATAACGTCTTTGTTGCTCTCTACTGCATCTCGTCGAACAACATAAAGAATTTGCTCGGCCACGGTTACACCGGCCGGCACCTTAAGAACGATTTGGCTGTTTTTCCAATACGCACTCGGACCACACGCTTCTGGAAAGTCGCTCCATGAAACTTCAACGCCCGCGCCGCCCGTCTTTGGGGCGAAATATACTTTACCAATTTCACTACCAAAATTTGCACCCGTTACTGTTACTATCTGACCAACCGGTCCAGCGGCTGGGGTAATCGCCGTAACTCGAGGTGCGGCGACACAAGACTGTGCAGTAAAATTAACGGGGTTCGATTGTTCTTCATTATCATGCTCCACTCGAACGCCTATGGTGGACGGTGCAATGTTTGCGATTGTCGCGAGAATTTGCGCCGGTGCCCACGCTTGAACGGCGGCAGCAATTGAGCCAAAGAGAACACGGCCGGTTGTCAGCCCAAACCCTTCACCAGAGAACGCTGCCGACGGCAAAACGGGCACATTCACGCAACCGGACGACGGCGTAATGGCGCAAAGTCCGGGACGAACCGTGGCGTTAACATCAAAATTAGGAATTACTGGTCCCGCACCTTCGTTCGTTCTATCTTCCAGCCCTAAATTTGTGACAAGCGCGAGCGGACCATCAACGGCGCTGGCTGGTACGGCAACGATTACCTGATTTGTTTGCCAGGCATCAGCCGGCGCACATGATGCTGGCGCCACTGCCACAGCGTCGTCTGTACCTATGCCGCTGTCTCTTGGATCGCCGTCACCATCGACATCAATCCCGAGAAAAATAACCTGACCAGCAGACGAACCAAACCCGCTACCGGCAAGCGTAATGAAACTACCTGGCGCGCCGTCGTTCGGAGACACCGCGGTAATAACCGGATTGGCTGCGCACGTACAGCCATTGGGATCACATACACTACTCGCGGAACACGCAAATTCATCCACCGTGCAGATTGGTGCCGCCGGATCCTCAGCACATGACTCACCCGCGCAAGCACCGCAACCACCGCCGCAGTCAGCCGCTGTTTCGTCGCCACTTAGCTCACCATCAAAACAATGTGCAGCGCGAATTCGAACCGTCTTTGTCACCGTCGTTTCATGATCTGCCCAATCGGTTGCTTTGACTTCCAGTGTGTGGTCGCTATTTACCGCATAGCCGTAGGTGCTCCAACTCACTGTTCCGACGTAGGGTGTGTATGGCGCTCCCGTTGGGCCAACAATGCCGATGAGTGTTGGTGTTGCCTGAAGGTCAGAGAAAGAGAGATCACTCACCGCCACATCATCCACGGCTCGGGCGATGAAGGGATTATTTGATTCCGCCGGCGCAAACTTGCCTGCTGGTTGACGAATGGAAACCGTTGGCGGCAGCAAATCAATTTTGTCCCCTACCCCAATTATGGCCGTACACGGATTACTTGGGTATGAACAGTCGAGGCTCCGATCGCTAACGCTCGTTACCACGTCTTCACTAACGGCGACTGTATACTCGGTGTCTTTAGCAAAACAACGCAAATCTTCGTTGGGTGGTTCACAAAACGCAGATGGCGTAAATACTGCTTGCCGACTATTTGTATCGCCGACAGTTGTCGTGTTCAGTACGCCGGGAATAATGGCCGACGGATCAGCAGTTGGATAAATGCGCACACTGTCTGTCGCTGCGCCATAGGTCAGTGTCGATGCAGTAACTGCCTCATTGAAACCAATTTTTATAACTACGTTCCTCGCCGCACCGACAGCACCATTCGGTGGACTGTATGAGCTCACTACAAAGGCCCGTGCTCGGACCGTACAACTTGGATTCGGGACACACGTCCCATACGTGTACGTCCCGTTCCCATCAGTATCATCACACGTTCGCTGCCCGTCACACCCCGCCGCTGTACAGGCTATTGGCGGGTCCCCCGCACTACAAGTAACCGTACCGCCAGCCTCCCCAAGAAATCTACTGATGATAAAGGATACGGCCGCGTATGCGGACAGGATGATAACGAGCCCAATTAAGGCATTTACTAAAACAAGGCGCGCCTGACGAACTTTATCGTCGTCTCCAGCCGCCGTCATCCATAAATACCCGGCGTATATAATGAGGAGTACCGCAATGATGCCGAGAAACCCGAGGAGTACTCGAATGACTCTGGCAATAACGATGCGCGGGTCGCCACCACCTAATCCTAGATTGGCACCAAACTCAGTTAGGCCAAGGTCTAGTCCTTGCGCAAATGTTGGTAGCGCGACGAGCGCACCAAACGTCACTGCTGCTACAGTAACCCACAGTGTCCGTGACCCAACGCGTAGCAGGCGCACCATATTACGGCGTGCTCGAGTAAATCTCGCCTGGCACGTCCGAATAGGCATCGGGTGGCGTGCCGGGGCCACTGCTTGGCGTAAAACAATTTTGGAAAACATCGGTAATAACCGAGCCTAATCGTGGTTCATACTGCTTCTGCGCTTCAATTTCGGCTCGTGTAAAACCACTGTGATTCACCGTCAGGTCTTCTTGCCCACACAAATCCACCGTGGCAGCATCCGCATCGTCGCAATCCGAGTTCACCGCACACGCCGCTATGGACCCGCTGCATAGTTTAAGTGTTGACTGACGCAACCAAAATCCTCCACCATACATTCCCCACACCGCACCATTGCGTTCGGCGATATACGCTGGATTACGAGTCACCCCATCAACATCTCGAAGTGCGCGAACAGCCGAAAGTGGACGATTAAACGTCGCCGTCATGGGTGCATCTTCAGCCACTCGCTCGGCGCCTGGTTCGGGTACTACTTTCGTAATGAGTGGTGCATTTTTCACAATCGCGTTTGACGTACCAAAATTCCAAGAATACGTATCAGCGCTTGGTCCTTTGGCTTTCCCGTCCCCTGTTGGAAAAACCGGTCGACCTTCGTCATCAACGACGAGTATACCAGCAGCATCGACTTGTGCGTTACCGTCGAGTGAATTGTCGGCCATATCAACCACGCCGTCGTAAAGACCAACACCCGCAATTGGTGAACATGCCCGCGATGGGTTGTTAAGTGGATCGGTCGGTGCACAAGTTGGGACAAACAACGACGCGGCCTTTACCGTCGCACTCAACGGTGCGTTCCCCGGTAAGCAATACATAGTTCGACCACAAGAATTTGTACCGCAGGCACTAAACGTTGAAAATTCTACGGTTCTGTATCCGTTACCAGTCACGTACTGTCCGGTGAGTGGTGAGCCATCGTCGTTGTTAACGGTGATATTTCTAAATTGGCCACCAGCCGCATCATAGATACCAGATGAACTGATTGGGTTCACTGGCTCATCGAAGGTAATGAGCACCAGGGCATTCCGCGGTGCGGCTGTTTCTGTTGGATACGGGTAGACATTCGTTATGCGAGGAGGCGTTGTATCGATAATGGTTGAGACTTCAAAGGTCCAAACATAGTCGCTGAGCATCGCAGTATTGCCGTCTTTTTTCCGCAGCAGGCTCGTAACCGTTCCTCGGTGCTCACTGTTCCGATCAGGAGAACCAAACAACGTACCGTCCTGCAGTTGGAAACCAAATACTTTTTCGTCGGCAGTAAACCCTTTCAACTTGGCGTGCCCTGGGGCGACGCTTTCAAACGCCGTACCAGTGTCCCAGCTGAGGTCGAAGACGGCGGGATTCACATGACCGCACCAAGTAGTGGCGCACGGCTCCCCATCAAGCGACTGGCCATTTGACACGACATCAGTGAGGAATGAGTGCTCGCTATTTGCGTCGCTGTTTGGCGCCACAAAAATTGGCTCGCGAAAGGTAATAAAGACACTCGTATTTCGAGGTACATTTTTTTGGTTGCGACCTGGGTAATGATCTTCAACAATTCCTCCACCAAGCGCGATGCAATTCTGACATGGCGGATTTGGTCCCCCACCAGGAGAACCGCCGCCGCCAGTACCGAGAAAGCGACCGATTAAAAAGGAGACGATGCTGAACGCCATGATAATGATAATAAGACCAATCAGGCCGTTCCGCAGTACTTGCCGAGCAGTATCGACTTGGTCACTGTTCCCGCCAGCGGTCATCCAGAGATACCCAGCGTAGAGAACAACACCCACGCCGATGATGCCAAGGAAGCCAAGGAGTACACGAATGACCCGAGCAATAAGGACGCGTGGGTCTCCCGCACCAAGGCCAAGATTTTCACTGAGACCGGTTAGCCCAGGATCAAGAGTTTGAGCAAAAACAAACGTTGGTAATACCGACACACCAAAAACAAAAGCGAACGACGCCACACGCCGTAGCGCGCGACGTCGTGCCGCACTGTGCTTCTGCTCAACTGGCTCTCTATCCTCCATAGAACGCTTACGCGCTACCCTTTGTGTCAGTTAATGCCTCGCGAACAGCCGTGGCAACATCAGTGCCGTCAGCCTTACCTTTAAGCTCCGCCATGGCCGCCTGCATCACTGCTGGAAATTCACTAATGCCTTCACTACGCAGTCGTGTCACAACTGTTTTTGCAATCTCACGAACTGCTTCAAGACTAAGCTGCTCTGGCAAATACTGCTTCAGGATGGCAAGCTCACTATTAGCCGCTTCTAGTAAATCGGTTCGCGCAGCTTTCGTAAAATCCTGCATAACGTCCTTCAGTCGCTTCACCTCTTGGGTGATAACTGCAGCAATATCTGCGTCGTCTAATTCCTGCTTCGCGCTCGTCCGCGCAGCAATGACGGCATTCTGCAACGCAGCGCGCAACGTTCGAAGTACTGAAACACGACCAGCGTCGTGCGCCTTCATGGCTGTCAGAAAGTCTGCTTCAATACGTTCTCGCAACATACCTATTTATTTTATCGTGTAGACCGACGACTGCGTCGTTCGTCTTCTTCTGTTAACTTGCCAACTTTTTTTAAGTATTCGTACTGTGATTTCCGTTCGGCTCGAACCAGTGCTGTTTTTCGTGTTTCCAATTTGCTCTTATCGTGCGTTAAAAATCGCACTTTGCGAGCTTGCTGCATACGGCCACTGCGCTGAAGCTGTCGAAGAAATCTTCGAAAGAAAGCGTCAAAGCTCTCGCCCTTTTTTCTCTTTAGTTCAACCACAAAGTCACCTCTCTTTCATTAGCTTTCGAAAAAGCACCGTTGCTTTCTAGTTATGAGTATCGGGGCACGTGAAATTGCACGCGCCGAGCGAACGGCGGCGATTATTCTACCACCAAATTTGCCGCACCGTCAATTTTCAGGATGTTCTGATTCAGGCTCCGTCTTGGTGACGAATACGGGCACAGCAATGCTGCGATATTCGTCAACTTTCTTTTGCACAACGGGGATTATTTTCTTGAAATCAAACGTTTCCTGAATGCCGGCATCCATATCTCGGAGTATTACGGTGTGGTCGACGATTTCTTTCTGACCAATAATGATGGCGTACGGTGAACCAAGTCGCGCCGCTAGCTCCATTTGCCCCTTGAGGCTGTCTTTCGAAAAACTGGCGGCAACATGTACCCCACTCTTTCGGAGTTCTTCATACAATCCCAAAGCCTTCTTACGAGCCGGTTCACCCAGTTGCGCGATAAAGACCTCGGGCTTCGGCGTAGCTGGAACTGGAACGTTACGCTCTTTCAATTTTAAGATGGTGACTTCCATGCCAATCGCGAGCCCCGCCGCTGGTGTTGGTCGTCCACCAAGTTCACCCAGTAAACTGTCATAGCGGCCACCACCGGCGAGCGCCGTGCCACCTTCTGCGTCCTCGGCAGACCAGACTTCAAAAACGGTTCGTGTGTAGTAATCGAAGCCACGTACCAAATGCGGATTTAGCACATAGGGCACATCAAGGTCATCCAGGTATTCCAGCATGCCCATGAAATGTTCCTTACAAGCAGCACACAAATAATCTACAAACTGTGGCGCATCGCTGCGTAGTGCTCGACAGCCATCGACTTTGCAATCGAGCAGCCGCAAAGGATTTTTTGCCAGACGACGATCGCAATCTTCACACAATGCCTTGCGATGCTTGCGGTAATAGTCGGTCAACGCTTTCCGATACCCATTGCGACAATCTTTATCACCGATGCTGTTAATCTGAACGGTTATTGGGAGACCAAGGTCAGCAAAAAGATTTGAAACCATCACAATGAGTGTGGCATCAATAACCGAGTGCCCATCCCCCATCACTTCACATGCCCACTGATGAAATTCACGTTGGCGACCATACTGTGGCCGTTGGTAACGAAACATAGAGCCGAGTGTATAGAGCTTTACCGGCTGCGGCAGATTGACCATGCCATGCTGCATGTAAGCCCGGGCCATACTGGCGGTTGATTCTGGACGCAACGTCAGAGAATCCCCACCCATATCAGAAAAGGTGAACATCTCTTTCTCAACAATGTCAGTCACCTTACCGACCGCTCGTTCAAACAGCGCCGTTGGCTCGACTGTTGGCAAATCAACATACGCAAAGCCATAGCCTTCCGCTATGTGCACACAGGCGTTCTTGAGAAACCGCCAGTACACTTGATCTTCTGGTAGTATGTCTCGGAAACCACGCACCGACTGAACTCCTTTTGGTAATTTTGGCACCTCAACCATACCCCCTGGTGGTGTGGCCGCATCACGCTTCTGAACGGCAGCTGGCTTCTTTGCCTTATCCTTTTTTTCTTTCATCATAGTTGCAGGTTACGCATAGTTGAGATGGCTATACTATTAGGAAACAACGTCCAACGACTAAACGGCCAAGCACGCAGCCAGACACGCCCAATGATGTACTTTTCTGATACCGGACCAAAAAATCGAGAATCAAGACTGGCGGTGCGATTATCTCCCAAAAGGAAGTAGTGACTTTCAGGTACGGTAATGTCGTACGTTCCGGTTGTGACCTGAAAGGCTGCTAAATACGACTCAGCGAGCGCTTCTGTTTGGCCAGTTTTATTGGTAACCGAAACAGTACCGTCTTCAATATGCACAGTCTCGCCCGGTAATCCAACGACTCGTTTAATGAAGAACTGGCTTGGGTCTCGTGGGTACCGGAATACCACCACCTGACCTCGAGAGGGACTGGAGAATTGATAGGTTATCTCATCAATAAGGAGGTATTCATTGTCTAAGAACGTTGGTTCCATTGAGGCACCTTTCACATAAAAAGGCTGCACCACATAATAACGGATGGGTAAGATGATAGCGAGCGATAGTACGACGACCTTCAGCAGCTCCAGAAAAAAATCTCCCAGGTCTCGGACTGTCGTATCTATGGTGTTCTTCGTTGCGCGATGCCAAAACATATCAAATGAAGAAGGCTATACCGAACACGACAAGTGCCACGCATCCTGCCAGAACGAGGCCAACAATCATAAAGCGACGCAATCGTCTATCAATCACGATGCTTTCTGACGGTGTTTGCGCAATAATTGAGCGGTACAGCAGCATGGTATACGCAATGATGACTGGAGTGAAGAGTAGTTGCAGTACGAAATTTATCGTGCGAGCGACTGCATCGAGTCCTACTTCTGAAGGAATGTTTGCAATAAAAGATAGTACTGCCGCCAAGAGCGCCAGCACGACGATACGGTAGAACATGGCCCACCATCGACCGCGAACATATTCTCTGCTCACTAAAAGAACATCCAAACCTCGACGCTGCTCTACGACAAGGACCAGTAGACCGAGCACAAACCAAATCGACGCAATCACTCCGGGAATGAACAGTAGGAGAACTCCGACAGTTGCGAGCGCTGAAGTCGTAACACCCAGCAAGAAGTATGGGGGGAAAATGAGTAATCCAGTGAGTGCCGAAGTCGCAATAACCACCCACAGGTACGGAAAGACGAGGGCTCTCGAATTTCGGAAAGCTAGCCGGGCAGAAGTGATCGGCTGCTCCGCAACGAAGCTAACGGTAAGCGCGAGCATTGTCCAAAGTTGTGCGACTGCCACGGCAAGGAACGCCAGAACAGTAAAAATTCCACCCACGAGTAAAGAGAGCAGGGCAAGCAGCGGCGAGGGGCTGGCAGTACCGACTGCTGCCACGACAACAACGATAACGAATACCACGCTCGTCGCGGCAACACCCAACACCCCGTACGAGAGAATGGTCATGGCCTGCGCAAACCGCTGTCGATAGAGTGAGAAAGCACCAATTAAAAGCACCCTGGGGCTGGCCAAGGTTGCGGGAGACGACTGTTTGAAAAACGAAGAAAAATTCATACCTATTGAGCTGCTATATAGTAGACAAAGCGAATTATAGCACGTGGGACAACTTTCGTGTGGATTGGTAGACGATGTCCCGTAAAACGGGACGACCTCGTCGCGTGAGGACAGCCTTCTCCTTCTTATGGCTGTGCCATCAGAAGTTCGCCGAAGGCGAGCGGAGGATGGTGGACGATGCTGGGATCGAACCAGCGACCTCTGTCGTGTGAGGACAGCGCTCTAACCAGCTGAGCTAATCGTCCATGAGGAGAGATACTATTATGTTGGCGCGGTCCCGTAAAACGGGACGACCTCTGTCGTGTGAGGACAGCGCTCTAACCAGCTGAGCTACGCGCCCATATAACTACTGAACCGACTCTACGCTTACTTGCTCGGCGAGTTCACGCATTATATACTAGACCAACCTATTTGCAACGGTTTCACAATGAACAAACCAACCCAGGTTGATCTCCTCAACGCATCGCTTCGTCCGCCGTCTGAACCGCTGCGGTCACCATCGCCACCGCCATCCAGCCGGCGGCGAGTATTTTTTATTGTGGCGCTCTTTACTATTTTTGGCGGCGTCTTCTTTTTGGCTGATGTTGTTATCCCCGGCACCCGTTTGGCGAACAACTTTGGTTCGTCCGGCTTCTTCTCACAACTCACCCACCTAACGTTTAGTGGACAGAAAGGCATTGTTGGCGAAGCAAATGGTCGAATTAATGTTCTCTTGCTCGGCATTGGTGGTGCTGGTCACGAAGCCCCACTATTAGCTGATACAATTATTGTCGCCAGTATTGCTCCAGACACGCAGCAACTGGCACTCTTCTCGCTACCCAGAGATCTCGTTGTGCCATATCCCGACGGTTCGTGGCGTAAGGTAAATGAAATCTACGTCACCGCCGAAAGAAAAAATCCTGGCAGCGGCCTCGCCGCTGCGGCCGCCACGCTCGAACCAGTCCTTGGCCTACAAATCCCCTATCAAGTACTGGTGGACTTCAGTGGATTCGCGCAACTGATTGACGCTGTGGGCGGTGTTGACGTACAGGTAGACAAAACCTTCACTGACCCACGCTTCCCTATTATTGGCGAAGACGAAAATCCAAACTACACCGACCGATTTACGAAAGCCACCTTCACTGCCGGTTGGGAACACATGTCTGGAGAACGCGCCCTAATGTACGCGCGCTCGCGACATGGTAACAACGGTGAAGGCTCTGATTTTGCTCGCGCCAAACGACAACAAAAACTTATCCTGGCAGTCAAAGCACGCGTACTACAAGCAAACGTACTTCTCAATCCACTAACCGTTAACCGACTCGCCACACAATTATCGGCGCATCTCAAAACCAACATCGAACCCTGGGAAGGATTACGATTGTATCAAATGGCTAAGGACGTTCCCACCGAGCAAATTACGCGCGTCACAATAGACGACGCACCCGGGGGGCTTCTGATCTCAGATATCAATGGCGATGGCGCATATGTGCTCCGACCACGAGGCGGTAGCTTTGACACTATAAAAGCACTCGCTGCCAACATTTTTGCTACTGAAAAAGTCGTCACCGAGCAAGCACGCATCGGAATACTTAACGGCACGCTCGTCAGCGGACTGGCGAACAGAACCGCCGATCAATTAGCGGCGGCAGGATACAGTATCGTCTCAATCGCGAATGCTCCCGAGAAGCCAGTTGCGACAACCACCATCTACGACTACAGTAACGGTAGACGAACAACTGATATGGAGGCCCTAAAGCGTCTATTCATTGGGGCAAAGGTTGTTTCAGCAGTTCCTGCGTGGTTAGCGCCGGGCGCCGCAGCCATAGCCAATGCACCACAAGCCAACATGCCAACACAAACAAACGCAGACTTCGTAATTACCATCGGCACAGACTGGGCCACACGCCAACCTGCCGGCACTACCAACTAATATGTCTGAAAAAACGAAACCCCTGCACGTCGTCCTCGTTGGTCGAGTGAATGTCGGTAAATCAACGCTCTTCAACCGGCTCGTCGGAACTCGCCTTGCCCTCACCTCCCCACTACCGGGCACAACGCGCGACAGAAGAGAGGCGGACGTATCATGGCGACATGAAACATTTGTACTCGTCGACACGGGTGGCGTGGAAGTTCCTAAGACGCTCGCGACCGACGAGGACGTATCGGGAAGTATCTCAAAACGTATTTCGCAGCAAACAAGCGTGGCTATTGAAGGGGCGGCGTTGGCGCTCTTGGTGGTCAGTGCGGCGGACGGACCTTTACCCCAAGACCGCGCCTGGGCCCGGTCACTAGCCGGAACCATGCCTGTACTGCTCGTCATGAACAAAACAGAAACTGCCGCTCGCGCCGATGTCGCGAGTGAGTTTATGGGACTCGGTATCGGTACTCCGTATCCAGTGTCGGCCGTATCGGGTCGAGGGACGGGTGATTTGCTTGATGCGATTGTGGAAGCACTGGCGCCACTCCGTCGCACACCACGGACTCAAGCGAATATGCGGGCGCTTCCTGGGCTTCGACTTGCTATCCTTGGTCAGCCGAACAGCGGTAAATCCTCGCTGCTCAATGCCATCACTGGTTCTGAAAGAATGATAACGAGTAGCAAACCGCACACCACTCGTGAACCACAAGACGTAACTATCACTCACTTTGGCAAACAGGTCACCCTCGTTGACACCGCTGGAATTCGTCGCCAGTACCAAGACACAACTGCCATTGAGAAGCAGGGCATCATGGCGTCGCTAAAAACAATCCGTCGAGCCGACGTGGTTGTTTTAATGATTGACATCACTCGCGGACCAACGTTCCAAGACCAACGCCTCGCCAGCGAGATTATCGAAGTTGGCCGCCCGCTTATCATTGCGGCAAACAAGTGGGATCTCATTGAAGAAAAAACAGCCAGCTCTCTGGCCGACGAAGAAAAGAATCTGCGCCGACAACTGCCTGGCTTAGATTGGGTCCCTATCATGTTCGTTTCTGCAAAAACAAAGAAGCGGGTGCGAGAGCTTCTCGAGCTTGCTCACACAACCGAAACAGCGAGTAAACGGGAGCTGACAACAGACGAACTCAAAGAATTTGTCGCCGTAGCCACAGCCGTCCATCGCCCATCTCGCGGTGGTGGTGTGCATCACCCAAAAGTACTTGCACTCACCCAGGTTGGCATCCGACCACCACGATTCCGGTTAACGGTCGAGGGTGAGCTGCATCCTTCCTACTTGAAGTATCTCGAACATAAATTACGTGACCAGTTTTCTTTTACGGGAACTCCCATCCACTTTACATTCGGTACGCCACGACCTGGCGCTACGAATAAACCGACCAACCGACCAGCCAAACGAACCGTCAGCCACGGGCCAACCAAACGACCAGCCAACCGATCACGCAGATGATTCCAAACGTCGCACCGCGCCTTATTGTTGGGCTGGGTAATCCCGACGCAAAGTACGCCAACACACGACACAATATTGGACGATTGGTTATTGAAACGTATCTTAAAGAAACGAGTGGTTTCCTGGCACGCTTAACTGGCAGCAGTGCAAAATCAATAAACATTCCGGAGTTCAAAGGCAAGGCCTACCGAACGCATACCACTAAAACTGGCTGCGTCTTTGTGCCTGACCTCGGAACCTTCATGAATGAATCTGGTCCAGCGCTCGAACGAGTCCGCTCATTTTTAAAACTCGAGGCAGCAGAAGTACTACTTATTCACGACGACATCGACCTCCCTCTCGATACTGTCCGCATTAGCTTCGACGCCTCGGCTGGTGGCCACAACGGTGTTCGTTCAGTGATTACCGCACTTGGCACGAGCACATTTTGTCGCTTGCGGATTGGCATTGAAACACGAACGAATAAATCCGAGCCGCCAGCTGACGCCTTCGTTCTCCAGCCATTTCTTGAATCGGAACAACAACGAGCGGTACAAAAAGGGTGCGCCGCCCTTACGGCCATCCTTACGACCGGCGCCACCACTGCTATGAATACCTATAACACCCGCTCGAATGGCTAAGGTCACCCCACGCTATGTCAGCTTTCGTACAAAAGACGGGCTGAACTTGCCAGGATTACTCTACGAACCACGTAACAAGAAAACAGCTGCCATATATCTTCACGGGAACGGCACTGCCTCAGTCTTTTACAATGCGAACGAGAAACACAGTATCGGACAAGCGTTACTGGGCCGTAGTATCGCCACGCTCTACTTTAACAACCGCGGGGCGCACCTCATAAAAAACCTAGACGTGAAGCGCGGTGGTAAAATAACCCGTCAGCCGTACGGCATGGCCTATGAGAAAATAAAAGAATGCCTGTACGACATTGACGCTGCTATCAATTTTTTAAAAAAGCAGGGCTACACTGAATTCATTCTCATCGGCAGCTCAACGGGTGCGAATAAAATTTGCATCTACAACTACTACCGACCGCACAATGAAGTGAAAAAGTACGTGCTTCTCTCCGCTGGTGACGACGTGGGTATTTTTTATGACCAACTCGGCAAAAATCGTTTTGAAAAACTTTTAAAATTAGCAGCGCGACGCAGCAAAACAAAGCAAGCAAACGAGCTGATGCCGGAACTGTACCCGCAGCTTATTTTTTCAAACGCCGCTTTCTTTGACACGGCGAACCCTGACGGCGACTATAATGTATTTCCTTTCTATGAGGCGCTTCGCAACGTACGATTATCAAAGAAGCCCTTGTTCCGGCACTTCAAGAGTATAAAAAAACCAACGCTAGTGGTTTTTGGTGACAGAGACGAATACGCCTGGAACTCAGTACTACGAATCGTTGAAATTCTCAAAACGATTCAGTCGAAATGCACCTACACAGTAATTCGTGGTGCAGACCACGGCTTTGCGAAGCACGAAAAAGAAATGGCCAAAGCAGTGATGAACTGGTTACTTCGGTCTTAATATATACTCTAGATATGGATTACATAACACTACTTCGCCAGTTTCGCATTGGGCAATTTGCTTTGTTTGATATATCGCTTGGATACGTCGGAATGCTTTTGCTTTCGCCCTTGCTCACAAAAATTTTTTCTAAATTCCACTTGCACATTCCTCGGGCAACATGGCTCTGGTGGATGTTTCCGATTTCAGTAGTATTTCATTTTGTTTTTCGTCAGAGCACTCCCCTTATGAAAGCACTTTCTCAGCCTGAAGGAGTGCTCGTCGCAATCATTCTTATAGCGATGATTCTTTTGGGACTACGGAACTGCAGCAGGATAAAGTGAGTGCGATAGTATAAAAAGTGGCCGTCGGCCGTACGATTTTATGACGCCTCAAAACGCTTCTTCAGATTCCTCCCACTAAGCCCTCAAACCTGAGTCTATCGATTCCTGGCAAATCGATAATCACTAAAAACAACAATTAGGAACCTGAGATTCTATTTTAACAAAGAGTTTATATAACCGCGGGTTGATGGACCAAAATATCCAGTTCCAGTTTTTAATCCAACCGGATAAAGAGTTTGCGCTGCATGTGCTTGCTGAAATTTTTTCACAGCCGACACGGTCAACCAACCATAGTAGGTTGTTTCTTTACCAGGTGATCCTGCACCACTGCTAGCTAAACGAAACCCACTGCCATTAAGATATATTTGTAACGACTTAACCTCAAAATTAACAACTCCTAAAGAAAGATTTCTGGTAAACGCAACAGCTACTTCGGGAGGAATTGGCTTGATCTCGCTACCTATATTAGGGGGTTGGTTCGGCTCTGGTACTGGTGGGTTTGGAATAACCTGTGAACTATCGGAAATAAATAATATACTATCAGAATAAACACCTGAAAATTGACCCGTTGAGGTATAAAATTTTACATAAACTTTTCTTTCGCCAACTTGGCAATCGATCAACTGGTATAACGAAAATCTATTAACCCCATAGCAGAGGTTCCAATTAACCTCCTTGCCAAAAGGCTCGAGGGAAGCTCCATCGAAAGACGCTGTGTTCGATATGGCAATATTTGAAACACTTCCACCGGCCAGTAAAGACAGGGTGACACCGGCTGAGTTTGTTGATAAATAATTATTATTAATAACTACTGAAAATGGCCCAACTGGCTGCGCTGGTGGTACAAAACCACCACCGGGAGAAACCGAGTTATTTTGAACGACCGCTGCCACAACTGTAAAGTTATCGGCCAAAGAACTTTGAGCCATTACATTATGACTGTCGTAAATTGATGTATAGTAGTTATTTGTACCAATATCACCAATTTGCGTCGTATAACTGCACGTTGGATCGGAGGCTGTAGCCGTGGCACTGCACCATGTACCGCCCGCTCCGCAGCCAGCCGAGGTCGCATCGTTGGCTTTGCAGACATAGAGCTTCACGGTATCAGACAAGGTATCAGTGTCTGAATCTGAAGCTGTGGTAGTGAAGGTAACATCAGAACCCACGGTTTGAGGATCAGGAGCATCAGTAACTAAAGTAAAAGCCGGAACGTGGTTCACTTTGAAGGGTGAACCAGTGGAGCCAGAACCTTGAGATGAAGCCGAGCAGAGGGCACCAGAAGCTACCTTATCGCAGACAAAAGCATACCAAGCATTGGATTCGCTATCGCCCGTAAGAGCGGTGTAGGTAACCGAGGATTGAGAACCAGAGTTTGTGGCAGTGGACACAGCCCAGGATCCTCCATCGCAGGTAGGTGCCGCATCAGAACCTACCGTCACCGCATCGGTTTTACAGATAGCGAGATAGTACTGGTTGGCATCAGTATCAGTGGCAGTCGCGGTGAACGTAACCGCGGAACCAACGTTTGTTGGCGTCGTTCCATCAGAGCCAGCATCAGACGGAGCAACAGAGATGACGGGCATCTGATTTGCTGAAGAATAACCTACAACAACCGAACTCAATGTTGGTGTACTCAAGCCAGTCGACGTTAAACTAATTTTATATTGAAACCACTGATCGGCTGAAGCGTCTTTCATTCCTGATGGGATAGCGGTAGTTGCGCATGTCACTGTAGCTGTTGCCTTCGAACAATTTGTTGTTGCGTTTGTAAAATCAGCCCATGCCCCCGTAAGACCTCCAGATGTGGCGGCGGTACGGAGAGAGAGCGTAACCGTAGTATTTGCGGGGAGCGACACATCTTCTGTCCAGACAAGCGAATCGATTTGATTGATTGTAGCTTCAGTATTGTACGCCGACGAGGTAAGCGTTGCCGAAGACGCGTATGCTGAGTACGTAATACTCACGGTGTCGAGCGTTGGCGATTCTCCACCAGAAGCGTACATGGTCGCCTGGTACTGCACGTAGCGATGCCCTGCCGTAGCGCACGCGCCAGAAGAAAAAGCGGAACCGCTCACCATGTACGCGCATGCACTCCAATCGGTTGCGTTAGAAAAATCTCCGTCTGCGTCCGTGCGCGCCTTTACATACACGTACCCCGTTCCCGAGGTTGTCCACGACGTCGTATCGGCCAGCACGATAGACCCTGCCGTGTCGATTGCGCCGGAGGTATAGGTGCCTGAATAGACGTAATCTGTCGAACCGGAAAGATCCATGCCGGCAGACAGTATGTTTTTTACCGCGACTGGCGTGTCACTCGTCGCCTCCGTTGCGTCACCTCGCTGCCCTGCAGAACCAGCTCCCCAGCAGAGCATCGCGCCGGCCTCAGTACGCGCACACGTGTGCTGGTACCCCGTAGCTACGTCCGCAATGCTTGCGAGGTAGCCCGAAGCACCTACCCCAACCACCTGCACGGGCGAGGTGCGTTGCGTGTTAGAATTGTCTCCGAGCTGAGAAACTAAGTTATACCCCCAACAGTAGACCGTCCCCGCGTCCATTGAGGCACAGGAAAATGTGTACCCCAAGCGCACAGACGCCGCACCTTCCAAGACTCCTGTTCCGCCTACCCCGAGCACCTGCACGGGCGTCGACGCAGTCGCCACCGTTGAGTCATCTCCTCGTTGTCCATTGCTTCCTAGGCCCCAGCAAAAGACCGTGCCGTCGGTTTTGACAGCGCAGGTATGCGCGCCCTGTCCAAGCGCAAGATTGATTTGTGACACTCCCGTGAGATACCCCACATCCCCCACGCCATGCACCTGTACCGGTGAGGTGCGCTGTGTGGTGCTGCCGTCCCCAAGCTTGCCGTTGGTATTTGCCCCCCAGCAGTACGCAGTGCCGTCAGTTTTGACCGCACAGGTGGCAAGGTACCCTGCGCTCACAGACGAAACTCCAGTCAAGGTCCCACTGCCACCAACGTCTAGCACCTGCACCGGAGTTTTTTGTGGGGTAACAATAGACGCGTTACCCAACTGCCCATTACCGCCAATGCCCCAACAAAAGACCGTGCCGTCGGTTTTAACTGCGCACGTATGTCTGTGCCCTGCGCTAATCGCTGAGACCCCGCTCAGGTATCCACTATCTGCTACGCCATGCACCTGAACAGGAACATTGCGCTGCGTGGCTGTGTTATCGCCGAGTTGGCCGTTGGTGTTATCTCCCCAACAAAAGACAGTGCCGTCGGTTTTGAGCGCACAAACATGCTGATCGCCAACACTAATCGCTGACACGCCACTCAAGTATCCACTATCTGCGACGCCATGCACCTGAACGGGAACATCACGTTGTGTCGCTGCATTATCGCCAAGCGCTCCGTATAACCCTTCGCCCCAGCAATACACAGAACCGTCGGTTTTGAGAGCGCACGACATGTCTCCGCCCCCACTAATCTCAGAAACGCCAAAAATGTCTATGGGTTGCAACGCATCAAAAGTCTCCACGGGGGCGAGGCGGTAATCTGTAGTGCCGTCCCCCAGCTGCCCATAGCTGCTATATCCCCAGCAGTACGCCGTGCCGTCGGTTTTGACTACACAAGTGTGGGCTGACCCTGCGCGCACGTCCGCCACGCTCGTGAGGTACCCCACCGCACCCACACCCACGACCTGCACGGGCGTAGTGCGTTGTGTCTGTGAATTATCGCCAAGATACCCATAGGTGTTTCTTCCCCAGCAGTACACCGTGCCGTCGGTTTTGAGAGCGCACGAATGTTCCTTTCCTGCGGTAACTCGCGCTGCACCCTCGAGCACACCGTCACTATCCACCCCAAGCACCTGCACGGGCGTAG